>Ga0307509_10008621_pt1 | contig 12947 bp, 10 predicted proteins | sample 10_EM_MG_FD_202245 | JGI IMG/M metagenome (GOLD analysis project Ga0307509, IMG submission 202245) | Populus trichocarpa ectomycorrhiza microbial communities from riparian zone in the Pacific Northwest, United States - 10_EM | ecosystem: Host-associated > Plants > Roots > Unclassified | place...
AGCTCTGGTTCGTCTGGCCGAGGGTCTCCCAGGACGCGCCGGAGGCATACGTCCGCAAGGTGATGGTCCGCGCGGCGGCGCGCTCGGGCCGGCGGCGCTGGTGGGGTGAACGCCCCGTCGAGCGGCTGCCCGAGGGGGCGATCACCGGGGACGTGTCCGTCGACGTGGCGGAGCGGTCCCGGCTGGAGGCCGCGCTCGCCCAGCTGTCGCCGAACCAGCGCGCGGCCGTGGTGCTGCGCTACTACCAGGACCTGCCCGAGGGCCAGGTCGCGGAGGCGCTCGGATGCCCGGTGGGCACCGCGCGGTCCCACGCCTCCCGTGGTGTGGCGCGGCTGCGGCAGATCCTGACCGACGCCATCGAGCCGACGCGGTGAAGGAGGACCCCATGGATCAAATGGATCCGTTCGAACGGCAGTTGGCGCGGATGATGCGCGACGCGCACGAGCCCGCCCCCTTCGCGCCGCGACACCGCGAACGTCTCCACGAAGGAGTACGTGCCCGTCGCCGGACCAGGATGGTGCGCAGGACCGCCGGTTCCGCCCTGGCCGTCGTCGGTATCGGCATCGGGCTGCTCCTGCTGCCCGTCGGACCGGCCAAGGTCCAGCCCGCCGAGCCCCACCCGAGGCCCGCGACGAGCCCCACGTCCACCGGCTCGGCCCCGACACCGGGGGAGACCCTGACCGCTCCGCCCACCTCGTCCGCCACGACAGCCCTGGCCGACCCCGGCGGCACGCCCTCCGACACTCCCACGGCGCCCGTCACGACCGGGAGTTCGGCCACGGCCACGGCAACCACCGGCGTGAACACGGGAGTTACGACACCGCCCGCCACCTCCTCCACACCCTCGGAGACGGCGACCGCGCACCACCAGAGCCAGGACGAACCGTCGTCCATCACCACGGAACTCACCGTCTCACCCGCCTCCGGTTCCTGAACTCACCCCCGCCACCCCTGTCTTCAGCATGCCCGGAACCAGTGCACAGAAAGGGCAAACCATGACGAATGACGAGTCGCTCAGGCCGACGGACGTGATCGACCGACTACCGCGACGCACACCGGTACCGACCCATCACCCCGGCCCCGTCCTGGACGTCGTCGTCCCGGTGTTCAACGAGGAGACGGACCTGGAGCCGAACGTACGGCGCCTCCACGCCCACCTCTCCGAGGCGTTCCCGTACCCGTTCCGGATCACCGTCGCCGACAACGCCAGCACCGACCGCACCCCGCGGATCGCCGCCCGCCTGGCCGCCGAACTCCCCGGAACCGAGTGGCTACGGCTGCCCGAGAAGGGCCGGGGCCGGGCACTGCGCGCCGCCTGGTCGCAGTCGCCCGCGCCCGTGCTCGCGTACGTGGATGTCGACCTCTCCACCGAACTGGCCGCACTGCTGCCCCTCGTCGCCCCGCTGATCTCCGGCCACTCCGACCTGGCCATCGGCACGCGCCTCGCCCCCGCCTCCCGGGTCGTGCGCGGCCCCAAACGCGAGGTCACCTCCCGCTGCTACAACGCCCTGCTCCGCTCCACCCTCGCCGTCGGCTTCTCCGACGCGCAGTGCGGATTCAAGGCCGTACGACGCGATGTCGCCGAAGTGCTGCTGCCCCTGGTCGAGGACACCGGGTGGTTCTTCGACACCGAACTGCTGGTGATCGCCGAGCGGGCCGGACTGCGTATCCACGAGGTCCCGGTCGACTGGATCGACGACCCGGACAGCCGGGTCGACATCCTCGCCACCGCGCTCGCCGACCTACGCGGAATCGCCAGAATCGGCGGAGCACTGGCCCGCGGCAGGCTGTCACCGACCGCGCTACGACTCGACGCGGACGCCGACGCGTCGACTGAACCGGCCGCCCAGCCCACGCGGGCGCAGCCCGCACCGGGCGCGCAGCCCGGGCAGACTGCTCGGCCCTCGCAGGCGCCGACTGAACCGGCTGCCCAGCCCACGCACCCGCAGGCGGGACAGGCTGCCCGACTCACGCACGCGCAGCCCGGAAACGCTCCCCGACTCACGTACGCGCAGCCCGGACCGGCCGGCCTCATCTCACGGGCGCCGGTCGGCCCCGCCGCTCAACTCGCCCGCTTCGCCGCCATCGGTGCGACGAGTACCCTCGGCCACCTCCTGCTCTACGCGGCCCTGAGTCCGGCACTCGGCGCCCAGGCCGCCAACGCGCTCGCGCTCCTGCTCTGCGCCCTCGCCAACACGGCCGCGAACCGACGCCTCACCTTCGGACACCGCGGACGCGGCGGCGCGCTGCGCCACCACGGCAAGGGACTCGTGGTCTTCCTGATCGGCCTGGCGCTCACCAGCGGCTCCCTCGCGGCCCTGCACCACGCGGCACCCTCGGCCTCCCATGCCACCGATCTCGCCGTACTCCTGGCCGCCAACCTGACCGCGACCGTGCTGCGGTTCCTCCTCCTGCGGGCGTGGGTGTTCAGCGCATGAACGAGACCATCACCCCGGTAAGCGGCTGGAACGCGAGACTGCCGGGGGAGCGGCCCGCCCCCACGGACGGTGAGTGGCGACGGCTGCGCGGGGCCGTCAAGCGCCACACCCCCGTTCTCGCCTTCTACGGCGCCCTGAAGCTCGTCGGCTTCGTCTCCTTCATGTGGCTGCTGGACTCCGCCGGGAACTACCGCACCAGGAACCCGCGCTTCGGCGGCGGCGCCCACCCGTGGGACGTACTGGCCACCTGGGACGGCTGGTGGTACCAGCAGATAGCCGTCCACGGCTACCACCCCGAGCTGGTCCGCATCCCCGGCGCCACCGGCATGATCACCCTCGAAGGGAATTCGGCGGCCTTCTTCCCGCTGTACCCGGCGCTGATCCGCCTCACCTCCGAACTCACCGGTCTCGGTTCCTACGGCGCCGGCCTGCTGGTCTCCGTGCTCGCCTCCTTCGCCGCCGCCCTCGGGATATACGCCGTCGCCGCACAACTCCTCGACAGCCGGGCCGGGTTGGCCGCGGCGGGACTCTGGGCCGTATGGCCCGGCTCCGGCGTCGAGTGGGCGGTCTACTCCGACTCCCTCTTCGTCGCGCTGGCCGCCTGGGCCTGCCACGCTGTTCTCACCCGCCGCTGGCTCACCGCCGGTGTCCTCACCTGCGCCGCCGGACTCAACCGCCCCACGGCGGCGGCACTGATCGCCGCGGTCGCCGTAGCGGCCCTGTTCGCACTCCGCGACCGCCGCGACGGCATCGTCCGCCCCCTGGCCGCGATGGCCATGGCGCCACTCGGCCTGCTCGCCTATCTCGGCTGGGTGGGCCATCGAATGGGCGACTACGGCGGCTACTTCAAGCTCCAGTCCGGTGCCTGGGCCCACAAGTGGGACTACGGCAAGCAGACCCTCGACGTCCTCACGTCCATCCCGGTCGGCAAGACCAGCTACCTCTTCGCCTGGCCCTTCGCGGACCTGATCAGCGCCTGTGTGGTCCTGCTCGGCTTCGCCCTGCTCCCGCTGCTGATCCGGCTACGGCCCCCGGCCGTGCTGATCGTCTACACGGTCCTCACCGTCGCGCTCGTCCTGGGCAGCCAGCAGATCTTCAGCAACGTCTCCCGCTATCTGCTCCCGCTCTTCCCCCTCTTCCTCCCGCTCGCCGCCGCACTGCGCCGCCTCAGCCTCGCCCACCTGTTCACGCTGCTGGGGACGGCGGCCCTGGCCTCGGGCTCGTTCGCGGGCTACGCCCTCTTCGAACTCGGCGTCCCGTAAACGGTGTTGACGACTACCGACTGCCCGTCAGATGCGCGAACACGACGACATTCCCCTGGTATCCCGTCGACCGCGAGTAACCGCCCCCGCACGTGATCACCCTCAACTCCGGCCGCCGCGCCGCCCCGTAGACCTTCTGATCGGGGAAGCGGCTGGCCCGATACACCTCGACCGCGTCCACCGTGAACCGCGCCACGGTGCCGTCCAGCCGGTCCAGTTCGATGGTGTTGCCCTTCTTCAGGGCGCCGAGGTCGTAGAAGACGGCGGGCCCGTCGGCGTTGTCGACATGGCCCGCGACGATCGACGTGCCGGTCTCACCGGGGGTGGTGCCGGACTCGTACCAGCCGGCGAGGTTCTTCTTCGCGGCCGGGGGCACGTCCAGGCTCCCGTTGCTCGTCAGTTTGAGGCCCATCAGCGGGGCGTCCACATGGATGGCCGGGATACGGATGCGGTCCGGCGGCGACGGCGGCAGCGCACGGGCCGCGGCGCGTTCGACGGCCGGGTCGGGCCGGGCCTCGGCGGCGGACGGCTGCGGCGGCGCGTTCGACTCGCCGCCACTGGTCAGCAGCCACGCGCCCGTGCACAGGGCGCCCACGGTGACGGCCCCTATCGCGGTATTGCCGAATCCACGACGACCTCTACGACGACGCATCACGCACCCCTCTCCAGTGACCAGGGCCTGCCCCGCGCCCCCCTCCGGGCCACGAGGGGCGTCGGACCCGGAGGGGGAGGGGACTTGCGGTACCGGCGGACGGACAGCGGAGGGTGTCCGTCAGATCCCGTCGCCTCTCGCCCGGCGATGCAGGAGCCAGGTACCGCCCGCGGCGGCGACGGCGAGAGCCGCCACACCGGCCGCGGTCTGCACGGGGTCGGGGCCCAGGGCGCCACCGACCCCCGTCTTCACACTTCCGCGCGGCTGCACCTGCTGCCGCATCGAGGCCAGCGTCACCGTCAGATCGCCGGAGACCTGCTTGCCGTCCGTGCACTTCGCGACGATCTCGTACGTCCCCGGCTGCGCGCTCGGCGGCACCTTGAACTGCCCGATGGCGTCGCCCTCGTGGGTACTGGGCGCCAGCGTGAACGTGCCGGCGCCCACCGCGCTGGCGTCACCGGCCGCCGTACCGCCGTCGCCGCACGCGGCCGTGTTCACCGTGACGTCGCCGCCCGGCACGGCGTTCGACGGGAACACCTCCAGGCTGCCGGTCTCGCCGCCGTACGCCGGCGCGGTCGCGAGACCCGCGGCGGCGACGGCGAGCGCGGTACCGGTCAACAGACGGGCCGTACGACGCATCGGTGCTCCTCCGAGCTGTGGTTGGCTGCCCTTCCGAGGTAAGTGGCACCGGGCCGAACCCGCTTCCTGAGCGCGCGTCAGAAGTGTGGTGAATGGGTGTCAGGGAGCCGTCGCAACAGCTTGTTTCCTCGCTGTTTCAGCAGGTCATGAGGGTACGACGGCCCTGTCCCGAAGGAGTACCCGAAGAGCGCACGCCGAGCGTGTGAACGGGTGACGACCGGTCGGGCTTGACCTCAAGAATGGTTGAGGTACCAGGCTGCCCGCATGGACACCGAGACCGCTCCTCTGAGCCTGACCGTCGTCATCGGCAGCAACCGCCACGGCCGCTTCGGCCCGGTCGTCGCCGACTGGCTCCTCGCCCACGTCGACGACCGCGCCGACCTCACCCTCCAGGTCGTCGACGTCGCGGACACCGGCCACCTGCCCACGACCCTCGCCCCGACCCCGGAGGCGACCGCCGCCCTCGCCGGCATCACCCCGAAACTGTCCTCGGCGGACGCCTTCGTCGTCCTCACCCCCGAGTACAACCACTCCTTCCCGGCCGGCCTCAAGAACCTGATCGACTGGCACTACACGGAGTGGCGCGCCAAGCCCGTCGCCCTCGTCTCCTACGGCGGCCTCGCGGGCGGCCTGCGTGCGGTGGAACACCTCCGTCAGGTCTTCGCCGAACTCCACGCCGTCACGGTCCGCGACACCGTCTCCTTCCACAACGCGGGCGCGTCCTTCGACGACCGCGGCCTCCTCAAGGACCCGGCCGCCCCGGACGCGGCGGCGAAGGCGATGCTCGACCAACTGGTGTGGTGGGGACGGGCGTTGAAGGAGGCGCGCGAGCGAACGCCGTACTCCGGGTAGCGCCCCGCCCGTAATTCAGGCTCCGCCGGGGCGGTTCTCCGCCGACGGCTGGGGCGGAGTTGTCGCGGATCGTGAGCGGGTAGCCGTCGTCGACGGTCTGGGTGGCGAACGGGATGCGGACGTACTCCGTGCCCCAGAACACGTAGAGGTGGGCCTGGCCCAGGTCGACCGCCGCGTCGATGCCGTCCTCCCAGCCGGGCGGCAACCCGCCCCAGGCTGTGCCCAGTTGCCAGTCCCACCGCCGACCAGTGGCCCGGCCTCACCGGCCCCTACGACGCGATCTGGTCCAACGCGCCCACCGCACCCCCGAGTTCGAGCAAGGCGACCCAATTCCGGCAGTCCTACGGCGAGTTCGCCACCGCCGGCGGAACGGCGACCGGCGTTCCCGCCCTGGTCACGCTGGGCCAGGCGGCCCTGGAATCCGGCTGGGGCACGGCCGGGCCCGGCAGCAACTTCTTCGGTATCAAGGCGAAGAATCCTTCACCGCACACGGCAACTACCTGCGGAACAACGTCCGTTACGCGCCCGCGTTCGGCCACACCGACCTTCTCACCGAGCGGGGCCACCCCGAACTCACCCTCACCGAACGTGCCGTACGTGCTTGTGGGGCTCCTGTTTCAGTCGTTTCGTTCGAGGGTGATCCGTTCCGCTTCGCTGACTGAAGGCGAGTGATGTTCGGTCCTGGACCATCTGTGGGCATGTCCTCGGCGATTCCGCTTTGTTGGCGACTTTCGGCCATGCGCTCTCGGGTCCCTGTTGATCGTCCCCGCGTCGTGTCTAAGTTGACGGCTGCATGCCAAACGCGTGTGCCGATTGCGTGAGGCTCGCCCTGCTGCCGTATGTCCGCAGCAGGATCGGATCGTGCTGCCGTGGTGGGTTGGCAGCGGACGCCTGACCAGCGTCATTGATCCATATGTGCCTTACTTTCAAGGGGGAGTCAGTAAGTATGTTCAAGCGCGGGGCAAGTCTGCGTGCCGTCCGGATCAAGGCCGACCCGCAAGCCGCAGCGGCCACCGCTGCCGCCAGGTACGGCCCGTTCGGCTACGCCCACTGACCTGTCACCGGCCGCGCACCTGGTGCGTATTGCCGCCGGTGCTCCACCCTCTTGCCGGGGTCCTCGACGTCGGCTGAACGCCCGAGTTCCCCTGCCCTTCCGGCCGGGGCAGGCGGGCCGGTCGGTGCGAGAAGTCGATGGGCCAGGTCACCGCCTACAGCCGTGACCTGCCCAGAACAACCACCGTTGCCGAGGACTCGCACCCGGCCGGAGGCCCTTGAGGCCCTCGTCCGTGCGGCCCTCGATGCCACCGGCTGATCCCCCCTCCCAGAAGAAAGCTGCCGCGCGGCCCTCATTTCCCTTGTGGCGGCAGTGGGCGGGCCGAGTCGTGTCCAAAAGGGCACGGGAACCTTGACGAGAAGCGGGACGAACCTCTTTTGAGACCCAGAAGACGAATACACGCGCGCTGGGCCGCCCTGGTGACCTGCGCCGCGCTGACCAGCGGCCTCTTGCAATCCACCACAGCCCTCGCGGTTCCGCACGCCACAACCCCACCGGGCGACGGCAAACCGACACCGTCCGGACAGGTCGCGGAGCCGGACAAGGAACTCGGCACGGGCTGGAAGACCAGCAAGGACCGCGCCGTGACAGCGGCCGCGGACAGCGACGGGCTGAGGATCCTCGTCGCCGACAGCGCCAAGGCGTACGCATGGAAGTCCGTCGCGAGTCTGAGTGAGCCGGGCATGCCGGCGGACTCCTGGATCGGCAACCAGTGCGTGATCGACCACGACCACGCCGCTGTCGTCTACGCACCGCGCACCTTCACGAACAAGCCGGACCTGATGCAGGGCGGTGCGTTCGCGGCGATTGCGGACCTGGGCTCCGGCAAGGTGACGAAGCTGCCGTTCACGGCGTCGCTGGCGTACTTCGATCCGTCCTGCAACCCGCAGACGCACACGGCCGCGTTCACCGCGTTCCGCGACATGAACGACCCGGCCGCGACCCGCACCCGTGTCGTGACCGTGGACACCTCCGGCAGGACACTGAACACGTCGGCCACCAAAGGGGAGTTCACCAGTGCCGTGCCGGTCGCGGACGGTGTGATCGGCGCGCTCGGCAGCCGTCTGGTCCACCTCGACCGCAAGGGCAGGACCAAGGACCTGCTCACGACGGGTGGCGTGCCGTTCGACATCCACCCGGTGCACGGCGGGAAGATCGCCTTCGTCGAAGGCGACGGCGGCAAGCGTGCGCGTGCCCGGGTGTGGACCGCGAAGGGCAAGGCCGCTGTTGTCGCCGACGGCAAGCTCGGTGACCTCGACCTGGCACGGGGCGGTTCCTCCGAACTGTTCCTGGTCGGGCACCCGTCCGGTGCCGTCCACACCCGGGGCAGCGGCGTCACCCGGGTCGACGCCCCGGTGGACACGGACATCTCCAGCCTGGGCCGGCTCGCCGTCGACCCGGTCCTCACCCCAGGTGTGCGGGCGGGTGTCGACCACATCAAGAACGCCGGAAAGGGCTTCACGAAGACCGAGCCCGACGCGCAGCAGGCCGCTGAGGCTCCGGGCATGCTGACAGCCGCCTCGCCCATGACGGTGACCGCCACCGCCACGGGCACCGGCGCGAGGACCAGCCAGCAGCTCACGCCCACAGCGCGGGCCACCGCGGAGAACCAGTTGTCTCCCGCCCTCGCCTCGGTCCACAGGGCGAGGGCCGCGGCCGGTGCGGCCTCGGGCGGCAAGTCCCCGACCCTGGCGCGCACCGCGGCGATCGTGTCGCACGACCCGACCGACCCCGACCGCTGGTGCTCCGTCTCCCGGAACGACGTGGGCGCACAGGCGCTCCAGCCGACACCGAACCAGGTCGAGTGGGCGGTCGACATGGCCGTACGAGGTGAACTGCACGCCAGCTACCTCAATCAGGGCGGCTACCGCAACCAGACCGGGATCGGCACCATCGATCCGCAGACTCTGTTCAAGCCGCCCACCCTGACCGGCAACGGCCGTATTCCCGCCAACGTGATGCTCGGCATCATGGCCCAGGAATCCAACCTGTGGCAGGCAGAATCCGGCTCCATTCCCGGCCAGATGGGCAGCCCCCTCGCGGCGGTCGACGGCTACTACGGGCACCAGATCGACCCGGGCAACCCGGAGTCGTACTGGAGCATCAACTGGGACAAGTCCGACTGCGGCTACGGCGTCGGACAGGTCACCGACGGCATGCGCATGGCCGGTCACGAGAAGACCGGGGAGACGGCTCTGTCGCCGGCCCTGCAGAAGGCCGTCGCCATCGACTACACGACCAACATCGCCGCCTCGATGAAGATCCTCGCCGACAAGTGGAACGAGGTCCACAAGGCCGGCCAGACGATCACCGTCAACAACGACGACCCCTCCTACGTGGAGAACTGGTTCACCGCGGTCTGGAACTACAACCTCGGGTTCAACCCGCCCTCGGAGGCCCCGAAGCACGACGGCTACTGGGGGCTCGGCTGGTACAACAACCCGGCCAACCCCATCTACAAGAACAGCTGGAACCACCCGTTCATGGACACGGACGTGGACGGCAGCGAAGCCAACCACGACGCCGCACACCCGCAGGACTGGCCCTACGAGGAGAAGGTGATGGGCTGGTCCGCCTGGTCCATCGACACCGGATACTCCTACGGCACCACCGGCCGCCAGGACTGGAAGGGCGAGTCCGGCTTCTCCTCGGCGGGCTTCCGGCCGGCCTGGTGGAACACCACGGCCGCGCGCAGCCAGGTCTCGCCGCCGCTGATCACCTTCTGCAACCCCGACAACAACTGCAACTCCGCCGCACCGCCGGACTGCGGCACGGCAGCCTGTTACGCGAAGTACTGGTACAACAAGCCCAACGCCAAGTGGAAGACGGACTGTGCCACCCAGTGCGGGCACGAACTGATCAAGTACCAGACACTGATCCCGGAACCAGGGCGTGGCTACCGCCTCAAGAACGGCACGCCCGTCTGCGTCGGCCAACCGACCGGCGCGCACGTGGTCGCTTCGGTGCCCAACGGCACCGAAACCTGGGGCGACTGCGGACAGGCCACCTCCTCCGGCAGCTTCCAGTTCACGTTCTACGCCTCCACCACGGGCACCCACTACGAGGCGAAGGCCGACCTGCACCAGGTCGGCGGCGGCTACGGCGGTCACTTCTGGTACACCCACACCCGCAACGAAGACCATCTCGGCGGCCCGGGCGGCCTGATGGCCGTCGACGGCACGTGGACGCTCGGCGAGAAGATGGACCTGGCCCAGGTGTGGGTGCACATACCCGACACCGGCGCACAGGCCACACGGGCGCACTACGTGGTCCGCGGAGCCCAAGGCGGTCCGTACGACCGGTACGTCGACCAGAACGCCAACAGCGGCAAATGGGTGTCCCTGGGCGCCTACAAGTTCACCGACACCCCCAGTGTCAGCCTGACGAACTACGCACCTGACGGATCGGCCGACAAGGACATCGCCTTCGGCGCGGTCGCCTTCCAGCCCGTCTCCGGCACGTTCGTCCGCCGTACCCTGACCGCGGCCGCGATCTTCGACCCGAACCAGGAGCTCAACCAGAACTGGCCGGTGTCCACCGAGGTCAACACCCCTCTGCGCTCGATGAAGAACCTGTACGAGTGGGCCCTGGGTCTCGCTCAGGGAGGCCACCTGTGGGGCGCCGACCCGTCGGTGATGACAACGGGCCTCACCGGCTGGAACCGGTGCAACCCGGTGGGCCACGAGGAGTGCACCGGCCCGCAGACGTACGACGCGGCCAAGAAGTGGGCCGACGACATCAAGGCCGGCGGCTACACACCGAACGCCGACGGCTCGGCACCTTCCATGTCGATTCCGGTGTGGATGGGCATGTCCAACCAGCGCCCCGATCCTTCACAGCCCGCGAGCGTGGCGTACAAGGGGGACAACAGCTACAAGATCAAGAGCGATGTCGTCGTCACGTTCGTCACCGACGGCAACGGAAAGATCATTCAGGGCAGTGAAGGGGCGAACTACAGGGTTCGGGTCGGCAACGCCCACCTCCCCTACTTCTTGACCAGCATCATGAAGGGCATCGAAGCCGACTACGGCATTCCGAAGCCGGACCTCGACTACACCACTCAGGACGCCCTCGAATACGGCAACGAGATCACCTCCCACCCCTACGCGGACGGGGACACCCCGGGGCAGGCCTACCTCCCGCACTTCCGCGGCGCACGCCTCAACGCGGACCGCACGTGCGTGGATTTCCGGGGCGTCGGCGGCGGGGTGCACGGCTACCGAGCCATGATCGCCAACAAGTACATCAACGACAACGTCAAGGCGTGGGTCGACAAGATCAACTCCAGCCCCGACACCAACTACTCCGTGCGGAACTTCGCCGGAGACGTCTACTCGATGTTCTTCAAGAACTCCGGTGACTGGAACAACAACATGTGGGGCACTCTGATCGGCAATGCCCCGCCGATCTGGCAGGACGTCGCGGCCGCATTCTGTGCGGACGGCACGGTAAAGCCGACACATCTGCAGGACGACCGTGACGCCACACCTTCCAACGGCATCGTCTACCAGAGTTACATGCCCGATCTGTACCTCTACGTCGACGACAAAATGACCGACAACCTGGGCCGCCCTTCGAGTACCAGAATCAGGGGAGGAGACTGGAGAAACTTCTCGAACCTTCCCATCCCGCTCACCAAGGGCCATGCCTACGGTTTGTGCGACGCCAGTGACCGGGGCAGCGGTGGGAATCCCTGGAACGTCGCGCCGCCGGTTCCTTTCATCGGGGACGGTCCCGGCAACCGCCCGACGAGCGTCGTTCACTGCGACGACTCGGGTACGAAGTTCACTGATAGCCTGACGCCCTGACAGTGGGTCATTGAATTCCCAGGGGCCGTTCCCGTGCGCGGGGTCGGCCCCTGGGCCACGACAACGGAGAAAAACGCATGGGGTCGGGTATCACCTTCATATTCATCCCGCTGTTCTTCTATGTGACACTGGTCGCACTGCTGTGTGTGAAGATCGCCGAGAAAAACTCCTGGAAAATGGGGTTGCTGTTCGCGACAGTTCTCATTTTCCTGCCCGCCGGTGTCCTCACCGTTGCCGGCATGTACGACGCCGGCGCCCTGTAGAGCGCGGGGAACAGATGGAAATCCTCATCGTCGCACTGTCCGTAGCATTCCTGTGTGCAGCCTACGCGTGGCCGTTCATTCCGTTCGTCATCTACCCGATGAATCGATGGCGTGGCTTCTGGGCGGCCCTCTACTGTTGCGCCGTCGGGGTTTTCCTCGGAACGTGGTCAGGCTACTCGCATTACAACATCGGAGCATTCTTCGAAGCGGCCGTATTCACTTCTGTCGTCCGAGCGGTCGCCGAAGCCACAGGCATATTGCAGAAGCCTCGCAACGCGTGGCGGAAGCGGCACGCGCTACCGGTCGAGTGAACGTGGATCAGCCTCGTCTGGCCTGCCTCAGTTCGCGGTCGACGGCCCAGGCGTCGGCGACCGGGCCGAGGTGGGTGAGCTTGTCGGGGTTGATCACCGCGCGGATGGTCTGGATCCGGCCGTCGAGCACATCGAGGGCCAGGGCGTGGAGCACCTTGCCGTCGCGGTCGCGGAAGAGCGCGCCGGGCTGGCCGTTGACCTCGTGCGGCTCGAACGACACATCGATCCGGATCAGCCAGGGGAAGACCGTGCCGAGCACCCGGGCCACGTTCTCCGCGCCCATGACGGCCTTGGCCAGCTGCGGGGCCTTTCCGCCGCCGTCCCCGACGAACTGCACGTCGGCGGCGAGCAGTTCACGCAGCCCGCCCACGTCACCGTCCTTCAGCGCGTCGAAGAACCGGGTCGCCAGCTCCTGCCGCTCCTGCCGGTCCGCGGCGAAGCGGGGCCGCTTGTCCGCCATGTGCCGCCGCGCCCGCACCAGCAGTTGCCGGCACGCCGCCTCCGAACGCCCCACGGTCGTGGCGATCTCGTCGAAGCCGAAGGCGAACACCTCGCGCAGCACGAACACCGCCCGCTCCAGCGGGCTGAGTTGCTCCAGCAGCAGAAGCGCCGCCATCGACACCGAGTCGGCGAGCTCCACCGACCGCGCCGGATCCTGGTACGGGTCG
>Ga0307509_10008622_pt1 | contig 12946 bp, 15 predicted proteins | sample 10_EM_MG_FD_202245 | JGI IMG/M metagenome (GOLD analysis project Ga0307509, IMG submission 202245) | Populus trichocarpa ectomycorrhiza microbial communities from riparian zone in the Pacific Northwest, United States - 10_EM | ecosystem: Host-associated > Plants > Roots > Unclassified | place...
CTCGTAATGTCCTGACGTTTGTGAACAGGACCACTATTGCATGATGCCAAGATCCGGGCAAAAAAGCTGAATTTTGGGTGTATGCAATAGCAGTTGTGTTCACAAACGTCAGGACATTACGAGTAGAGATATTGTTATCTTGTGTAAACCTCCTTTTTATCTTAGCTCCCCCCTCTTCTCCATCCGAGATCGCCTCTCCGCTAGCTCTAGGAACACTGGCCACTATAGTGGACCCTAGTGGCTGAGTTCAATCGCTTCAACTCGACCCGGGCCAGCATGGCAGAGGATATGATTACCCGGCATCCAATCTTATAGTGGGAGAGGCCGGTACCTTACAGCCGTAACAAACATACCGGTATGGTACAATATCAGTTTACGGTACGGTAACATGGTATTATTGGGGTACTATGCACTATGCCCTCCGAGATTTCACAACAAAAGTTGCAGTTGAGAGCAAGGAATACCCTGTCTACGATTACCAACAAAGTTCAATAGCATTAACTCTCTATCTCCTCCCTTTATGCTCTTCATCGCGACATCATTGCTACGGTCCTATGCGGCAAACCCTGGTAGCACTCCAAAAATTTACCGCTCCAACCACGCGGGAAGTAGAAGACTGGTAACCTCGATTGCGCTTTCAAGAATTCAAGATTTGGAGGATGACTTCTATTTTTACCTTATTCTCTCTTTCATCTCAACGGGGGAGCTACTCGTAATTTCAACGCCTTCCGGAGGACTGTTTAGCTGGGCTACACTGACTCGTATTCGTGGATCGCAGAGGTTTCCAAACGCTACACCCCCTCTTGTGGCATCTACCCGCGCTGACCGCACCTGTCCGAGGTGCTAGCTGCCGGGTCGCTAGTCTATACTCTGGAATTGGCGGTTACACACCCTCCCCTTGTGAAACGGCCCAAACCAAACCTCTCTTACAACACCCCTCCCTCCTATCGTTACCATTGCCTAACCTATGCTATTCAAGCTCCTCGTAGGGGCTCATACTCGAGTAATGGTATCTAACCCCCATTATGGTCAAGAGGAAGCGGCTAGCATGATGGTTCTAAGCCAAAATAAGATTCTGACAGGCCAGCGTTTGGAGATAAGATGGATAGGATGGCAGGGATACAGTATTAATAGAAAGATGAAGATAAGATTACGCCTATAGGGCGATCCCGCATCTGATGCGGTGCCTGGTGTGTGCACATCTTGTTTCATGTCCTGGCAAGTCGAAAAATCCCCGCAAGGGGCAGTGGTTTCGCACTTTCCTCTGGGAAGAGACCATTATCGTGCCGTGCCTAGCTCTTGGAGCGTTGTGCATCACTATACGTGTTTCGGGCGTTGTTCCCCACAAGTTCGAGAAAATGCCGAATTCCCAATTTTTCTAAGGCGTCTGGGTGCTCGGGCACAACAAGCACGCACTGTTTAGTACAGTAACCCGAGCCTTTTGGAAGACTACGCTGGCTGGGCGAAAGAGAGTTGTGCAGACTGTCTAGGTGAATGCAGTGCTCCGACAACCTACCTCGTTATTCCTATTCCGCAGCCTTTCCAACCGACACGATATTTGAAAATTGACCAAGCGATATTTTGGAAGACTCCTTCAATCTCCCGATGGTGTGGCTCGTGTTATCACTGACCAAATCACCGGTTGAAACAACAGATTCACACACCGGAGCTCGAGCCTAGTCTTCTGAAAAGAGTGGGAAGTGGGCGGTGGGGAGGAGCGGCAAGGGGGAGCTCAGGAATCGCATTTTTCTTACCCTGACGTCTTTGTTCAGTGGTCCGTGCTCTGATTCAGGTACCAAAATCATGACCAGGGACAGTGCAGTACCGATACTCGAGTACCGCACAATTCAGGAACCGGGCTGCGACATGAGGCTAGCATGGGTCGACGTGAATAGAAAAAAGTGCACGGTGTTGAGGCGCAGGCATGAGGCTCTACCAATACTCGAGTACTCTGTGCTGCGGGATGGCGTGCGCATGCGCAGAATGGCGAATTCAGAACGCGCTCTACGAATATGGTGCCTCTTTATTGGTTATCAGCGAGCAAGACCTCTTCTGAGGAGCGCTTCCTGTAACACCAACAAAACTCTCGCTGGCTTATTTGGGGGGAGTTACTTGTACCTAACGAAGGACAGCCGTTCCACAAACCCATGGTCTGCGCCTCACCCGACAGAGCTCTTTTGTGGGGTGTGTGTGGCGAACAGCAGCTATCTGACACGATTTACCGCGAGAACGTCGCAGGTCAGGGGTTAACCAATTAAGTTTGCGCTCCTTGGAAGGAGTACGCGAAATCCTCATCCTCTTCTCCCACCGATCATGGAGTAGGCTTTTTAAAAGGTGGTGGTGCCGCCTTTCCCCAAGGGCTTCTATTCGTAAAGATTCAGATTCTTCTTCTCATACGTGGTTTTTTTCTTCCCCTTTCTTCCCCCCTTCTTTCGTTCCTTGATTTTATTTTCTACGGGTGAGCGTTCCATTCCAGGCCTTGTCAGCCCTTGCTATGTACTGTACTCAAGTACAGTACGATATCATTTGATAGTACCGTAGTTGGCGGAGACTTTTTTTACTAAAGCGTAATCCTTACTGACGTCGCCGTGACTTGTGCAGGCTGTGCCATACTTTCTTTTTTTTCCACACTTCCCCTTGACTTAGCTCAGCCTGCTTCATCAACCTTAATTGTTTTTCCGTAAACATTGGCGCCTTCTTTACTTTCTTTATAAGAGCACTTGGACCTCCACAGCAACAATCATTCTCATCAGCAACTTCATCTCACACTTCACTCGCCACTGCGACAGCAACACCAAAACACCAAATAAAAACATCAAACTATCCAGTATCGCAATTCGAACAATCAACTCGTCTTAGAACGAGTCGGTGACTTTATACTACAAGAAGACTATCCTACTTTGACGAGCTTATTGCACTCTCATCCTCCATTACCCTACTCACTACCGAACAAACATCCCAAATGACTACCCAAATTTCCAGCACGGATAATGCACCCTACCTCCCCACCCCTCCCGCCCTGGCTCTCACCAACGCGGGCAATCAAGCTCCTACACGCAACGCACGCCGAGCAGAAGGTCGTCGGCGCTCGGTAGTCTCTTATGATTCCCCGCTAGTACAGGGTACGGCGATCAAGACTGCCCCTAGCCAGGGCCCCAGGATCGAGGTCAAACGAAACGGCAGATTCGAAGAGAAGACTCGCACTTGCAGGCGATTCTCGCTACCATCGGGCCGGCCTGAGATGGTGAGGGTCTTAGAGCCGCGCAGGTCTAAGGAGCCCCAGGAGCCTCCCCTAGGTTCGGGTGACGACGATGAAGGATACTCAGGGAGCGATGGTGCAAGTGATGTTGAAAGCTCCCACGAGCAGAGGATGTACGAATTCACCGGGCGCCAGGCTTGGAGCCATCGAGAATAGACTCGGATAGGAGGAGTCTCAAGCTTAATATGTGGTGTTTCTTTTGGTTATGGTCTATTTGTTTTCGTGTGGACTATTGTATTGTAATCTTTTTTCGCGAGTCACGATTTCTTCTTCATTGTACCCTAGGGTTATTGCTTCAATGTTTCGGGGGGTTTGGATTTTCTTTTATCGGGTTCTTGTTTGTCTTCTTATTTCGCATTTTTTTATAGAAATTTTTTCCTTAGGCTTGGGTGGCTTTCTAATAACCGCGAGTTCTTTTTCTCGTTCTTGTGATTTTACTACTTTTCCATAAATCTTAAGCCTTGACGCTCTACTGGGCACCCCCTAAAACTCTCCTCTTATGCATGCAAGTTCTTCTCCCTGGGAAAGGGTGGAAATCATACCATTCACTATGACAAATACTCAGCCATGCTTGTACTACGGTCCTATACCCCAGCCCAACCCTATATTTATCCCCCGTAATCTCAAAATAAACCCCACCCTGCAGAGGGGGGAAACATTTTCTGAACTCTTGAGGAGAAAAGATAAAATAGGTGGGATAAATGATGCATAGCTTGTAGCTCAAACCGACTCCTATCCCCACTGCGCCACTCTAGTATTATATCAATTAAACTATCCGTCGGAGTATTACTAATGTGCCAAAAATTCTCACAATATCTCACTCGCTAGAAAACAAGCGTTGTCCAGGCAACACCAGTCAAAAGAAACAAATTCTTTGCATACGACACAAAGACAAAGCACAATCCCGACGATCTCTCGCCTTCTCTCCCAGCAAGGGTGAGGCGAATGCCTGTGCCTGTGCCTGTGCCTGTGCCTGTGGGTGTGCCTGTGGGTGTGGGTGTGGGAACATCTTGAAATAGACATCATGACAGGCTGATATTCCGCTCAACCAGTGGACTACGAACACGCCAACCACCACCACCGCCTGCTCCTCCTCCTCCTTGTTCAGAGTTGGTTGAATGGATAGATATTAGATGCAACGCCTTCCTGCGATCCGGATCGGAAATTAGCCTTACTAGAGATTTGCAGGGTGGAAAATATATAATGGGCTGTTTATTGGCGGGGCTATTTTTGTTTCAAATCACTTTTTTTTTTGGTCATTATTTTACTCTTGTGTGCCGCGTATGTAAGTGTGTATTCTTGGGGTGATGTACCGTACGGTATAATAAAAACAGTTATCTGCACGTTTGGCTATTTGTTAAATGCCCTTCCGCGCCCCCTTTCCTCCCTACCTTTTCTGGGGAAAATTCGGATGAGCCAGTAGGAGCGTGGAGGTTTAGATGGGGGTGGTGGGTTGGTTTTGCGGTAAGGTATGCATGCCGTACCGGGGAACGAGCACCCTGAGGATTGCTTCTTTGCTCCTCCTCCACATGCATCTCGGGGTAGATTTTCTGCGATGGATAGAAGTGTTGTTTGGAGGTATTTTTTCTCACTGGATAACCTGATGAACGGAGGCATGGTAGCCGGAGTTTAGAAAAATGTCACGGGGAGGAACTAGTTAGTCATTTTGTGTTTCGGGGGGGGGGGACTGGAGGGGGTGCATGCGCTCCAAAGGGTTGACGGAGGAAGGAAGGAGGGGTTGGAGGGGTGGAACGTTCTTTCCCCCCTTCCACGAGACAGCGCTGATGTTTCCACAAACGTTCCGGGAGATGGCGGTGATTGGTTATTGGAGGTTTGGTTTCGTCTTATTCAATTTTTTCTCTAATTTTCAAGGAACATTCCCTCTAATGACCCTCTGCTTAGCACCACTACCCCCGCGTGTACCGGCTTAAGTTACCAGCCTACGCACCGTACCGTACCGTACCCACCTGCCTTACCCTTCCCTATAGCGTCCCAAGCCAAGCCAACCTGTCGACATTCACCAACCCCCAAAACCACCAGTATTGGCCTACCACGAATTCGCTTACTCCGGATTCCTCATTCTTTCAAAGTCGACCGCCTCTACATACCTACATACATACATACTGTACTCGAGTACTCATACACATCAGGTGCCCCGCGGGACCCGAACCGCACCGTACCCTGGCCCCCCGCCAACAGCATAGGAAATTTCAAAGGAAAAAAAAAACTCAAGGCAAACGCGCCCCTGAAACGCACGTCACTAAACCCGCGCCGGCGTGCAATCACAGGAAATCACTCACGCACGGGTGACAGGGCATGCAGGGGTTCGGTCTCTATGGACGACACGGGGCGGGAGCGGGGGGGCTGGGGTGCAGTAGTCATCTTGCCTCTTGTATGATGTTGTGCACGTGATCGTTGGCTTGGGGTACCGTAGTGGCTTGGGGTACTCATGCATGTAGGATGCATGGGTAGGAAAATATTTGTATTCAGACATTCTACTCGGGTAATAAAAAAGTTGGAAGTAAGGATTGAGATGTAAGTAAGACAGAAAAAGATTATATTCCAAGCTCGCACTAATCCCCTTTTGTAAAAGGAAAAAGGAAATATCATACCGGTACTGCCTCTGTCTATACCCTTGCGTTACATCCTCAGACAAAAGTCTTACTGATAGGATGCTATGATCACAGTTCGTCCCCCCCGGAATAGCGTAATGCTGCTCTCCCTTATGAAGCAAGTGAGAGAAACACGAGATGAAAGATTGGGCACCAAAAATTAGAAACCAAAAATCTACCCAACGACCGGTATCTTGTATACAAGCCTTTGGTATCAATGATTGCTGCAGCACTGGGGGGCATCAAGCTCCAGGGCCTTAGGGACAAGTGCCAGGGTGTCGCTGTGGTGTTTAGCTTTAGCTGTGAGGATTTCGAGCACCAGGTTAAATTATGTGTTAGCGTGGGTGTGGGTTGGGAATCCATCGAGGTGGAGGTCGGTAGTTGGGATGCAGGTATCAGCATGGGACGTCACTCGAACTCTAGTAAGAGTGAGTCCCTTGGGCCGTGGTGTGGGGTTAGGGCTTCGGTTGGAGGATCTAAGGACACATGAGGAGATTTTGACGATCTTTGAACGGTGGAGAGCCGTGGATTTTCTGGCGGTCTCTGGCTTGCGTTATTGTTACTATATTTGGTTTATGCGCCCTTCGAGAAATGGGTTTGAGCTCCTGTATTTTTCACTGCATGGGGGTTTTATGCGGAGGGCAAGCCCATTGGAAGACCTGAATACTGTAGGAAGTCGTTGATACCGGTACAGTATGGTACTGTATGGTCTAACCTAGCGTACTCGAGGAGTGGGGTGTAGTTTGCGCTACAAATATTTGTGAATCCGGTCTTATGAGGAGATGGACACCCAGAACTGGAGTGATTTGGAAAACTGTACTGAACTTGTGGTGAGACATTTTATATTTTTTCGCCGATTGGATGGATGCAAAGGATGGATTCTGGAGTAACTGTGGATGCAGTTGAAGTAATTCCGGGAGGGTGAATAACAGCGGAATGATAACAGTGGGAATAGGAAGTGTGGGGGAGTCTACAGGTGATCTGGATCCAGGACGGTACATGATGGCCTTGGCTGCATAGCGAGTTTGGCGAGTTTTTACGGTAGTGGATTTCACGAGATTTTACGGTATCCGGTGTGAATTGCCCGTCCTCCCTCCCTCTTCAATTAATCAATTAATACTACTCTTTTTTTTGCTGCACCCTCTTGGGCGGCATCCATTCTCTATCTCGTTTGCATCCTTGCCAATTCCGAGAGAATCTTGGATTCACCTGCCTGAACCTTGGATTCCAATAAGGAAATCTGTGCTTGAACCTTAGATTCCAATGAGGAAATCTGTACTTGAACCTTTGACTCAAGCATAGCAACCTGCAACTGGACATCACTATTAATCTTTTTTTCTGTTTCACCATCCATGCATGTGAACTTAATGACAACCTAGTAGATATGTTAGTAAAATACAATTAGGTAATTAATTGCGAATAAAAAAATACTGCAGATATAAATAATCCTAGTAGCAAGTAATTAAAAGATGTTTGGTTATCAAATCCTTTACTTACTTGTTTCGTGAGAGACCCTAAATCCTATGGGAGAATTGTTAGCATAGTTCCAGGTTAACTTGAATATTATTATTCTTTATTTCCTACCTTTGTTATTCTCCTGTTAAGAGTATCGACAGCATGGGCAATTTTCTTTCTAGCATTGCTCTCGGGAATCGGCTGAACAGTCTTGATCTCAGCAGTGGGCTGCCAGGTCATACTCTCAGCAGTGGGCTGGGAAGTCTTGGTCTTGGTGGTGTATTTGGCTTTAGTTGTGTTTCCCTCAGTGGTTTGCATCTTAGTTATCAGAACTACAATATTATATTAGTAAATTCATAACAATACTATAAAAACTCACCAAACTCGCAAGACAGCTAAGCCCCAAATGCATAGATTGTGGCCAATCAGAGTGTACATTTGTTGCGACATCGATCATGTTAGCCAAATTAGAGTGTGACAATCTGGAGGCTTGCATAGTGAGCTTGATGAGTTTCTGATACTTCAGATAACTTACTGGGGTGGTGACAAGCATCTAATTTCCCATCATCCCCCTCTTGGTCATGGACTGTAAACACATCCTGAGCAAAAGGCTTCTGAATATCAGCATCTTGGTAATTGAGTTGCCTTCTGCTTGTGCTCTGTTTTGGGGTTGGAAAGTAGAAGTTGAGTTGCAAATAGTAGGAAATGATAATTAAATAAGGCTTTATTGAGCTATGGTTACCCTGCTATAAACTAATTTTTCACCAACCATGTACGAATACTGGGATCCCTTGAGCAGTCAGAATTGTAAATTTGTCACCAAGTACACTCAGAATTATGATTTGTTGCAAATCAATGTTTGCGAGAATGCTAAGCCACTTTGGACCTTAAAATTCCGATTTCTATTACCCGAAATAGTTGGTCTTGACTGATTTGGATGTCTAAGTAGCTTAGCATGTTGGCAAGCATTAATTTGCAACAAATGGTAATTCTGAGTATAGCTGTAGCAAGCTCGGCTAGAGAGGGTCGTATACAACAAGTAATGAGGTTTGGATTGTGATTATCTTATATTCTTGTTCGGAATCTTTTCCCCCCTGGGACAAAGATGTAGGAGTGTCTTTGTATTAGACTATCTTATAGTCTCTTCATTTGTAGTTAGGCTATCTTATAGTCTATCGTATCTCAATCTCTTGTTATCCGAGAGAGATGTGAGAGTGTCCTTGTCTTACGATGTTTTGGTTGCTCTGATGCTAAGAGCTAGGTTGCTTTTATACAAGTAAGAGGTAAAAGGTTTATATTGAAAGTATAGTGTAAGAAAGTACTTAGATGGTTGTGTGAAGAGCTCTAATTATCGTAATCCAATTTCCTTTATATAGAGACTCTTCTCACGACCCTAACCCTGTTGACTCCCTTGTTGAGTCACCCACAACATATCTTAAACAAATAATAAATCATAAAACTAATCATATGAGTAATGCGTTCACATGAGTAAAACTTGTGACTCTAAATAGAGTCATGCGCAAAAGTCATTACATCATTTGTGACTCACAATTGTGAGTCACCAATCAACAAATCATAACTTTAATAATAATACGCAATTGCAAGTCATGTGAGAACTTTAAGCCAACTGATCTTATAGTGAAATATAACACCCCAATGACTAATAATTATTAGTCATGTAAAACTATTTTCCTTTCTAACTCACGATTCATGACAATACCTGGCAACAAATTTTACTGTTTCTGACCACCAAAGGCATAATACCATATTAACATACTAGTATCATATGTGAGAGCATACCCAAAAATAGAACATAATGAAAAATTCGCTAAGCATCATAAATTTACAATAAAATGGAAGTAAATAAATAATGTTTTAAGTGTGTTAATTATCAAATAGTTAAAAAGAGTTGCATCTGTAATGGGGCCACCCTTTAGAGAGGTGAACTCTAAGGTTGCGACTGCACCAAAGACTCAAAGTAGAAGATAAAGATAAAGTATATAATTCTGAAGAATCAAAAATGGTAAAACTTAATATTGTTAAGCTGAAAGCTTTACTCAATAAGTTCTCTTAAGGATCGTTAGTTATTGAAGTAGCATTCCAAATACTTAAACTTAAGTAAATATGAGATTTAAGCCTTTGATATTCACCAGTACTCTGACCTGGAACAAGTACCCTGCCCCGTTTAGGGCTGTCTAAGGTCTACCATCCATTAGGAATTATCCTGTCAGAGGTATCGGACCAGCTTGTATATACTTAACTCTATCAATAGGGTGTGAGTTTCTGCCATGTATCTCGAATAGAACTGCCGGAGAAAATCTCTTCCTATCAAAGTCATATTAGTGGCTAATTGCCATAACTACAACTGCAGTCAATACCTTGGTACTGGACTTACTCGCCCAGTGGTCTTTTTGTCTATACAAGCTATGTTGTCTATCATTTAATCTACAGTCCTTCAGCAAAAGTCTTCATCAAACATTATTTGAGATTTGTCAGCTAACCTCGCTAAATGCAAATTGCGGACTCTCAATGAACTTCCACGATCACACACGTACTTGTTTTTGCCTCTCCTTATTGCTTGTCCTCCTTACATTTTTATTGTCTTTGCCACTGTCCCCAAAGTTACACAATAGTTAAGCAGTCTTGGAATAAAAAATATGCAACACCAAAGAAAAATCCCAAAACAGCGAGCAAGGAGATGACAAACATGGAGAAGAGAATGATTATCACAATATTCTATTGCTTGGGAAGCATCATGCAGGTGGCCCGGCTTATTGGCCACCCCTGGTTCACAGTCCTAAGCCTTCTTACTCGCTCTACGGAATGCCAATCACTTGAAAACCTGCCCCAGTCTGGTCGCCGCCGTATTCTCAGCCCCCAACAGTGCCGTGCAATCGTCCAAGCAGCAAAATCCTCAGACAACCGGAAGATGAATAGAAGTGCCTTCAGGGATAAATATGCACCTGGTGTATCTCTAGACACTAGTAAGCCAGAGTGATAGTTCATGATGCTGGTCTTTTTTACTAGTTTAATATCTGTCTAGTTGACCAGGTACTTAGAGAAACAAATATAAAAAAATAGATAGCAAAGTCAAGACCAAGGCTCAAGCCAGATCATATTGCAAAGAGACTCAAGTGGGCTATAGCGCATAAAGATTGGACAGAGAGGGATTTTGAGAGGGTGATTTGAAGTGATGAATGTAGTGTGGAAAAGTCTAGGGATCCTAGGCAGATATGTGTTTTTAGAGAATCTGGGGAAAGATGGCATACTGAGTGTATTCATCTCAAAGAGAAGAATAAGGATATTGCTCTCATGGTATGGGGATGTTTTTGGAGTAAGACTAGAGGACCTCTGGTTCCTATTACAAGAACTATTAACAAAACCAGATATGTGAGACTTTTAAGAAGGTATCTTTTTCCTGTTTTTGATCAAATGATTTCCTGTCGTATTGATGATTTCCTTTTTCAACAAGATACTGCCCCTGTTCACAAGGCTTATAATATTATGAATTGGTCGGAGGCCAACAAGATTGATATTATAGAACACCCCCCATATTCTCCTGATTTGAACCCAATTGAGCATGTATGGGTAGGGCTTAAGAAGCACCTACATCAGCAGTATCCTAGGATATCTGTGTAACAATCCTACCCTGTAGTGGTTAATTATGCAACAGGTAACGAATTACTTACACAAATATATAGAACTATCTTATAGTTCTTGTTCGTATATCGATGCGATAGTGTTCTTCTTTCCGAGATCAACTTATGATCTCCTTCTTCCTCTTTCGGGCGTAGACTATCTTATAGTCTTCGTATCTCACACCAATATCTTATTGGGGAGAGATGGTGAGGGACTTCTTCATATCTCACACCAATGTCTTATTGGGGAGAGATGGTGAGAGATCTTTGTTTCACAAAGTCTTGGTAGCTCTGATGCTAAGGGCTCGAGTTGCTTGTAGGTAAAGATAAAGAGTATATTGTAAGAAAGTACTTAGATGGTTGCGTGAAGAGCTCTAACTACTGTGACCCTTTTTATTTTATTTTTTAATCTCGTTTATTAATTGTTTCTATCGGGGTCAGCAGGCCAAAACAGGCACATCCCGCAGTGTTAGGTACAACGGACATCGGCGGGAATGAAGACCATGTTGTCCAAAACCTCCAACTAGAGTCCATCCTGCAATTCCCAAGCTAAAGCCCTCTGACCCTGCCCGACAAAGAAAACTCCGCCCGGTACTATGGGTAGAAACTACAAGGAGAGGAGAACATGGGCCTGAGAACAGCGAAGCAATAACCCCTGCGAAAGCCTAGCCTAAAAGAAAAACATTCCCAACCGACAGTAGACACAACCAACCAAGGAAAACCAAACCCACTCCCTCAAGTCAAACAACCAATTAGCTAAACTGCAGTAAAACCCCACCGGGCCTAGCTCCCGAAGGAATAGGGACTCCTGAATGATGGGTCTCGGGGACACACAAGGGGAGAAAAGCTCGCGGAGACATATAGCCCCGCCGGCCAAGGCTCAGGAAGAGCAACCGAGTTCGAGAGAATGCCACCAGAAGAAGGAAGGCTCATGCCAGCTGATCCAAACGTCGGGGAGGGGGAGGGCAGAGGGCTAACCGACACGAGAAGTACGAGAAAGGCTGACGGAAGCGGGGTCACGATATTTCGAACAGTCCGACTGTACCAGCAGAGCACAAAGAAGATTGTGCAATACCAGAGAGCAGTGCCACTGGGGACAACTACTTTATCAATTGACCGAGACTAAAGACTGACCGTGGACGGGTGAGAGGTTGCCAACCGTAGAGGGCTACCTAAGCGAGCCCAGAGAAGAGGGGGTGAAGGCAGACTTAATCAAACCCCTACATCAGCAAAAAGACTGCCCTGCACCCTGTTGCATCCTGTTCGCCCAGTCCCCCGGACGTTCCAGGCGCTTATAACGTAAACTCCAGTTCTGGGTGCTTCCGCCCGGGCTTGTTTCGTCCGGGCGCTAACTCTTTCCGTCCAGACGCACCGCGTGCACCCTGGCGCAGTTTGCCTGGCAACCATACCCCCAGCGCAAAACCCCTCCCCCCTGCAGCGCCGGAAGCACCTGTTCGCCTGCCACCTCCCCCAGAAGCCTTTCGACCACGAATTCTCTCCTCCCAGACGCGCCCAGTTCCTTCCCATGATACTCCCCTCCCTCTGAACCTCTCCCAAACACTCCCGTACCCCCCCCTTTTCCTCCCTTATCCAGCGGACGTTTTCCTACCACCCTCTCCATCCTTCCCGTCCGCCGGACGCCCGTTGCGTATTCTCCAGCATCCGCCAGAAGTTCTCCTACTCCTCTTTTTTTCGCCCTCTACCCTCCACACTCTTCTCGTCTGCCGAACGTTATACCGTCCGCCGGATGTTATACCGACCGCCTGACATCTTTCCCTACCCTTTGAGCCATTGCCTGCCTGACCTCATAGTATTCATCCACCTGACTCATTACTATGACTTTCTTGCCTATAAGTGCCCGCCCGCCACGCGGCCTCTACACTACTGGTATCACAATTTAGTCTCTTCTGAACTCTTGATATCTATCATTTATTTCGCTTTCATATGCATACATGATTACAGACTATTGATAAAACGGTTCC
>Ga0307509_10008623_pt1 | contig 12946 bp, 16 predicted proteins | sample 10_EM_MG_FD_202245 | JGI IMG/M metagenome (GOLD analysis project Ga0307509, IMG submission 202245) | Populus trichocarpa ectomycorrhiza microbial communities from riparian zone in the Pacific Northwest, United States - 10_EM | ecosystem: Host-associated > Plants > Roots > Unclassified | place...
CCATTATCGTGGACGAGGTGGACGACGCATCTATCATTCTGGTCGATCCTGAACATGAGGATACTCCAGGCCTGCTGCGGGAGGCCGCCAACAAAGTCGTTCTCCATTACTCATGGGTCAACAAGTCGCTTATTTCGAGGCGTCCGCTGGTGGAATCCGACAATTGGGGCGATTGCAGGGTAACACTCGAAAACATCGACGATAACTTTGGACACGTTCTACCACCCACACCTTTGAACCTTCAACTCCAAACACCTCGCCCAACACCAGAGAATCGTTCACACAACCTTTCCACGCTGTCCGGGTTTTCGCAGGATCCAGCCGGCGTTCTACCGCCCTCATCACAACCGCCGGACACCCCTACACCTTCGCAATGGAATCGTGATTCCGTGATGCTGCAACCACAGACGTCACAGCCACCCCCAACGAACCAAGTTGCGCCCTACAATCCGCAGCCGATTCAATCACCCAGCGTATATGCTCCGTTCCCTACGCCACAGCCTGCAGAAATGGCTGCAGTGGTGTACGGTCAACAACCAGCTTGGCCCCAGTTTCGTCCTAGGATATACGGTGCGATCCAGCCACCAACAATTGAAGAATTCCGACATGCATACGAAGTTATGATGTGGTTCCAAGGACCAGCCATGTATCAACACCTCCTTCCACCACCGACGCCTACCCAACCCGGCCCTACTTTCCACCCGCCTACTCAACATCCGCCAAGCGCCCCCGGTATCCAGCCTGAGGGTCCTACAGTACCAGGGGCCCCAATTACCGCAACGTTGTCGCGCCATGATTCGACCGGCTCCCATGACACCCTTCCTGACCTGGGTGACCCTCCAGCCGGTCCCCCACCTGATAGCCCCCCTCCACCAACCTCTCCTCTGGTTCAATCGGTGCACATTCCGCTCCGTCCACCATCTGGTGAACCTGCCGGGCCCAGGGAACCCAAGCTTTTTGAGTATCGCGCCGAGGAATCGAACGACTCGTTCAAATCGATCATGTTCTGCATCCCAATCACCGTCAAAATACGAGGGAGACTTGCGGAGATCTTCAGGGTAAGGTTCAACCCTTCTCTGAGCGTTTCACCTCACAAAATCTATTCTGTAGGTTACGGGAGGTGGGTTTACAGATGACGTGGAGGATGCCGACTACGTCGTCCTTGACCGGTGGGAGGGGAATTACTTCGATGAAGTTTGGTATTGTGCCCAAGACAATAGCAAGCCTACTGTCACGCCCGGGTTTGTGATCGACTCCTACGAGAAGGGGAAACTTATGGATCCTAACGATTATCCAACGCTGGGGCCGCGGAAGCCACGGAAGGGTCAACCGAAGAGAGTCAAATCACGGCCTTCAGTGGGTGGTAGGAAGCGGAAGGGTAGAGGCAGAGGAGGTGCAAAAGCTGCGAGCCCCCAGCTAGTTCAATACACACCCCCTGGAGGGTCGCCAAAGTGGTTAAGATTCTTCAAAGAGGCGGAGTACACGAAATCGTTGCAGTACATCGGGGCCATGTTCAAGAAGAACGCAGAACTCACACATGATGCTCTTGCTATCCACCTGCACAACAAGGTAAGCCCTTTCGAGCTCGCCCGTGATGGATCACCAATTTAGAAATCCTGACCTTCGTTTCATTCAGATGTCGAATCACACGATTAATTCGTGGAAGAAGTTCTGTCTTTACCATATGGACATGGTAGAAGACCTTCGCAGGAGGGCCATCGGCAACGCTGAAAGGAGAACCGCCCCCGAAGACATGGACACGACCGGAATTGGGGCCGGCGAAGTGACCGGAACTGTGGTTGGTGAGGTGATCGGTACTGTAGCTGGCGACACGACCGAAGCTGGAGCTGCCGGGGCTACTTTGCCTACTCCCCAACAAATCAACCCCCATGAGAGTCGACCACCGCCACCGCCATATGAGAAGGTCGCCGGATCGGGACCGGTATTGGTGAAGACGGAGCCTTTGGATGAGGATCAGTTGGATTTCGCATTCGCAGCCGATGTCTTGGCCAGCTGGAATGCGAATGAGGAGAGCGATGCGGCCCTCTGGAAGAGGATGGAAAGCATGGTACATTCCCTGGTACTCTCCCCGGTTTTGCGGGATGGCTAATACGTGTCCCCAGCGACCCAGTTCCAGCGCTCCGTCGTGGGAGGTCTTTTGTGAGAGACATCGGTCCCGGTTTGAACACTTCTTTGCGACCAAGTCAACCTAGACGTGAGGGCGATTCGGTCTCCACCTGCCCACTAATACGGTACTCTCAGCCCTTTTTCCATGTCGATAACCCCTCTGCGTTCACGCTTTCAGTTTGTCTCGTCGTGACTAGGTCAGACATTGTGAACATCTACCAACGCATTGGTTGCGCAAAGGGAATTGGGTGAATAGCTGTCCAACCTAGTACTCTAGTTGGTATGGTAATTAGAGCCTCGAATGTTCAAGAACTCTCTTCTTGTTTGGAAATGATATCCGGCCGGAGAGAGGTCGGTTTGAAGAAGTTGTCGCGTTTCTCCTCTTGTGACAGAGATCCTCCACCTGCGATATTCTTTCCACCGAAGTCGAAGGTGCCCACCGCGGCGCCGAGTACTGTGCAACCGATTACCGCTACGGGAAGAGACCGGGCTGAAAAAAAAACAAAAACAGATTAGGGACCTGTTACATCCCGTAAGGTGTGGGTTGGTTGTTGCGAACCTCGGATTCCCGCTAAGAACCCAGCAGCACATCCACCGGCAACACCGTTCAGCGCATCATCCCTCTCTCTTGTATTAGCCACCACCGATTCCGTTAAAGCGAACGTAGCACCCATAGCACCTGTTCACCCCAAGTTCAAGCATTCCGAACCCGACCAATAGGGTGATTCCAATTTCACTCAGCCCATGGATATGTGCGAAATAAGGCGTGTGAAGCGAAAGGGGGAAGGACGTACCAAAGAACCCAATCGTCCCACCTGTCCTGGTCAACACTCCGGCGGCACCGTAGTTATGTGAGCCGAGAGCGTTTTGGACCGCGCTCACGAGAGCCCCAACGCCAGCTGCTTGGATTCCTACGGCTGATGCGTAGCGGAGGGAGGCCCTTGGTTGGAAGGTTTCTGTCGGGATGAGCGGGACCCGCGTTGAGCCTGACATTGTGCGCGTGTGTGGTTGGAGGGAGGGAGAGTGTGAGGGTCTCAGTGGGACTCGGTCGAAATTCGTTGGTCGGAGACTGGCGATCGGAGGGATGAGGAATTGCCTTTTCGGGTATGCATCCACCTAGAGTTGGCTCAAGGAATGACAACCTGACCTTCCACCTCGTAGATGACGCGTTAGATCGTATCTGAATACTAGGATGGATGTGGACAGCCTACCCTGGTACAGAAACCTGGAAGATGTGCAACCTTTCAATCTTCAGCTCCAACTGCAGGTCTGGATCTCCGTCCACCGGCTTCAAGATGTTGATCTAATCTGTTAGCTGCCTCACGAAAAGTTCGACGAGTGCTGCGATTTTTCTAATGTTGCTTTGTTCCCGTGGAGTTTGGATTCCCTGGATACGCTCTGGGATGGGGAGTACGCGGATAGGAACACCAACGAGTGGACACAGTGGGGATCTGTGGTTGCTGATCTTTATGGGGCGATCGCTGCCGTCGGGAACCATAGGCTGCACATCAAGACACACAAATTCAAGTATTCCATCGACCTTCCGGAGCAAAAGGTTAGTTTTGACCGGGTCCACTCACCCACAGTTCGTTCGTTGCTGACTCCCGATTGACTAGACTTACAGACCGAATGATTTTTCGTGTGCGTGGGCTCTAATGAGCCCTTCTCAGCCACTACTCCTGTTCAACGACGGGAGTGCGCTGCATATCCTTGATCCCATAACGAAGAACTTTGTCGGTTCCTTGGCGGGTCACGGCGGCGTATGTCCCCTCCTCCAACAGGCCGGGTATATACTGACGAATTTTCCAGTACATAACATCTGTCGTCGTTCATCCGAGGCTACCACACTTTTTCTGTACAACAGCGAGGGATTTCACCACACGAATATACGATCTCACACAACGGGCGAGGCAGCGTCCCCACAACCCCATATGGCCACCTCGGAAGTCTGGACCAAAGGCGGGGTAAGTGAGACCCGCGTTCGACGTAAATTTGACACGTTTATGGGTGTATCTTTTCACTGGGGTAGGGCAGCTGCCGGGATTCACGCTTCTTCGCCTGAGGGTAACGGTCCCGGACTGTGCACGATTATTTTGGCCGGAGGACGATCTGGAGGTCACCAGGCCGCGGTAATGTGTGCTGTGCGCCATGACTACCGAAGTTTATCCCGCGGTAGCTGACTCTCGTTACAGGCTTTCCATCCTACCCTGCCTCTGATAGCTACCGGTGGCGTCGGTCTCCCGCAAACCCGAAGCATTAGGGTTGAAACTGATCTGTGCTTTAGATGGATCGGTTTGTTAGGATATGGAAGTTCCCGTTACACAATGAAATCCCGACGGCGAGCCGACCCTCTGACCGGCTCGATAAACCCGTGTTCGCGAGTTCGCACATCCATCAAGCTCGCGTGCTTTCCGTTACGTGGTAAGGTCTTCCCCTCACCCCTGGTGTGTTTACGTTCAACTCAATGTCCACCAGGCTGAGCGACGACGTGTTGATAACGCACTGTGCATCGTGGTTAGGGCATGTGAATGATGATCCGGGCAATCCGGAGTTTCAAGAATTCCCTGGGACACTCACGCTCTGGAAGTGGTTGGGGTTACGTAGGTTCTTCCCTGAGGGAAAAGAGATTCAGGAAAATTCCAGGGGATGTGCAGCGGTTGGTCTGGTACACTCGAGATCTCACTTCAGCGCTGACGAGGACTGGATTCTAGGATTATCAGGAAAGCTGTAAGCGTCACCGGGATCAGCGTCGATTGCTCTGTCCTAACGTCCGTTTCGGTGTAAAGCATCCTTCAAACTTATCTCGGAATATCGAATTCCGATAGAGACTTCCGAGGTCAGGATCTCGCACGGACCCAACCAGGACCCACTGGTCCTCTTGTCCACAGACAACATGATAAGGATCATGAACGTCACACACCTCAAACCTCGGATCCCCCAACCGTTTTTCATCAAAGACCTCGAGACCCTCCACAAGATGCGGGCGGATGCGAGGCAGAGGGAATTTGCGTTGGATTTGAGGAAAACCAAGAACAAGGAGTTGACCATTGACGATTATGCAGAGAAAGCGCCGGAGCCGCCGATGAGAGATGTGAGGAGCATTGAAGAGGTGGTGGGGTGGGCGGTGTATGCGACTCATACGGTTCGTGCGTCGGCGCTGATGGTCGGGACCAGGAGGCTGGTAACTGTTGGACCGCAGAGTATATCTATCTGGACGCGGTGACCCATGTTCTTTTGTATTTAGGCTCGCCATTCCATCTCGGAGTCCTGTGTGTGCGTCTCGCCGGGTTTTACTTCTCAAACCAGTCATATTCCCAGATACGACGAATGAAACTATGACAACGAAGGAATAGTAACGAGGGGGGAGTTATAGCTGGAAGGTTGTCCTAGACCGTGACCCTTGTCACTTAAATGGGAAAAAGAAAGTCTTCGCCCCTCGCTCCTTAAACGGAACAGAAAGGTGGTTATTGGGTAGAAGGGATCCGCAGCATCCGGGGTACAACCGTTCTAATATTTAGGGCTTGGTCAGTTCACACAGTCAAGGCCCAAATGGCGCCGCGCTCACCTTCAATCGCTTAGTACAGCTCAATCACACCGTTGACGGACCTAACAGCCATCTGAGAAGGGATCTCCGGGCCACGCTTGTAGGGCTGGATGCCATTGCCATTGGATTTGGCAGCCTGTTGAACTTCGGGAGCCTGACGTTTGTAGGGCTGGATGCCATTGCCATTAGACTTGGCAGCTTGTTGAACTTCAGGAGCCTGGCGTTTGTAGGGCTGGATCCCATTGCCATCGGATTTGGCAGCCTCTTGAACGTCAGGAGTCTGGCGTTTGTAAACAGCGATGATTCTGCCATCAGACTTGACGGCTTGTTGGACAGGGGGAGTCTGACGCTTCTCGACAGCGGCCTAGAATATTGTTGAGGGTGTGAAAATGATGAGTGCAGGAGGGTGTATGCGTACCATCATGGGCATGGGGAGAGGGACAGCGGCGACCTGGCCAACGAAGAAAAGAGTGAAGAAGAAAGCGATGATTGTGGAAGGAGAGAAGAACATGGTTGCTGGTAAAAGGATGGACGAGAGAATATGCGGCTGGGGACTTCTGGAGGGGCGGGGAGACAATCGATGTGGACTGGGTCGAACCTGCGGCCAACGAACGGACGAAAAAATGAAGGAATCTGGGAATGGAGGGGTTAGAAAGAGACGAGAGGAGGACAGCGCAGACTTACGAGAAGTGGGTGGAAAGAGAGAAGGTGGGAGAGAGAGAGCCGACCGTCGTCTGGTTTTATACTCTGCCGGGCGGTCGCTCCCCGTTGGTCCCGGTCAGGGTCATCGCAACGGTTGCTAATTAAAGTCTCTGATCATCTTTTTCTTCGCTCCCCTCCAATGTCCGATCCACGTTTTGCCAGGCTCAAGTCCGACCCTCGCTTCAGAAAAATCAGGAAAAACGACCACAAAGTCGTCGTAGACGAACGCTTCAAGTCTATCTTCCAGGACGACAAGAAATCCAAGAAACAGAAATCAAAAGGTCCGTCCGTTCGCACCCACCTGCACCTTCTTGGTTACGGTTACGGGGGTGATTCAAGACACAAGGTCTGATCTCGGTTGCGATTGGGTAGGACGGGTGGACAAGTATGGGCGCAAACTCGCCGGCGACAAGGACAAAGACGACCTCCGTCGTTTTTATAAACTCGAGAACAATGGCCCAGAGGACGGCGACCGGGAGGAGTCCGTTCCCGCGCCTATCCCTGACCTTGCCCGAGGCGCTGTACTCCTCGAATCCTCCGACGAGGAGGAAGAGGAAGACTCGGAGGACGATGGCGCTCTCGTTCAACTTGGTCGCCCCGAGTCCAAACCAATTAATGTCCCAGACGAGGAGCTCGAGATCGACCTCGACGAGACAAATTTTGCAGATCTTGACGCTCAAGCGGAGGCCTTCATAAAGGCTGACAAGGACCGTGCTGCCGAGCCAGAGGCTGAGCCCACGACGCGCCTTGCTGTTGTCAACCTGGACTGGGACAACGTCAAGGCCATTCATCTGTTCAAAATGTTTTCCTCCTTGGTCACTTCTGGTCTTCCCTCCACTGGCGACAAAAAAAGTTCCAAGCCCACCGTCCCTGGTCAGGTTCTCAATGTCCGTATCTACCCTAGCGACTTTGGCCGGGAGCGCATGGCCAAGGAGGAACGGGAAGGTCCACCTGCCGAGCTGTTCAAAACACCCAAAGAGTTCGAACACGAGGACGAAGTAAACGAGCAGAACATCTACGAGACGGGAGATGCTGAGGACGAAGTGGACGAAGATGCCCTTAGGAAATACCAGCTCGAACGATTACGGTACCGCCCTCCTCGCTGCAATGCATATGGAGAGTTTGTTGATCGGTGGTGTACTAGATACTATTATGCAATCGTAGAGTGCGACACTCCCAACACCGCCTCCCACGTGTTCAACGACCTCGACGGAACCGAGCTTGAACGGTCCGCCAATGTGTTTGACATGAGTTTTGTACCGGACGAGATGACCTTTGACCAGGAGTTCAGGTAGGGGGGATCCCCACTGGTTTCAACAATGCTGATCTTCCCGCTCAAGGGATGAGGCGACGGAGGGATCTCTCAACACTTTCAAGCCTCTCGACTTTGTCACCGACGTAAGCTGGACGGGTATTTCGTTTCGTATCCGTTCACCAGACTCCGTTTTAGGCCCTAAGACACTCGAAAGTCAAGCTTACGTGGGATCAGGATGATCCCGAACGGAACAGGGTCACACGACGGGCTCTCACGAAGAAAGAGATTGAGGAGGAAGACTTCCGAGCCTACATCGCCTCGTCATCCGATGAATCTGATCGTCTCTGCGTTGGCAAAGGCGCCTCCAGAGACCGACTGCGGTCCCTCCTCGGTGGCGCGAAAGACGAGTTGCCCGAGGGGTGGGGGAAGTCCGGTGATGATGTCGGCAGGGGCGACGGCGACGGAAGTGATGTTGATATGGAAATCACTTTCACGCCCGGTCTCACGGACAAGAGGGGGGAAGACGAGAACACGTTGGAGAAGTACCAACGGAAAGTGAAGGAGAAGAGAAAGAAGAGAAAAGAGGAGGCCAGGGAGTCCGCTAGGGGGAAGGAGGTGCAGGAGAAGAAGAAACCCCAAAAGCCACTGGACGACTTCTTCGATGCCGACAGCGAGAGCGAGGAGGATGTGGAGGACACCAAGAAGGGCAAGAAAGGGAAGGAGGTCAAGGTTGCAGACGAGCCACGGACGGCTGCCACTGTGGAGGAACTGGCCCTGCTCGTGGAATCCGACAACCCCAACGGCGCCGCGAAGCACTTCGACATGTCTGCCGTCCTCAAGGCTGAGAAGAAGACCGGGAAGAAGGGTAAGCGAGGCAGAAAGGAGAAGCATCGATCGAACGACCAGGACACCCAAGAAGATTTCCGAATCGACGTCGCAGACGAACGGTTCAAGGCCCTCCATGAGGATCACGCCTTTGCAATCGATCCAAGCAATCCACAGTAAGTCCAGGTTCATTCACTCGCCTTGATTGGCGTTAACTAACGATCCACAGCTTTAAAAAGACGAAGAGCATGTCTGCCCTGCTGGAAGAAAGGGGTAACCGACAGCGGCGCCCGGAGGATGTCCCAGGCTCCGTTTCCAAGGTTGGGGGTCAAAAAAGTCTCGACGTTCTGGTAGAGAGCGTCAAGCGGAAGAGCCGCGTGGTTGGAGATGACCGCGTCGGGAAGCGGAGGAAGTTAGCGCCGAAATAGGAAGTTTTCGGACCAGGTCCCGGAATTTATAATAGGGATCTAATCAGATAATTATTTCCCGTCTGTCCACCCTTGTCCCCCACTCCGAGTCGCACCATGGCCGCTACGACCAACGCCGGGTCTTCCTCCTCAAAGTTGTGGGCCGTTCGTAAGTATAGGTAGTTTCCTCTCTCTCTCGACATTAACGTTCGTTCTTTTGCTCTTTTTAGCTTCTAAGGAGTGGGTGATCCCCGCGAAGCCGAAACCCGGCCGCAAGCCGAAGAAGGACACCAATGCCACAGTTAACGAAGAGGTAGAGGTTGGTTCATCTCTTTTTCTCCTCCGTAACCCGAATCCTAACGGGGAGGTGCGTACCGTAGGGGGATCCAGGCGCCCGAAAACACAACAACAGGTAAACGCCCGTTCACAAAAAAACATACCCCTCGGTCTACGGACAATCCCTCTCACATAAAAAACCTAAAACCGTGTTCACAGGGCCGCCCAACGAGCTTTCAGAGAACGAAAGCAGTCCCAGCTTGCCGAGCTCCAGGCTCGCATCCAAGTCTACGAGCAGGGAGAGGTGGAACGTAGCGTGGCATTGCAGAACATCGCAAGAAGATACAAGGAAGACAACGAGCGGTTGCGCGCGGAAAATGCAGCGCTCCAGCAAAAGGTTGCGCAGCTCGAAGTGGGGAAGTTGGTTGTTACTGCTACCATTTACCAGCCACGGAAGCGCGCTGCCAATGCCGATGATAACGCATCCGTCCAGTCGAAAAAGAGAGTCAAGACCGATACAGAGCCTCTCTCCCTCCCCAGTCCTTACCCTTCCTCTCCTTCCTCTGCCTCTTCCATGGAGTCGTATCCCAGCCCAACGTTCGAACCCCGTTCTGTCCCGCATCACACTGGACTACCAGAGACCTCCCTATTCCCCAACTACCCCACCGAGGCCAACAACCTTGTGAGGACCTCCGCGGTCGGCGACATGGATCCCCTCTTTGGAAAGTTCGATTGCGGCTTTTGCGACGACAGCACTCCTTGTGTGTGTAGAGAGATTTTTCATCAGCACGTTGCAGACAGGATCGGACGACCCAACCAGCCGATGATTACAATCGATCACATCGAGGCTTCCGGTGTATCCTCCTCCTTACGCTCCCAGGCGCAATCCTCGATCCTTGATCATTTGCCCGCCTACCAGCCACCCGTGCCTCTTCGCCGCAGGGCCCCTGATAAGCAGACGAATGGGGGAAACTCGATCTTCCCAGTAGCCGAGCCACCGCCCACCTGTTCAGGTGACCCTCGTAACTGCCGTGCATGCGAATCGGACGATTTTGGTAAAGCTTTCTGTGACGCTGTCAACGACTTGATGGCAGCTTCCGGAGCCTCGAACACAATGGACACCTCCGGTGACCCCGCTCCAACATCGACCATAAAAGTCGAACCGGGGACGCAAGCGATGGTCCCCTGTGACGACGCGTGGAGGCAACTAAAGTCCCATCCGAACGTCGAGTTTTCCGATCTCAAGCTACTTGCGGATGTCGTGGCGAGGAGGTCCAAGTGTACCGGTCCGAGGGTTGTGATTTCGCCCGCGTTGGGGTCCGTGACTCCCGAACGTGTGGCTACTCCTACCGTCGCCTCCAGTGGATCATCGCGTTTTTCGACGCTTCCGAGGGACATTCTGGACACTCCGGACGGTGTGGGGGTGACACGACACCCGAGAGTTGGTATACGAGCGGTCCCGATGGAAGCCGTCCAGGCCGCATTGGACCTCCTGGATGCGAAGAGCACTATGTCATTGTCTTAGCCAATAGGTTTGGGGGGTGGCTAGTACCCCAAGACTCGGGTGCCGGATGGGGGCGGAAGTAAGTCGAGAATAACCTTTAGGTTGTACGGCTTCCATACTCCTGTTTGTCTCATCATTAATTACTTGCGTCACCTGCCCACGCCATAGTTCCCAGGCCGGTGAAACATTAGATGTAGTATCATTGTATAAAATCTTTTGCTCATGGATATTAGGATGGACTTACCAGAACGGACCGGCCCACCAGATAGGTATTAGTGTGAGCAAGGGCTGAGGCAGAAGATATCAAGGTGTGTCAAAAGTTGCTGTTGTTGGACTTCATATGAGTAATTCTGGTCACAGGATATATACAGGCCACTAGTGAGGGATCATATTAACAAAGTCCAAAATAAGCACATCTCCAGACCCATATCCAGCAATCAGATACTGCCCATCCCACTGTACTGCATCGGGCCACTCATATCTCTTGGAAGACAACCAAAAAACTACTTTTCCTGTGGCTGTTTCCTCAACCCTGGACAGAACATAAGGTGACTCTTCTATGCCATCAAAAAAGTTCAGATGGGGTTTTGGTGGGGGCAGATTGGATAACATAGCAGGTAGTGAGCCTGGGATCCCAAAGTCCCACCCCTCAGTTTGTGAATATTTTTGGTAAACCCAGACCCTTGAACCATCCACAGTGAGGTGATCATAAATCAGGTTACCCATCACCTTACCCACAATCCTTCCTTTCTGGACAGACCAGGCTTCAATGGATTCTGAGCTACAGAGGAAAATGATGGACCCATCTCCTGATATCCTGGATTTGATGTTCCAGGAGCACTGTGAAAAATACACCAACTTAAATCCAGTCACCGAAATTCACTGAAATTAAGTCGATTTTTGTTGCCTTTCAGGTGGGCAGGAACTTTCAGTGGCCTACTCCAACTGAAATTTTCAGCTTTTTTCAGTCAGAATTTGACTAAATTTGTAATTTCAGTCTGAGTTGACTGAATTTAAGTTGGTACATTTTTCACAGTGGAGTTGATTGATGGATCTTTCTTTTGGTAGAGTTTTTTCTCAACATCCCAGACATAGATCCCCACATCTCAGACCAAAATCAACCTGTTGTCAACCGGCCACATATTATTTATGCTATAGTGGTCAACTGGGCAATGGAAGGATGTCTTGCAGAGGCCAGTTAAGATGTCCCAAACCCTTAACACTCCACCTTTATTAATTGATATGGCAATCTCATCGGCTGTCTGCAGGCTAACAAACATGATTGAGCCTGAAATAAGGGGGGTAGATTCTGGGTTGGTCGTGACTGGGTCCATTGGCAAGGTACCAATCTGCCAAAACTTGATTGATTGGTCCCAGGAAGTTGAGATGAGGGAAGAGGAGAATGCAATGGACCTGATATCCTTGATGTGCCCAATGAGTGTCTTAACAAGGTGAGGGCCTGGACTGGTGATGTCCCAGATGTAGATAGTATGACCAGCACAACCAGCCACAATTTTGGTGATTGGAGAGAAACAACAGCATCTAAGGCAGCTACTGGGTACCTGGAGCTTAGCAACAACTACTCCAGAATCAGAATTTTGAACTGTTGCAACTGATCCCAAATACCTCCATGAAATAAAATAGATCCCATCTGGGGAGAAAGCAACACCACTGCCTTCATAGGCAGGTCCAATCTTGTGGCCACTGATGTCCCACTGCTGTACAGTATTATCTTCAGATGCAGATATTAGGAGTTGGGAGTTCGTAGGGAAGAAGGAGATGAACTTAACAGTGGCATTGTGTCCATCTATAACACAATGACACTCTCCTGTCCAGGTGCCCCATAAGTGAATTGTAGTGTCCCCAGATCCTGAAGCAATTGTGGTATGATCTGGTGAGATGGAAACAGCCCAAACAGTGTAGGTGTGGCCACAGAAGGTCCTGATAACCCCACCAGTCTGTATGTTATCCGGCCTCGTTTCTGGCACGCCTTCAATCTCCATTGATTCTCCCATTTCGCGCACCCTTCGCCCCGCTTCGGCCAACAAGCTAAGACTCATCTCCCTCCCATCTCCCTCGACCGTTCTCGCCCAAAAACACTCACCCTCGATGAACATAGCCCAATCTCCAAAAAGCTCTTCGCCGAACGAATTCGTGCACGACTTAGCGATGTTTTCCACTAAGTGACTTGGCTCAACCGGTCTGTATCCAGCCGTACCCGGATAATCATCTACCCCCAGTAGAAATTCGGTCAACCTGGATCAACCAACGGCGAATCACGGCGATTGCGCCGAGATCCGGCGACT
>Ga0307509_10008624_pt1 | contig 12946 bp, 13 predicted proteins | sample 10_EM_MG_FD_202245 | JGI IMG/M metagenome (GOLD analysis project Ga0307509, IMG submission 202245) | Populus trichocarpa ectomycorrhiza microbial communities from riparian zone in the Pacific Northwest, United States - 10_EM | ecosystem: Host-associated > Plants > Roots > Unclassified | place...
ACAACCTAAAAACACACCCCCCCCCCCCCCCCCCCCGCCCCCCCCCCCCGCCCCCCCCCCCCCCCCCCCCCCCCCCCGGACTGTGAGTTTAAAGACGAGCAAAAGTGATGCTGACTGAAGTGGCGGAGAAGGCAGGTGATTGGACGGATTGAGGATCAGGATAGAAGGATGGCATTTCCAGAAATGCAAGATTTTCTTAATAATATTCTTATTTTATTTTATCCCTTAGAATGTGAGGGAAGAGAGAAGGCACGAGAGTGTGGGGAGACAGAATTGCCGTACTAGGGAGGTGTTATTCTTGGGGCGGTAGAATAACGTGAACCGTAGATGCAGTGCAGACCATTACCATAATCAGCCGTGAGGGAGAGTTAAGGAGGAGAGAGTGCCGTAGGGTAAGCAGGCTATTGGTGTAGCTACAACTTTGTCCATTAGCTACAGTAAGCAGAGGAAGAAAGGGATAGAACCAGCGAGGCGTGGCAGCAGTGTAAGTAAACATGGAACAAAGGAGCAAGAGAAGAATAGAAATGCACTAAACGCTGTGACCAATAAAAGGGCAGTATCATGGCGTTTGACGGGAAGGTTCTCTGGACTACAGGTATCGTGCTCGAGTGTTGTACTGTATTGTACGTATAGTAGTTCATAACAGCATGGCCTAGGTTTGGGTTGTGTTGAGTATCATAAATGCTTGATCTATGTTTGCTTTTACATCAGTTAACTTAGGGGATCGCCTCGACGGAGATGTCTAAGGTGCGTTTGAAGATTTGCTGAGATCACTTTCTATTAGCTTTCGTTGGGAGAGACAATGTTCTAACTGGCCACTGGGGGGGTTAGCAGATGGTACCGATACTGAAGACTGGTCTCAGCCCCCATGCTGTCCGGTCTGGCGCTGGAATTTCTCGTTGATTTCTTTCCTCTCGACTGTGACTTCCCACAACTCACTTTCCTTCTTTTTTAGCCTTTAGCTATAGGCCCTGCTTCTCGCTTGGAGAAACATTCCAAACTCCTACCGTGGCATCGAGAGAAAAGGGGGTTGAGAAAGCTGAAGATGGCATTCGGAGTTCTCCCGTCCAATACTGGTGAAGAGGCGTCGGTCGAACCAGATGCAGGTCCCGCCATCGCCCTTGACCATTTTCGGCCAAGCGGCGGCGAATGTAAATGCTTGTTCAATTTTATTTCGAAACGGCGGACGGTGTTTTTGGTGGCAACGATTTTTATAACACTGGAGTTTAGTATTTGGTGCACATCCCTGTTGCTGTGCCAAAAAGTGTCTTCAGCCTCAATGTGGCTTTATCAGCGCTGCAAAAATAACGGTACAAAAGACCCTAACTAACTTACCCCTCTGCCCTATTCACACATCTTGTTGGGCACCTTAACTTAGGCTCCTGAGAAGGGGAGCGAATGGGAAACAGGGACTCGAACGAGCAAACCACTTTTGTCCACGATTCCCCTCGCCTTCGGCTACACTCTACGCATCGTCGTATTCTTCAGCCAATATTAACATCTCCTTACATATCTCGCAATGCCCCCTATCACTCCATCCCAGATAGCCGCTCTTCAAAGGAATAGTGACAACATCCGAAACGTGAGTCTCCCTCTATTCTGGGCCTTAAACCTCTTGGTCGGGCCGATGAGACTTGGCTTCAGCTGACATTATCTCTACCGGCATTAGATCTGTATCCTCGCCCACGTTGTAAGCTAGACCTGCCGAACCCCGTCCATTTGCCTTCTCGCCACACTCTTATCCCTATCTGGCTTTTCCTTTTTCTCTCGTGGTTGGGAATATTGTCTAAAGTGATGGGTGGATAACTCTGGGAGTTTAGGATCATGGAAAAACGTCACTTAGTGATTGCCTTGTTTCGGCCAACGGTATTATATCTCCTAAACTTGCCGGGCGCGTCCGCTACCTTGACTCCCGCCCGGATGAACAACTTCGAGGCATTACTATGGAGTCATCGGCGATATCGCTTTATTTCCGCCTAATGCGGCGGGAGGCTGAAGAAGCCGAATCTGTGCCTCACGAGTATCTTATAAATCTAATTGATTCGCCTGGGCATATCGACTTCTCGTCCGAGGTTTCCACAGCCTCTCGGCTATGTGACGGTGCCGTGGTTTTGGTGGATGCTGTTGAGGGTGTTTGCTCACAAACAGTGACTGTTCTGCGTCAGACATGGGTTGAGCATATCCGGCCAATATTAGTTGTCAACAAAATTGACAGATTAATAACCGAGATCAAACTTAGCCCGCATGAAGCTTATGTTCATCTTTTAAAATTGTTGGAGCAAGTCAATGCAGTCATGGGAAGCTTCTTCGCAGGCGAGAGGATGGAAGAGGATCGGAAATGGCGAGAAACCCTCGAGGCCAGATTGAAAGAGGCGGAAAAACCTAACTCGGCAAATTCTGAGAGTACTAAGAAAGGGTCAAACACTGACACACCCATAAGTGAATACGAAGAAAAGGATGATGAGGATATCTATTTTGCTCCTGAGAAGCATAACGTCGTTTTCGCCAGCGCGATTGATGGCTGGGCCTTCACTATTCGGCAGTTTGCTGGGATTTATGAGAAGAAATTAGGAATCAAAAAATCCGTCCTTCAGAAGGTTCTTTGGGGGGACTACTATTTAGACCCAAAGACAAAACGGGTGCTCCGACAAAAACATTTAAAAGGAAGGAATTTGAAGCCCATGTTCGTTCAACTAGTATTGGACAACATATGGGCTGTGTATGCATCAACCGTACTTAACAAGTACGTTTTCCTTCTATTATTTTCCTTCTTATTTCTTTTATTGTCGTTTGCTTGTTTGTTATTCCGAGTTCCAATATACATCATCAATGGGACGTTTGAAGCTCATTCGATATACTCCCTCCTTTTTTTTCTTGATGTAGAGACCAAGAAAAAATCGAGAAGATAGTCAAGTCCCTCGGGCTCAAGATACTCCCTCGCGAAATGAAATCTAAAGATACGCGATCCCTATTATCTACCATATTCTCGCAATGGCTCCCGCTGTCCTCGGCACTTCTTGTCTCTGTTATTGAGACCTTGCCCTCACCTCCCGCTGCGCAGAAGCAGAGGATACCGGCTATTATTTCCAGTGCTCCTGGCTCACGAGAGATCTCAGAGGTAGTCCAGAATGCCATGGTTGGATTTGACAAGTCGGAAGGTGCACCGGTTATGGCATACGTGAGTAAGATGGTTGCGGTGCCAGAGTCCCAGTTGAAGAAAACCCAGCGTGTGCAATTGACTGCTGAGGAAATGAGGGAGTTAGGGAGACAAAAGAGGATAGAGATAGCAAGGGTGCTTGCATCAGAGAATGCGGGGGACCCTGGGAGTAGGTCGGGAGCAGATGATACCGGCCCGGCAGATGCGCCCCCAGACACCGCCGAGGATCAAGAAGGCCCAAAGAAAGCGCCGGAGGAAGCCGAAGACAAGGAGCATTTAATCGGATTTGCTAGGCTCTACTCTGGAACTATCAAAGTCGGACAAGAACTCTATGTATTAGGCCCTAAGTACTCTCCTTCGCACCCAGATCAACATATCCATAAATTTACAGTTACCGATCTGTATTACATGATGGGGCGCGATTTACAGGTTCTTGATGAGGTACCCGCAGGAAACGTTTTTGCTATCGGTGGCTTAGAGGGTAAGCTGCTCAAGAATGGAACTTTGTGCAGCATGGACAGAGGTGGTATAAATTTGGCGGGAATTGGTTTAGGGGCTGCACCAATTGTGCGGGTAGCTGTGGAGCCGAAGAACCCCAGCCAGTTGAACAAGATGATCGAGGGCCTCAGGTTGCTTGAGCAGGCAGATCCTTGCGCAGAATATATTGTTCAGGAATCCGGAGAGCATGTATTATTGACTGCTGGAGAGTTACATCTAGAGGTAATGAATAAACTCATATTATACCCTAGCATTTCATATTTTCGGGTTGGAATCCCTAGCAAAGATTTACTAACTTTCCTGGATAGCGCTGCTTGAAAGATCTCAGGGAGCGATTCGCAAAGATCGATATACAGTCATCGGCACCTATCGTTCCGTACCGCGAGACTATCGTCTCGGCAGCAGAAATGTCACCCCCAAAAGATCCCAATCTCCCAAGAGGAGGAGTTCAAGTAGTTACAACAGCCAAGCAGGTTTCAGTACGGATAAGAATCAGGCCGTTGCCGAGCCCAGTGACAGAATTCTTGGTCGAGAACATAGCATCTATCAAGAAGCTCTATTCCGAGAGAAGGGGATCTGAAGAGGCAGCAGTAGCAGCCGAAAATGAGGCCTCAGCCGGTCTTGAAGAGAGCGACGGGACACAGAAGGTTAAAGTACTGAGTCTAAAGGAGTTTAAGGAGGGGCTGAAGAAATCCTTCGAGACAGTGGGTCAAGAGGTCTGGAATGGTGTGGTAGAGAAGATTGCTGCATTCGGCCCGAGGAGAATTGGCCCTAACCTTCTGATTGATGCTACCGGGAAGGGGCTTTGCAGGAAACTGTGAGCGAGATCAAATTTTGCGTTTTCTGCGTAGGCCAGTGTGTTCTGATGTGTTACTTGCAGGCTTCATGATAATGCTTCGGAATCTCAGCGCACCCAAACCATAGAGGACGTAGAAGCAACTCCTAATGTGGCCCGCGGGTTAGAGGATCAAATTTCGCACGCCTTTCAACTAGCTACAGCGCAAGGACCCCTCTGCCACGAACCGGTTCAGGGCGTTGCCTGTTTTGTCGAAGAAGCGATTAATTCTCCTGATGGGGGGGATCTTGAAGGAGCTGCGGCAAGAAGCAGAAACTACGAAATTATTGCATCTGTGCAAGATGCCATACGCCAAGGGTTCCTGGACTGGTCTCCAAGGCTATTAATGGCCATGTACTCCTGTGATATCCAAGCTTCAAGTAAGTTTATTTCGCTTGACTGTCGCATTTTTGTTCAGAAGCTAAAAATCTCCCAGCGGAGGTCCTCGGAAAAGTTTACGGAGTCATCACCCGGCGCCGCGGCCGAATCGTAGCCGAAGAAATGAAGGAAGGGACTCCATTCTTTACAATCAAAGCACTTCTCCCGGTTGCAGAATCCTTCGGTTTCGGCGATGACATCCGAAAGCGCACCTCCGGGGCGGCCAGCCCACAGTTGATATTCACTGGCTACGAAATATTGTTTGACGAGGACCCCTTTTGGATCCCGTTTACCGAAGACGAATTGGAGGACCTGGGAGAGTTGGCCGACAGGGAGAATGTTGCGAGAAAGTATATGGACGCTGTCAGGGTTAGGAAGGGCTTGCCGGTGCAGAAAAAGTTAGTTGCAAATGCTAATAAGCAAAAGACTTTGAAGAGATAGTCGGGGGGCTGATGGATGTGTTGGATATTGCCCGCCCGGCCTGGTTATTTGGAAGGATGGGTTGGGCCATAGAGTCGCTGTGAATTAGTTATAAATATTATTCAAGGCGGAGTTTGTTGTCGGACTGCCGAAATGGAGGTAACATCAGCAATGCGATAAGTGCCACCTTGAGGAGTCTATCCTTAATGATAAACTGCCGTAGCTCAAACATTGCCGTTAGTATGTGATAAGCTAGGCTTTTCACCCTCAATCACTCGGCCCTTGGCAACCGCAACTACAGCTAGCAACCACTGTAATAACGCCCGACTCCTCAGCCGGGCACACTACCCTGAATGAGTTATCACAAACCGGGAATATGTAGCAGCACTCCTGTGTTATGCATCTATAATTGCACACTGCCCGAATTCCTCCGCCATACATGCACAAACAAAGACTCGTTTCCAAAATCCTCTCCCCCCCCGGCCTCCCAGTCATTATCATTGCCCTCGTGATTGTCATACTTCTTCGACTATGTGGGGATGTTGTTCGCAATCGGTGGTCGATATCTGCGATTTGTCTCCCTTTAGTAATTACCTGCTCCCGCCTTCTGGCTAAGATAGCTCATCATAAATCGCCTGAGTTTACCGGATGTATAGCACTCACCGTCAAGACAATGCTGTGAGTTCATATGACTGTTTGGTGCATATGTTGACATTCGATGCGGAGACTATAGCTCTAATGTGTGACATTATGGCGGTCTTTACGGGATTCCGGGCCCAGTCCTTGAAGACGGTGGTCAATTGCCATAAGTTAGTTCCTGGAGGAAGAATGAAGAGAAAAATAATATCCATATGCGCTTAGCAGGATGAGGGCACAGGGCTTTGTAACTCGTAGCAGCACAAGAGGTATGATAAGTCGTTGGACCCCTCGTTCGCCCTGACCCCTTTGCCGTGGACATGCCACAGCCCTGAAGAAGGACGGATCATATGATATGATATCATACCGAGGAGACATGACGCCGGTGATCGCCGACAACCTTCCGAAAGGGCCCAACAGCCCTGCGGGGAATTCCTAATTCTGATTGGCATAACCCGTAGGATACGTCTATCCCCCGGGCATCCCCGGAGAGGTTAGAGGAGACTTTGCACAGTCCGCTGGGGGTGCTGGGGGTGAAGCCCCTGCATACCCTAAAAACTGGGAGAATCCAAGGGCGGGGAGACCGAGCGCAACCTACCCTAGTCTAGAATTCTCTGTGTGTTCAACAATGCCAAGCCGCCTACTGTGCTGAAAGGGAACCCCATCAAATCTTCCTGGTCTTGCTTCTACTCGATCACACACACTCTCAACACAGATATTATTAATACCACACCCTAGAGGACTCTTTTGAGGGAGTTTTGCATAGCCAAAATAATAGTAATTGCGCTATGATTGTTCTATTATATTATGTGGTATGTTGTTATTCCCTTAATGATTTCCAAGTGGATATTACCGTAAAAACCGAAATAATTGAGACCGGCGCTAAGGGGTTGAAATAAGGTGAGGTGCCGGCAAATCGGCGAAATACGAGTGACTCTATGTTTGAGACAAGTAGACAGACCCACAATTTCAACGTCAACTCATCAAATCACGAGAATGAGTCCAGAGCATGAGTAAAGATACAAAAAATCAAAACAAAAAATAGTAGAGTACTTGTAAATTACTAGTAAATGAGAAGAGGAAGATAGAGTGAGAAGAAAAGAAAAAGCCAAAACCAAGAACGAAATGCCGCGAAAAGCTCAGCCAGCTGGAAGGAACAAAGTGCATCCGGTATTAGAGCCACTTCCAGCCGAAAGGTTTTATGCAGGAGTGAAGAAAAAGACAGGTCCAGTTCGGAAGCGATTTTCCGCAAAGTGACGAGCACCACCAAAACACGTCGAAAATCCATATCAATTGTACACAGTTAGTTACAAGGTTTGTGTTCTCTCTTACTGGAAAACCACCTCTATACGTACCAGCCCAACCAGGCTCCGAAAGCCAAACCAGTCGGAGGTTGTAGAAAGGTTTAAGATTCCCAAAGCAAATCTCTATCAGTGGAGAAAGGAAGAAGAGGAGGGGAAATATGAACAACTAAGCAGAAGTCCATATTGGGCTAGTGGTGGAGGGAGAAAAAGGAAATGAATAACGATGGAGCCGAAGCTATATGATCGATTTCGGATACGAAGGGCTGGAGGAGGAATTGTAAGGAGAGGATGGTTCCGTGGAGTTAGCAAAGAGATTTTTCAGTCAACATATCCGGAGAAACCACTTACCAACTTTCACTTCTCCAATCGGTGGTTTCAAGAATTTCTGCGGTAGCATCGGATATCATTCCGATTTGTAACTAACAAATCAAGTCAGCTTCCAAGTAATTTTGACGAAGCCATTCTGAATTGGCTCCGGTTCAACAGACGAAATTCACAACTCCGACCCGATGATCAGCATGGATTAGGTGACTTACCTGCAGATGTTGGCTGATACCGAATGGCCAATATCTGTAATATGAATCAAACGCCTTTGCTCTTTGAGTATCTCGAAGGGCAGACGTATAATAATATAGGAGATCGAACTATTTGGGTACAAGCAAGTCAGTCAGGCTGGGATAAAAGGCAGGGTACCATCCAACTTACTGTATTTGCTGATGCAATACCACGCATTAAACCTCATATCTTTTTTTGCGGGCAAGGCCTCGGTTCAGCTGTGTTAAAAGAAAAAAGGAGTATGACCTGTGAGGGGTCGTGAAGTTCAACCCAAAGGCGTATGCCAATGAGGAGAACTTCCTCGAATGGATAGATGAACAATTGGTTCCTATTCTAGAAAATTAGCTGACTCTTCTTATCCTCCATCTCTTCAGCGCACATAAACACAAGAGGTTTTCAACACCTTTCTGGCGAATGATATAACGGTTAGCCTAATACCGGGTGGCTGTACCTCCTTAGCACAGCCATTAGATGTTAGCATCAATCAGCCATTTAAAGATATATTAAAGGTAGAATTTAACTTACCATGCCATAAACTCTCAGGTTTAACGAACTTACTTAGCTTAAGCTAGTTCGTTATACCTGAGATTTTATGATACTGGTACAGTATTCCCCAACAAAGCGAGTCCATCTCATTATGAGAATGCCTATACAGATAATCCCTATCTTATAAAGGCTCTATGGACATCCTCGTTTTATAGTGGACTTGCTTTGCTGTGGGGTACTCTCCCTTCTCGGACCAGTTGGGTAAAAAAAAAAACGTAGTTAGCTAACATATCATATAAATTTACCGGAAGTGTTGGAAGAAAGGCTGAATGTCATAGAGGCGGAGGAAGAGAGGATTCTTACCTCAGGAGCCACCTTAGCTGGCAGCATGGTTAGGAGGCGCAGAATCCTCACCACTTGGGCAGTCGGGGAGGCTGGGGAGATATTTACCCCGGAGCGGGCGGAGGTGATAAAAAAATCTTTTTGGATCTTAGGGTTAGCATTACCAATCAATGGTACTTGTGATAAAGAAATTAGTATAAAGGGGCTTGATTGTACTTACCTGGATGAGGGGATCAAGGATTGGCAAATTGGGGCCAATCTAGGGATAGATTTAGAGGATAATTCGATAGAGTTAGCTGAGGTTGAAGATAATGAGGAAGGGGTATTCTATCAGGAAACATGTTAGTGTAATCTGAAACTGATATTGCGCCATGGGGCTTGGCATGAGTAACTTTAAACTGACCTCTTAGCGCCGGTCTCAATTATTTCGGTTTTTACGGTATTGCACTCAGTCTCCCCATTCTACGTATCACTATTCAGAGGCTTGCTAAATGCTAACTAACCAGAGAGCTTTGAAGATTTTATAGGCTTTTGTCAGGCATTTTTTATGCAACTTCTAGGAAAACTACTTGAATATAAAAGTGGATAATCAGATGAGCAAGGATTAGGAAATTTATAGAAATATATAGATTATTCAATTTCTGCTTGTCTGAGTAGCTACATTCATAGACAAGTACAATAGTGGTTATTGAATAATACTGACTTTGGTAGAATTGAGAATAATTAGATCAGTAAGTAGAAGATCTACCATTCCTAGATTTCTATTGGAAACTTTTGAACCAGATAAAGTTGAAGTTGAACACATATTGGCTCGGATCAATCAGGGATCTGTGATCAAAGACCACAATAAAGAGAAGAGTTTTAAAATAAAAAACAGATCCAAGATTGTTGACTTTTTGAAATGAGAGAGGTATCAGACTTGGACAAATAGAGATTTTGTCAAAAAATGTGTCAATGACTTGGTTTTTACTATAATCATTTCTATCAAAATTGTGGTATTAAGGAAGAAAACAAAATTGAAACTATACCTACTTAGAATAAAATAGGTATTTGCAATGAGTTTGAAGACTGGTAGATATGAAGAGTTTGTCATGGTAAATATTATTAGTATAGATAATAAAAAATTAGTATTTTGAATAAAAATGAGAAAATCTTTAGTGGAAGAAGTCAAAAAGTAAGTATCCACAATGTCAGGTACTCTTGCATTGTAGCTAACATGGTAGAATTTCGAGGTAACTAGTCTGAGGATATTTGAAACAACAGATTGATTGTTAGGAAGGCTGACAGTTGATAGTTGGGTAAAAAGTAAAGAAGTAAAGTGTAGTTAAATATCTAAGAGTTCAACTATAACTCAATAACTTATTATATTGGTAAGATATCTTCTCTGTTGCTTTACGATTCTTCAACCACCCAGAGAGTGGCCTACTATTTATACTAATATTCATGCTACTTCCACTTCTCTAGTTAAGAGGTATCTTATTAATAATTCAGTTTGTCAGAACAAAGTGAGAATACTATTTGACCCTGAAACTTATTATTACCCTAGCAGAAATAGCTTACCTAATATTAAAAGTGAGGTATATGGTTTCATAAGATGACCATATATCCGAACCCAAGCGTCCGGAATTATGAGCTTCTTAAAGGCATCTGGTAGACGACTCGGAATACTGGATGAGAGCATGTTTCAAGATATGTTTAACTGATTGGAATGATGCTTAGAGAATACTACTCCTCTTATTTTCTAGTTACATATGCATTAGCTATATAATCCCTTCATAGTTGGATATTGAAACTGATCACTTCATATTCCATATTACTATTGGTATGTATGCATTTGGATTATATATACATATATAGTCTATCATGACAAAGAGATCAATGACTGTCTACTGGTGAAGTGGGGACACCCTCAGATAAAATAGAAGTTCAGGAGTTTCTCTAAGTTGAGCTGGGAAAGATTTCAGGGTAAAATGGTGTTCGCACTTTGTTCTGATAAACTGAATTGTTAAGAAGATACTTCTTAACTAAAGAAGTCGAAGTAGCATGAATATTACTATAAATTGTAGGCCTCTCCACTGGTGGTTGAAGAATCATCAAGCAACAAAGAAGAGACCTTAACTATATAACAAGTTAACAAGCAAGTTATATTCTAACTCTTTGATATTTGACTATGCTTTATTTCTCTACTTTTACCAAACAATTACCTATGAACCTTCCTGACTATTTATCTGTTATCTCAAATATCCTCAGTTAAGTTAGCTCGGAATCCTACTGTGTTAGCTACCCTGTAACACTTATCTAGCCTAACTCGAAGAGTGCTCCCCCACTGCTATTTTAGTATCTAAATATGTTTTCACCCTACTATTCGACAGTCTTCTATCTCTTCATCTTCATAGGCTATATATAAATATGCGGCTCAATCGCCTACATACCAATAGTACTAGTAATATAGAATATGGAGTGATTAGTTTAGATATCTAGTTATTAAAACATTATTCTATCTGATGCATATATAACTAGTAAATGAGCGGAGTAGTATTCTCTAAGGATTGTTCTAATCAGTTAACAAATCTTGAAATATACACTTATCCAGTATCCTTAGTTGTCTCTTAAATGTTTGCAGGAAGCTCATAACTCAAGGAGCTTAGATCTAGATATATTGTCAGTTTCTTGTAGTTGTATATCTTACTATTAATAATAGGTAAGCTATTCACACTAGGGTAATAGATATTGAAGATTATAACAGGAGAAATATTTCAACTTAGAATACAGATTTGTTACATTAGGAGAGTACTGGCAGATGATAATATAATATAACTGTGAAGTTTTTACATAATTTTTTCAGTTTGATTTATAAGATATCACAAAATAGAAAAACCACTTGTTTGTATAAAAATTATGTACTACTATAGAGGAATAACTTACCTAATTTAGTATGAGATAGTATCTCCTAAATGAATAAACATATATTTAAACTCCAATACTCTCTAGAAGTAGAAGGCACAATAAGCTATATAATGTATATTCATCTTTTAGCTCTTCCATTATTTGCTAAATTCATGCAATTGTCTATTTATGATTCTATGGTATTTGGGGTACTGGCAATTACTAACATGAACTCTTTTTTTTGTTATTGAAACATTACAATATTTGATTGTACTGATACCTGGAGAGAATATGTAAATACTCGGAAAAGTATTTGCCTTTGATTAATCTACCAACTTTTTTCTTACTTTTATGCTAACTACTTTTGCTATTTACATGGGTGATTTACTGTGCTTGGCAAGAGAAACTCACACCCCAGGATTCCTCCTGTGTTCCCTCCGCACTTGCGGGGCACTTGTACTTGTAATTTTCTGAGGTTTGTAAAAACGACCGGGTCTACATAATCCCGCATATGCAGCCAAGAAAAGGTGCATGAGACCTGAATGAGCAGAAGGAGAAGTACCTTTTATAAACATGGAGTAGGTTATTGAAAGGGTTTGGGGGAAGAAGCTGCTAGGAAAATGTGAAGGAGATTCTAAAAAGGGTTTCAGGAAATGGAATCATAGAACAGTCACTGGGCAGTAGGCTGGAGGTAAATTACTGTAAAATATATAGAAAATGAAAATGAAAACCAAATACGAAATGACTAATAATTAAAGGAATTACCACCACCATCAGCAATGCATGCTTCAATCCGGCTCTGCATAGACATGGTATGCTGATTTATTCTCTCTATAGGATACCGGAGCCATTCTTCCTCTACAACCATCCGGATCCCAGCAGCGGTAACCCGGATTCCTAATCATGCTTTAATTCTGTACTTCATCTCACACCAGGTTGTCTCGATTGGGTTGAGATCTGGTGAGTTTGCAGGCTACTCCAGCTTCTGAAATCCAAGCTGCTGCCATGGGCCGTCATGATAATGGTGGATATGCGCTGGCGCATTATCCTCCATTATCACTACCCCAGGGCGATCAGCCTGGACCAAGGTTATGAAAGAATAAAGAAGGGGGCTTAAGATGCGTTCACAATATATGAACCAATCTATCCCCCCTCTCCTATCCTTCCCTCGTTCCTTCAGCTCGGGTGAAGGTCTTGGGTTCTCAACACCAAGGTTCATCAGCAAAAATAATACCTTGCGTCCTGTGCGCCCCGTGCGTCTGACGCCCGGGACGTCGGAATGCTAATCGCGAATCAGGACGTAACGTCGGATCGACGTCGCATCCTGACTTTGCGTCACCTAGCGCCATCCGTCCTGACGCCATCCGGACACGGACCCCTACGTCCTGTGTGTCCTGACTGCGTCTGGTGCTCCTCTATTACCTCCTGACTCCCCCTGATCTACGACTC
>Ga0307509_10008625_pt1 | contig 12944 bp, 11 predicted proteins | sample 10_EM_MG_FD_202245 | JGI IMG/M metagenome (GOLD analysis project Ga0307509, IMG submission 202245) | Populus trichocarpa ectomycorrhiza microbial communities from riparian zone in the Pacific Northwest, United States - 10_EM | ecosystem: Host-associated > Plants > Roots > Unclassified | place...
TCGGCGCGATCCTGGCTCGCGCGGTGGTGCTGGCCACCGGCGGGATGGGCCAGATCTACTCGTCCACCACGAACCCGTCGGTCTCCACCGGCGACGGCGTCGCGCTCGCCATGCGGGCCGGCGCGAGCGTCACCGACGTCGAGTTCGTGCAGTTCCACCCGACCTCGTTCGTGAGCGCGGCGGTCACCTCGGTGCAGCGGCCGCTGATCTCCGAGGCGCTGCGCGGCGAGGGCGCCCACCTGGTCGACGAGTCCGGCAAGCGGTTCATGGTCGGGCAGCACGAGCTGGCCGAGCTGGCCCCGCGCGACGTGGTGGCCAAGGGCATCCACCGGGTGCTGCTGGCCACCGGCGCCGACCACGTGTACCTGGACGCCCGGCACCTGGGCGGGGAGTTCCTCGAGCGCCGGTTCCCGACGATCGTGGCCTCCACCCGGGCGGCCGGCGTCGACCCGGCCGTGGACCTGATCCCGGTCGCCCCGGCCGCGCACTACGCCTCCGGCGGCGTCCGTACCGACCTGCACGGCCGCACCACGATCCCCGGCCTGTACGCGTGCGGCGAGGTGGCCTGCACCGGCGTGCACGGCGCCAACCGGCTGGCCAGCAACTCGCTGCTGGAGGGCCTGGTCTTCGCCAAGCGGATCGCCGACGACATCGGCCGCGACCTGCCACCGCAGGCCGACCCCGTTTCGTCGGCCGCCGGCCCGGCCTGGGTGGCCGATCCGGCGATCCGCGGCGAGCTGCAGCGGGCGATGACCCGGGGCGCGGGCGTGCTGCGCTCGGCCGGGTCGCTGGCCGGCACGGCCAAGGAGCTGACCCGGCTGGCCGAGCCGCGGACCACCCCGCGCAACGCGGCGTGGGAGGCGACGAACCTGCTGACCGTGGCGAGCGCGCTGGTCGCCTCGGCGAGCACCCGCCGGGAGACCCGCGGCTGTCACTGGCGGGAGGACTACCCGGTGGCCGAGGACGAGTGGCGCGGCCACCTGCTCGACGGCCTGTCCGGCTCGGGTGCGCTGGCGCAGACCTTCGAGGAGATGCGGTGAGTCTTGACCTGGACGAGGTGCGCCGGATCGTCTACACGGCGCTCGGCGAGGACCTGGGCGACCCGCCCCGGGACGTGACCAGCGAGGCGACCATCCCGGCCGGGCAGGTCGACACGGCCGAGCTGGTGGCCCGGGCCGACGGCGTGGTGGCCGGCCTGCCGGTCGCGCTCGAGGTCTTCGCGGCCACGTCCGGCGGCACGGCGAGCTTCGAGCCGCGGGTGGCCGAGGGCGATCGGGTACGCCGCGGCGACGTGCTCGCCGTGGTCACCGGGCCGACGCGGGCGCTGCTGACCGCCGAGCGCACGGCGCTGAACCTGCTGTGCCGGATGTCCGGGGTGGCCACGCACACCCGCAAGTGGGCCGACGCGCTGGCCGGCACCAAGGCGACGGTGCTGGACACCCGCAAGACCACCCCCGGGCTGCGCCACCTGGAGAAGTACGCGGTGCGCTGTGGCGGCGGCACGAACAAGCGGATGGGTCTGTACGACGTCGCGATGATCAAGGACAACCACAAGCTGGCGGCCGGGAGCATCACGGCGGCCTTCGAGCTGGTTCGCGAGAAATTCCCGGACATTTCCGTCCAGGTGGAGGTGACCACGCTTGCCGAGGCGCTGGAAGCGGTGGAGGCGGGCGCGGACTTCCTCCTGTGCGACAACATGACGCCCGCTTTGCTCGCCGAGGTGGTGGCGGCCGTCGGGGATCGGGCCGAGCTGGAGGCCACCGGCAACCTCACCTTGGACACGGTGGAGGCATACGCGGCGACCGGGGTCGACTACCTGTCGGTGGGCGGGCTGACGCACTCCTCGCCGATCCTGGACATCGCCATGGATCTACGCCCGCGCTGACCCTGGGGCGGCGATCGTTTTACGGCCTGTCACGATGAAGCCCACCCGGCGCCGACGCCGACGCGAGTAGGCGGGGGCTGTCGCTGGTGCGGTTGTGGAGTGGCTCCGCGTACGATATGAGGATTTTGATGTTGCTTTGTATTGACATCGGCAATACGAATACCGTCCTCGCCACGTTCGACGGTGACAAACTCGTCCACAACTGGCGGGTCAAGACCGACGCCCGGAACACGGCCGACGAGCTCGGGCTGATGTTCCGCGGCCTGCTCGCCGGCGACAACGTGGAGATCACCGGCGTGGCCGCCTGCTCGACGGTGCCGGCCGCGCTGCGCAGCCTGCGCACGATGCTCGGCCGCTACTACGGCGAGCTGCCCAACGTGATCGTCGAGCCGGGCGTGAAGACCGGCGTGCAGCTGGCCATCGACAACCCGAAGGAAGTGGGCGCCGACCGGGTGGTCAACACGCTGGCCGCGCACACCCTCTACGGCGGCCCGTCGATCGTGGTCGACTTCGGCACCACCACCAACTTCGACGTGATCAGCGCGAAGGGCGAGTTCCTCGGCGGTGCGTTCGCGCCGGGCATCGAGATCTCCTTCGACGCGCTCGCCGCCCGGGCGGCCCAGCTGCGCAAGGTCGAGCCGGCCCAGCCGCGCTCGGTGATCGGCAAGAACACGGTCGAGTGTCTGCAGTCGGGCATGTACTACGGCTTCGCCGGCCAGGTCGACCGGATCGTCGAGCGGATGATCGAGGAGATCGGCCCGGTGAAGGCAGTGATCGCCACCGGTGGGCTGGCCGGCCTGGTCAAGGACGAGTGCCGGACGCTGACCGCGCACGAGCCGATGATCACGCTGATCGGGCTCCGGATGGTATATGAGCGGAACGTCTGACGAGCCCTCAGTAGGCTTGTTCGCTGTCGTTGTTGTTTCCACAGAGAGTCGTGCCGTGACCGAGCAGAATGTGCCGCCCATCGTAGCTCCGCCGACTGACAGTCCAGGCTTGGGTAGCGACACAGTCGAGGACCTGCCCGAGCAGATGCGGGTCCGCCGGGCCAAGCGGGAGCGGTTCCTCGCCGAGGGCATCCCGCCGTACCCGGTCAACCTGCCCCGCACCGCGACGCTGAAGGAAATCCGGGAGAGGTACGCCGAGCTGCCGACCGACACGGCCAGCGGCGATACGGTCTCGATCACCGGCCGGGTGATCTTCGTACGGAACGGCGGGAAGCTCTGCTTCGCCACCCTGCGTGACGGCGACGGCACCGAGCTGCAGGCCATGCTCTCCCTGGACAAGGTGGGCGAGCAGGCGCTGACCGACTGGAAGCACCTGATCGACCTGGGCGACCTGGTCGGGGTCACCGGCGAGGTGATCACCAGCCGGCGGGGCGAGTTGTCCGTGCTCGCCGACTCGTGGGCGATCAGCGCGAAGGCGCTGCGCCCGCTGCCGGTCGCGCACAAGCCGCTGTCCGAGGAGACCCGGATCCGCCAGCGGTACGTCGACCTGATCGTCCGGCCGGAGGCCCGCCAGACCGTGCGGACCCGCGCCACCGTGGTGCGCAGCCTGCGCGAGTCGCTGTTCGGCCGCAATTTCCTCGAGGTGGAAACGCCAATGTTGCAGTTGCTGCACGGCGGCGCGGCGGCCCGCCCGTTTGTGACGCACAGCAACGCGCTGGACACGGATCTCTATCTGCGGATCGCGCCGGAACTGTTTCTGAAGCGAGCCGTGGTCGGCGGCATCGAGCGGGTCTTCGAGATCAACCGGAACTTCCGCAATGAGGGCATGGACTCGAGTCACTCGCCCGAGTTCGCGATGCTCGAGGCCTACCAGGCGTACGCCGACTACAACGTGATGCAGGAGCAGGTTCAGGAGTGGATTCAGGAGGCCGCGTTCGCGGTCGGCGGATCACACGTGGTGACCCACTACGACGGCACCGAGTGGGACTTCGGCGGTCAGTGGCGCTCGGTGACCCTGTACGGTTCGCTCTCCGAGGCGCTCGGCGAAGAAGTCACGGTGATGACCGATCGGGCAGAGCTCGAGAGCTATGCGGAAAAGCATGACCTTTCGGTCGACCCGAAGTGGAGCAACGGGAAGCTGGTCGAGGAGCTCTTCGAGCACCTGGTCGCCGACTCGCTGCAACAGCCCACATTTGTACGGGATTATCCGGAAGAGACCGCGCCGCTGACCCGAGCGCACCGGGAAACTCCGGGACTCACCGAGAAGTGGGACCTGTACGTCAACGGCTTCGAGCTGGCGACCGCGTATTCCGAGTTGGTCGACCCGGTGGTGCAGCGCGAACGGCTGGTCGCCCAGTCGCTGCTGGCCGCCGGCGGCGATCCGGACGCCATGCAGCTGGACGAGGATTTCCTGCGGGCCATGGAGTACGGAATGCCGCCCAGCGGCGGGATGGGAATGGGAATCGACCGGCTGTTGATGGCGCTGACCGGGCTGGGCATTCGGGAAACGATCCTGTTCCCGTTGGTCCGACCCGAGTAATATACGATCCGCCATTGACGTATACCGCCGCCCTGGCGTTATTGTCTTGTCCGTTGCGGGAGAACCTGTGTTCGGGAGGATAGCGGCGCGTGGCCAAGCAGATCATTCACAAGCTGGTCGATGACCTCGACGGCGGTGACGCCGAGGAGACCGTCAAGTTCGCGCTCGACGGCATTCAGTACGAGATCGACCTCTCGGAGAAGAACGCCGCTAAATTGCGGGACGTCTTCGCTCCCTACGTGGGCGCCGGCGCGCGCGTCGCCCGAGGCGGTGTGGTCGTGGGGGGCCGGGCCGCACGCGGCCGCGGCGGCGCGACCGCCGACCGGGAGCAGAACAAGGCGATCCGGGAGTGGGCCAAGAAGTCCGGCAAGGAGATCTCCGACCGGGGACGCATCCCCCAGGAGATCGTCGACGAGTTCCACTCGAAAGGCCCCGGTCGGGGTTGAGCCAGGCGTACCTTGCAGGGCCCGTCGCGCACGATGCGGCGGGCCCTGTGAGCTTTCTCAGGTGATCTTTGGGCGCGGTACGTAGAGTTATCCACAGGTGTGGACGAGGTTGTCCACAGGCTGTGGACGCACGTCGTCCGGCGATTTCGCTGTCCGCGTACTCGTTCGGGTGGGGGAACAGCCGTTGAGCGTGCGAAGTTGGCTAAATCAACGTTACGGACGGTTTCGCGGAGCCACGAGGGCCCAGCAGAACCCCCGGGCGGCGATAGAGTTACAGCACGGGCATCACCGATGCCCGTGCGCTGGCCCCGCCAGCTGTTGAGACAGGCTCAGCATTGGCGCACGGCACGTGAGGAGCACGAGGGCATGTTCGAGCGGTTCACCGACCGAGCGCGACGGGTTGTCGTCCTGGCCCAAGAAGAGGCCCGGATGCTCAACCACAACTACATCGGGACCGAGCACATCCTGCTCGGCCTGATCCACGAGGGCGAGGGTGTCGCCGCCAAGGCTCTCGAGAGCCTGGGCATCTCGTTGGAGGGCGTCCGGCAACAGGTCGAAGAGATCATCGGCCAGGGTCAGCAGGCGCCGAGCGGGCACATCCCGTTCACGCCGCGGGCAAAGAAGGTGCTGGAGCTCTCGCTGCGCGAGGCTTTGCAGCTGGGCCACAACTACATCGGAACCGAGCACATCCTGCTCGGCTTGATCCGGGAGGGCGAGGGCGTCGCCGCCCAGGTGCTGGTCAAGCTCGGCGCCGACCTCAACCGGGTCCGCCAGCAGGTGATCCAGCTGCTCTCGGGCTACCAGGGCAAGGAGCCGGCCGCGGCCGGCGCCGCGGCGGGCGAGGCCGCTCCGTCCACGTCGCTGGTGCTCGACCAGTTCGGGCGCAACCTGACCCAGGCCGCCCGCGAGGGCAAGCTCGACCCGGTCATCGGCCGGGAAAAGGAAATCGAGCGGGTCATGCAGGTGCTCTCCCGCCGTACCAAGAACAACCCGGTGCTCATCGGTGAGCCCGGTGTCGGCAAGACCGCCGTCGTCGAGGGCCTTGCGCAGTCGATCATCAAGGGCGAGGTGCCCGAGACGCTCAAGGACAAGCAGCTGTACACGCTCGACCTGGGCGCGCTGGTCGCCGGTTCCCGCTACCGCGGTGACTTCGAGGAGCGCCTGAAGAAGGTGCTCAAGGAGATCCGCACCCGCGGCGACATCATCCTGTTCATCGACGAGATCCACACCCTGGTGGGCGCCGGCGCGGCCGAGGGCGCGATCGACGCGGCTTCGATCTTGAAGCCGATGCTCGCCCGCGGCGAACTGCAGACGATCGGCGCGACCACCCTGGACGAGTACCGCAAGCACCTGGAGAAGGACGCCGCGCTCGAGCGCCGCTTCCAGCCGATCCAGGTCGGCGAGCCGTCCCTGGCGCACACCATCGAGATCCTCAAGGGTCTCCGCGACCGCTACGAGGCGCACCACCGGATCAGCATCACCGACGCCGCCCTGGTGGCCGCCGCGACGCTGGCCGACCGGTACATCTCCGACCGCTTCCTGCCGGACAAGGCGATCGACCTGATCGACGAGGCCGGCGCGCGGATGCGGATCCGCCGGATGACCGCGCCGCCGGACCTGCGCGACTTCGACGAGCGCATCGCCCAGGTGCGTCGCGACAAGGAGTCCGCGATCGACGCGCAGGACTTCGAGCGCGCCGCCCAGCTGCGCGACAAGGAGAAGCAGCTGCTCGGCCAGAAGGCCCAGCGCGAGCGGGAGTGGAAGGCCGGCGACCTGGACGTCGTGTCCGAGGTCGACGACGAGCAGATCGCCGAGGTCCTGGGCAACTGGACCGGCATCCCGGTGTACAAGCTCACCGAGGAGGAGACGTCCCGTCTGCTCCGCATGGAGGACGAACTGCACAAGCGGGTCATCGGCCAGGAGGACGCGGTCAAGGCCGTCTCCAAGGCGATCCGCCGTACCCGGGCCGGTCTCAAGGACCCGAAGCGCCCGTCCGGCTCGTTCATCTTCGCCGGCCCGTCCGGCGTCGGTAAGACCGAGCTGTCCAAGGCGCTCGCGGAGTTCCTGTTCGGCTCCGAGGACGCGCTGATCCAGCTGGACATGTCCGAGTTCCACGACCGGTACACGGTGTCCCGCCTGGTCGGTGCCCCTCCCGGCTACGTCGGCTACGACGAGGGCGGCCAGCTGACCGAGAAGGTGCGGCGCAAGCCGTTCTCGGTGGTCCTGTTCGACGAGATCGAGAAGGCCCACCCCGACGTCTTCAACACGCTGCTGCAGATCCTGGAGGACGGTCGCCTGACCGACGGCCAGGGCCGGATCGTGGACTTCAAGAACACGGTCATCATCCTGACCACCAACCTCGGCACCCGGGACGTGGCGAAGGCGGTGTCGCTGGGCTTCCAGGCCTCGGAGGACACCGAGAGCAACTACGACCGGATGAAGATCAAGGTCAACGACGAGCTGAAGCAGCACTTCCGCCCGGAGTTCCTGAACCGTATCGACGACACGATCGTGTTCCACCAGCTCCGGCAGGACGAGATCCTGCAGATCGTCGACATCTTCACCGCTCGTATCGAGGGCCAGCTCAAGAACAAGGACATGGGTCTCGAGCTGACCGACAACGCGAAGAAGTACCTGGCGAACAAGGGCTTCGACCCGGTGCTGGGCGCCCGGCCGCTGCGGCGGACGATCCAGCGCGATCTGGAGGACAGCCTGTCCGAGCAGATCCTCTTCAACGAGCTGCGCCCCGGCCAGATCGTGGTGGTGGACTGCGAGGGCGACCCGGCGAACGTCGAGAAGTCGAAGCTGAGCTTCCGCGGCGCCGACCGGGGGGTCTCGGTGCCGGACGCGGTGCCGGCCGACCTGGGAGTCACCTCCACCGAGGAGTAAGTACCGGCTGATAGAGAACGGCCCGGCTGCTAGGCAGCCGGGCCGTTCTTCGTTCTCGCGGAGGCCGCGGGGTCGGCAGATCTCCGACAGTCTGATTGTTGGCCGGTGTGCCGCTGCCCAGACTGTCATGATCGGTCGACGCTCGAAGCGGAGGTATGGACGATGGGCTGCCGCAAGTGCGACGCGGAACTGGCCGAAGGTGCCAGGTTCTGTTCCGACTGCGGCGCGGCTGTGGCACACCAGGCTCCCGTCGTGGACACCGGCGGTGGAACCTATTTCGGCGGCTCGGTCACCGCGGGCAAGGACGTCGTCGGCACCGTCTACGGCGGCTACACCAGCGGCCTCGAAGGCGAGGACTTGGCGCGGCTCGCCGACCTGTTCCGCGGCGTCTACTCGCAGATCGCCAGGCACGTGGCGAGCGATCCGGACGCGGACGCCGAACTGTTGCGAACGACGGCCAAACAGGTCGAGCAGGAGGTCGCCAAGGGCAAGGACGCCGATCTTGGCACGGTGAAGCGCGTGCTGACCACGTTGGCCCGGCTCGCGCCCGACGTCCTGGAGGTAGCGGTCAATGCGATCACGAACCCGGGGGCCGCGGTGGCGTCGGCAGTGCGGATCGTGGCCGAACAGGTACGTGAGCTGACCGCATGATGTCGGAGGTCGACACCGGAGGTGGCTCCTATTTCCGGGGGAACGTCCACGCTCAAGGCGACATCATCGGCACGAAATACGAGATCAACGCCGACGTGGCGCGAGTCGTCGCTGGGCTGCCGAACCCTTATCTGGGCCTGCACGCGTTCAGCTTCGACGACCGGGCCAGCTTCACGGGTCGCGCCGATGAGACCCGCGAAGCCGTGCGCATGCTCACCCACCCGACAGGGTCGCGTCCGCTGCTCTTCATCACCGGCGCCAGCGGATGTGGCAAGTCCTCCTTCGCCCAGGCGGGCGTGCTACCCGCCCTGGTCGCCCACTATGCGCAGCGAAACTTCACCGTCGCGTCGCCCGTGTCTTTCCGCCCGTCCACGCACCCGATCGCCATGCTGGCCGACGCGCTGGTGCAGCTCGGCCTACCGAAGCGGGTGACCGCTGATCCGCTCGGCGCGATCGGCACCGCCGCCGGCTTCGCGGCGTTTGTCGGCGAGCAGACCGCGGACGATCAGGTAAACCTGGTGCTCATCGATCAGTTCGAGGAAGTGTTCACCCAGGCCCGGCCGGACGAGCGGGACGCGATCATCGGCATCCTCTCGGAGCTGCCCGCCTTCGATGCGCTGCGCACCCATCTCGTCGTGACCCTTCGCTCCGACTTCCTCGGCGATCTCTTCCCGTACCGCGGCCTGTACGAGGTCGCCAAGGACGGCATCGACCTTCGCGAAATGAACGAGACGGAACTGCGCGGAAGCATCGAGCGTCCCTTGCAGGCCAAAGCGGAACACTCGGCGGCGTATCGCGGTAAATCCTGGGAGCCCGGGCTGGTGCGCGAGCTCGCGGTGCAGGCCGCCGTCGACGCCGCTTACCTTCCGCTGCTCCAAGTGACCTTGCAGGAGCTGTGGCGGTCGGGGGAATTGACGCTGGCCTCCTACCGCGACATCGGCAACACGCTGGCCAGCGCGATCCGGAATCGCGCGACCAACGTGGTGCGGTTCACCGACCACCATCGCAGCCGACCGGTTTCACCGCGTCCGGAACCCGACCAACGCTTGATCCTGCGTCTTTTGCTGGACCCGGTCCAGGTTTCGGCGGGTATGGCCGGCCACCCCGATAGCCGTGGACGACGTAGCCGCGCCGAACTCGTCGGTGACCTGCCTCACCGCGAAGAGCTGCTCGAGGATCTGGTGGCGGCCCGCTTGCTCAGCGTGCAGCGCAAGGACGAGGTCGAATATGTCGACATCATCCACGAGAGCCTGATCGCGAACTGGGAGTGGCTGCAGAACGCGATTGCCGCCGAGCGGCTCGCCCTCCAGCGTCGGGCCCGCTTCGAGCAGGCCCGTGACGAGTGGCTGCTGCAGCGGCGAACGGACGAATACCTCCTGGTAGGCGTACGTCTGGCGGAGGCCCGTGAACTCGCCGAGTCGGGGGACGTCGCGGTCCGCTCGCCGGAGGCGCGCGACTTGCTGGCGCGCAGCATCGCTCGCAAGACGGCGGAGGACCAGCGGGCGCTGCTGGAGGAGCAACAGCGACGGGAACACCAACGGGCGCTGCAGTTGTCGGAGTCGCTGCGTCTGGCGTCGGAGGCGCGCGAGATCACCGATCAGGGGCCCGACGTCGCCCTGCTGATCGCCTGAGAGGCACTGCTCCGCGACCGCAATCAGCTGTCCGAAACCGTGTTCCGGGAGACCCTGGATCGCCTGCCGGCGCCGGTGCGGGTGCTGGGGCGTTTCGGCGACTCCTCGCACGTCGCCCCGTCCTTCGCCGGCCCAGGTCTGATCTGCACGACCATCGGCGACGGCGCCATCGGATTGTGGACCGCCGAAGGCGATGCCCGGCCGGGATTTACGGTGCCGGGCGACGGCGTGACGATGATCTTGCCGGTCGCCGGTGAGGGGCTTCTGTCCTACCGTGACGGGGCGCTGCGCCTGCACGATACGTCCGGGAATGCCGTTGACGCGGTGGTTCTCCCGGGTGCACCGGCGGGCAGCACCACCTCGTGGTCCACGTGGAAGCGCATGTCCGTAGCGGACGACGGCACGTGCCTGGCTCAGGTGGAGGATCGGGGCTGGCTCGTATCGACAGCGCCGGCAGCCGGGTCGCGGTGGCCTCGCGCAACGGCATGGTGTGGATCTGGTCCACCACGACGGCCGAGCTGGAGAGCGCCTTCCTGGCCGATACCGCGTCGCCCGACCGGACCTTCGACCTGGCCTTCGATCCCCGGGGGAGATGATCGCGACCGGAGTGCGCAACGAGGTGGGGTTGTGGAACTGGCGAGGCGAACGGATCGGGCGCCTTCGCACCGGCGGCTACAAAGTCTTTCGCGTGGCGTTCTCGCCGGACGGCGACCGCATCTTCACCATCGCGGACAACCCGTCCGGCACACCCTTCGCCCTGCCCGAGCTGTGGGCACGCACGGGCGAGCGGATCGCCCTTCTCGACAGCCTGGATACCAGCACCTCCGCCGTTCCCGTATTCGACGAGCGCGGGAACTACCTGTGCCTTCCGGCCAATCGGGGCGTCGTCGTGGTGGACGCGAGCGGCACGGTGATCGGCACGATTGCGGGCGGTCCGCGTGTCCGCGTCCAGGGACAGCCGGCCGTGGCTTCCGATGGCGGCCGGGTCGCGGTGTCCTTCACCGATGGCCAGGTCCGGGTCTGGGATTACGCCGGCCGGCGGCGCGTCATGACCCTGCGAGTGGGCGACGCCGGGCCCATCGACTTCAGCATGGACGGGCGCACCCTGCTCGCGGCCTCTCCCGCCGGTCCGATCGAGCGTCATGCGCTGGACGTCGAGGACCTCTTCGGCGCCGGCGCCCGGCGGCTCGGCCGGGTACTCACGCCCGAGGAGCTGCGGACGTTTGAAATCGACGAGCGGAGGCTGACCGCGCCGGCCCTCGAGGCGTACCGCCGGTCGGGCAGCGCTGCTTAGTCGACCCCACCCCACCTGTCCCCGGCCAAGACGAAGTTGTCCGAGCTCAGCGGCTCGACCAGGCCGTCCTCGACCAGGCCGGCCAGGGCCCGGGCCCGCTGCGTCTCGTCCTGCCAGACCATGTCCAGGCGCTGGCGCGGCACCGGGCCGGTGGCGTGCCGCAGCACCTCCAGCAGCAGGCCGCGCACCTGGCGATCGGTACCGGCGTACCGCTGCGGCTTGCGACTCGGCCCCTCCGGCAGCTTCTCGCCGGTGGCCCGCCACGCACAGGACGCCTCGAACGGGCACCGCGGGCAGCGCGGGGCGCGGGCCGTGCAGACGATCGCGCCCAGCTCCATGAACGCGATGCTCGCCCGCGCGGCCCGGGACGGCGGATCGGGCAGCAACTCGGCGACGGCGACCAGGTCGGCCGCCGTCGTGGTCGGCCCGGCGTCCGGCTTGCCCTCGACCGCCCGGGCCACCACCCGCCGGACGTTGGTGTCGACCACCGGGTGCCGTTGGCCGTACGCGAAGGTGGCCACCGCCCGCCCGGTGTAGGTGCCGACTCCGGGCAGGGCGAGCAACTGCACGAGATCGTCCGGGACCACGCCGCCGTGCCGCTCCACGATCGCGACGGCGCAGGCGTGCAGGCGCATCGCCCGGCGCGGGTAGCCGAGCCGGCCCCACATCCGGATCGCCTCGGACGGCGGATCGGCTGCCAGGTCGGCCGGGGTGGGCCAGCGGGTCATCCAGGAGCGCCAGGCGGGCTCGACCCGGACCACCGGGGTCTGCTGCAGCATCACCTCACTGACCAGCACCCCCCAGGGGCTCGTGGTGGGCTGCCGCCAGGGTAGATCCCGGGCATTCTGGTCGAACCAGGCGATGGCATCATCGGCGAAAGTCATGGCAGGCCTTACTGTAGGCGGGTGCACGAGCTTGCCATCACCGTCATCGGCCCGGACCGCACCGGGATCGTCGCCGACGTGGCCGAGGCGCTGGCCGAGGTGGGCGCCAACCTCACCGACTCGACGATGACCCGCCTGCGTGGCCACTTCGCGATGACGCTGATCTGCACCGGCGCCGGGGTCGAGGCCGCTTCGCTCGCCCTGGAACCACTCGACGGGGTGACCGCGACCGTACGCCCGGTGGAGCCGGAGGCCGACGCGGCCGACACCGGCGAGCCGTGGGTGGTGAGCGTGCACGGCGCCGACCGGCTCGGCATCGTCGCCGCGGTGACCCGGGTGGTGGCGGCCGGCGGCGGCAACATCACCGACCTGAGCACCCGGCTGGCCGGCACCCTGTACGTGCTGATCGCCGAGATCGACCTGCCGGCCGGCGCGTCCGAGGAGCTGGCCGAGCGGCTCGCGGTGGCCGGTGCCGAGCTCGGCGTCGAGGTGGCCCTGCGCCGCGCCGAGTCGGAGATCCTGTGACCGAGGGCCGGGTCCGGCCGGTCGTCACCGCCCCCGCGGCGGTGCTCAGCACGGTCGGCGCCGAGGTCGACCCCAGCGCCCCGGAGGTCGTCCAGCTCGCCGCCGATCTGGTCGCCACGATGCGGGTCGCGCCCGGCTGCGTCGGCCTGGCCGCGCCCCAGGTCGGCGTCGGCGTCCAGGTCTTCGCCGTCGACGTGACCGGCCACCCGAAGGCGGTCACCACACACGGCACGGTCGTGCTCTGCAACGCGA
>Ga0307509_10008627_pt1 | contig 12943 bp, 13 predicted proteins | sample 10_EM_MG_FD_202245 | JGI IMG/M metagenome (GOLD analysis project Ga0307509, IMG submission 202245) | Populus trichocarpa ectomycorrhiza microbial communities from riparian zone in the Pacific Northwest, United States - 10_EM | ecosystem: Host-associated > Plants > Roots > Unclassified | place...
TACAATCTTTTTAACAAAAAACCTCCCTAAACTCAAAATCAAAACCCCCATTTCACCACAACCACCACCTCATCCTCCATCCCTACCACCACCACCTCAAGATGACGACTCACTTCTACATCTTGCTTCCCAAGTCAATCCAAGACCTAAATCACCAAAGAAACTAGCTTTCTTGTTTTTGACGACTACACCTCTTCCCTTTGCACCTCCATGGGAACTCTACTTTAACCAAAGTAGAAGTACTCTCTTTAACATCTATATCCATGCAGACCCAACTTACAAGTAAGACCCGCCGTTTACAGCGGTTTTCACAGACAAAGTTATCCACTCAAAACTAGCTAAAAGATCAACCCCCACTCTCATATCGGCGGTGCGTCGGTTACTATCCCACGCGCTTCTTCATGACCCTTCCACTTCCATGTTTGCCCTTTTATCCCCTTCTTGTATTCCTCTACATTCGTTCAACTTCACATACAAATCTTGACCAACTCGGGGAAGAATTTTATTGAGATACTTGACAATGAGGGTGGTGCTTATGATAGATGGGCGGCGCGTGGAGTCGATGCTCCCGGAGGTGGGGTTTAAAGATTTTCGTATCGGGTCCCAGTTTAGGGTATTAACACGTAAGCATGCGAGGATGGTAGTAAGGGACATGAGGATTTGGCCCAAATTTAACCAAACTTGCTTGAGGGAGGACACATGTTATCCTGAAGAGAATTACTTCCCTACCCTTATCCATATGCAGGACCCGCGCGGGTCAGTTTCTGCCACACTTACAAGCGTTGACTGAAGTGTTAGTGCTGGTGGTCACCCACGTAAGTATAAGGCGTCTGAGGTGGGCCCAGATTTGATAATGAGCTTGAGAAACAGAAGGCCGAGGTATGGTTACGAGGGAATAAACGGCTCTGATTTGTCAGTGATGAAACGAAATGACCCGTTCTTGTTTGCGAGGAAATTTTCTCCTGATTCGATCCAGCCATTAATCAGTATAGCGAAGGATATCATCTTGAATGATTAGGACAATGGCGTTGTTGTAAAATTAATGGTTTTTACGGGCAATTGTATAAAAAAGAAGCTGGGAAAAACCCAGTGCTTTTTACAAATTACAAACTTAATATTAAGAGTGCAAAACTTTTTTTCCCCTTTAAAAAACTAATGTTACTTAAATCCGATTAAATTAAAACTCGAGTGAGATTCAAGTTGATTCTTTAATTTCTAAAACAATATTTTTTATGATCTAATAATTTATGTTATTTCCATATTAGTCCAGAACGGGCTTGTAGATTGTTGCATTGAGAAATAAAATATATTAGCATAAAAAGTAAAGTCATGGAATCTTGCATTTTTGAGCTGCGATTAATACAAAAATGCTATTCTGGCAGTATTTTTAATTAATAGTGCTAATTTAAAAACAAAACCCAATAAAATACTGCGTGTTTATCAATTAACTAGACTTGAGCTGTCATGGTTGTAAACGTGGCCTCGCTCCCTGACACACTGTGGAGGACAGGCAAGCATTGAGTTCTTGTTCCTTAAAGAGAACACGTGAGAGTGTGTGTTTTCAAAGAGTTAAAGACCTCTGTGTTGTCATCAAGCTATGTACTGTCCATTATGGGCAGTGCCTTCATGTCGTCACTGCTGGCTGCTATGCAGGTTCCCATCCCATGGTGATGGTTTTATGTGTTTTTCACTTTCCTGGTGGGGCCAACTAGCACCATGAATTGATGGCTGATTGGACTAATTATCTGTTGTTGTTGACCCATCGAAGGAGATGATGGAGGGAGAGGGGGGTTGCTCGCTCAAGTTTCCAGATGAGAGAATTTATGATAGCGTTACAAATCCAGGTAAAGTTTCACTTCTAGCTCTGTTTTTTCTCCTTTTTTTTAAGGAAAAAAAAAAGAGAATTCTTAAATAATATCATTTCAAGGTTTTTTTTAACCATAGTTATATATATATATATGAAGAACAATTTGGAATGGAATTGGACAGCAGGTCCATTTTAGAATCACTTTCGACTACTTGTTCGTTAGAGTTTCAATCCTTCATCAAGAGATTTGGTTGATCCAGAACGAATCTACTTTTCTTGGCCCACTTCAATCTGGACAAGAAAATAACTAGAGGTGCACTCACTGCCTACTTGAGCTAATACTCCAACAATTCTAATGGATAAACTCAATGCATTGACTCAAAGCTGAGAGAGATTGCCATCCCCACCCCTGGGGGGCATGATCAGGTTCAAGCCACATGAAAGAAAGAAAGAAGAATGAACTTATTAGTCATCTTGATATTGAAAGGTTTGAGTTAGTCATCGAAACATGGGAAAAAGAATAAAGTAATTAGGATAAATTCTCTTATTGTCATCAATCAACAACAAAACAAAAGACTACGACACAAGATATGTTGGATTACAATACACACTAATTTGAAATCTTGAACAGAGAATTTTGCATCATATCTTCTATGGTTATAATGAGATCACGCTCAGAACATCATCGTGCAGAACAAGACTAAAGCAGTAAAGTAATGGTAATAAAATGGGTTCAGAATGAAAGGAAAAAGGGTGCAGATAGCTTGATTAGCTCATGCATCCACAACTGCTTTAAACCTTTCAAGTGTCACTCTGGTATAGGGCTCATTCAATGGAGACGGCCTTGAGTTGATGCAAAGTAAGCTGCTCATTTATCAGCCTAAATTTCTCTTTGAGCCTCTTGATCTGCAAAAAAAGAGTCATTTAGTTAACAAGCAAACTAGAGAATGCCAGGATTAACAGATTTCCAACAGAAAGGATCAAAAAAAGAAATGGAAATAAAGAAAATAAAAACCCTTTTAAGGTCCATCTCTGTTTCTAGCTTCCGTTGGCTGAAAGAGTGTCGCAAGTTGGTGATGTCAAAAACGTTATCTAAATCATCTACAAATGCTGATTCTAGGTCCTGCAGAAGAAGTGCTGGCAACTTGTCTACAACCGGCATCAAAAGAAAACAGTTGAACTGCAGAGGACACATGCAAACTGTGAAAAGCTCACACAAAAAAAGCTAAGAAATACTCTCTTATGGAGAGGATGCCAAACCTTCAACTCAGCAGAGGCTAAGAAATACTCTCTTATGCCATGGAATATCTGTTGAACTAGACCATAAACAATTCTTTCAGATGAAGGGGCAAGTCTCCGATTCCAAAGGGTTTTGTCTAGAAGATCTGCAAGGCGTGTTTCTGTTGTCTGAACTGCAGAGCATGAGTCAGTGCCTGAAGCCAAATGACTGAGTTTGACATCAGCCTTTGGTCTATTGTCATGCTTCTCATTGGCAACTGAAACCATGGATGACTCCAGACTAGCAGATATAGGATTAACTCCCATAGCAGACTGCTCTGTTCCACCAAAGGAGTCTAAGAATTGGCGTAACCCAGCCCGGTTCTATATATGGAACATAAAAAATAAGAACTTAAACCACAAATAATCTGAATAGCACATCCACAAGTTCATGTATCTTAAGAGTGGATGGAAAGTTTTATGCCAACGTAATCATTATAGATGCCAAAGTAGTTACTTTGCAGGCTTCTGAAGGAGCAGTTACAGCCATTATTAACAATAGCACTATTATGCAAAGCATGATGCTTATCAAATTAAAGAGTCATGACAAAAGTGATAATTAGGAATCTATTGATTTCATAAGCATCCCTTGTTAATCAACTATGACTAACCTTATTGTGGAGGGACCATGTTACATAACGTGTGGTGCTTTCTAAGTCCTCCATGCATCTGCAGCAAATATTAAACAAAAACGGCAAGTATGAGTGCAAGTTACGATTTGTTTAGGAAGAATTTTGCACGAGACTGATAAACTCTGTTGAACACCAGCTATTAAGTGTCACTTTTTGCCTAGGTAAATCATGGATTTATCCAAGTGTTGTTTTGAAAAAATCTTGTTTGTATACTATTCTCTCTTATTTGATGCAGTTTGCATGCTTATCCATATCTATGTGATGGTGCTCCTTAGGCAGTCGTACATTGGGAAATTTGAATTTTGATGCACTCACTTGCCTTCAGCCCTCCATGGTAGAAAAATATCTCAGAGAACTAAATCCAAAGTTGGCAGTTTTTTTTCTCCTTAAAAAATCATAAAAATAAAATAACTGGTGTAAGGAACAAGAAGAATACTTTTCACGGCATGCCCTTTCTGTAGATTCAGCGAAGTTGCTGAAGGCGGAATCAACACGCTTGAGGAATACATCATGACCACTTAGATACTCACCATCTTTCTGTTACAAACAATTTCAGGTATGAGATAAATGAATGAATAACACAACTATTCAAAGGTCCTACAGATATAAAGGAAAAGGACCAAAATAGAACCTGCACCTGAAGAAGATAGACCGAGATTGGAAGTAATCTCTTTAAGACATACAAGAGCCTACAACCTAACTGTACCAAAGGAGGATAGTTATTAGTTTTGAAGTACAAATTCAACTATACCAGGAGAAGAAGTGTCCAAATTTTGCAACATATAGCATGAAGCAAACCAAAAACAGGACTACTACATTCATAGTCCAAAATTTATGTTCACAAAAATCATAATGGCAGAATGACCAATATATTGATTGAAAGTCATGCGAGTAAATCAAATTAAAATTAATTACATGAGTGAGATTCTAAAACACTATTGCATAATCCCGTCCTGTTTATCAGTAAAAGATGAAGAGCGTAAGCATCATACTGCTCACTTCTCTAAAGCTTCTGAAAAGATGGCATGATAGGAAAAAAGTCAATGACAATAAGACAAGCAACCAGAATTTTCTGAAAAGCTCAACATTCTCCCAATGATTAAGAAAACGGGACAGTTTTATCATTAAGAACATGATAGAACACAAATCATTCTTTTGCAAGAAATTGTTTGGGATTTCATAATTGGACAGATTTATCATTAAGAACATGATATAACATGAATCGTTCTTTTGTAAGAAATTGATTGGTATTTCATAATTCATTAACACTCTAGTAACTTCGAAGTATATTTTCTTGTACTCCCCTTATAGAATTCTGCTTGAGTGGGACCATAACTCTACAATCCCTAACATATCACAACCTGTTTTCCAAAATTATGTTTCTAAAATTATGAGATAATCACTGACATTATCATGAGATACATTTAGCATAAATATCTTAAATTGAAATATGTTCAATCAATTATTTGTTCCTTAAGCAACAGGGGAGGCATGCCAGGAACATGAAGGGTAGAACACAAGAGGAGGCTCTAGGAATGCCAGAATTTCAGTTAAAACTTTTGTTGACAACTTGAAAGCATCAAGCGGATAAAGTTTCCCTGTCAAGAGACATGCTTCTTTAGAAGCAGGCTTTTGCTTGGACATGGCCTGTAATGCAACCCTGGTGTTTTTGCTCAAAATTTGCATTGCAAGGTTTAAAGAAGATGCAGAACAAGTTGACAGGGAAGTTGCATTCAGCTGGTTATCTAATCTCTAGGCTGCACCTCAAAACAGATAGGATGCACTTAAAAGCAGCAAAAGAAAAGGATTTGGTATAATCCCAAAATTGGTCGTATAAATCATTTGTAACAATAAATTACATGTACTGCCACCTAGAGGGGTAAACAAGAGCAAACATCAGCTCACCTGATGAAGAAAAGGTTCAAATGTATCACGAGCCTTGGCTACAGCTATTACACAAGCCGTCCTGATCCACAAAATTGTAGAGAAAAGGGAGATCAGATAACTGAAAGAAAAAAATGTTTCCCATCTCAGAAAGCATTGGTAGCTGTTCAATCAAATCTCAAGGATACCTAGAGTAGTTAGTTCCGTCATGGATATCTTCAACTCCACATGCATTCACAATTTCTTCACGTGTAATTTGAGGGCATTTGTTTCCCCCAACAACAAAACGGAATTCAGCCATTGCACGATGATATTGTGCACCCCCATAAAGACGCATCCCTGCATTCTACATGTAAATTGCAAAAATGTCATCCTTCCATGGAGATTATTGAACTGTCCAGTATTTTATATTAGTTGGTTGTGGTAATTGGCTAACACCTTTTTTCTTTGTGCTAATACTAGTCACAAGAAAAATCTCCTCATATCAAGTAGACTTGACTAGTCAATATAGGCCAAACAAATATGGAATGCAACTTACAGAGAGAAACAGACAAGAAAACCTTAAGACACTCAATGACTTGAAAGAGGAGGAAAAGAAAAACATCCCAGCATTGAGCTTGGAAGTCTAGGAGCTACGCGTAACGCGACATTTGCAGAAGGCAATGAGAATCTTTGAAATGAATTCACAAAAGGAGGGAAGAAGGAAAATTGCAGGAGTAAAGAATACAGAAGAAATAAAAAGAAGAAATTAAAGAAAGACTCAAAATCATATAACAGGCAATCTGATCTCATTGTAGATCCACTAAAGACACTCATGGGGAAGTTCCGTAAGCAAAACACAATAAAGATGTCCAAAAAAAAAAAATGGTCCACGAGAATTGCTATAAAAGAGAGTAGTTCTTGAAGATTCAGAAATTGCATTGCACTAAATTATCCAAATCACCAAGACCACACATATGTCCATAAGATAATATGGTTTCTCTCATTCCCAAAGCCTACAAAAAGTGCTAGTAGAGGACCATGTCATCTACCTTATGCAGAACCACCTACTTTACCCATAAAATCAAAGAGTTTGTTCCCCAAATTAAGCACCCACCAGCAAAAATGAAAACCCTAACTTACCAAGACAATTGGCAAGAGAGAAAAACAATTATATTTAAAGTAAAGGCAAGGAGAGAAAGGAATGATTTGGAAGAAACAGCACTCAATCCCATCAACCCAAGTTTTGCCAAACCTTTGTTTTGAACAGCCATCAATGAAATCAGTGACATGTAGCCCATGATTTCCGTTGTTTCACAGCGCACCACCTCACTCTCGGTATATTTAGTGGTTGAGAATCAAATGCCCACGCCCTTCCAACCAAGCACCCTCTTAAGAGTTCTCTAGCCTTACAGTCCACAAAAACCTCAATCATCTCATTGTCACACACCATTATGGTAGCATTTCCTATTTTCCTCTCAGTAAAGCAATGAGAATGCTTTATAATGACATTGGAAAATCATACACACCTACTACAAAGGCATAAAGAAATTGTTGACAAAAATATAACATATACAGCTTACAGGTATTAGCTTGAGTGGGAATTGAAGACCATCGGTGCCAACAAATGCCCCTCCATTACTTCTCTCATCTTGCAGTGTTTCGCCTGCAATAAACACTACAACACTGAGTTTACTGGCATATTAAAATAGTAAGACAATCATAAAAATTGGGCCAAATTATATATATATAAAAAAAAACCCTGAAGTTTAGCAATTCTTAAAGCTCCTCTGAACTGAAAAACCACAAAAATTTAAGCCTTGTACTAAGACCCTATTGCAGTTTGGTCCGACCATTAGTAAAATGTAAGTTTCTGTTGATTTTGACATCCTCCGATTATGGGTTATGTGGGGCCCTTTTTAAAAGTTGAAGGAGGTCAAAATTGACAAAATACCACATTTTTCTAACAATTGGATCACATTGCAATGACATTTTGCTTTGAGGCTTCAATTCTGGGGATTTTTTTTTAGTTCAAGGGGACTTCAAAATAAAGTCCAGTCTTTTTACAATTTGGCCTAAAACTTAAACTAGATGGGAGTTCAAAGATAGCAAGTTCGTTTCTTTTAGTGGTGACAATGTAACAAAGCAATTCTTGACCTCTACCAAAAACTAGTTGAAATGCTACATGGATCCTTTCCCTTTTAAGTCCACTCAGATCCTTTCCCTTTTAAGTCCACTCATATAAAGCTTCATTTGATTCAAGGTGAGAAAATGGGGGCTGAAAAATCACAGGAGTAAATGTCATGGCACAAACATAATAGTGTATAACTTTTTTATGAGGGATGATATTTGGTGGATGTGGAAAGTTAAGAATGTAAATGAAGGATAATGATGGGACTCACAGATTAAAACAAACAATATTGGTGGAATTCACGACATTGATAAATGAAAATGGGAGGGCCACAGTACCCTTGGGATGACGGTTTGGGACAAAATGTTGCCCATTTTTATTATTATCTATTGAATGTTTGACTTGCAAAACTAAAGAATACGGTGAAAACGTTTACTAGTGATTTTTTCACTGCCTTAGAGCCCTCTATCAAGCATATCCTTAAAATTTGAGTAGCGTTAAGCTACAAACGACTTTTCTCAATTTTTGGAGAGCCTTGGATCTACTAATAAGACAGATCTAATACTGGAACCATGTGACATAATATTCAACTAATTCATGCTAGAGGAGAAGATAATAAAATAATATTTAAACAATGGTAAAGTTGTCTGTGGTGTGCAATATCAATCAAATGATTTACCAAACTTATCTGGAGGAGCAACAACTGTCCCTTTCAACAACAATGACAGCTGAACATGTAAAGATTTAGTTAGAACGCATAAATGAGTCAAAAGCATAGGAAAAAACTATTGAGAATCATCAGTAACTGTGGGTGGTGGTGGAGTATCGGTGTCAGTGTGATTATATATACATTGCTCTACGTCAAGGAACCACTTAATAGGCTAGAAGAGATGTTAAAATATTGACAAAAGGTGAAAGTTGATAGAAACCTTGGTTATGAACAGATCGTGAAATTTTCTCCCTTTCTCCTTCAATTTTACTTCATCCAAAGTGCTGCATACTTAACAAAGAATATGGTAAAGTAACTAGTGGCAAGGAAAGAAGTTAAAAGATACCCATCACAATGAAAACAGGAGGTAAACATGAAAGTACTCAAGCCCCTAACCAAGTTTATCAGAAACTAAAAAATGAAAAGGCTATAGGTTAGACCCCTATTGCCTCAAAACAACCTTTGTTATAACTTCAACAACAAACCTGAGTTCTTTGTTTATTTCATTCAGCTTTCTTGTTGCAGTGCGATACTCCTTTTCAAGAAGCGGAATGATCAATGGAACACTATCCATATACCTGACAGGAACATAAATTCTCAAATTTTAGTCATGGTAGATAGCTGGTTAGCGTGGACACTTATCGTGATCAGAACTTATGCAAAAAGATAATATATATTTATATATAAGCTATACCTCTTCTGTAGCAATTCTTCCAAAAAGGACCTTAATTTGCTAACACCTATTCTATTTCTTTCTTGCATTGATAATGGACGGCACAGCTTTTCCTCCAAAGATGCAATGTCTTCCACCTCTCTCAAGGATATGGCCTGCATGTAGTTTGATTAACAAATTTTGCAACAGAATAATGCTGGATAAAACAACCCTCTAACTGTATAACATAAAATAGGAGTTACAATATTACAGTTGTGTGCATCTAATATTTGCACTAAATAAAGCCTCCTTGTTTAGCTACACTACAGGAACAACAACATACATGAACTTCTTGTTAAATGACTCTAGTTTTATCAAAATTAATTCCAAAGATGCAATGTATTGTTAACTTTATTGGCTCTAACAATTGTAATTTAAGAGCACCAGGTTCATGAGATTTTGACAACCATCAGCATCAAGCAAATAAGATATGCAATTTCTAACATGAAACATGAACATTTCATGGTGTGTATGGTCCGAGCAACATTTGATGCACAAGAACTTAACTCAGCCTTTTCAGATAACTACAGGATGCAGGAAAAGTCTGGCGAAAGTTTATTGTTGCTTAGAAATTGAAAACATAGGGCTGAGAGTTATGCAAATAAAAGAAGTTAGGTAGATTAGCCTCACACTAATAGTTCAACGAATCACTCGCATAAAAACCAAACCATCACACATAGGGGAATCACTACTTAATGGAAACATCACATTTTCACAACATATAAAGCTAAGGATGCATTTTATTTATAATAAACTTCATCATACTGAAATTGATAAGCTACAAGCATATGTGTAGGCTTGAGTTATTCCTAATCCAAATTAGACTAAGATTACTAAATAGCATAATGCTCCAGTTTTAACTAGCAAATGGAAACATAAATAAGAAATCTAAATCTTCTTAATAAAAACACGCTTGATATTTCCTGAATGCATCTTTAGTAGGAAATCTATTGAAATTACAGATTTGCCCTAAATATTCACCAAAGTCACAGTTAAATCCCTAGGCTGCATCACTATTCATCTATGATATAGCTGCAACTTTACAACTTAAGTTTAGAGGAACGCAGAATTATGAATTTGAATGATAGATTAAATATTGATCATATAACAAGGAGCACGTTGCAGTTGTAAAAGTTCCCGATCTACTTCATTGAGCCAATATTAATTTGATGGTTGGAGATTCAAACCTGCTTAAATTCATCATTGGAGCTATAAACTGAATCATGGCCAGAACCAACTCTTCCAGAAGGAACTGATGTGAAGAAGGGAGAGTCACCTAATATGAAACCATCAAGTGTATGCGCTGGTGGTGAAAGGAACACTTCAACATCAGATGCGCGAGCAAACTGAGGTATTCTAGTGTCAAGCTTTGTTGAGACAACAATAGTCCTTGAGAGCTCAGGATCAATCTGTAAGCAATCAAAAAAGAATTGATGGTTTACAAATAGCAGTAAAGATTTACAAGCAATCATTCATTCCTGAGACAGACTTTGAATCACTATGAATCAAAAAAACTCAAAACTCCAATCCGGTTGTTAAGGATAAAAACAGCCAAAATATTCTTCCCGAGTATAGAGATTTATCAAAAACAAAACTTGGGAGAAGCAAACACATGTTGGCTTTGATGCTATTCAAAGATTATCCTAATATTCACCCCAGTTGCTATCTCAAGTAAGATCACTCCCACTGTCCTATGAAAAGAAGCCCGTATAGTTCCTTAATGAGAAGTTTCCAAAAAGGTTCTCAAATTATCCACCCTACAATGCGAATCCAACAAAAAGCTTAACACACTCAAGTGATCAAAAGAAACATACTTGCATTACAACTCTCCGAGTAGTTGCATTACTCCAGTCACTACAATCTTCAAGACACAATATAATGAATTCTTTATGCTGCATTTTCGCTCTCACAAGCGACTCCACCGCATGAGCTTGACTCTGAATAAACAAATATAAAACATTAAAAATTCAGAATCAAAAATCAAAATTCACAATCACAACGCTAAATCATTAAATTCCTTTTTCGGACCTGTAATGCTTGATTTTTCCGGCCCGGTGCAGGAGCAATAAGTCCAGGAGTATCTATAATAGTAAGATTAGGGCAATGCTTGTATTCCACCCTTATAATTATCTCCTTAGCTGAAAATTGAAACGACTCCTTCTCTAACCTCATGTTTTCATACTCGATGTATGCCTGGAGAATATGATTCCATCCTCCATCAAAACGAAAATTCGAAAAAAAAAACTTTTGCAGCGAACAATCAAATCAAAGTTAAAGCAAACCTGAATTTCATGGAGGGATTTCTCCTGAGCAAAAGAGGGGTCATCATCAGAGACAAGATGGCAAGTAGGGACCTCACATTCAGGATCATATTTCATATGGAGAGTAATGGGGCGACGAGTCTTGGTGCCACCGCCGACATGGTTGAATTGAAAGCCCATTAGACCTTCCACCAGTGCACTCTTTCCATCGGTTTGGTGGCCCACCACTAACACAGCCGGTGCGTCGAATGGAGTCTTCAGTTCCTGTGCTAACCCATGTAGCTCATTATAAGCTTCATACAGCCTCCATTGCTCCTCCATTTCTAGTTTTCTCCGAACTGAAACTAAAGATTTTACCTGGCTCACCGACTCTTGCTGTTCCTTATCCACTTGAAGTCGGGGTTGTGGGTTTTTGTTAACAGTGTCTTCACTGTTCTGTAGCATTGAGTTAAGTATAAGTTAGTCCCTGTATTGTTTCAAAGAGAATAAATCAGTCCATTATGTATGACGAATAATTAAATTGTCCATGTAGGTTTAAATTATTCTTTTGCAGAAATTTGATGTGTTTTTGCGGTGCCAAGTGTTTGTTTTTGCATAAATTTGAATTTTGTTTTTGTTCAAATTAATTTTTTTTTATGTATTTTGATTGTTTTAATATATTAATATTAAAAAAAATATTAATTTCATATATTTTTAAATAATTTTTTTAAAAATAACTGCTATTAAAATAATCAATACTAAATGTATTCGTAAAAAAAAATGATGATATCATCGTGCATTTATCTTTGATTTTTCGAAAAACAATTGTCGAGTAGATTTTTCATAGTGAAGATGTCGGCCCATAAACAGGCCCATTAATAATTTCTTCAACAATTTGGACCCGGACTGAGCAGTTTAGTCTTCGCTTTGGACTACTTGTCTTTGCTTTAACGTTGGTAGATTGACTCGACAAAGTCTAAACAAGTTGCCTTGTAATTTCTTACTTCCTTTATTTTATTTTATTTTATTTTAAGAACGGAATTAATTGGATGTACAGATAATTCTTCTTAGACTTGAGTTCTTGTGTTTTTTTTTATAATAATTGAGTGCATGGTTATAAAAATCGACTTACTTTTCAAGTAGCTTCATCATTATTAATTTAGGATTTAAACTTGAATTTCATATTAAATTATTTTAGAAATTGATCTGGTAAATTAAAATTCAAACGAAACCTGGTTTGACTTATTAGAATAATTTTTTTCTAAAACAATGATATTTCAACTTTTTAAAAAATTAAAATAATATTATTTTTTATCCTTTTGAAATCTTTTTAGATTGAGTTGTCTAACCCTTAGCCTAAGTCTTAGACTGGATTATGTCTTATATACATGGTTAAGTATTCTTAAATTCAGTTTTGACACGTTAAAACTAAAGTCTTTTTTCAATTGGACGACCTTAGACAGACCATTGACATGTAGATCTAACATTATATTCGTCAAGAGATTTCGGGAGAAAAAGAAAAGACAATTTATGTAATTTTTTAGATATCATTTAGTTGATGTCCCGGGAAG
>Ga0307509_10008628_pt1 | contig 12938 bp, 13 predicted proteins | sample 10_EM_MG_FD_202245 | JGI IMG/M metagenome (GOLD analysis project Ga0307509, IMG submission 202245) | Populus trichocarpa ectomycorrhiza microbial communities from riparian zone in the Pacific Northwest, United States - 10_EM | ecosystem: Host-associated > Plants > Roots > Unclassified | place...
TTCCCGGGCTATTCCACCGTTGGGAGCTGCAACAGGTCGTCAAGCCGGGCCCAGATTTCTATATCGAGGCGGGCGGGAAGCTGACGGACGGCACGTTGCTGTTCGCGATCTACAGCCGCCAACCGCGCGGAAGGCGGGTGCCGTGATCGGGAGCCACACGCCCGCAGGTCCGCCGGCCCCTACGAGCGCGGCGACCGTCCAAGCCGAGATGCCGGCGAGCTCCGCCGCACAGCCGGGGCCTGCCGGCGGCTATACGGAGCCGGATCCGCTCGATGAGTTTGTCCGTATCCCCGGCCTTCTACGCCGCTGGGAGATCGCCCAGGTCGTGAGCACCGACGCGGAATTTCTGATCGAGGAGGCCGGCGAGATGACGGATCACACGCCGCTGTTCGCGGTGTACGAACGCGAGCCGGGTCTGCCGCCCGACGTGCGCTATGGCGTGCCGGTTGGCCTATCGTTCGACGAGGGGCTCCCGGTGGTGAAGGCGCGGCTCTTGCCGATCGACGCCGGCGAGCCGCTCATGGCCATCCTGGTCTTCGGAGATGACCCGGAGGAGGTGACGCGCGTGCACGACTATCTCCAGCAGGCCAAGCGCCGCGCGAGCGCGTCGGCCATCGGCACCAACGCTCCGCGGCCCGAGGAAGCACCGCGATGACCGATACCAGACCACTACACCTCGAGGAGGACGTCGCGGAGTTCGTCCGGCTCCCCGGGATGTACCGACGGGCGGAGATCCAACTCGTGCTCCGGCCCGGCTGCGACTTCCACCTCCAGCCCCAGCGCGTTTCGCCCGGCACCCAGCTTTTCACCGTGTATCAGCAGCAATTCACCCGTGAGCCGCCGCTGCCCGCGACCGACCATGCGGCCAGCGCTTGCGGCTGCGATGGCGACGGCGACGGCTTCGACGACGAGTCGCCAACGTCGCTGCGGTCATCTCCGAGTGACACCTCGCAGCGCGACGAACCCTCGCTCGGGGAGCTCAGGTCCAGGCATCGCGACGAACACCTCTGTTTGAAATGTGAGCACCACCTGGTCTGCGGTATGGCGCAGTCCCTGGATCCAAACCTCCTTGTCACCGTCGCTGCATGCCTCGGCTTCAAACCGGCGGCGCTCGACGAGACCGGCATATGCGAGCTCATGCCCATCGAGCCGCTTGGGCACCCCTAACCACGCGTCGATGCCACGGCACCCGACGTCTACCCCTGAACGAGATCCCATGTTGTCGATGCAACCGACCTCGCCAAGAGCGAGCCTTCACGACCATCCCCCGCTGCGCAGATCCACCGCATCGAGGGGGTGCCTGAAGGGCGATACCGTACTTATTTATGCCGGCAGCGCGTGGCCGACCACCGTGCGCGAGGTAGTGGACCGGCGGGACGGGATGGTCCTGACGATGCGCGAGGCCGGCGTCATCGCCGGCCAGCGGCCGTCCGCGTTCGTGGCCCACCAGGCGGCCCAGCTGTATCGGCTGACCACCCACAGCGGGCGGCGCATCGAAGCCACGGCCAGCCAACAATTCCTCACGCGCGACGGCTGGGTCCCGCTGCTCGAGCTCGACCCGGTAGATCGGGTCGCGGTCGTCACCGAGTACCCCGAGCTGTTCGGCCGCGGGGACACGCCCATCACGTCGCTGAAGCTCCTGGCCTACCTCACCGCGCTTGGGACCAGCGGAGACGGCGCGACGCCGGTGATCCGGGACACCGAGCTCCACCGCGAGGTCGCCGCCGCCGCGCACGCGAAGGGCGACTCGTACGTCGAGTTGATCGAGGAGGCCGGGACGCGCTTGCGTGTGTTTGGGCGAGACGGCGTGCCGAGCAAGACGTTGTCATACCTCATCCTCGTTGGTGCCCACGGCGTGTGCGATGCCGACAAGGTCATCCCGGATCACATCTTCGGCCTCCGGAAGGAAAAGCTCGGGTTGTACTTGAACCGCATCTTCAGCTGCGACGGTGCTGTCGAGACGTCGGGGCGAATCTGCTACCGGTCATCCTCCATACGGGTCTTGCGGCAGGTGCAGCATTTGCTGACACGCTTCGGCATCGCGTCGGTGGTCGCGCATCCGGGGCACCGCGCGGACGGCCCCACGACGGCGCTCTGGATCGACCGCAAGCCAGACGTCGTTCGCTTCATCGATCAGATCGGCTTCATCGGCGACAAGGCGCTTCAGGCCGAGTTCGTACGCGCGTCGCTCTACGACATCCGCGACACCGACGTCCCGCGTGATCGAATCGGCCCGGTCCTGTTCGACGAAGTCCGGTCGATCGAAGAGACCGAGATCGCCCCGGTCTACGGCCTCACCATCGACGGAAGCCACAACCTCATCGCGAATGACTTCTTGGTCCACAACGACGATGGATGGCGACCTTGACAGTCCATTTTTATCTTCCGTAGAGTGAACCAGCTCGTCGTACACAGCACGCCCGGATGTCGAAGCACTCGAGTCCTGGGATTGGAGGGATCCAGCAGAGTGCCTCCTATCGTTACCGGTGCGCGCAGCGCGTACGTCAAATCAGCAGCGTCTAAGTAGCTACGTAACGTCAATCAGAGCAGGAGAATCAGATGTTTCACGATATGAGCAAGCGAGAAATCGAGAGCGAGATTCACGACATCAATCTGAAGGCGGCCGAGTCCCGCATGCCCCCCGAGAGCGGAACGGCGGCAGAGCCGGAAGAGGAAGAGGAGGAAGAGGAGGAGGACGACGAGGAAGAAGACGACGAGGAGGAAGAAGACGACGACGAGGAGAACGAGGGCAAGCCGGAAGAGGCGAAGCTGGCGGACGACAAGCTGGAGCAGACCGAGCTCAGCGGCGTTGCCGAGCTGCCGCCACCGCCGGAGTACGACGTCGATCCGGACGGCCAGCAGCTGAGCGGATTGCAGCTCACGATGGGCGTTTGAGCCAACAACCCCACACAGGACAAGGCCTATGGACGCGGACAGCTGGGATCAAGCAGAAGAGCTCGCCAAGCAGCACGAGGAGAGCGGAAGCCTCTGGCTCAAGCTCGTCAATGACAAGGACCACGCGGTGGTCGTCTTCCTTGGCGCACCATTCGCGCGAGATGTGTGCTTCATCGACGGCAAGTACGTGCTGTTCGACGAGGCTCTGAAGGCCAAGGGCGAGCGGCCGACCGCTCGCGTGGCCTTCAACGTCGCGCTCTATGACACCAAGGACGTGAAGATCTTCGAGCAAGGGCTGACGTTCTTCAAGGACCTGAAGCGCGTGCGCGACAAGTACGGCGTCCGGAACTGGGCCTTCGAAGTCCAGCGCCACGGCGCTGCGAAGGACCCGAAGACGACGTACAGCATTTTGCCTGATCACCAGCTCACCGCGGAGGAGCAGGCGGCCTTCCAGGCGCTCGTCTTGCACGACCTGCCCGCTGTCTATGCCGGGGAAGCCGGTGAGGACGCAGGCGACGGCCTCGACAGCTACGACAGGAACCCTGGCGGCGCTACGCCGGCGCCAACGAAGGCCGCGGCCCCGGCGGTGATCGACGACAGGACGGTCCAGCTGCTGGTCACGCATTTGAAGCCGCTGCCGCGGGCGGCGGTCGAACGGTTCTGCGCGATGTTCGGCATCGCGCGGATCAAGGAGCTGCCGGCGAGGCGAGCCGCCGAGGCGACGCGGGCGGTCGATGCGCTGGTCGCCGAGTACAACCTGCCGACGAAAGCGGCGACGCCTCCAGACCCCTTCGAGTGATCGTGGCCGACCCCCTGCCGCGTTCCAACGGGTTACCCGGTGGCGACTACATCGCCGAGGTGTTCGGCGCTGACGGGATGTTCGCGTCGCGGTTCCCGGGTTACGAGCCGCGTCCCGGGCAGGTAGCGCTCGCACGTATGGTCGACCGCGCCATGCGAGAGGGGCGCCACGCGATGGGGGAGGGGCCGTGCGGGGTCGGTAAGTCGCTGGCGCACGCCGTCCCCGCGGTGTGGCACGCGCATCATCGGAACAAGCGCGTCGTCATCGTGACGGCCAACATCGCGCTCCAGGAGCAGCTGGTCCAAAAGGACCTGCCGATGCTCGCGAGCGTGTTGCCGTGGCCGTTCACGTTCGCGCTGCTGAAGGGCCGCAACAACTTCCTCTGCGTAGAGCGGCTCGCGGACTCGCAGACCCGCGGGGAGCTGCACGGGCTGTTCGAGCCGGGTCACCAGCGCCAGGTCGACGACATCCTCGCCTGGGCACGGGGCACGACGACCGGCGACGTTTCCGAGCTTCCGTTCATCCCGGCGCCGGGGGTATGGCCTCGGTTCGCGGTGGCATCCGACGAGTGCCAGGGCAGCGCGTGTCCGTACCGGGCGACGTGCTTCTCCGAGCGCGCGATGCAGGCGGCCCAGACCGCGGACCTCATCGTCACCAACTATCACCTGTTGTTCGCGCACCTGGCGGTCCGCCGCGAAACCGATGAAGATCTGATCCTGCCGGCGTTCGATTTTCTCGTGCTCGATGAAGCACACGAGGCCGCCGACATCGCGCGCGACTTCTTCGGCTTCACGTTGTCCGAGCTCGCGGTCAAGCGGCTCGCGCGCAGCGCGGACGACTTCGGCGAGCCCGAGCTCGGCCGCGCGCTGCGGTGGCAAGCCAAAGAGCTGTTCGACGCTCTCGCCCGCTACGCCCGGTCCCCGAGCTATCAATGCCGGCTGACCGTTCCGGGGTTCGTCTCGGCAACCAACCTCGTGGTCGCGCTCGGTGCGCTCACCCGGCTGGGGGCGCAGCACGCCAGCGACGAGGACGCTTCCATGGACGTTCGGGCGAAGGGCCGGAACGCTCGCCGGCGGGCCGAGACCCTTGCGGCACGGCTGGACGAGGCCGTGATGCTATCGGACCCGAACAAGGTCTACTTCCTCGAGGCGGACGCCAAAGGCCGGACCAAGCTCGGCGCGAAATCCATCGACGTCGCGACCATCCTGCGCACGGAGCTGTTCGACAGAACGTCCTCGGTGACGTTGTTGTCGGCGACGATGACCACGAGCGGCACGTTCGCCTTCCTCCGGGGGGAGGTTGGTGCGCCGGCCGACGCGCTTGAGCTCGTTGCCGAGTCGCCGTTCGATTTCAGGCAGCAGGCGCTGCTGATCATTCCGCAGGGCATGCCAGATCCGCGCGAGTCCGGGTTCATCAGCGCCGTCGCGGACGCCGTGCAGCAGGTGATCGACGCCTGCGATGGCCGGGTCCTGGCGCTCTTCACGTCGTACCGGAACCTCAACGCGGTCTACGAGCAGATCGCCGGCGACGGTCACATGATCCTCAAGCAGGGCGACTTGCCGCGCACCGAGCTCGCGCGGATGTTCAAGGAGGACGTTGGCTCGGTGCTCCTGGGTACCGAGAGCTTCTGGACCGGCATCGACGTGCCCGGGCCCGCGCTCACGGCTGTGGTGATCGACAAGCTGCCGTTCCCCAACCTCGACGATCCAGTAGTCGATGCGATCTGCGCCCGCGACAAGCGCGCGTTCGCCACCTACCTCGTGCCGCGAGCGATCATCATGCTGCGGCAAGGTGTAGGCCGCCTCATCCGTTCCCAGAGGGACATCGGGGTCGTGGTCATCCTCGACCGGCGCATCGCCGAGAAGCCGTACGGCAAGCGGTTCTTGAAGAGCCTGCCGCCGATGATGACGTCGCGGAAGCTCGACAATATCGCCCGGTTCCTTCAGGAAGCCGGCGCGACCGAGACCTGATGCCACCGGCCAAGGTGCCAGCCGCCACCGCTCGCGCCGGTAGCGGGGCAGCGTGAACGGCCGGGGCACCTTCAAGGCGTTCGTCGAGGAGGTCCGGGATCGGTCCGACCTGGTCGCGGTGATCGGCCGAGACGTCGACTTGCGGCGCGCCGGGAGCACGCTCAAGGGGCTCTCACCATTCCACATCGAGAAGCACGCCTCTTTCGTCGTGTGGCCGGCGACGCAGACCTGGCACGACTACTCGAACGGCGGCGGGTTGGGGGGCGACGTCTTCACGTATGTCCAAGAGCGCGAGAAGGTCGGCTTCAAGGAGGCCGTGTTCTTGCTCGCCGAGCGAGCCGGGCTCCGCCGACCAAATCAGGGCGACGCGTCGTGGAAACGCGAGCTCGCCGCTGCCACCGAGCGCCGTGAGGTCGAACGGCTCCTCGGGATCGCCGCCAAGTACTATCACAGCCGGCTACCCGACAAGATTCGCGACCAATTCTGGAAGCAGCGCTACGGGTTCACGGACGAGACGATCGACCAGCTGCAGCTGGGCTGGGCCGACGGCCACCTCTTCGACCACTTGATCGCCGAAGCCGGGAGAGACCGCTCGCAAGCACTCAAGACGGGGCTGTTCGTCGTGCTCGCCGGTGGACGCGTCGTCGACCTGTTTCGCAACCGCCTCGTGTTCCCGTACTGGCGGGGCGGACGCGTCGTCTATTTCACGGCGCGTCGCACCGAGTACACCGGCGACGAAGCATGGGAGGAGTCGAAGTACAAAAAGCTGCTCACCCATTCCGACGAGCACAGCTACGTGTCGCCGACCGTCCGCAACGACTTCTTCTTCAACGAGGACGCGGCGCAAGGCGCCGACGAGCTCGTCATCACCGAGGGAACCCCGGATTGCATCAGCGCGATGCAGGCCGGCGTCGCGTGCATCTCGACATCGACCACCAGCTTCCGTGGTCAAGATCTCCCGCGGCTGCTGGAGCTGAGCCGGCACGCCAAGCGGATCATCATCTGCAACGATGCGGAGAAGAGTGGCGCCGGCGAGGTCGCCGCGGCCGCGCTGGCGGCGGCCCTTTGGAACCAAGGCCGCGAGGTCTGCATCGCCGCGATTCCGCGCCCCGAGGGCATCGAGAAGATCGACGTCAACGAGCTCGTGTTCGCGCACGGTCCCGAGGCGCTCCGGGCGGTGTTGTCGGAGGCCAAGAGCTACCCCGACTACCTGCTCGACCGCATCCCGGCGGATACGCCTAAGGCCGACCTGGATCGGCTGCTGGAGCCGGTGCTGCTGTCGCTCACCGGGTGTTCGCCGATCCGAGCCGACGTCGTCTTCGATGCGATCACCGCCAAGCTCGGCGTGCGGCGCAAAGCGCTGAACGAACATAGGAAGGCGCTGACCCAGAAGAAGCGGGCGCCCACCGAGGCGAGCGCGATCGGTACCGCCGCGGCCACGGCCACGGTAGCCACCCACGATCAGCTACCGGCCGAGGACCGCCCCCAGATCTGCGTTACCAAACGCGACCTGCGGGACCTCGTGGCGGACGCACATGCCGTGCTCGTCCAGGCGAACGGGCGCCGCATCCAGCGCGCTGCAACCGGACACGTAGAGGGCCAGGACGCGCCGCTGTTCCGTCGCGGCAACGTGATCGTTCGACTCGAGCGCGACGAAGACGTGGCGCCGATGCTGTCGGACGTCACGGAGACGGCCATCTACGGTGTGCTGCTGCGCGAGATCGCATGGCTCAAGACAACGGACGAAGGGCCGATCCCTGCATATCCGCCGGACAAGGTGGCGATGGACCTGCTCACCTACCCGGGGTCGACCTTCCCCCGGGTGAGCTCGGTGATCGCGACGCCCACCTTCGGCCGCGCCGGGCAGCTCCTTCACCAGCCAGGCCTGCACCAAGCCGATCGACTCTGGCTCGATCCGGACCCGTCGCTCCGGATCGGACACGTGCCCGACCAGCCGACTGCCGATGACGTCGTAGCAGCGAGGTCACTGTTCTTCGACGACCTGCTGGTCGACTTTCCGTTCGTCGCGCCCAGCGATCGGGCGCACGCCCTAGCTGCTCTGCTCTTGCCGTTTATGCGGCGGCTGATCGATGGCAGCACCCCGCTCCATGTCGTGGAGGCACCAGCGGTGGGTGCGGGCAAGGGCCTGTTGTGCAACCTGGTCGGGCTCCTCGTGACCGGCGAGGACTGCTCCGCTCGAACGCTTCCGGACTCCGAGGACGAGATTCGCAAGATGCTGACCGCCGAGCTGTCGACGGCGCGATCGATCATTCTGCTCGACAACGCCAACGACCAGCAGACCTTGTCTTCTCCGGCGCTCGCCTCGGTGCTCACCGCGTCGTCGTGGACGGATCGGGTGCTGGGGCGCACGCAGATGGTCACGGTGCCGAATAAGGCCATGTGGATGTTGACCGGCACGAACCCGAAACTGTCGAGGGACATCGCCCGCCGGTCGATTCGCATCCGCATCGATCCGAAGGTCGATCGAGCCTGGCTGCGAGCGAAGTTCAAGCACGATCCACTCGAGGCGTGGACCAAGGCTCATCGGGGTGAGCTCGTACGCGCGGCGCTCGTGCTCGTGCAGGCATGGATCGCGGCAGGGCGACCGCTGTCGCACCATCGGCTTGGATCGTTCCAGCGCTGGGCGACCGTCATGGGTGGCGTGTTGAACATCGCCGGCGTCGAGGGGTTCCTCGGCAACGCCAACGAGCTCTACGACAGCGCGGACACCGACGGCCAGGCGTGGCGGGAGTTCACGCAAGCGTGGTGGGAGGAATGCGGGAACGCCGAGACCCACGCTTCGGCGTTGGCCGAGCTCTGCGAGAAGCGGGACCTGATGTCGCAGGTCCGTGGCGACGGCAATGCCCGCTCCCAACAGATCCGGCTCGGGCGAGCGCTTCAGAGCGCCAGGGATCGCGTCTTTGGCGACCTCGAAGTCATCGTGGGGAAACGGGACAGGACGAAGCGCGCGAGCTACGCCCTGAAGCGAATCGAAGAAGCGTCATCGCCGATCGCGGATGCCTCGGAGCACGAAGGCAATGGCGGAGACGACGAACGACGAGCTGACGACCACTCCCCGAAAGGGTAGCTGGTCGAGATCCGTCCGCGTCCAGGTCTGAGTCAGTCGCTCGTACTCTTGGGTTCGTCCCGTCGCGTCAACTAGCGGGGGTGATGCTTGGATGCTGGGCGAGCGAGCGCGGAATGGCTGTGTCGCCGTACGCAGAATCTTGTGGGCGGCACATCCCCTAGGAGAATCGCAAATAACATCAGCGGCTTGGTGCCGTCTGCAGGGTTGCAGGATCTCCCGGGCCCTCCCCCGTACTAGGGGGAACGTATAAATATTTTCGGAGTGCCTCTCTCTCCAGAAAACTTTTCCACTTCCCGGCACAAGGGGCAGTAAGACATCCTGCAGATCTAAAGAGCTTGCTTATCTTATTAAGAATATTGGCAAAAACGATGGAAAACGCCTCCGCTGGAGGGCTGCAGGATGTCGCTGACATCCTGCAATTTCATGTAGCCTATTCATCCTGTGATCGCTGAGCTTCGCTCGCAGGTCAGCGAACGGCGAGCAGCGACGCGAGCGCGCTCGTCGATCTCGGCGACCGCTGGTCGCTCAGCACGGCCCCAGCAAGCGACCGCGCGACCGCGCGCGCACGCCTGGCGCGGGCCCTGTCTTGAGCAGCGGCTCCACGCAACCGCCGAACCGACCGGCCGATAGCTGCCGGCATGACGACTGACCAGCACCTGATCCCGGACCCGCAACCGGACGCCGACCAGTTCTACGTCTCCTTGTGGATGATCGGGCTCGAGGTTGGCCCCGACCCGCGGCTCACGTTGCCCGCGTGGCTCAGCGAGTGCGCCGAGACGATCCTGGTCCTGTACAGGCCGTTCGCCCAAGCGTAGCTTTCATCGTGACGGGTTGTCGCTGATCAGGAGCGGCAACCTCTGCGATCCCGAGAGCCGGATGCGCCTCGGCAGCTCGTCGCGGTAGCCAGAGGGCGCAGCCTCCGGATCGAGCTCGAGCACCGCGGTGCCGAACACGGCGATGGTCTCGCCGACCGCGATCACGGCCTCCTCGTAACGACGCGTCTTGTAGTGGGCGCTCGGCTGGCGGTGGCGGGCGAGCAGCACGGCGCGCGACGGGACGTCGAAGGTTCCCGACGCGGTGTCCGCGTCAACGTCGACGACGAATTCCGCGTGGCATGGGTCGACGATGGCGCGGACCTCGCCATCGAGCAGCAAGAATGGAACGCCCCGGCGCTCGTGAAGCACCCGTGCCTCGGCGCGTCGCTTGTTCCGGTTGGCGACCCTCATCTCATACACCTCGTAGTAGACACACGCGCGACCGGTGATTGGCGCAATCAGCGTGTCGCCAAGCGCCTGCGCGATCCCAACGACGCGCCCAGCAGTGTGCTCCGGCAACTCCGCGAGAGCGTAGCGCCTCGCGAGGCGCTGCCGTCGCATGACGCGCATCCTGCGTATCGCCGTGCTGTTGGCGATCTTCCGGGAGGCGTTCCACCTCCACGCAACCGCGGCGTCGGCCGGTCGATAGCTGCCGGCATGACGCCGGACCAGCACCTGATCCCGGACCCGCAACCAGACGCCGACCCGCTCTACGTATCCCTGTGGCTGATCGGGATCGAGGTTGGCCCCGACCCGCGGTTCACGTTGCCGGCGTGGCTCAGCGAGTGCGCCGAGACGATCCTCGTCAAGCCGTTCGCCCAAGCGTAGCCCCAGCAACCACTCCCCCAGATCACCGCGCGGGGCCTGCCGATCACCGGGCGATCGGCGTACGGCGCGGATGGTGCCGGTGGCGAGACGAGGTGGCTGACACCAGGCTCGGGGGGTTGGCGGTGTCTGACGGCGCGCTTGGCGTTTGCCGCATCCAGCGGTGGTCACAACGTGGCTGGCGGCGGCGGTGCCGTTGGCCGTCATCGGTAGCCGCGCGGCACAGCCAACCGACGATGCGACGGTTGCCGCCAGCGGGGTGGACGCCTGATCAAGCGCATGCTCCCGGCACGCTTGCTCTGCTACGTGAAGGTTGCCGACCCCAGGTTCAGCCGCCGCGCCTGTCCAGCGAACCCCAGCATGCAGAGCGCAAACCCAGGTCGCGTACCCCCAGAGAACGCACCCCGAAACCGCTTGTAGATCTCGTCGTGCGCCGACGTGACCGTGATCGGCCAGAGATGGAAGTAGTCCGACACCAGGTTCTGCGCAAACTGTGATGGCACACGGAACGGCTTTGTCAGATCCAAGAACATCGTCCCACAACCTGCCCGCGTGCACAGCTCCGTGATGCCGGCCTCGGTCTTGGGCACGGCATCGACTCGGGTAAACGGGTAGTCTTTACGCATCGAATGCTCGTGCAGCGTGCGCGCCAGCTCGACCACTTGCTCCGCGCGTTGACCGTAGAAGTTCAGCATATGGCTATTGGCGATCGCCTCCAGGGCACGATCGACCTCCTCATGCGCGCCGGGACCGAAGTACTCGGCAAGCGGCTTGGCAAGCTGGTGGGTTCGCTCATCGAGCGCGAGCATGCACACACTGCCGAGCTTGAACCGGTCGCCAACGTTGACCCCGAGGCTTTTACATCGGACGTAGCCGCGCGATCCCCGCTGGGCGTATCCGATCCCGTTCCTCGATCCGTGGTCTGTCACTTCGAGCATGCTCTGGGGCCGCGTGAGTGACGCATGCACACGCGAGATCGAGGGCAGCGGTAGTTGGATATCTGAATAGGGCGGTCCATCACGACCGATGAGCTGCTCCTTGCGCGTGGGGTCCAAGGTGACTTCGAAGCCGTGTTCGAGCACCCGGAGCGCGGTGATCGGCCCTTGCGGCGGATACGGCGGCACTCCGCCGATCCCCCTTGGGGCTTCCGCGGTTTCACGTCGTCTGCGTGTCGGTGGCCTGGTCATCGCGTCGTCCCCAGCATGAGGCCCACAGCTTCGCCATCTCACCCACGCTGGCAAAGACCGTTATGGCAATCTCACGGAGCTGACGGCGTGGTCGTTCCGAGTCCAGGTCGAGGTCCAAGCCGGCGCGCAACAGCTTCGGCACCGCAGCGCTCACGAAGCTCATGCCCGACGGCTTCAGCTGCTCCCCGTGCTACCAGCGGCGCCGGCTGTCGCGCTCGATGCCGGTATTGTCCGACGACGCCCATTCGTCATACGCTTCCTCGGTATCGGGCATCGCGCCGAGCTTTATCATCGACTCCGTCGTGATGCTCCACGTCGACTCCGTCTCCTTCGCGTAGTAGACCCAGCGCGCGTTGTCGAGTGGATCCCGCCTCGCGTCGAGGCGAGCGACAGCCACCGCCAGCTGCAGCGCGTTCTCTCGCTTCTGGCCGGCCATAGTGAGATCCGGACCGGTGGCGTCGATCGGCGTGCCCGATGGCCGGCACACGGTGCACCTTACCCGCTGGGGTATCGTTCGAGACTTGCTCCGATAGAGCACGTGGCCGCACTCCAGAGTAAGGCGTCTGCCCGTAGTGCCGTGGTCGGACGCCGAAACTATCATCTGCCATGGATGCGCGCTTGCATTGCGTGTAGTCGTATGACTCTTCATGCTCTACCGTCCTGTTCAAGACACACATTGCGTTGGACGCAGAACAAAGCAAGTCGAATACTCGACTTCCTCAGATAGGGACAGCCGCTAATTTTGCATGTCGCATGTCCTGTAGGCGCCAGTGCAATCATCTCTTGATCCAACTTGCTTACTGTCGGTCTAGACCCAATGTGTGTTCCACGGGGCGCCGCTCGCCGCGCCCAGAGCGAACCACAAAGGGAATCAAGATGAGCAACTCGAATGCAAATGACCTTCCAAGCGACCACCTCTTCACGGTCGGCCGCCTCGTGAGAAGCCGGGTGACGGCCCAGGGGCTCCGCGCGGGCCGCTGCTACACCGTCGAGATGACCAATCAAATGCGATGCTCCCTTGGGACGTTCACGACCGCCTCGGTGCGAGACGGCGAGGAAGTGCACCACTTGAAGAATCCTCACATGGCACTGCAAGAGGTCGGCCCCGATGCCACAGACGAGCCGCCGATCCCAGCAACGCAGGCGGAGCCGCCGCGCTTCCACAACCGGCCCTACGCGATCACGGCGGAGCGCACGTCCTTCGGACATCAGATCTTGCACGTCATCGCGAAGAACCCGGCGCGCCCCTTCGCCACACGTCGCAAGATCGCCGCGTTCATGTACGAGCTCGCGGCGGACATGGAGCGGCGCAGCGAACTGCTCGGGGCGAGCTGGACGATCGGCGTGGACGTCGAGAGC
>Ga0307509_10008630_pt1 | contig 12938 bp, 10 predicted proteins | sample 10_EM_MG_FD_202245 | JGI IMG/M metagenome (GOLD analysis project Ga0307509, IMG submission 202245) | Populus trichocarpa ectomycorrhiza microbial communities from riparian zone in the Pacific Northwest, United States - 10_EM | ecosystem: Host-associated > Plants > Roots > Unclassified | place...
CGCCGTCTACTTCGGCGCCCGCGTCCTCATCCTCGACGAACCCACCGCCGCCCTCGGCGTCAAGCAGTCCGGCGTGGTCCTGAAGTACATCGCCATGGCCCGCGACCGCGGCCTCGGCGTCATCTTCATCACCCACAACCCCCACCACGCCTACATGGTCGGCGACCACTTCAGCGTCCTGCGCCTCGGCACCATGGAACTCTCCGCCTCCCGCGACCGGATCAGCCTCGAAGAACTCACCAACCACATGGCGGGCGGCGCCGAACTCGCGGCGCTCAAGCACGAGTTGTCCCAGGTCCGCGGCGTCGACGTCGAAGAACTCCCCGAAGAGGACGAACTTCAGGTCGGCGCGCCTCAGGCCAAGTGACCTCACCCCTACATGAGCCTTCTCGCGATTCCGTAACCGGGCCGCCGCACCGCATTCCAGCAGAGAGGGGACAAGAAGACAGCCATGGGTACTTCATGCGTGAGCAGTACGTCGTTGCCGGGGATCGGGTCCGTTACGACCTGACAACACGTGAGCAGCGCCGTGCGTCGGTGGTCGCGCACCGGACGGCGAGCGGACCCAGGCGCGACAAGACCGCCGCCGCGGCGGACCCGGGAGGCACCAAGGAGCGCGCTGCCGAGGAGCCGTACGAGGTGGGGTAGGACGCAAGGGGACCGGTGCCCTGGCCCGGCACGAGTGCGGTCCGGATCTCACTTGGGTGGCAGGCTCGCCGCGAAGGTTAGCCCCTCGTCGATCCACCGGCCGAGCGCGTCGTCCTCCGCGAGGACGGATGCGGCGACCAGGATCCAGCCGCGCATCGGGCACACCGAGGGACTGACCGACAGGAGCCGGGCGATCATGGCCGCTCGCGGGGTCACGACGGACATTGTCCGCGCCGTCGACCACGACATCGCGCCGGGCGTCTACCCGGACATGACCGAGCACGGCTTCGCCACCGACGCCTGGCCGGCGTTGTACGAACAGGTGATGGCCGCCGACATCCTGGTGCTGGCCGGGCCGATCTGGCCGGGCGACAACAGCTCCGTCATGAAGAAGGTCGTCGAGCGGCTCTACGGAGGCTCGGGGCTGCTCAACTCCCATGGTCAGTACGCCTATTACGGGCGCGTCGGCGGCTGTCTCATCACCGGCAACGAGGACGGCGTGAAGCACTGCGTGATGAACATCCTCTACAGCCTCCAGCACCTCGGCTACACCATCCCGCCACAGGCCGACGCCGGCTGGATCGGCCCGGCGGGACCCGGACCCTCCTACCCCGACCCCGGTTCGGGCGGCCCGGAGAACGACTTCACCAACCGCAACACCACGTTCATGGCCTGGAACCTGATGCACATGGCGGCGATGCTCAAACGCGCCAAGGGCATCCCGGCGCACGGCAACCAGGGTTCCGAGTGGGACGCCGGATGCCGCCTCGACGCGGCCAACCCCGACTACCGCTGAGGTGTGCACCGCGGCGGGATGTTCACCGTCGTCATGGCGAGCGCGCCGAAGGCGGAGTGCGCGCTGCGGTATCGCTCGGCGTCGTTGTGGTGGCGGTGCTTGTCGTCGGCGGCACGGCAGCCGTCGGCGACGGTCCACAGGTGCGGAGAACTGCCGCTCGGAGACCCGGACCCCGAACCGGACTCCACGAAATGCAGTCGGCGAAGCGCGCCCGCCCGGTGCGGTCGTGAGGCATGCCTGCCGGTTCTTTCGCCGGGGTCCGGCAGGCATGCGGGGTGACCCGCCGTGGAGTGCGGACTAGACGGCGGTGCGGCCGGCGTCCGCCGCGATGGTCGCGCCCGTGAGGTAGCCGGCGCGGTCCGAGGCGAGGAAGAGGATCACCTCGGCGATCTCGCGCGGCGTGGCGAGCCGGCCCAGCACGGTGGTCTTGGCGAATTGCTCGGCGCCCTCCTCACCTACGGCGGCCAGGACCATGTCGGTCCGCGTGGGCCCCGGCGCGACGGTGTTCACGCGCACGCCGGCCGGACTGAACTCGGCCACCCAGGTGCGGGTCTCCCTCGCCACCCTGGCGGCCCTCCAGGGCGCTCTCCTGCTCACCCAACTCCAGCGTGAGGTAAGGCCGTTGGAGGTGGCACTCGACTCGGTGCTCGACCACATCGAGTCGCATGTGAAAGGGCCCTGACGCCTTCGAGCGGTCTCATCGGTCACATCCGGGGAGGTTTGGCCCTTGAGGGAGCCCTCGCCGACTTGGGGGCGGGCTCCACGCCGAGGTGCACGCCGGTCCATTGCGTGAGCTTTACCGTCGGCCGCGAGGGACCGATGCGGCCGGACGCGCTGTCGGGGTCCGACAACCGGCGCCGGATGCCCGCCCGGTCCCACGGGTGAGCGGGCGCCGTCGGCCGGTGCACCGCGAGGCGCCGCGCCGAGAGTGGGGCACGGGTTCTGGTCAGGCACGACTGCACCCACGATGCAGGACGTCACCGGGTGGATGCGGGGTGACCCCGGGATGTGCCGCGTGGCTGCCCGTGGTCCCGGTCCTGGTCTCAGTAGCACATTCTGCCTACCGAGGGATATGTGTCCTCCTGTTCCCGAGATCGACGGGTGCTCGGGGCTCCTGTCGATTCCCTGTCGTCCCCCCAGTCGCTGTTGCCCGTGCCCGTCGGCCGTCACTACGGTGCTCATGGAGATTTCACAGGGAAATCCGATGGAAGGGTCTGCCATGCCCCTGCCAGAGCACCAGGCTCCACCGTCCCCGGTTGCCACTGCTTCCCGAATCGCTCCACCCGGCCGCTGAGCACGGCCGTTCCGGCCGATCCAGCCCGTGTTGACGCCTGTGCGCGGGTGATGTCCTCGGACTTCCCGCCATTCGGCTCCGTTCAGCCGGTCCCTTCACCGCGTCGCGCACCACGGCATCGGCCGGTCCTGCCACGGTCGCACCGCACTCGGGTGCCCACCGTCGTCTCCGTTCGCGCGGTCTCTGCGTCCGGCGACGCGCCCTGTGCCGGACCGCTCCCCGGCCGCTGTGAGCCGCCACTCGACAGGACCTCGCCGGTTCTCACCCCCCACCCAGTCTTCAGGCATGTCCTCGCCCGGAGCAGAAGGAGAGATTCATGAACTCCATGGACAGCGAGCCACTCGACTACCTCGTGGTCGGCGCCGGCCCCGCCGGCCTCCAGCTCGGGCAGTTACTCCAGGCGGCCGGACACGGATACCGGATCCTGGAGAGCGGCCGAGCACCAGGCACCTTCTTTCGTACGTTCCCCCGCCACCGCAAGCTGATCTCCATCAACAAGGTGCACAACGGCACCGACGATCCCGAGCTGAACCTCCGGATGGACTGGAACTCCCTGCTGTCCCCGGACGACCGGATGCTGTTCACCCGCTACAGCAAGCGTTACTTCCCGCACGCCGACGATCTGGTGCGCTATCTCGCCGACTTCGCCGAGGCTTACAAGCTGGACATCGCCTATGACACCCGGGCGGAGCGGATCCGGCGCCACGGCGGCGGCTTCACCGTCACCGACCAGCACGGACAGGAGCATCACGCCCGACGCCTGGTCATGGCCACCGGGCTGACCCGGCCCAACACCCCTGACATTCCCGGCATCGAGACCGCCGAAGACTACTCGGTCGTGTCGGTGGACCCCGAGGACTTCACCGATCGCCGTGTCCTGATCATCGGCAAGGGCAACTCCGCCCTGGAGACCGCTGACAACCTTGTCGAGACCGCCGCGGTCATTCATGTCGCCGGCCCGCACTCCGTCCGCATGGCCTGGAACAGCCACTACGTCGGCCATCTCCGCGCGGTCAACAACAACTTCCTCGACACCTACCAACTCAAGTCACAGAACGCCCTGTTGGACGGTCAGGTGCTGTCGATCGAGAAGGGCCCCGACGGCGACGGGTACCGGGTCCGCTTCAGCTTCTCCCGGGCCGACGAGGTCGTGAAGGAACTGCGCTACGACCGGGTGATCGTCTGCACCGGATTCCGCTTCGACGCCTCGGTGTTCGACCCGTCGTGCCGCCCCGCCCTCGTCATCGACGACCGTTTCGCCGAACTCTCCCCGGCGTACGAGTCGGTGAACGTTCCCGGCCTCTACTTCGCCGGAACGCTCATGCAGCAACGCGACTTCAAGAAGTCCACCGGCGGCTTCATCCACGGTTTCCGGTACGCAGTCCGCGCCCTGAGCCGCATCTTCGACGAACGCCATCACGAACAGCCCTGGCCGCACCGGCAGTTGGAGAACGACCCGGCCGCGCTGGCGGACGCCGTGGTGGCCCGGGTCAACCGCAGCTCCGCACTGTGGCAGCAGTTCGGCGTCCTCGGCGACGTGATCGTCACGGCACCCGGCGAACCGGCCCGCTATCACGAGGAGGTGCCGGTCGCGTACGCCCACGAGAGCCAACTCACCGACAACAGCGACTACTTCACGGTCACGCTGGAGTACGGACCCGACCACGACAAGGTCGACCCCTTCGACATCACCGTGCGCCGCACCGCCCAGAACTCGGTCGACGACGCCTTCGACGCGGCGTACCTCCACCCGGTGATCCGCCACCACGGCGGCGGTGAACTCCTCGGTATCCACCACATGGCCGAGAACCTGGAGAACCACTGGGACCACCCGGAGGTCCACCACGCCCCGCTGGCCGCGTTCTTCGCCCGCGAGCAGGCCCGCCGACCGAGCCCCGCCGGGCGGTGAGCGGCATGCGGTACACCGTCCACGACTTCGAGATCGCGGCGCGCGCCGAACTGGACCCCGTGTACGCCGACTTCATCGCCGGCGGGGCACGTGACGAGATCACCGTACGGGCCAACGAGGCGGCGTTCGGGCGGCTGCAGCTACTGCCCCGGGTGCTGCGGGGAAGCGCCGAACGGGAGCTGGGCATCAGCCTGTTCGGCCACCGGGCGAGCCTGCCGATCCTGATCTCCCCGACCGCCTTCCACAAACTGGTCGATCCGGAAGGGGAGTTGGCGACCGCCCGAGCAGCGGCAGCCGCAGGGGTCATCATGATCGTCTCCATGGCGTCCACGGTGGCCGTGGGGCAGATCGCCGACGCGGTCCGCGCGGCCGGTGACGACGTACCCCGGTGGTTTCAGCTCTACATCCAGCCCGACCTGGAGATCACCGAGGCGCTGGTACGGCGGGCCACCGACGCCGGGTGCTCCGCGCTCGTGGTCACCGTGGACTCCCCGGTGCTGGGCGCGGGCGAACGCAACCGGCGCAACGGCTTCCACGACCTGCCGCCCGGCCTGCGCTGCGAGAACCTGGTGGACCTGCGCGACGGCGAGCGCGGCCACGTCCGCCAGATCGCCATGTCCCCGGAGCTGAACTGGGAACACGTCGACTGGCTGCGCGGCATCACCTCACTGCCCATCCTCCTCAAGGGCGTCCTGCATCCCGAGGACGCCCGGCTCGCGGTCCGGCACGGCGTCGACGGGCTGCTGCTGTCCAACCACGGCGGCCGTCAACTCGACACCGTGCCCGCCACGTTGGAGCTGCTGCCCGAGATCCTCGCCGCCGTCGAGGGCCGCGTCCCGGTCGTGCTGGACGGCGGAGTGCGGCGCGGCACCGACGTGGTCAAGGCGCTGGCGCTCGGCGCGTCCGCGGTGGGCATCGGCCGGCCCGTGATGTGGGCGCTGGCCGAGGGCGGTGAGAAGGGCGTACGACGTCTCCTCGAACTGCTGCGGGACGAACTCGACGACACCCTGGCCCTGTGCGGCGCGTCCGGACTCGCCGACCTGACACCCGATCTGGTCCGGGTGCCCACGTGGGGTCCCGTCCCCGGTCCCGCCCCGACGCCTGGGGCGGACCGACGATTCGGCGGGGTGGTCGCGTGAGTCCCACCGATTGGCTCGTCGCGGGTGTGGCCGTGATCGTCGTGGCCGGTCTGCCGTACTGGCTGCCCAGAGCGGTGATCGCGCTGCGCGTGCGCATCTTCGCCCGGGTGGGCGGCGAGGAGGGCATCCGGGCACCCGGCCGGGAGGTGCCCGCCGAGGAGTTCAAGCGGGTGTACGGACATCCGGCGGCGAACGGCCGCAGCCGGGGCGCCGCGCTGTCCGACCTGTTCTGGTACTGGCTGTCGCCCGGCCCGGAGGTGCACCAGGAGCACCTGGAGCCCGGACCGCGCTACGACGACGTCGCCCGGACCACCCGGCAGATCCTGGCCGGGCTCTCCCGCGAGCGGTGGACGGAGCTGGTCGGCCGCTGCACCCGCCGGGTGCTCGACGAACTCGACGGCAACGCGCGCGTGCACCGGGTCAGACTGCGTGACCTGATGATGCCCGTCTGGGCGGAGGTCTACTACGAGGTGGTCTTCCGCGCTCCCTGTCCTCGGCATGTCCGGGACCTGATCACCGGCAACGCGGACGACGTGGTCAGTGCCCTGAAGTGCACCGGCCTCAGGCACCTGGACCGGCGGGCCCGGCTCACCGCCCATCTACGGGACCGGCTCGCGCACGACCCGCCGCCCGTGCCGCTGCCGTCCACGCTCACCGCGCGGGAGCAGGCGTACTACCTTCAGGGCACGTTCTTCAACACGGCGGTCGTGCAGATGTCGGAGGCGATGGCCCATCTGCTGCTCGCCCTCGCCACCCACCGTCCGGTGCAGGACCGGCTGGCGGCCGGAGCGGAGGACCCGGACTTCCTCGACCGGGTGATCAACGAGACGCTTCAGCACTTTCCGCTCTTCGGCGTGGCCCACCGCATCACCTCGGGGGAGATCCCCCGGGACGGGCGCGATCCGATCCCGGCGGGTTCGGTCCTGCTGTTCAACTACCCCGAGTACCAAGGTTCCGGAGGCGACCGGTTCGATCCGGACCGGTGGCTGGACCCGGACACCAGGCCGTCCGCCTTCATCCCGTTCGGGGTGACCGCCAACCGCCCCTGCCCGGCGCGCGGTTTCGCCGTCCTCACCATGCGGGTCGCGGCGGAGGAGGTCCTGCGCCGCTTCCGGCTCGACTCCTCGGTGGAACACACCCGTTCGCTGCCCAGCCGCGGCCCCTGCCTGCTGATCCCGCGCACCGGGGCCGCCGTCCGCGGCCGAACCCGGCTCGCGGTGATGCGCTTCGCCGACCGGTGGGAGGGCGTCTGGCGCAGCCTCGTCCAACTCGTCCTCGGCAGCTACATGGTGTGGGACGCCCGGCGCCAGGGTCTGTGCCGGAACTATTTCGCCGCCTCGTCCGGCGGCTCCGCCACCTCTGTCCCAGCCGGCCGTTGAGAGGAACGAGACCATGACGCCCGTGGAGCTCGCTCCCGTCTTCTTCCTGGCAGTCGTCGTGATTCTGCTGACCTGCCGGCTGGTCGTCCTGCTGGCGGGCCGCTTCGGGCAGCCGCCCGTGGTCGGCGAGATGATCGCCGGGGTACTGCTCGGCCCCTCCCTGTTCGGGCTGGTCGCCCCGGGGATCTCCGCCCACGTCTTCCCGCCCGAGCTGAAGCCGGTGCTGTACGTGGCCGGCCAGATCGGTCTGGTGGCCCTGATGTTCGGTGCCGGTTACGAGTTCCGGGCACATGCCGGGCGCGGTCTGGCCGGCACCGCCGTCGCCGTCTCCTCGGCCGGGGTGGGCATCCCGCTGGTGCTGGGTGTGGGACTGACCCTCGTGGCCCATGGTCATGTCGGCATCTTCGTCGACGGGGTCTCGGTCTGGGTGACGGCGGCGTTCGTCGGCGTCGCCCTGGCGATCACGGCCTTCCCGATGCTGGCCCGGATCATCACCGAACGCGGGCTGACCGGATCGCGGTTCGGCTCGCTCGCCCTGGCCTCCGGGGCCACGGACGACGCCGTCGCCTGGATCATGCTGGCGGGCGTGCTGAGCGTGGCCTCGGGCAAGGCGAAGCCCATCCTGGAGGCGGTCGGCGGCACCCTGCTGTTCGTCGCCGTACTGCTCCTGCTGGGGCGCCGTCTGCTGGCCTGGATCGTGAACCGCCCGGGCCTCGGCGACGACACCCGCCTCCTGTTCACGGTCGCCCTGCTGTTCTGCGCGGCCTGGTTCACCGACATCAGCGGCCTGTACTCCGTGTTCGGAGCGTTCTGCGTGGGGATGGCCATGCCGCGCGGCGAGGCGTCCGAACGGCTGGTGCGGACCACCCAGTCCGTGACCCAGGTCGTGTTCGTGCCGATGTTCTTCACCTACTCCGGCCTGAACACCCGCTTCGACGTCTTCTCCGACCCGCCCGTGCTGCTGTTCGGGGCGGCCGCGGTCGTCCTGGCGGTGGCCGGAAAGTTCGGCGGCTGCTGGGCCGCCGCCCGGCTGCGCGGCGAACCCGGACCGGTGGCCGTACGGGTCGGCGCGTTGATGAACGCCCGCGGACTCATGCAGTTGATCGCGCTCAACATCGGCCTGTCGGCCGGCATCGTCAGCGAGGAACTGTTCACCGCGCTCGTCCTCGTCGCCCTGGTCACCACGGTCATGACCGTTCCGGTACTGAGCTGGCTCGACCGCCGCGACGCCAGGTCCCGGGCGGCCGAGGAGATACGCGAGGGCGGGGAGCCGGTGGCGACATTGCAATGATCGGGGCGTGCGGCAAGGCTTCCCGGCAACTCCCGCCCGCGCGAGTGGAGTTGGAGTTGTTGCGAAAGGCTGACGTGGCGGCCGAACCGCTCCTGCCACGCTCGCCTCACGGGCAACTCTGGGCGCGGCCTCCACCGACCCGTGGTGGTGGCGAAGGCCCGAGGAGCGTCCTGTGAGCAGGCACACCAGGCGAAGGTCACCGTTACAGATCGAGCTGACGGTCGTCGGAGCGGGAATCCTCGCCGCCGCGGCGGCCGTGACAGCGGTGAGCGTCGCCTGGGCAGGTGAGGTCGAGCACGGGCACGACACCGTGGAGAAGGCCGAGGCCGGGGCCGACCACGTGGTCTTCGTGCAGGGCGACGAACTCGTCGGCAACACGATCCATGTCTTCAAGCGCGCGCAGGACGGCACGCTGAGCGCCGCGGGCGGTTACGCGACCGGCGGCAAGGGTGGCGACCAGGTCGACGCGCCCACCGACTCACTCGCCTCCCAGGGCTCACTCGTCTACGACGACCGGTCCCGGCTGCTCCTCGCGGTCAACGCGGGCAGCAACACCGTCACGTCGTTCCGGGTCGAGGGACAGAAACTGACGGACCGTCATGTGGTGGGCTCGGGCGGCGACTTCCCCGCCTCGATCACGGTCTCGGGAGGCATCGCCTACGTCATGAACGCGGGCGGCGCGGGCAGCGTCCAGGGCTTCCGCCTCACAGCCGCGGGCCCGGCACCCCTCTCCGACGCGCACCGTTCGCTCGGGCTGGACAACAAGAGGGTGCCGCTGTTCAGCAGTTCGCCCGGCCAGGTCGCGTTCACCCCCGGCGGTCGTGAGCTGGCCGTCACCACCAAGTCCGCCAACACGGTCGAGGTCTTCCCGGTGGCACGCGACGGACGGCCGACGTGACGGGCCGTGGTCAACGACTCCGCCGGTGCCGTGCCGTTCGCGATCAGCTTCGACAAGGCCGGCCGGATGCCGGTGGCCGAGGCCAAGGACTCGACGGTCAGCACGTACAAGGTGCGCGCCGACGGCACCCTCAGGGTCGTCCAGAAGAGCCTGCCCAACGGCCAGGACACGCTGTGCCGGCTGGAGCGCGCCGGCGACTTCTTCTACGGCGGCAACACCGGCAACTCGACCGTCACCGGCTACCGCGCGGACCGCCACGGCAAACTGGCGCTCACCAACGACGTCGGCGTCGCCACCCCGCCGTCCGCCAAGTCCCAGGGCGTCATCGACCTGGCGGTGACCAAGGACCAGAAGGTCCTGTACGTGCGGAACGCGACCTCGGGCACGGTCGACGGCTTCCGCATCGGCCGCAACGGCTCCCTGACCAAGGTCGGCACGACCACCGGACTGCCTCCCTTCGCCGAGTCCGGCATGGAGGGCATCGCGGCGGTGTGAAGAAGCGGCCACTGCGGCCAAGGCGCCCCCGACATCAATTGTCCGGGGCGCCATGCCGCCTACGAGCGCGCGGGGCTCGCGAGCACGGCGGCAGGTCCGGGAACCGTGCGTACATCGGGACGGCCGCGAGGGGGGTGGGGGCATGGGCGGAGGTCGCCATGCGGACGTGGCGGGATCCGAGGGGCCGTGGGCTGGCAGACTTCGTCCTGTGAAATCCGTGGTGAAGCGAACGACGAGCGACTTGCGGCGGCACAACCGGTCCATCCTCCTCTCTGCTCTGTATGTGCAGGGACCCACCAGCCGGAACAGGCTGACCCGGGTCTCCGGCCTCAGCTCCGCGACGGTGAGCAATGTCGTCTCCCAACTCCTCGCCGAGGGTCTGATCGCGGAGGGCGGTTCGGAGGACTCCGACGGGGGCAGGCCGCGCTCGGTGCTGGAGATCCGCCCGGACTACGGCTCCGTGATCGGCGTGGACATCGGTGAGACGCACGTCCGGATCGGGCTGTTCGACTGGACCCTGTCGGTGATCACCTCCGAGGTCTACCCGATCGCCGATACCCGGCTCGATGCCGAATCGGTGGCCGCACTGGTGCTCCAGGGCATCTCCGACGTGACCCGCGCCGCGGGCGTCGACCCTGCGGACCTGCTCGGCGTCGGCGTCGGGGTGCCCGGTGCGGTCCAGCCCGACCCGCGGATCGCCGGGCGCATGCTGGTGCACGCGCCGACGCTCGGCTGGTCCGGTGTCGCGCTCGGCGAGATGCTCGCCCCCGGGGTCGCCGCACCGCTCATGCTGGACAACTGCGCGCGGACCCTGGGCCAGGCGGAGATGTGGCGCGGCGTGGGGCAGGGCGCCGACCGGGTGGTCACCGCGCTCATCGGGGTCGGGGTGGGCGCGGCCCTCGGGTCGGGCACGGAGGGCGGCACCACGGGCCTGGCCCCGGCCACGATCGAGTGGGGGCACACGGTGATCTACGCCGGCGGGCTGCCCTGTCGCTGCGGTTCGCGGGGCTGCCTGGAGGCGTATGTCGGAGCCGATGCCATCCTCCACCGTTACCAGTCCACCCTGGGCAGCCAGCCGTTCCACGCCGCCGGGACCGAAGGCCGGCTCGCGGAGCTGACGGCGCGGGCGGCCACCGATCCGGTGGCCATGGAGACCCTGGAGAAGATCGGGGAGTACATCGGCATCGGGATCGGCAACCTGATCAACCTGCTCCACCCGGACCTCGTGGTGCTCTCCGGCTGGGCGGGCTCGGTGATGGGCGGGGTGGTTCTGCCCACCGTGCGTGCGACGGCCGAGCGGCACGCCCTGTCGTATCTGCGAGGGCGCACCCGGATCGAGGTCGGGCGGCTGGGCCAGGAGGCGGTGGCGATGGGGGCGGCCACCCTGCCGGTGGCGCACCTGCTGACCACGGGCGGCCGACGTCCGGAGATCATGTCCGGGTCCGGGTCCGGGTCCGGGATGGGGTCCGTGTCGGGGGCCGTGCCCGGGCCGGGGTCCGGCGCCGGGGCTTGGGCGTAGACCCGCGGGCAAATCGATCCACGGTGCGGTGGGACTGGTTGACGTCCATGACGTTCGCCTCTTAGTTTAAGTCAAAGCCAAAGTCTCCCTGACCTCCGTGGAGTCTTCATGACGTCTCAGTTCCCCGTGGCACGGCTCTACATCGACGGAACGTTTCGCCCGGCATCGTCAGGGCGTACCGCCGACGTCGTGGAGAAGGCCACGGGTGCCGTGATCGGTACGTACGCCCTCGGCGGGGCCGTGGATGTCGGGCGGGCGGTGGCCGCGGCCCGGGCCGCCCAGCCGGGCTGGGCGGCGCTGAGCGCTCCCGAGCGCGCGGCGGGCCTGCGGCGGATGGCGGAGTTCTTCCAGGCGCACCACGCGGAGCTGGTCGAACAGAGCATGCGCGAGACCGGCGGGGTGCGGGCCAAGGCCGAGGACGAGGTGTCCACCGGCATCCGTCAGTTGCAGATCTCCATGATCCAGGCGAGCGAGAACGCCGGCGACCTGCTGCCGCCGTACAAGGCGGGCAAGCTCTCGATGTCCCGGGCGGTGCCGCTCGGGGTGATCGGTGTGATCACGCCTTGGAACTATCCGGTCAACCTGGCCATGCGGGCGGTGGCACCGGCGCTGGCCTTCGGCAACACCGTCGTGCTCAAGCCCGCCGAGCTCACCCCGATCATCGGCGGCCAGGTACTCGCCGAGGCGGCCCGGTTCGCCGGACTGCCGCCGGGTGTGTTCAACGTGGTGACCGGCGACGGCCTCGACGCGGGGCACGCGCTCGCCGAGCACACCGGCCTGGACCTGCTGGACTTCACCGGATCCCGTGAGGTCGGCCTCGCCATCGCGGCCTCCGCGGCTGCCACGCTGCGCCCGGTCCGGCTCGAACTCGGCGGCAGCAACGCCTTCCTGGTGCTGGACGACGCCGACGTCGACCTCGCGGCCTCCTGCGCGATGATCGCCTCGCTGGAGTACCAGGGGCAGACCTGCATCAGCGCCAGCCGCCACATCGTCACCCGGGCGGTGGCGGACCACTATGTCGACGCCGTCACCCGCCGCGCCGCCGCCCTGCGGGTCGGCGACCCGATGAGCGGGACGGCGGACCTGGGCCCCCTGGTCAGCACACGCCAGCGCGACCGCGTGCACGCCATCGTGCAGGCGTCGGTGGAAATGGGCGCGGAGGTACTCACCGGCGGCACCTTCGACGAACTGTTCTACCGGCCCACCGTGCTGGCCAAGGTGACGCCCGACATGCCCGCCTTCACCGAGGAGATCTTCGGCCCGGTCCTCCCGGTCACCGTCGTGGACGACGAGGAGGAGGCGGTGGCCGTGGCCAACGGGCTCCCCATGCTGATGAACTCGGTGTTCTCCGCCGACCTCATGCGGGGCCTCTCGGTTGCCGAGCGGCTGGACGCCGGCGAGGTGCACGTCAACGACGCCCACGCGCGGCACGGCGCGGACGACCAGATGGCGGGCTTCACCAAGCGGCAGTGGATCGGTCTCCAACGCACACCGCTCACCCTGCCGTCGTGGACCGCCGACCCCGCGACCCGTTGATGGCCGCGGCGCGTACGGCGCTGGTGGTCCGCGG
>Ga0307509_10008631_pt1 | contig 12937 bp, 9 predicted proteins | sample 10_EM_MG_FD_202245 | JGI IMG/M metagenome (GOLD analysis project Ga0307509, IMG submission 202245) | Populus trichocarpa ectomycorrhiza microbial communities from riparian zone in the Pacific Northwest, United States - 10_EM | ecosystem: Host-associated > Plants > Roots > Unclassified | place...
GGCCGGAGGCTACATTAAATAGATGGAACGAAGCCGTCGGGTTGCCAGGGCTGGGGCTGAGGTTGTACGGCGGCATCGCGGTGACTTCATGATCGTGCTGTTTATGAGCATTTTGATGCTCCTCGGACTGGTGGTGATTTATTCCATCAGTCCGGCGCTGACGGCGCGCATCAACTCTGCTGGTAACAATCTCGATCAAAACCACTTCATGTATCGGCAGGTCGCTTATTTGGGCGTCGGTGTCTTGGCGTTTATTGCGGCCTCGCTGGTGCCAATTGACCTCTGGCGAAAGTATCAGAACAAGCTGCTCATAGCGGGCTTGGTTTTGTGCCTGGTGCCGATCGTGGCAAAAGGAACAGCGCTGAGCCTCTGTACGAACGGCGCCTGCCGCTGGATAGACCTGGGGTTTGTGTCACTGCAGCCAGCGGAGATCGTTAAGTTTGCACTGCTGATTTTTCTGGCGGGCTTTTTGGCCAATCGCGCTGCAGAGGGCAAGCTCAATAGCCCGAATGAGACGCTATGGCCGCTTGCGATTGTCATGGGCATCATTAGCCTGCTGATTATCGTGCTTCAGAAGGATTTGGGTACAGGCATTGCCATCTTTGGTATTGCCGTGACGATGCTCTATGTTGCTGGTCTTGATAAGAAGTATTTTGGCCTCGCGATTTTGGTGCTCGCGGCCGTAGGCGTGCTTTTTACTATCACATCGCCGCACCGGCTGGAGCGCGTCGCGACGTTCTTTGGCGGGGCGTCAGATGATTCTAACGGCACTGGCTATCATATTAACCAGGCGTTAATCGCGGTTGGCAGCGGCGGTTTTACGGGCAAAGGGCTGGGCCGAAGTATCCAGGCGTTTGGCTATCTGCCAGAGGCGGCAAATGATTCGATCTTTGCGATTTTTGCCGAGAAGTTCGGCTTTGTCGGGACATTGGCAGTATTGGGCATTTTTGCAGCGCTGCTTCTACGGCTTCTTAAGGTCATGGACAATGCCGGCAATCAGTATCAGCGTTTGCTTGTCGCTGGCGTTTTTGCCTGGGTGTTTACGCATGCCATCGTGAATATCGGGGCTATGCTGGGGATATTCCCGCTGACCGGTATTACGTTGCCGTTTTTGAGCTTTGGTGGCACGAGTTTGTTGTTTATTATGGGCGCATTGGGTCTGGCATTGAACGCATCGCGCTATACTGTTCATCGTAACCCTAACAGTGATGAAAAAGGAGGAGGCACCTATGAGGATCGTCGCAGCAGGCGGGGGCTCGGGCGGACACGTTACGCCAGTGCTGGCCGTACTCCACACGCTTAAAAAGCATGACCCGCACCTCGAGGTCTGCTTTGTCACTGATAGCAAATTCGGCGATCAAGCCGAGGCCATTATGAAGCACAGTGGGTTGGAGGTTTCTGTCGAGCGGATTCACGCCGGCAAGTTTCGTCGCTACCACAAAGTCTCGATATGGCGACAGCTCAGCGATGTACCGACGCTTGTTATGAATCTTCGTGATGTCTTTTTGACATTTGCCGGATTTTGTCAGAGTCTGTGGCTCCTTATGCGCTTCAAGCCAGATGTGGTCTTCACGAAAGGCGGCTTTGTGTGTGTGCCGCTCGGTTTGGCGGCTAAAATACGCAATATTCCGTTGGTCATTCACGATTCTGACGCGCATCCGGGGCTGGCTAATCGCATTTTGTCGCGCTGGGCGGTCAGTATTGCGACTGGCTCTCCAGTCGAGCATTATCCGTATCCGCGCGAAAAAACGCACTACGTTGGCATTCCGGTTGATCTGGCGTTTCAGCCAGTGAGTGATACTAAGCGCCGTGAGCTAAAAGCCGCCTTGGGGTTTCATGACCTCAGTAAGCCGTTGATTGTCGTCACTGGTGGCGGCTTGGGCGCGCGGACGATCAACCGCGCCGTCGTGACGGTGGCGCCTCAGCTGGTAGAGCATGCGTCGATTTACCACATTACGGGTACTGCAGCCTATGATGACGTGACGGCCCATGCGCCTGAGCTTATCGACTACCAGATCGTGCCTTTTATTTCGACCGGTATGGCGCCCGTTTTAGGGGCTGCTGACATCGTCGTCAGCCGCGTTGGCGCCACAACCATGCAGGAGCTGGCCGCACTTGCTAAGGCAGTTGTTATGGTGCCCAACCCGTATTTGACTGGAGGTCACCAGCTCAAGAACGCGTTAGTATACGAGCAAGCTGACGCCGCCGTGACGGTTGACGAACAAGAGCTCGAGAAAAATCCTCAGGTGCTGCGTAGGGCATTAGACGGTTTACTTGCAGATGCCGCTAGGCGTCAGGCGCTCGGCAAGGCGCTGCACGCCTTTGCACGGCCAGATGCTGCGCTCGATATGGCAACGCTTATTGTTGACGCTGCAACTGCGCATATCCATGAGGACACGAAGCCGTCATGAAGTTTTTGGGGCGCAAGAAAGAGCCAATCAGGAATCCTCGCTCAGGCCAGGAAGATCAAGGTTATGTTTTTCGACGTAGCCGTACGCTGACAGGCACCACCTCCGAGAAAGTCACTGCTGGCGCACAAGCCCGCTCCCAGCTAAAAACCACACGTCTGCAGGCGCATGAGCTCCATCAGTTTCGTGGTCGTATTATGCGGATTTTAGGTATTGTCGGCGTGTTTATTGCGGTGCTCAGTTATCTTATTGTGGTATATATTGGCACCTTTAAGATTATGTATCCGCAGCCTGGCGGCGCACCTCATACGGCCGTATACCAACAGGAAGTCCAGCAATACTTTACCAAACATCCGCTGGAGCGATTTGGGTTTTCGATTAATCGCAAGCAATTTGCAGATGATATGCAGGCTTCGCATCCAGAACTTGCAAGTGTCGATATCGATAAGAACTGGTACGGCGGCAACGTGACTTTTGTGCTGCAATTCCGACGTCCACTGCTGGTTTGGGAAACAGGCGGACATCGTTTTTATGTCGATAACCAAGGTGTTGCCTTCGAGTACGATCACTTCGGTGGCAAGTATGTGTCGGTAAGTGACCAGTCTGGTATTTCGCCGAGCGATTCCGGTGGTTCGGTTGCCTCTGATCAATTTATTAACTTTTTGGGTAAGATGGTGGGCGCTGTTAATGCGGGCGGGAAGGGGAATGTGATCGATATTATTATTCCCGCCTCGACACGCGAAGTCGATCTTAAACTGCAGGGCAGGGGATACCCCATCAAGACACACACTGATCGTGATCCGCTCAAGCAGGCCGCTGATATTATTAACGCGCTAAAATGGTTCGACGACAAGAAGATAACGCCGCAGTATGTTGATGTCCGTGTGGAGGGGAAAGCCTACTTTAAGTAAGCACACTCCTCCGCTTCTCTATCTAGTTCTATTTTTGTTCTTTATCTAAAGTGTTGCTTTGCCAAATAAAAAACTATATAAAAATATATTTATATCAAAAAGCAAATAAATAGAGTAGGGGCGATGAAAGTAGGGAGGCGTGAAAAAGAAAACATAACGAAACAAAAAGCAAATTTAGCAAACATCCTGTGGAAAAGTCAAAACATCAGCATGAAAATAAAAAAAATGCAAATGCGCACGCAATGCAGGTTTAAGTGCCGGTATTTAACTGAGAGGCTCAATCGGAGGCGCCCTTAGAAGCCCTGTGGGGCCTATACATATAGATGCACAAGTAAGTGTGTTATGTGCATTTATGTAATTGCAAAGTTATACGTCCTTATGGCAGTAAGCACTGCTCCACCCCTATTTTTAGAAGAGAATAGACGTATCCATGTCATCTTTGATTTATATATGTAATGTCGTAAAAGATATATTGTGCGACGTAAGGTCTATTTCCCAATTGGCGTGGATTAATCATTTGGCCCTCTTCGTTTTTGGCCCCCTCTTATTATTTTTGTAGACTCCCCGCTTTTATTTGTATGAATTTTTTCCAAGTCATCCTCCAAGCATTTTTGTTAACATTCTTATGGACCCCGCCAGTGCCATGCTTACTGAGGATGTTCTATTTTTGTTTCAGATGATTTTTGTGCGTGTTGTTGCCTACTAAAAACTCCGCCGAGAAGTGGCGGAGTGGTTTAGTGAAGATTTATTACTTCCCCGTTGCTTGGTACGGCTGGCTGAGTATGCTCGGACTTCGGTCGCGATGAGGTTGGGGCTGTAGGCTTGGGCTTCGGTTGCTCCTGAGGCTGTCTTGGAGCCTCCGAGGGCTTTGGTTCTGTGCGATGCTCTTCCCTATCAACCCGCGTCGGTTGCGGCGCTTGGGCTGGCGCGTCAGTCTCTGCGGCGCGCTTGCGGCGCAGGCGGCGTTTTGCCGAAGCTGACAGCGGAGCATTCGATCCTCCCCCTCCCCCACTCTGTTGAACTGGGGTAGCCGATGACGGAACAGGGTGAAGTGCCTGCAATGATTGTGACTGCGGCGCTTGGGCTGGTGCGTTACTGTTTTTACTTTGAATGCGTGCCTCTATCTGCTCGCGAGGTACGGCGTAGAGCGAACGAGTGTTCTGGATAACCTGTGGCGAGAAGTCGGTTTGCGCCGGTGGAATCGTCAGGGTTGTCGCCGAGAAAGCAGGCACCTTCTCACCTTTAATTACCATGCTAATGATAAAGTGACGGTTGTGCATCTGCATGATATCCTCAGGCTCGAACTGTGGCGCAAATGGTTTGCCCAGAATCGGCGCATCGTCGGCGCTGACGCGCATAGTAATCATGGTACCGACGTTACCAAACACGGCGTCGCGGACGGTGTCTTGCATCTGCGAGACGTACTGGTTGGCGACTGTTAGGTTCAGGCCGTACTTACGAGCCTCACTCAAAATCGTGGCAAACGAATCAGTCGCAAAGTTCTGGAACTCGTCCACGTATAGGTAGAACGGTCGGCGATCATCGATGTTCGGGATGTCGGCGCGGCTCATGGCTGCTAGCTGAATCTTAATGACCAAGAAAGCACCGAGGATTGAGGCGTTGTCTTCGCCAAGGAGACCCTTACTGAGGTTCACAATCAGGATTTTACCTTCGTCCATGATCTTGCGGATATTGAAGGTCGACTTCGGCTGACCGATGATATTACGAATGATCGGGTTGGCGGTGAAGGCACCGACTTTGTTCAGCACCGGCGCGATTGCTTCAGCCTGGAATTTGTCGTTCCAGCTGGCAAACTCAATTTGCCAGAAGTTTAGCACCACAGTGTCTTCCACGTAGCTCAGGACGTCGTTGCGGAAGCGTTTGTCGGTCAGCATACGCGTAATGTCGAGCATGGTGGTTTCTGGGTAATACAGCAGCGCTAGGATGGTGTAGCGCAGGATGTATTCCAGGCGCGGGCCCCAGCTTTCGCCGAACATACGCTTCATAACGCCGATGATTTCAGAGCTAATATTATTGCGGAGCGCCGGATCGGTGACTTCCATTGGGTTGAAGCCCATTGGGAAGGCTGTGTCGGCCGGGTTAAAGTACACAACGTCGTTGATGCGACTGGCGGGCACAAAACGCAGGTTGTTGACCGCAAAGTCGCCGTGCGGGTCGATAATGGCGTAACCTTGGCTATGAAAAACATCGCTCAGCGCGAACAGTTCTAGGAGGCCAGATTTACCAGTACCAGTCTGGCCAATGATATAGACGTGTCGGCCGCGGTCGCTGCGGTACAGACCAAACTGCTGGCTGATGCCGCGGAAGTTGGTAAGGCCAAAGGCGCTGATCTCTTTGTCGTGTTCTTCGTCACCCAGGATAACCGGGAGTTTTGCTGGCGGCTCGGCCGTTTTGGATGAAGCCCATACAATGTTTGGCGTCTCGACGTTGGTGTGCGGTAAGTGGTATACACTGGCGAGCTCTTCGATATTGAGGATATAGCCACGATCGATAAAGAAACGCGAACGATACTGAGCAATGCCCTCGGGGTTGAGGGTTGGGTTCTTTTGCTGAAAACCATTCAGGTTGGTGCTGTTGAACTGTTTGAATGTTCCGACAATCGCCTGCATGCGCAGACGGGCGGTCGTTGCGTCGCTGCCAAGGTAGGCAATGCGGACTTTAACCTGGTAGCCCAGTTTGGTGCTTTTCTTCTCCACCTCGCTAATACGGCCTTTATCGCGCTCGCTTACTTCAGGCGCAGACTTGGCTTTGTCTTCCGGTGGTTTCCAGAGTGCCTCGAGTATTTGCCCCAAGAAGTAGATGGCAATACCAAAACCATCCTTGTGTATGCCGTGGCCGTTTTTAACTCGACTAGCGTAGGAGCTGGCCTTGCGGTGCCAATCGTCCGGAATTGGGCGGGCCAATACCTGAATCCACACTTCTTCGTTGGCATCCTCGAGCTTGGCAAGGGTTGCCGTCACGGCAGCCAGCGGGTCAACTTCAAAGCTTTGGAAGGTCTTGATCGGCAAGACTTCGTCGTCGATAAGGCCCAGCTCGGCAGTGTATTTGACTTCTTGGGTTAGTTCGCGTGCGGCGTAATCTTCTTCGGCTTCGTGAATCTGGACCGTTGGATACTGTGCGTAAATCTGGCCTTCGACGAAGTTCTGCAGGTATTTCGGCACCCAGACGTAAAAGCGAATCTGCTTGCCAATCGCCGCGAACTCAAAGCTAATGTGCTCTTGCAGGCCACCCTGCGCCGCTAGCTCACGTTTGGAACGCAAGATGCCGTGAAGACTGGCAAACATTTGCTCGGCAGCGAGCTCTTGCTTATCGTTCGTGCGCGGAATTTCGAGAACTAAAAGAGTGTGCTCCATTTCGAGCAATGTCTGGGCGCGGCGGTTATTCCGGAAAGCAAAGTACCCTAGTACAGCTACGATTGGTAGCCAGATGTACCATTTGCTAAGTAAACCAAAGAGCAGGGAAAATAATGAGTCCATATCACTAGTAATTATTGTCTCGCAAATTGCCTGAACGCGCAAACAAAGCATAGGCGCTTCCCGAAGGAAGCGCGCTTATGATGTTTTACTTCTTATCTGCGGTCTTTTTTTCGGGCTCTGCGAGCGTGTATGTTGCCTTGGCAACGCGTTTAAACCTGGATTTGCCCTGCAGGTTCAACAGGATTGTTGTTTCTTTGACCTGACGGTGCTTGAGCACGCGCTTGACGATCTCGTCACGGTGCAACGGGCCACCTTCCTTCTTAAGGATGTCGCTGATGATGTCGGCAACGGTCCCCTTCTGAAAGCCCCATTCCTTCAGCGCGTAGATACCACGGCCAATCAGTACGAAGCGACCATCTTTGATCAGCTCGTTATGGATTGCCTGAGTGGTAACGTCCTTGCGCTTGAAGTCAGAATCCTTGATGGCATTGGCAATTTCGCTAAAGTGCATTGGTTTGCCAGCGTCGCTCAGAATAACATAGATTTTGTCACGAATATTCTTTGGGTTAACGGTTGGCCACTTGGTGAGACCCCACTTACCCTTCAGGTTAGCCAGGCTCTTGCTGACGCTAGCCAGGGCTCGAACGTGGTCAGGGTGGTTGTGATTAACTTTTTCGTGCAGCTCTTCGGCAGTTAACGGTTGGCCATGCTCCTTGATGGTGCTGACGATCTCGTCGACAAATTTTTTGATTTGCTTTTCGTCGTACTGTTCTCTCAGACCAACAGCGTGGTGGTACTGGTCGTTTTCTTCGACGACAGCAAGGCGTGGTGCTAGCTCGGCGATGAACGCGACATGTGCGCGCTCTCGCTCACCGCCTTCAGGGGCGGTACGAGTTGTCAGCTCGGTAACACGAGCAATGCCGCCAAGGTCGTAGAGATGGCGGACCAAGACTTTTTCAAGTCGGTCGATGTGAGGAAGGCTATCTTCGGCTGCAATCTTCAGGCGAATCATAATCGCCTTCTCTAGCTGGCGGACGCGTTCACGCGTAATGCCTAATAGTTCGCCAATCTGCTCGAGAGTTTCCTTGCGGTCATACAAACCGAAGCGACGAGCAATAATCTCGCGCTCACGTTCGCGCTCAATATTGCTAAGAATGTCTTTGACCGCACTATTAATATCCAGTGCTGGCGCATCGGTTACGTCACTCATTGAAAGTTTTCTTTCCTTTACCTGCATGTTATTTTTCAACTATATAATAGATTTTTACTGATGTCAACATGGTTGCTGCAATTAATTATAGCATGAACTAGACTTGATTTGTAGAGTGTGCCATAGTGCTTTTTATCAAGTAGCTTATATGATGTAGTTACACTACCCTTTCACCTCCCTGGAAACGCACGCAGAACATATCATGTTTATTTTGCCACCATTGACGTAGATGTGTGAAATCCGACCTCTGTATTTTGCGTGGCGCGTGCGTATGGTTGGCGCGAATGGGTATACGCATGACGCTCATGCTTAAAAGGTATGAGTTTGACTATAGTATGTTTTTAGAGTTTGTGCAAGATTAGTTTGCACCGCGGGCAGGACTATGAGCTTTTCTTTGCCGTCGTCTTCTTTGCGCCACCACGCTTCCAACCGCCACGAGCTTTGGCTGCAGGGGCTTTCTCAAGAAGTTCCGTGGCTTGTTCGAGAGTGACATCGGCAGGTTCGGTGTCTTTTGGAATCTTGGCGTTTTTCTTGCCGTCGGTAATGTAAGGGCCGTAACGGCCATTGAGGACTTTAATATCGGTACCATCGAACTCTTTGATGTTGCGAGCGGCCTTTTTGGCAGCATCTTCAGCAATAAGCTCGAGTGCGGTGTCGAGTTCGATACTGTACGGGTCGTGGCCTTTGATTGAAACGTAGCTACTTCCTACCTTCACGTATGGCCCAAAGCGACCGATGTTAGCCAAGATGTCATTCCCCTCTTTGTCTTTGCCGAGGTTGCGCGGGAGGTCAAAGAGCTTCAGGGCTTCTTCGAGCGTGATGTTGTCGACGGTCTTACCGTTGGTGATGCCGGCGAATTTTGGCTTTTCCTCATCTTCGACATTGCCGATTTGTACCATGGGGCCAAAGCGGCCAAAACGGGCGCTGACAGGTTTGCCGGTCTTGGGGTCGTTGCCGAGCAATCGCGCTTGTGCAGCTTCGGCTCGGGAGATGTCGGCTGATTTCTCGACGGTTGTATGGAATGGTCCATAGAAGGCTGCAAGCATTTTCTGCCAGGCTAATTTTCCGTCAGCAATTTGGTCGAATTCTTCCTCAACATCTTTGGTGAAGTCATAGCTCACGATGTCGCTGAAGTTTTTAGCCAGGAAGTCAGTGACGACTTTGCCTGTGCTGGTTGGGATGAGCTTGTTGCGGTCGGGGGCGGTTGTTTCGGTCGTTTGTGTGCGATCGATCTGGTTGCCCTCGAGTGTAACACGAATAACGTCGCGTTCTTTGCCTTCAACATCGGTCTTCTCGACATAGCCGCGGTCCTGAATGGTGCTGATGGTTGGCGCATAGGTGCTTGGTCGGCCAATGCCCATTTCCTCGAGCTGGCGGACGAGCGTCGCTTCCGCGAACCGAGCTGGCGGGCGGCTGAAAGTTTGCTCAGCCAGTGCGCTTATGAGATTGAGGACATCGCCCTTATGTACTTCTGGGAGAAGGCCTTCTTCGCCGGTTTTATTCTCGGCCCAAACCTTGAGGAATCCTGCAAAAGTAACGATTTCGCCCTTTGCTTCCAGAACTTCCTTGTTTTTCTCAAGACCAATGGTAATGGTTGTCTTCTCTACTTGGGCGGGAGTCATTTGTGAGCTGACGGCGCGCTTCCAGATAAGATCGTAGAGTTTTTTCTGTTGGGCGTCGTCACCAGCGTCACGGCGTTCGACATGAGTTGGGCGGATCGCTTCGTGAGCTTCCTGTGCGCCGGCGGATTTGGTGGTGAAGGTACGGATCTGATGATATTCCTTACCAAAGGTGCTCTCAATATAACCGGCCATGGCGCCAATGGCGAGTTTGCTGAGGTTGACCGAGTCGGTACGCATGTAGGTAATGTGGCCGTTTTCGTAGAGGCGCTGGGCAAGCATCATGGTCTGCTTTGGGCTGTAGCCGAGGCGGCGCGATGCTTCCTGTTGTAGTGTACTTGTCGTGAACGGCGCGCTTGGACTGCGGGTACCGGGAGTTTTTTTGACGTCGGTAATTGTCGCGGTCTCGTCGCGGAGTGCCTCGAGGAGCGCTGTTGCGGCTTCCTCGGTCTCGAACTTGGTTGGGCATTCGGCCTTCAGCTCGGTGCCATCCTCAAGTGTGAACTGGGCCGTGACTTTGAAGGTCGCCTTGGTCTGGAATTCTTCGATTTCGCGCTCGCGTTCGACTATCAGACGAACAGCGACTGACTGTACGCGACCAGCGCTGAGGCCGGTGCGGACCTTTTTCCAGAGGACGGGGCTGAGCTCGTAGCCCACGATGCGGTCCAGGATACGGCGCGCTTGCTGCGCGTCAACCAACTTAAGGTCGACGGTGCGTGGCGTTTGAATAGCCGCCTTGATGGCTGGCTCGGTAATCTCATGAAAGACGATCCGCTTGGTTTGCTTTGGATCGAGCTTTAAAACTTCAGCAAGATGCCAGGCAATCGCCTCACCTTCGCGGTCTTCATCGCTTGCGAGCCAGACGGTATCGGCTTCTTTGGCGGCTTTTTTGAGCTCGCTCACGATTTTCTTTTTGTCACCACTAACTTCGTAAACAGGGGTGAAATTGTTTGCAATATCAACGCTCATCCCCTTCTTTGGTAAGTCGCGGATATGCCCGAAGCTGCTCTTAACGACGAAATCTTTCCCGAGGAATTTTCCGATTGTCTTGGCTTTTGCTGGTGACTCGACGATGACTAGGTTTTTACTCATGCTGGTTTTAAACGGATAGCGTTCTTATTAGGTTATATCGGTTATGGTCGGTAGGTCAAACGTGCTGGATATGTTTTGGCCCGGATGCCTATGTTAGCGGATGTGAGTATATAAATGCAAGTACAAATAAATTTAAGTGCGACGAGGTATTATTGACTTATAATAAGAATAATTTTATAATTATACTGCATTCGTCAGTTACTTGAGGAGTTGTACGATGGATGAGCGGCCGGCAAACGGCAAGCAAAGACTTATGTGGTCCCGGGGTATCACCTGGGGCGTCGCGTCCGCTGTGGCATATGTTGTGCTGGCGTGGATTGTCGCCTTCGTCCTCGGCGATCATGTCGAGGACGGTGCATTAATCATCGGATTCGGCATTTTTGTCGGCGTGATCAATGGCGTTACGTGCGCCCTGCTCTTCACCGATATGCCGCCGCGCAAGTTGAAGTTTCGTCATTGGGCTGCTGTCGTAGCTTTCGCCGGAGTATGCGGCTACGCCTTGGCGGCGCTTATTGACTCGCTGCCGCCTGGTGGCAGTTTCGCGAGCGGCTTCGTGCTGGTCGGGCTCCCGCTGGGATATCTGGCCTTCAAATTCTGGGTGTCGCGGTCACGCGGCCCCAAAGGCCACCCCGACAACATTCCCTCCTGACCGAGTGCTCCGGCTGCCCCTTCTAACGGGGGGCGGTCGGAACAGTCATGAATTTATTGACAGGTATTGCTATACGGCGTAAAGTACGATTCGACGCACAAAAACGCCAGGCCCAAGCGGGCCGGTTGTTTTCGTTTTGCGCCATTCACCAGTCCAACAAAGGTCCTTTGGAGGCGACCTCACGTGACTGTTATGGCCGAACGCTCCGCCCTGAAAACGGGCGCCCCGTCCGAACCCAACCCGTTTCTCGATCCCGTCCTCAAGCTCCTCGACATCAAGCCCTCGCTCGCAGCGTTGCTGGCCGAGCTGCTGCTGGCTGGCGACGTGCTGCTCTCTCCGGCCTCGTTGGACCTCAAGTCCATTGGCGCCGGTTTCAGCGAACGTGATGTCGAAGGCTTCCGTCACACCATCCAGGCCGGCAGGGGCCACGTCCTCGAGGCCCAGTGGAAACTCGCCCGCGCCGAGCGGGTCAACCCGCAACGCGAAACTGCCTTCCGCGAATGGCTCGGTCATGCGATCGAGCTGTCCGGCGACTGGCTCGACACGATGGTGGCGCATCTGCGACCGCAGGTGGTCTACATCCAGTTCTTCGAGGGGCGGCAGTCCAACAGGAGTGTTCCGCTGTTCGTCGAGCACAACTGAAGCGACTGGTGATGCGACCGGCTGGGTCCGCGGTATTGTCCGCGGGCCCGCCGGTGGCCTATCTACCTCAAGTGCGCAAAGCCCATTGATTGGCGCCAAGAGCGCGAATTTTACCTTCAATCTCCAGCATTGACATTGTTTGACTAAATGTGGCGGCATCGAGGCCGCTTTTTTGATGTAGCATTTCTCCGTCACGAATGCCACCCTGCATGAGCCTGAGAAGTACGTCTTCCTCTTTTGTTTTGGCGAGCGGCAGCTCGGTTTGCTCGCCTATGTTTTGCAGTCCTAGCTCGTGCAGTACATCTGACACATCTGTTATCGGCGTGGCACCTATTTTAAGCAGATTATTACACCCCGCACTGAGCAAACTCGTGATATTGCCTGGCACGGCCATCACCGGTCTCCCCTGTTCCAGCGCAAAGTTAGCGGTCGTCAGCGTACCGCTGCGGCTGGCAGCTTCAGTAATGAGCACACCATCACTAAGCGCAGTGACAATGCGATTTCGGGCGACAAAGTTTTGTTTATACACGCCATCATCGGCGCTATATTCGCTGATAAGTGCGCCGCCGCTCGCCACAATCTGATCAGCAAGTTTACGATGGATCGTTGGGTGGATTGATTCGATTGGCGTAGGAAGTATTGCGATTGTTGTGCCATCGGCATCGAGGGCTGCCCGATGTGCAATGCCGTCTACCCCGAGAGCCAAACCGCTAATAATCACAATACCCCGGCTAGCAAGCTCGTAACTCAACCGATACGTCACCTCTTTGCCGTATGGCGTGGGCTTGCGGGTGCCGACGATGGCGACCGATGGTCGGCGTGTGGTCGGAAGGTCGCCGCATAACCATAACCTTTTAGGTATATTAGCAATGCTTTGTGTAACCTGAGTATAACTGTTTTGATCTGGTAGAAAACTATTGATTTTAAGCATGATTTATATATAAAAGTATTGACACAGTAATCTGCATG
>Ga0307509_10008632_pt1 | contig 12936 bp, 16 predicted proteins | sample 10_EM_MG_FD_202245 | JGI IMG/M metagenome (GOLD analysis project Ga0307509, IMG submission 202245) | Populus trichocarpa ectomycorrhiza microbial communities from riparian zone in the Pacific Northwest, United States - 10_EM | ecosystem: Host-associated > Plants > Roots > Unclassified | place...
GGCATCATGCCCGGACTCAGTTCAAACTCTGATTCTGGACAAAATTCGTGGGACGATCCGTGGAAAGATGGAGCGAGAGCCTGCAGTCTGACAAGATCGCCGGGAAGGCTTCACGGACGATTGGGCTGCTGTGACAGCAGAACTACAGGGTCAAAGTTCGACCAACCTTCAGCGATGGACAGCACCCCAGAGTCAAACTCCGAATAACCTGCATCTTGGGCCTCTGCCAGAGAGCCAAAACAGTTCCCAGAAGGCAGAAGCGTCTTTCGATTTCTGCACCGCGTCAGCAGCCGGCCTTCTCAGATATCTAGATTCGGATCCTCTGAGTCCGGACTCTTCACCAGAGGAGCCCGTGGGCCTAACGTTGGACGGCGCAGTGAGCCCAACTCTGTCATGTCAGCTATCTCTGAGTCTTGAGATCTTGGAACCAGAACTGGAGGCAACAGTTTAGAGTGACCCGGGAATGGAGGAGGAGGGAAATGGGGCAAGCATATGAGAGGATACATAGGAAATGGTGTATTTGTAGAGTCAGATATAGTAATAATTATTTCGTATTCCTAAGAAGACAGAACCAAAAGTGGAAATAGTAGAGCTCATCGCCCGAGCGTGAGGTGCGAAAGATAATGCATTCCGGAAGACTTGCGATATCGTCAGAAGTAGTTTATCGTGCGCCAGAACACCACACCAGAGTCAGGATATCGCAGTGCAGAGAGTCTGAACATGTCATGTGTAAGAATCAGGGGACGCACCGTATTTGGAGTAAAATCTGGAAGAAGTGATCACGTATCTGGAGATGATGGATCAGGATCATGAGATCCTGACGCAGGACCACAGAGCAGAGATATCTGGACGTGACGTGGCCAGATGAAAGAAGCCCTGACTACGGGGGAGAGAGATCCGGCGTCAGGACGCAAGAGGACAGTATCAGACGATGTGGGAATTACGTAGGGGGGATCATGGGTCGCCAGGACGACAGCCCTCAGCACCAGACGCTGTCAGGACACGGCGGCAGGGCACCAGATGCTGTCAGCACGCACAGGGCGAAGAGGTCTGTGCCCGGGTACTGTCAGGATTCATGGTGGAAACAAAGGCAAATCAGGACGCAACTTCGGATCGACATGGCGTCCTAATTCGCGATTGACGTTCTGTGCGTCAGTTGCGTCAGATTCACAGGACGCACAGGACGCAAGCTAGTTTTTTTGCTGATGTGCGATCACTCCCTTTCATGAAAGGGAAAAGGGGTTGCAACGCTGAGAGCAATGCCAAGAGATTTCCGTTTCCACACAACAGCACTAAGAAGAAGTAGAAAAAATAGGTAGGTACGCAACAACGGTTGCTGGGGAGGAGGTAGGTAGTCGATCGCAGTTCATCGCTATAGGGTGGAAGCGTGTGAGCGTATTTCTTATAGAGCCAGAAGGGCCCGGGCTCATAACCTGTTCAAAATGTGAACGCCAAAGGCAGAATCTATTCTATGTGGATAATACTATGCAAGTACGAGGGGAGTTGCGTGGCACGCTAAGCGAGGAGGATGTATGAGAGCAGATTGGTAGGAGTTCTGATTTTTATTCTTCTAAGCGAGGTGGGCGGTAGCAACCATATTTATACAAAAGTGCATGCCCATATAAGTGATAGAAATATAGGTTGTGCCTTTGGCATTCACATTTTGAACAAATATACCCATATTCTTGATAACTGAGGCGTAAATTCTTTAAAACTTGATGTACCTTGAGGCTCACTTAGGTGATAATTCAAAGAGTTCCTCAATCTCACCAACGGCCATCTGCCAAGTCAACTAAGCCAAGAAGCAGGGTTAATCACCGGCGAACAAACTTCCAAAGAAACTGTGGTGCATCAGGAAGCGCGATAATATCCTTAGCCCAGTGCTTGCAGGAATAAGCTATCATGCCTTCACTCCAGCCAAGTTATTGTGTTACCTCTAGCCTAGTAAAAATTATCGCAAGCCTACCCTCGGGAACAGGTATCCTCGGCGTCGCGGACTCTTACACATCTAGTTAAAATTTATAAAGCTTGCATTGAAAGTTTAATCTTGGTAACGAAAGTCGTCGGCACCCTCCATTTGGCACCAAAAATGGCCGATTTTAGCACTCAAAACTGGACGTCTGAATGCGATATATAATTAACAAAACCAATTTCATAATATACGTAATACCCTAGACTTTCTAGGTATGATAGAAATTATGAGAATTTTTCTAGCACACTATGAGGGCTAAGGGCTTGGAATCCAGATTGGATGTTGTTGCAATGTAGAGTGCCTGTGATGGAGGTTGCACGATTCGTGTTCGGGTGTGTTTGACGGAGATGTTGGAGTTGTATTCAGTTCCGTGTTCTATGGAGGTTGCTAGCTACGGTTCACCTTAATTAAGTAGGGAAAACTCTGCTCATACATGTGATAGCCATATATCTCTGCATATGCCCCATACATCATCCGTTCATGCCCTGGAACGTTCGCCTGTCCACACTTCAATGTTCCTCCATACATGCCTGCGCTTCCCTTTGCCTGCGCTATCTCTGCTCCTGATGCAGTGCTCTACTACTGGGATTATTATACCATCACCTTGTTTATCTGAACCTCAAATAAAATTAGGGGTATATTTTGCCCTCTACCATTCTTTCGGGCATTGCATAGTGTGCAATAGCAGCGCTTAATACTTATGATAATATCTAAATCACTCTAAAGACCCTGTGGATTTTGAAATATTAGAATCAAAAAAGGAAAGAGTTGCTGAAGCTAAAATGCGCATTTTTGGTGTAAAATTGGGGAGGTGGGGGGTGAAGACAGTATCTCTCGCCAGGATCGTTCACCAGCTGTAGCACAACATAATATAAGAAAACATAGTGGTACAACAGCAGATGCGAAACCTATCAGGGAACCTATTTAGACTAGTGCGGAACAAGGAAGCCCCTTTCCACTCTAAATTACTCTAAGTATTAGTGTTTTTAGACCTAGATAAAAGGGATAATAAGCGCTAATTTAACCCCCAAACACATAACAAACTCTTATATTACAAATGAACTTATCGCGGAGGGAGCTTGATTCTTCTCAATAGTGAGTTCTCAAATATATTCTTTATATGCAGTGTCAAAAACCAGACTCCTGATTGTAAATGGACGAAATCTCTACAGCCGGACATTAGATGGATGATACTTAAGTTAACTGACTAAGGTTCCCCTGGTGCCAAACAGATGGCCACTTTTCTTTTTGGTCACGGACGAGATCTCAGTTTCTTGTCCGCTCCGGTGTTCCCAGCCGTCAATTCCATCAGTCTTTGGGGGAACATAGGATGGACTACGCCAGGGGCGGTGAGAACCGGACGCACTGTAGGGGACCATAGTCATAGTGCTTGGACCTCCGGTACTAGCCAAGCTGAAATCATGCACCTCCGAACGAATCATTCCTCCATTATGAGACATCACTCATGCAGTCCTCCACCGCGTCCGGCCCTCTTCAACCGCCCCAGGCAGTCCACTACCGTCCCCCGCCGTCCACTACCGTCCCCCGCTGTCCACTACCTGTCTCACCCTATAAGGCTCAAGGACAGCCGACCGCCCCGACGGACTAGGGATAGGGGTCCCGCCCCGTCCAAAGCTCTTGGTAGTCACCCCGGACTGCTGGGAACTCTGGTCTGACCTTTCCTAGGTATAGTCCGTTGTAGCCCTAGCTCGTCCGAAAGGGAAGAGAAAACCTACGATCGGTCCCGCCCTAACCGGAGGGCAGACGGACTGGACAGTTGTGAACAGTGTTACACTCCGGCGAATGATGCTTCTCTCCCTGAAGATGGTTCTGGCTCAGAATCCTTTTTTTGAGAAATCAAAATGTAAATTATTTGTATGATGAAATGTAGCACAAGAATACAGATTGGGGCTTAACACTCCCAGCATAGGATAAAATGACCCAGCCCTCACCACCGCCCCCCAGGTACTCTCTTATGCCACTTCCCCTCTTGTCCACCCCGCTCACCTCCTCCCCTCACATCTCCCGCTCCTCATACCCCCTCCTCATAATACTTCCCTCCTCATACTTCCCCTCCTCATACTTCCCCCCCTTATGCCTCCCCACCCCTCGCACCTCAAGCTTTGCCCAAACAAATCCGGTGTGCTCCTAGCAGATGACTACCGTTAGTCTGCAATCTGAGTTGAAATAGCATTAATGGAGGGTTGACTGACGGTGCTGACATTGGTGATTTCGCTATGGTAAAGCAATCCAATACGAGAATAAAGGAAGAGATCTTTCTTAGAGAAGATGAAATCGCTCTTTCCCTCATCTGGCATTTAGAGAATTGATCTTTCAAAATTGATCTTCAAGCAGGCCCCGATAACTTTCTTTCCCTTGAGTTTGACCCGTGTTCCCCGCCATCCGGTGAGTCGGTATTTTGGGGATGACAGGACGCACCACTGATCATAATATGTCTTTTTGGGGGCGCTAAGACGGACTACGCCCTAGGAGGTGAGGACTCGGCGGACTGTAGGGTATAGTCCTGTAGCTTTGACCTCTAGTACAGGCCTAAGTTGAAATCATGCACCTCTAGACGAAACATGATAGCATCATGAGACCTCACTCGTGCCATCCCCGGATGCCAGCCTTCCCCGACCGTCCCCTACAGTCCCCCACTATCCCCTGCTGTCTCTCACTGCCCCCCACTGTTTGCAATTGTCTCCTGCTATTCTCCATCCTCCTTGCCGTCCCCTTCCCACTCTGAACACCCATGCTTCACCTCGTGAAACCCGCCGTCTGCCCCAAGGACGGACTACAGACAGCCATCCAGTCTTGTCCTGGGATCTTGGCTGTTGCCCTGCAGGGCCCCGCCGGGCCCCGGATGGTTGGGAACACTGATTTTGACACTCCTGACACACATCGCTCGTTTCCTTGCAGAGCCATGGTGGGCTTGGGTCATGCGTGGATTCTCTATTCTAGAAATCTCCCATATCTCGAGAATCAACTTCTTGGAGGGTGGGGTGTTCTTGATAAGAACAACAATTTTAACGTCACCGCTGGAGTTGTTCAACCATGAGCGTGCGTCGCCTTGAGGCGCCAACACTCTCTAAAAAAAAAAAAACAGCACTCAACCATGACGGTGGGCCAGTCATTGCATTTCTGGGATGCTTGTAGACAGTGTTCCCAACCGTGTCGGGCTCCCGCAGGCCCCCGGTGGGCTTGTAGTCCCGGGCGTTTCAGGCAGGGTAGGTAAGGACGCCGGGGGCGACGTCAGTCTTTCATAAAGGCGGCCCTCCTAAGGGTTGATGACCGGGCCCTGCAGTCTTAGCCCAAGTTGGATCTTCCGGTAGGGCACCGCCATAGCCTGCAGGGCCCAGCCGTCATTCGCGGGGCTCGGGGGTCATTTGTTGGGCCTGGCTGTCATTTATAGGGCCCGGCCGTTGTCTATGAGGCCCTGCTGTCACCTGTAAGTATTTCAAAGTGAGACACCTATAGGGCCCTGCCGTCCGTCCCGGGTAGAGGCTAGGACGGGCTACAGGACGGTGCCCGTCCCGGGCGGTGTCCCAGAACCCGGCCTCAGTCCAGCCCTAACCAAAAGACGGACGGACTTGAAGCTTGGGAACACTACCTGTATACGTCGTATCTCCTCCTTAGTGCTTTTAGCTCCTTTATATTTTGTTGCACTTAGGGGTATCAATTTTTCGTTAATGCGCATCCAATGTTTTTTTCTGCTGAGTGTGGTAAGTGCAAGCGACTATTGTGAATCACCGGCACTCACTCCACGATAACCGGACATTGTACCATGTTAGAAGATACTAGAAGGATGTCGGAGAGTTGCCCGTAGGGCGATCGGTTACTCAGTAAAGGATGCGAGAAGTGGGGCCGAAGGCTCACCCAGCGAGGAAAGCGGTGAAGGAAAGCGGTGAAGGAAAGCGGTGAGGGACAATGGTAAAGGAAAGTGGGGGAAGTAAAAGGGATGGTGTGAGAAATGCTGAAAATGGTGTGATCATAGTCAGGAGACTCCCGGAAGAGTCTCTATCTTTTGTATTTAAGGGCTCCGCCCGTCCATAGTTGTAGAAGCTGCAGGTCACCAAATTATAAGTCTTTTTGATATCTTTTGTTCTGTCTGGTGGCATACCTCTTCGCCAAACACTGCCCATTTCCCCCAGATTTTGTTGGCGACCGCACTAGTTGTGTTGTGGAGAGCATAGGACAGCGTTGAGGGTAAACCAATGGTTTGCGCATACATGTTCGTTAGTCCTATTTAGTTAGCAGCCGCACGTACCTGAGAATGATCAAGTTCTCTCTCACCTCCAACATGTCCACCCACCCAACATTTTCGTTGCAAGGTGATTGCCTAAGACTATATGGGATACTTTGTGAGGCCTGCTAGGCATAGCAGTTGCTGGTGATGGTCCTAATTATTGAGCTAGGGTAAAGGGTGGTGTTTCTAAAGAAATTGGAAACGGAGGCTGTGGGGAGGTGTATCGGTAAAGAGACAGTTTTGTTAAAGTTCAGCAGCGAAAGCTGTTATGAATTGCACGTTTTGGTTGTGCAGCGGAAGATTGTGCATTAAGTTCTCTAGCAAGCTAAGCGAAACAAGAACGGAATATAAATATATACCCAATCGCAGTCACGCAACCCATGATGTGGAATACACACTTCCACGTGCAACCTCACATACGCAATAGTAAGAAGGAAGCCTAAGCACTTCTCTCACGATACCTCTACTCAGAGGACCAATTCTCAACAAAAGCGATACAAACACGACGAGTGACGAGTGATGAAGACAGAAGTATATATCAACAACAACCCCCTATCCTCCATGAACGCTCAGGCTATTCCACCCGAGTCTCTTCTTCCCCTTGTGAGCACTGGTTGGCTAAAAAAAGGAAAACAAGCACCACTGCTCACCACCTCCATACATGTTCCCTCCTGGTGTAAAACCCTTTTACAACCTTTCCGGCATTCCTTACAGTCTTTCACCTTCCTCCCAGACGGCTGCATTCCTGCATAGGAGATGCTTTCCACAAATACGCCTGAGGACGAACGATGCCTAAAGCCAAAGCGAGTCTCCGGAGACAATCCCATCACGGATCCTCAGCGCATATCCGAAGTCAGACAAGGGCGTTCCCAGAAGCTAACTAAAAAACAATGGAAGTATCAAGAGAGTATGGCGAGCAACACCATTTTCAACATTATCCCCCTTCATCTCCGGTAAATATCATGCATACAACCTGCCTCGCATGTTAACTAAAGTCTCATCCCCATGTTTTATCTAGAAATCCTCTACTTGTTGAAAATAAAATCCACTAGCTCTAAGGCAGATTGAGCTAAAAGCGCTCTTTGGGACATGAGCTTCTATGGCAAGAAGCACTGTTACTCGTCATTGAAGTTTATTGCTGTGAGGTATCGTTTTCGGTATTGTACCATAACTTGAGTTGTAATTAACAGCATGGCATAAATGTTGTGTTACAGTGCCGTTAGAAAAGTTCGGGGACGAACACCAAAACACACCAGAAGTGCCACTTTCCAGCACACCAGAACAGCCCCATCTCAGTTAATTACAAGCCTTCCAATGGGTTAACCCGGGTCGAAAAAAGGGTCGGCCCGACCCTACCCAGCCCAACGAATATTGAGCCCAACCCAACCCAGCCCAACAAAGGATAACCCGGGCTAACCCAAGGAACCCGTTGAGTCCGTACATGAAGGCAAGGCCTCAAATATAGATATCAAATTAGGTATATATTGTTGAAATTTCACGAAGATTCCATCCCTCCGACATCACCGAAACCGGAATGACACATGGTTGAGAAGAAGTTTGTTTGATGATGGTTGGACGATCAAGTAGTATTGTATCAGGAAAGTGTTAGTTTGTTTGGCTAGGAAGTTAGACGAGGGGGAAATGTTTGGGATGTTTGAGGGATTGGCACTAGGGATGATGGAGGTCAAAGGCTAAGGCTAGCTAAGGGGTTTGGGACACATGGGTGTCACACTATGATAGTTAGGAAACGACAAAAGGTGTCAGAACGGTATTGGATCATGGATGATGAGGACAACTGTGTAAGAGGACGAAACAAGGAACTAGGGAGTTAGGGAAATGAGTTTTGGAAATGTTCGACCAAGTTGAAAGGAGGGTGAAAGGGCCAAATGATGGGAGAAGAGACAAGTTCTTATGTTGATGAAGAAATTTTCTATAGTGTCGAGCTTGTGTATATATAGGACACCTCCAGTGACATAGAAACAATAAGGACCCCAAGATACTCTTGTCTGATCATAGCCAAACGATTTTATATATTAGAGCAAAATTATTGGGATAAAGGATGAGAGATAGGAAGGGTTCATAGCTAAAGAAAGAGGGGAAGATATGTGAGGTGGGTGAGGAGCAGCATATGAACGGTTCTCAGAATGATTGCGAAAGTTCAGCTACATGAACTTCAAACTGGGGGAACATTGTGTTCACTAGAACCTCTCGGGATTGCAAGCGAGACGTGAGTCGCATACTGTCCTTTTGGTTCAGAAAAAAAAGAACCCCTCTGGTTCTGAAGACATTGCTGGAATGAATAATTGAGTAATAGAAAAACTCATGATTTGGTGTTTGGTGTACTGTCGAGTGCAAAGTGGAGGAAGATATATGGGGAGAAAGAGGAATAACAGGTTAGTAGAGAATAAATGGAAAAAGGAAGAGACGCAGACAGTTCTCATGCTGAACAAGTTATAATCGGAACCACTAATCACTGCTCAGCCTAGCTGCTTCCGCTCTCACCTTTCTACTAGAAGCAAAATCTGTTCCATAATTCTGTGTGCTTAGGCTATCGTTTCCCTGATGATCACAACTCAAACGTGTTCAAAACCTCAGGAACACAAGGTAAACAACATTGGCTGGGTTGGCTGGGTAACCTGGGCTTAACACCTCCCCGGCCTGACCCAGTCCAAGAAGCTCCACAGTGAGCCTGGCCCAATGAACCTGGCCCAGCCCCAAAAGACCCTGGGTTAACCCAATGAAGCCCCCACCCATTGGAAGGCTTGGTTAATTAGAGCTTTAAATTTTACCACCACTGCAGCTTGTATCTAGTGTACCTGGTAAAAGAATTACATATCTTTTGTGAATCTTTAAGAGGATGTATGCTGTAACATGTATACATGTTCCGGTAACTGTATACAGGTGTGGAGTGCAGAATTTCCTATGTTTAGTTGGATTATTTTGCTTGTTTTACAGCCCCGGAGCTATATTAGGGCCCTGTAGCTTGGGCTAAGTTTAGTTTTGCATGTATATTGTTTTATGTAGGAACACAAGTGAAGGAACAGTCATGTAACCTGATGATAGCATTGAGGCAGTGTTATGACTCTTAGGTTTCATGTGGGATCACAGGACATGCAGGGCAAGGTGCACTGCCTGGTAATGATCATGGTTGCAGGATATCTGATTACTATCACGCTGGGAGAACTCTTGTATTTAAACTCATCTCCTGACTAGCAGGAGAACGGCAGACTTCAGCAGACTCATGTTTTAAGAATATACTTGGTTGAACGGTGATCTCAGAGTTCCACTTGCCCTTTAACTATTATCTCTCTTTACCCTCGAGTTCTCTGAAGCCTCCCTTAGACCTAGCGCTTGCCGGTTAACTGCTAGCCCTCTATTGTACCTTTCGTTAGACCAGAGTAAACCTGTTATATATGCTCAGTATTCTAACTAGTGGTTGGAAATGAGTGCCAAGACACAACTCTATACTTTATAATTTAACAAGTGTTGGGACAGTTTCACCGCTGAACAGTGCAAGGATGTCCAATCTGATATTGAATCACCAAGTACATGAAACCCAGAGGTCTGACAACCACCACTTCATGCAGTGTCTACAAGCCTTAGAGCAATAAAGAGGCTCTACCAGTTGAATATATTGAATTTGAGACAGTACCCAGTTTTTTAAATTTCAGAGCATTGTTGTGCTATCAGGTATTCTTGTGTTCGGGCATCTTGAAATGTGGTAAATTTGGTGTGTTTTGGTGTTTGTCCCCAAACCTTTCTAACGGCACTGTACAGCAATGCACCTTATTATTTGAACCTTAATACTCTGAGGTGGCAAGGTTTTCTCTACCTGTTTACCGAGACTGCGCAGGTTCATGACGCCTACAATGGGCGGAGTGGTATATCTCCTAAGAAGTGGGAAAAAAGAAAATTGTCTTAAGCAAAAGATTCAGATGGGATGGAATGTTCTTCTCAACTGGCTCACAAGTAGAGATATGATGCAGCTCTTTAGTCTGCTCAATCACTCTTGGCAAACCGGGATAGGATACTAGTGCTCATAGAGTGGAAGTTTTACTGTTAAGACACTCCTTAAGGTACTAATTTTCATTGGTGAGCAAGACTAAAAGGTTTGGGTAGCCTCCCAGCTTCACCTTCTAGCCCGAGCTCAAGCCGAGAGGGATGTGGTAGGTAGACATGCCTTCATGAAACACTGTCCATAACCGACACTAATCGTGACCATACCCGGTCAACCTCTTGCTCCCAGGCAGGCTTTGAAGTGAATCGAAAATCACTTAGCCTTCATATCCCCTCTCATCTATACTTGCATGAAACGACTCGTATCTACTGTACACTTCAGAGGGGAAGGGCAAAAAGGAATTGGAAAAAAAATAAATGTGCGACAATTGGGCAAAGAGGGTACAGAAGCTAAAAACCAAACATGACCGAAATTCTAAGTTGCATTAGTGTATCTCTACATAACAACCATAGCCCACGACAGAACAAAACCCGAGATTATAAACCAAAACTAGCAAATCCTGACTTGGCTAGAGGGGAAACGGTGACAATGTGGATGTTTAGATTGGTAGGTGATACATCTGTGCATCCGCAAAGCAAATAATTTTGTGCGACTGAAGGGACTGAAGGGGAATATTCAATGTGAATTTCAGTCGTGAGCTTACTCTAGAAGGGAAGGAGAGACCGTAGTTACCACAGGAGGATATTTGGACAGAGGGAGGAGACAGAGAGGGGATAAGATATGGGAAATGGGGATAGGCGCCGTTATGAGGCCATTGGGGTCTGAGGAAATAGCTCATAGGCAATCAGCGGTCCAAAGCGGAAAGGGTAACGATGGGCCCCCACACAGCCTTATGTCGTGCTAAAAACTCAGATGCCGAGGTTGTAGTAGCCCTCCGGCTCCCACAAGGCCACATCTGGCAGGCCACCAGAGCAGTGTCTGGCCGTAGATATCTGATTTGCCTGGGTTTGCTTCATCTATTCCCAGTAGCATTTTCATAACTCCTTCGTGCCAGTTCCTAGCAGCCCATCCGAGCAGCGTCTCGCCGGACTCAGTTGATTTGTTTGGATTGAGCTTATCCCACCCGAGTAGTGCTTTCATCACTCCTTCGTGCCGATTCTCGGTCGCACGGGCAGCGGTGTTCCACAGTCACTATCTGGTTCGTCGGGGCTAAGGTCGTCACACCCAACAGAAATTTCGCCACTCCCTGTGCCTATTCGTCAGAGCCCATCAGAATGGTGTTCGGCCATGGGTATCTGATTGGTCTGGGCGGACGTCGTCGCACTAAGGAGAATTTTCACTACATTCGAGTGCCCATTCGAATCAGCCCACCATAGTGGCGTTTCACCGAACTGACTTGGTTTGCTGGGGCTGACGACCCGCCTGAGCAGCATTTCCACTATTTCCTCGTCCCCATTCCTAGCAGCGCATGCGAGGGGTGTTCGGCCGTCTATATCTGGTTTCTCGGGGTCGACATCGCTCCGCCCGAGTAGTATATTGACCACGCCCTGGTGCCTATTCAGAATAGCACACCAGAGAGGTGTCCGGCCGTGCTCATCTTGTTTGTCGTGATTGACTTCGTGTTCGAGTAACGTTTGCACCACCCCCTCGTGTCCACCGGCAGGGGCACACCAGAGCGGTGTTTGACTGTACATATCTTGTTTGTCGGGGTTGACGATGTGCCGTTCGAGTAGCGTTTTCACCACTCCCTCGTAGCCATTCACAGCAGCACACAAGAGAGGTGTTTGTCCATAGATATCCGGCTTGTCGGGGTCCACGTCTTCCAGTCCGAGTAGCGTCTTTACCATTATCTCGTGCCCATTCTCAGCAGCACACCAGAGTGGTGTTCGGCCGTACCTATCCGGTTTGTCGGGGCTGACGTCGTCCCACCCGAGTAGTGTTTTCACCACTCCCTGGCATCTATTCTTCGCAGCCCACCACAGCCAGTGTTCTCAACGGGGCAGTCCGTCCGTCCTGGAGCTGGACGGCGGTGGACGGCGTTCAGCGGTCCCGTCCGGTCTTTTTCAAAAGTTGCCCTACGCCCCACGGCCAAAGACCGTTTCCCCCGCCATCCCCGGCAGTCCGCCAAGGAATGAGTTAACTTGTCCTGCAACCCTGTGCGAAGGACTATAGCCCCGCCGTCCCCCGCCATCCCCCGTGAAACATGTTTCATGCCAAGGAAACCGTCCGAATTAGTAAGCAATCTCCCCTCTGGGGGGAGATTGCTTATGTGCCCAGCGTTCCTCAGTGCCGGGAGGTCGGGAATATTCTGTTCGTATATGACTTTTTGCTCCTCTCAAATATGGTTTCTTTCTCTTCTCAAATGTTTCTTTCAGCTCTCTGTCTTTTTATACTCGTTGCTGGTTGAAGCCAAATATGTTTTTATTTCATTGTTCCTTTTGTTCCTTTCAAGTCACTTCTTTGATAGTCTTTGTTTTTCCTTGTGAAGGAGTTGCGGTGGTAATGGCTGGACTCAACCACTGTACTATATAGCTGAGCTATGTCTTTCTTATTATTTTATTGATAAGTGTTGTTACAATAAGAGATCTTGCCTACTCGTCTTTTATTACTTCTTCGTCCAGTTTCCTATTACTTGATAGCTGGAATCCCATAGTTGTTAGGGTATGATAGTTAGTTTGGGGTATGACCGGTTTAGGGTCGTGACTGCCACTTGGGGGTTTTTCCCGTTGTGTGGGTTTTTCCTGTTTTGTGTGTTTGTGC
>Ga0307509_10008633_pt1 | contig 12934 bp, 6 predicted proteins | sample 10_EM_MG_FD_202245 | JGI IMG/M metagenome (GOLD analysis project Ga0307509, IMG submission 202245) | Populus trichocarpa ectomycorrhiza microbial communities from riparian zone in the Pacific Northwest, United States - 10_EM | ecosystem: Host-associated > Plants > Roots > Unclassified | place...
ACAACATGAATATAAACCATATATATTAGTGATAAATCTAATTTTAAAAAATTAATATCATTGTTAATGAAAATACTAATAATAATTTTCAATATTATTATTAATATCATTGTTATTGAAAATTGTAATGAAAAAAAACTTTTTATAATTGGGTGGTTTAATTAATTAAATTGAACAAGGTTCAATTTGATTCAATGACTTTTCAAGAGGCGGAACGGAACATGTGGAATGAAACAGGAACGTTCCGGGTGAAATTTAGCTGAAAAATCCGGAACGGACCGAGATTTAAAATGAGATGAAATTTGTTTCGTTTTGTTTCGTTTTTTGAATTGGTATTGAACGTTTCGGCCATTCCGGGCGAAACGGAATGGAATTGACAACCTTGGTTGTGACTTGTAAAAGACTGTAGAAAAGAAGGGAGGGATAGACAACGCCACATAAAATGCCTAGTGAAAGTTTTAATAACCACTCGCTGAAAGGTCGCGTGAGTGTCACGTGTATTGCGCATTGGTTGTGTGAATGTTGTTTTCTACCGAAAAATATTATACAGTACATACATGGTATATGGATCATATATGCATCATACATGCGCATGTCGCAGCGCATCATTTCCTCTATTGTTTTTGGTAAGCGTGTGTACATTAAGGCAGCATTTCGAAACACGCGCCAGCCTGTATTTCTAAAAAGTTTTAAAAAAATTTAATTATTTTTTTTATGTTTTGAATAGTTTTGATGTACTACTCTCAAAAATAATTTTTAAAAAATAAAAAAAAATTATTTTGATGCATTTCAGCATAAAAAATACTTTGAAAAGCAACCAAAACCACACTCCCAAACTGACACTAAAGATCTTTGTTTTGGCATTGAAGGCCATTTTTTTCTTCTTTCTTTCCTTTTTCTTTTTGGATGTTTGCATCTGCTTTGCAATTTTTCATATTAGCCCCTAAACTTATCTTACTTTTTAATTTGATCCTTGATTTTTTAGTTATTATTTGAATTAATTTATGAAATTAGAATTTTGTTTCAATTGCATCCTTAATCAATTTCTTGCTTTGTCAAATTTGTTCCCTATTCTTTTACTTGCTATTTATATAATTTGAGAAAATTTTTAGAATTAATTTTTTTTTATGATTTCATCCTCCATTTTTTTCCTATTAGATTTCATCTTTATTTTTTTTATTGTTGTTTTTTTTCCTTTGCAAAATTTTTTAGATTGATATTTTTTTACCCAATTTTATCCTTCAATATTTAATTAATCTAGATATAAACTTCTTGATTAATACCGTATCTAGAATTTCACGGATAGCAAGTTTTGAAAATTAACCTAGTTTTAGGGGATTTGCCTGGGATTAGCTTGGTGTTTTATCATTTTTCTTAACCCGATGTTTTTTAATTTTATCTTTCAACATTTATTTAATCGAAGATGGGGCTATGTTTTAATTTTATTTTTGCTTTCTGGGTCCTTTGTTTTATCCTTTGGTTTTTTATATTTAATTGAGTTATGTCATGTCTTTTTATTTTTTTTCTCTTTGTTAAATTTTTTTTTTTAAAAAAGTGATTCTATAATTAAATAGAATTGATTGAATATAGGTGGATGCTCACTTCCTTTCATTTTGTTCAGTTTTATTTTCTGGGGCGTTGCTCTTGCAACTTATGTGGTTTTTTTCGATGTCGTTGTACAATTTCTTGTAAAGAGGTTTGAATCATTTCAACAAACTCTTCCGGTTGTGGGCGATGTCAATAGTGGAGTGATAGTAAGTTTTCAACAATCTTTTCTTTCTTCTTTTTCTTGGTATAATATCAGTGACTTATTTGTTTTAATTAATTATAGCTAGACGTTTTTTATATGGTTCGTATGTTATCATTGTTTATGATTTAAATCAAATTATTAGATTACATGATTTTATTAGATCTAGTCAAGTTAATGACCCAAACCTAAGGTTTTTCTTGCTTCTTTAAAAAGACTATTGCCACCAAGGCATCCATTATGTACATTAAAACAAATTGGACCGGCTAGCAGCGTAGCGCGGGTCACCAATCTAATATTGACAAAAACTAAAAGAGGAGGGGATTGTTTGTACCCCTCCTCACAAAAAAAAAATATTTATTAGAATAATATTTTTTTTCCTTCCTTTTTTTTGTCTTTCAATTTTAGTTTCTTATTTCAATATTATATTTATTGAGGAGTGAGATTCATATTTATTTTTAATTTATTTTTTATGAGGCTATCCCAGTCTCATGACCCAGATTACGGGCTTGATGAGTTAACTCGGTTGACTCGAGTTTTTTCCTCTTTTTCTAATTGACTTTTTTATTTTTCAATTACATCCTTCAATATTGGATTGATTGAGAATTATATTTCATGATTTATTTCGGTTTGTTTTCTATGAGGTTATTCTTATCTCATGAATTGGTTCACAAGTTCGACGAGTTAACCCAGATTGATTCGAGTCATTTTTTAATTGAATATTTTTTTAATTTCATATTTTAACACTGAATTGATTGGAAATTAGGCTTCAAAGTTTGTTTTAATTTTCTTTATATTAGGTCACTCGGTCTCATGACTCAGGTCACGAGTATGATAGATTGACTTGGGTTATTATTTTTTCAATTTCATCATTCAATGTTAGGTTTATTGAAAATTAGGCTTTATAATTTTTTTTATTTGTTTTCTATCGGGCTATCATGGTTTTATAACCCGACATGTGAATTGGAAAGTCAACCTAGGTTGACCTGAATCAATTTCATATATTGTTGTTTCAATATTTATAAAAAAGATCTCATAATAAATATTTATTTTGAGTCAAACTATGTTTTTACTGGTTATCCTGGTTAATTTTAGATTCATCAAATCAATCAGGTCATATCAAATCAATCATCTTACAATTTATTTTTTTTATAACATTAACAACACCTAAATATTTTACATAGCGTTAAAAAAAAATTATCTAACATGTAGCGTAGTGCGGAACAATAATTTAGTAAACTTTAGTGGATAATGTATACATTTCACATGATTTTGTATATTTATTTATTTTTATTGATTTAGTTACGAATGATGTTTTGTGCGAGAATATTTATTAAAAGAAAAATTATTTAATGACCTCGTATATCATATCACTTATAAATCAGTTTAATAAACAAAAAAATCTATAGATAAAACACAACGTCCCGTTTAACAATGTGTATGTTTGATAAAATGTTTTTTTTATATATCTTTTTATTTATAGATTTAGTTTATGGATAATATAGTTAATTAAATCAATTTGACACCAAATTAAGTCATTATCATTTGGTACATGATATCTTTATAGACACATCCTAAATCACCCTACCCTTTCCAGTAATATAGCAATTAAATGGGAAACCTCTCAATCTAGCCTTGTAATATATTATAATTTAAAATATTTTATATTATTACTGATGGAGTTACTAACGGAACACTTCTATCAGTATATATATTTTAGAGAATTAAAACAAATTATTGTAAATATCACTGCTACTGTTAACTCTCCGATATAATTACAGATGATACTATATGTTGATAATATGTTATATTTACTGACGGATATATCGACAGACAATTAAAAACACCAATGGAATTGCATATGATATTTTGTTAGTTATAAGGCAAACTTCCCGAGAAAAATACCGATGTAATGAAATGAGTAAAAAAATTTTGACTTGCTTTGTCCACCTATAAATCAATTGGTAAATTTATTATCGATGGACTCACTCATAGATCAAAAATTACCGACAAGAGTTTTTCCGATTGACTGTTTATATCCATTAGCCTATCGGTAAAATACTTACCAATACAATATAAGTGTAAATACCAATAAAAATTTTCATCGATAAAACTATTAAATCTATAGTTTTAGTACTCCATTATCAATTGATTTTTTTTCATCAGTTTTATTATAAAAGTATTCAGATATTCGACAATGTCACTTTCATCTATTAGATATTAATAATGATTAAAATATTCGATCCAAATTACATGTGATCGTTAAGCTATTCCGTAAATAAACCTAAATCTATCATAAAGGATAATTTTAATATGAAATCAACAATTTTTTTTTTCATTTCTCCTTTTATATATAAATAATTCATATCCTAGGACCTTACCTAAGAACTTAAGCTATTAGGTTGAGATGATTCTTTGACATGGCGTTAGAGTCTTGATGACCAAGCGGTCACGAGTTTGAATCTCACCATCCCTATTTATTTGATAAAAATTAAGCACAAGATAATATGGGCATGTGCAAGTTTCAAGTCCAAAGGACTTTCACTTGAGGGGGTGTGTTAAAGAATAATTTATATCCTGAGACCTTATTTAAAAGCTTAAGCTATTGAGTTGAGATAGTTCGTTGACATAAACTACTAAATGAGAGCAAAATGTATTATGATTTGATGTTAAAATTAATTCATGTGTGAGAATTTTATGACATAAAAAAGTTTTACAAACATAAAATATAACATCAATGTGGTTCTAACATATATTTGGAAACTTTTTTTTTTTTTGTGGTGCATGAATTCATGAAATATATCACTATCCCCAATTTATAGATGTACACTAGCCTCTGCGCCTACATTTCACTGTGGAGTTAGATTATTTTTTAAATAAAAAATAATATTTAAATACTAAAAATGAGTAAAAATAAAAATAAAAAACTCTTCATGACAAATATGTAAAAACACTAATTAAGATTAAGCTAACATGGAATATTCTGTTAAACTCGCGATCTAGATTATATGACTGGAATAATCTGATTAAAAATAAAAAAAATTATAAAGTCTTTTAAAAAAGTATATTAACTTTTTTAAACTCGTGACCCAAGTTATTAAACTTGAAGCACTCAATTTAGAAAAATCATGAACTTCATTTCCTAGAAAATTAAATATTAAAGGATGAAATTGAAAAAAAAAATTCTAATCTTACAAAAGAATTTTAAAAAATAATAATTCAAAAAATAAGGATCAAAATCACTATCACAACCATTGCTATTATCATTATGATAATTATTATTATTATTATCACCACCACCACTACAATTATTGATAACATTATCGTTATTTATAATAATAGCAGCATTCCCTTTAATATTATTACTATTTTAACAACCATCACTACAATCATCATCACTATTATTATTATTGTTGCTATTACTATTATTATTATCACTATTATTACAACAACTATTATCAGTATTTTTATTATCATCACTATTCTTCTTCTTCTCTCCCATATTATTATTATTATTATTATTATTATTATTATTATTATTTGTAGTAGTAGTAGTAGCAACAATATTGTTACCACCATAATCAATACAACAATTACTACTAATAATATTATCATCATTATCATTATAATCATTATTAAGTTAATTATTGTTGTTGTTGTTATCATCGATAATATTATTATTTTCATTTCTATTCTTATAATCATCATCATCATCAATGCTATTATTATTATCATCATCACAATTATTATTATTTTTATTAGCATCATCATCATTATTAATATAACCATGACCATTATTACAATTATTATTATTACTACTACTATTACTACTACTACTGTTGTTGTTGTTGTTGTTGTTAATGTTGAAAAAAATAAAAACCATGATCTTGATTTGAAGGATAGAATTCAAAACTATAAAAACTTAGACAAAAGAGCCAAGAAAAACAATAAGAAATCAAAAGAAAATAGACCAAATTGAAATCATTATTATCATTGAAAAAAAATCATAAACTTGATTTGAATGATAAAATTGAAAGAAATAAAAACTTTGATAAAAATGCAAAGAAAAAAAATAAGAAATTAAAAGTAGAAGGACCGAATCGAAATACCTTATAAATACAAATTAAAACCAAGGGTTAAATTGAAGAAATAAAATTTTAAAGAAAGAGAAAATGACTAAAAAACAATAATCAAAACTAAAAGGTATGAATTTGAAAAAAAATAACAATGAGGACCATAATGTATTTACTAAGGTAGGAGAGAGAAATGAAGGATGAAAAAGAAGAAGAAATGGTCACCGGTGATACACCGCCCATATTTGGAGTGCACACGCCGCCTATAATGGAAAAGGAGACAGAGAGAAATCGACAAAGACAACAAAAGAGATTTTTTAACTGCCAGAAACCTATCGTGTATAAAAAATAAAAAAACCTAAATACCCCTACCCGAGACCACTATTTTGTTTTTATTTTATTTTTGAAGGTATTTTGATTATTGTTCACAAAACATTGAATGGACACAAATATCTCCAAATAAATCAGTAATGACTAATGTAATTGTAAAAATACCAAAGTAACCATAGTCCAAAAGCATGCAATTTTTTTTATAGAAATAAGAAAATAGTCATTACAATTACACCATAGCGGTGAACAATAAAATATAAGAAGGGCTAAATTAAATCCTCTTACATTTTAGCTGTTTGTTAATATAACCTTATTAATTGACGCTACTGTTTATTATTTTATTTGAAAAAAAAAATTATATATAAATGCTACAATATTGCTATCCTGTTTGCTCAGTAATGTAATCCTCAGTGAGCTTTCAAATAAAATAAAATATATAAAACCAAAAATAGCTTGAGTGGATGAAAGCGCCTTGCTAATTATAAGCTCTGAAAAGGATAGGAGTTGGCGTCATTAACTTGCCTAGGCAGCTAGTTAGATAAAAAACGAGTTCAAAAACCTAGAGATTAACACATGGAAAATGATTGATGGATCGGGTTAAACTGTATCGTCAAGAAAGAACGGTTGAATAGATGCCAATCCCAGGTAAGAACAGTGACATGAAATTACAGCATGCCAGATATTATGGTCGCAGATTTCCACTAACAAAGCCTTGGGATTTTGCATGTTTGGGTGTCTAATATGTTAAGCAATCGTTATCACATCTTAATTATTAGTCAGTGTAATGACAGGTAAGAAACAAATCTTTCAATGTAATGACGCTGGGTTGTGTTCTTGGGCTAATTGTCTCCACATTAGAGCTGTCTGTCTGCTATCATTTCTCTAAAGTAACATCACATACTGTGCCATTACATGTCATTTGAATCGTCAAACCTTAATTAGCATGTTTTTATGTGTATCATATTGACATTAACACCTCATGTTGCTTTTTAATTATTTTTTGTTCTTTTTTGGTCAATATATTAGCAGTCCAAATCAAGCTTGAAGCTCAATATTGGAAGGTAAGGGGTTACGAGATTTGATTTGGCTAGGTGGGAACATGTCCAGAGAGGATGAAGGCAACTCCCATTATTACCTACCGGGCCCCTTCACCCCTCTCTCCATATTTCTCCTTCTTCTGCTTTATTATTAGCAGGTCTCTCTCTATCTCTCTCTAGTCTCCTCGTTGCTTACACTTACACATGACCTTGTACCACACAACTAAAGGCAAATGGGACCCTCTCGTTCTCGTTCTCATTTCTTCTATCACTTTCGACCTAATCTAGATCGATAGAAAACTACTCTTTTGTTGCCAATTATTTTTCTCACCTCAATCAAGTTTTTTCCACTTTACATTTGGGGTTTGGGATTGACTTATGGAGCCACAAATACAGTGTGTTTTATCCATAAATGCCAGCTTTTTCCTTCAGGGCGCACCATAGATTTGCATGATCACATAAATACTCCGGATATATACGATCAGTATCGATTTAATTAAAGGGTTTCTTGCTGATTTATGGAACGATAATTGGCTAGAGGTGGGATCTTGTTATTTCTAGCAAATTCCACAGCCTCCAACTTGAAAATGGAAAATAATTTATCTTATCTCTCAACAGGCTGAACTTATTGTAATAATCGATGAAATACGCGATTGTACATATCTGACTTTAATTTATCAAGAATCATCGGATTCTACGCATGATTCCTCGCATAACATTATTTATAGTACCACTGATCATTGCTTTCATTTGTGTCTTGCCTGGGCAAGGGAGTTGCAGACGACGCAAAATCATTTTTCTTGGAATAAAGAAGATTTCAACTTTCTATTTCTTCTATTAAATGAATATATTTTAAACTTAAAATTTGAATAAACCTATCATTATATATCTTGTATTTAGTTTAATGAAACAGATTGTCCTTACCGGCCGATATTTCATTGCCTGCATAACGGCCGGTATTTACCTGTAAGGTATTGTATGGAACATGAAAATCCATTTCGCGGTTTCACAACTGAGAATTTGTATCTCCATTTACGAATGAAACAGATTGTCCATCCTCGCACTTATCTGCTTGTACGTAGGTATATATTTTCATTCATTATATATCTAAATTCTAAATAAAATTCAATCCTACACTGTGATTAGAAAAGAAAACCCGCTTGCTATCTTAATTAAAACTTGAAAAGTTGGACCATGGAATATTATAATGCAACCAAAACGAGGTCACGGTGGCACTGTAGAATTTATATATAGGTATCTGAGCTTTGAATAAGGTAACAGGTATCCCTTTTTTTACATGAACAATTTTTATCGGCTGATTGAAAAATACAAGCACCACTACGCATCGACATTCAGTAATAATATTAAAGGTCCTCCTATACTATCTTTGACGGATAATGGAAACAATAATGGAGGGGAGAGATAAATATATAGTGGGATGAGTAAGGAGGCATGGAGGTCCAGTGGTAAAAACTTGGGATCAAGATGTTTGCTCCCTCTGTGGTCTCAGGTTTCGAGCCCTGTGGTTGCTCATATGATGACCACTAGAGGCTTACATGATCGTTAACTTCAGGGCCCGTGAGATTAGTCGAGGTGCGCGAAAGCTAGCCCGAACACCCATGTTAAACTAAAAAAAAAAAAATTTGCAGCGGATCCTATGGACAGGGAATCCTAGTTCTTGCAGGCCCTCTCTTCTCCATTATAAGATCTCGAGCGTGCTTGTGTGCATGTGCGTGAGAGAGAGATAGAGGGAAAGACTGCCTAGAGAGCGCATTCAAGTTTGGGTCTTTGGAGACTGTTCTGTCTTTTGCTTCACTAATTCACATGCATCTATAATTTCCAATCATATACTGATGAATACCATGGGCTTCTTGATAATCTTCAATGCACCAGTGTGCTCTATTTTTTTAATATGTTTATTTTCTTCGCTTTTGAAGCCAGAATATGGGAGTTGTGATTCCATGAAAATCTAACTCGAGATGCATATGCATGGTGGTTCAAAAAAATCGAGATGCAAGGGCTTACACAAGTACCCAGAAGAACAAAAACAAGGAACATTTACTCGATTTGCTATAGATCCTCTTGTTTAATTAGGGTAGAAGTCCTAGCGTAGAATTATAAAGATACTCATTTCAGTTATGATACTATTTGATGATAACTTGAAACATTTTTATATTACCATAAGAAAGACTCGAATTCAAATTCTATTGGAAATATGGAAACATAAGTTAAGCTGCATCTGTTGTGATGGTTATCTTGTGTAGATTTCAATATTACTTTTTTAGGCTATATCTGTTGTTTTGTCCTCTTTGTATGGACCTTGCTTCGTTTGGTAGTTCCTGTAAAATTGATATGCTGCAGGCTCTGTAATTTCACATGCCATCAGGTTATGACGTTCAATGAAATCATATACTTCTAAAAAAAAATAAAATTAGTTAAGCTGCATCTTGGCAACCTATAATATGCTCAACTTTTTGTGCACTTCATGAGAAAATCAAGTGCTAAGCGAGAAAGATGACGCATTACAGCATTTCTTCTTTGCCTCTTGGCATCAAGATAGCTGCAAGTCCAAAACTAACGATATGCTTCATGTTTACATCATTTCTTGTACTCTCTAAAAGAGAATATGGAACTCGAAACTTTGTTGGAAAACCAATCTTTCTCCACGACGACATGGGGTTCAATCTTCCTTCTAAATAAAGCAATATATTGACAAAAGAACTCGTGTACGTGCACAAGTCCTCCAAATTTTCATTTTAAGAAATGTTTTTGCCATTTTTGCCTACATTAAATCAACAGCATGGTAATAGAATAATAAATTTATTATACATATTAGCCGATTACACTTACCTGCATGACACGGCTCATAATAATAAAATTTTCGTGTGCATTAATGGCAAACATGGCATTTATGGCAATATATATGTATAACAACAAGTACAAGCAGTAATTAATCTCTAATCAAATCTTCCTTGGCCAGAGATACTGGAGGATGTTGGAATATTCATGGTTTTATGGTTTGGATCTTGCTTAGCCACTAGGATCTCGGCAGGTTGAGCTTGAGATATAGACTCTGCTGTTCTAGCTGATTGTTTGCCTAAAGAATTGAATAATTAAGGTTTTACACGTCTGGTTTGTGCGCACGCATTGATGTTTTAGCCTGAAAATTCTCGTCGACCGGCCGGGTTCAATTACAACGCCAAAAGTGAGAACTTTTGAGGAAGGAACTTCAAATTATTCATCATCGCTTTAAGAGATTATCCAATGCCAGCCTCCACCTTCTCAGCTAGCTGCATAGATACACTATAATTAAGTTTTGTTTTAAACAAGTTTTTTAGGAAAAATCTTCCTAGTATTGATGGATTTTTTAAAAAATTAAATGTATGATAAAGGATCTTTCTTTAGCTTGTACATTAATCGAGTTTAATTACAATATATTCCATCTGTTTGATGAGTTCCCAACACCAATTATCATTGATTGAATCATTTTGTTCTCTTCCATCACATTTCTCTGTAAATTAGTTCTTTGCTTGCACGTCATGGACCCTATGGCACATGGGGTTCACCAAAATCTTCACCGACCTTTCATATTTTCCTTCTATTTAATAGAACAACAATAACAAAATCACATTTAATATCATAATAAAAATAAATAAATAAATAAAAATTGTCATTTAATTTATTTAATTTATGGTAACTAAAAATTCTAATTTATCTTCATAAATTCTTAGATAAAAAGCTGGTTATATTAAAGAGAAAATCCATTATCCTAAAGTATTTTTTTTTAAGATAAGTTTTTATATTTTAAACTTGTGATGATATATCTATTTGGCCTTTCTAATTATTTATCTAAACATAATATGTGTTTTTTTAAAAAGTAATTTGAGATTAGAGTCGAAGACTCCATCCCTATTTCTTGAAACATGAATATTTTTTTTTATGACTCAAATTAGACTTAGAGTTGCTTTCAATAAACTTTTAGGGTTGTATTGATACAATCCAAATCAATTCATGATATGTTACAAAAAGAAGTTCTAAAACTTTTTTAAAAAATTCTAGCATGTGTTATCATCAAAATATCACTAATAAAAAATATAATTAATAAAAAGATATAAAATATAAGAATATGCTTTATTTTTTTCTTTTAAAAAAATATTATTACCTCGAAGGTCACTTGGATGGTAGAATAATGAATCATTGTCATATAGGAAAAGTGAGTTGAAAGGATATAACAATGCATTTACCAACTCATTTATTCGGATTTAATTTTTTTTTTAAAATATTTTTTAATGAATTAGAAACAAACAATTACATACCAACACACAAAAAAAATTAACTCTTTTTTTAACAAAAACTTTCCTACCATTTTTTTTTTAAAATGAACGTTCACAATTAATACGTACTATGACACTGTTTGTTTTTATGTTTCAAAAATATTTTTGAAAAAATTTTAAATTTTTTTATTTTTTTCTTTGCTTCAAATTAATAATTTTTAGTGTTTTTAGATCATTTTAATGTCCTAATATCAAAAATAATTTTTTTAAAATAAAAAAAAATCAGTATGTTATTTTATTTGAGGAATTCTTATCAAGAAATGAAGCATGTGTGAAAGCAATCTCTAGCAATTTCTTATTATGGAATTTGTAATGAAGTAATCCTTTAACCTCATCAAGGACTTGCAAACATTCTACTATTGTTAACTCGAGAGCCACTTTTGACCGTTTGGTCCTTTTGACTATTTTTGAGCTTCCAGCAATATTTGAGCTATTTTTTCCATTTGAGGTTTGCTCTTTCTTAGCTAGCATCTGATAATTTTCTAAAAACTTTCTTGCAATCTCTGGGAAACATGCTCTTGTTGTTGCATATTAGGCTAGCAGGTTATCTCTTTCTCTCTTCTTACTGTAGCCAAAACCTTTTCTTGAGTAATTAAGTTAGGACCTAATTTCCTTTTATTTTTCCAGCTCTTCAGAATCCAAATCCTCATTGTATAACTTCTCCTGCATCCTAGAAATTTCTTGCACATTACTAATGGTCTGAGTCATTTTCCTTCTTGGCTCTTCATATGTTCGGTCAGCTGCTCGAGACATTTGAGCGTATTGGGACCTCAGAGAATAGTCTGCTTCCTGGCCTTGTGGGGAAAAAGTAAACTTGGCATTGTTTGTATTTGGGATGTAAGCTGCCTACTGAGAAAATATTGCTCTTGTTTTCCTCATTCATTGTATGATCCAAACAGGACATCGAGGTTAATGGGGGTGTCGGAATAAAGGAAAAGTTAGGTGCTGTTAGCTCTCACAAGTCACACCAACGTCGTCTTCTCTTCTCACCTATTTATGAAAACTAGCCATGTCTCCTAGGAGTTATGTTTGAAAATGAATAGTCTTCCCAACATTAGTTTTCCCTATAGTTTTTTTTTTTTTTTTTTGAGGCTTCACGATGGCCCCAATGGACCCATTTATATAGTATTAATTTTCAATTTTTGATGGCAGGCCGGCAGTCTATCAAGTAGAAAGACGGTGAAAGCAACTTATCAGACTCTGAATTCGTTGTCTAATCTCCAGTCTCCACCTTTTGGCCCCATTATTTGTGAAATGTCAGTGGTGGTCTCGGTAAATTACCAATTTTGACCTATGCCCTTCCAGCCCTATTTTCATTTTCTTTTACGGCTTGGTGCGAGGGATGGTGTTGTTTTTATTTCATAATTTTTAATTTTTACTCCGTAATTTATTTTTATTATTTAAATAGAACAA
>Ga0307509_10008634_pt1 | contig 12932 bp, 21 predicted proteins | sample 10_EM_MG_FD_202245 | JGI IMG/M metagenome (GOLD analysis project Ga0307509, IMG submission 202245) | Populus trichocarpa ectomycorrhiza microbial communities from riparian zone in the Pacific Northwest, United States - 10_EM | ecosystem: Host-associated > Plants > Roots > Unclassified | place...
GAATTATTGCCGGTTAGGATCTCTTACACCTTCCCATCCGTGCTGCTCCGCCATCGAACGGACCCTAGTAATCCGATGGCGGTACCCAATCGCTATGCTGAGTTTCGGCGTGCCTCCCAGGAATGGACCTTACGAAGCTGAAAAAGCACGACTTTGGCAGTGATACTGCTGTCTGTTGCCCAGCGTGTCCACCACCTGGCCTGACCATGGGGAAGAATCGCGAAATCGGTGAGATTTGTCTTAAATAAATGCTCCTAAGGTTTAATCACTTTCTTAGTGTTTTGTGGCGTGCAAAATGCAAAAACTCCAGGACTATTATAACAACAGGTGAACAAAATAAAATAATTACAAATCCAAGTAACCTATGCCGACTGAGTAGCGTTGGGGTCACGATATATCTGTTATGGATGGTTTCACGTCATTTTATGATGTAGGGGTTTAAGGAGTACTCACTTTGATATCCCAAATATTGCCAATTTTCTTCTCATCGACCGGAGCCTCTTCGACATCCAAAACGAGGCCTTTCTCTGCCATAGGACTGGTTTCTAGCGCCGACTCGAGCTTGAGTCCTTGTTCATTGGCTAGATGAAGTAGACAGATGAAACAGAAGCTTGTGCTGATTTCTTCCATCTTTTCGCGAGGATAGGACCTTTGAAGCCCTGTTATCACCTGGCTGAATTGTCTGGATTCGGATGGATCTGTTGGTTCAACTTCTGGCTCATCAACCTCCTAATCGAACAAGCAAAATTAGCATAAAGTTCCCGGGAACAGGTATATAGGGAGAAACGAACCATGCTCTCATCTGCGTCTTTATTAGCAGGCTCTTGCTTCGCAACAACAATATCCAAGCCCTTCCAAATATTTTCCTTAAGTTTCCGGACATCAACACGTTTGGCTCTCTTTGCGTAGTTAACGAACTCGGGGCGAACCCGTCGAGTCTGCCCCTGAGTGGCAGCGAGCAAGTCCTGCTCGCCCGCGTCTTCGCCAGCCATACCACCGCCCTCACCATCATACCCTGGGTCGTCGTCAAAACCTGGACCGAAGTCATCATCGTGGAAGAATTGGGTGTTGAAGGGAGCAGGAGCGTCGTTGACTTGAAAATTTGTTAGTTCAAGGATATACTTGAAATTGAAGGGGCTCACTGTCTTCGCCATCTTGGTCGTGCTCTCGGTTTGCCGCTTGTTCAGCAGCTGCCTGGGCCCAGAAGTTCTCGTCGACTTCACCGTCGCCGTTATCATTCATTCGGACGCGTTTGCCACGCATCTTAAGCTGTCGATAAAAAGACAATGTGAGTTTCAATCCAGAACAGAACAGAACATACTAACGAAGAATGTTGGTTTCAAGAATAATGTAACGAGTTGTCGACTAGAGAAATGCATATCGTCGGGCAGCTTATGGTCATCGCGTTTCTCTTTCTTCTTTTTCCCTTTCTTGCCCGCTGTTGGGCCTGTACCAGGAAGGTTAATCCCTACACCTTTAGTGGCCTTGGCGAAGAGCTCTTTGGTGAGCTCCTTAATATCCTTCTCAGGAGGAGTCAAAAAATCGATTTTCACGGCTTCCTTCTTCTGCCTCTTGTTAGGCTTGTTCGCGGGATCTGCTTCCGCTGGTGGAGATGTCGTTATAAGTATGCCCTTCGCATAAAATAATTTGAAACTCACGTTTCCGAATGACTTTCTTGAGTTTCCAATGTTCCGGTCCAGCCCAGTTCTTGTGGAAATTCTGATCAAAATAATCCAATGCCCCTCCTTCACCATCGTCGTCCGCCATAGCCAGAACCAAATCGCGTTCATTGGGCATCCTACGAGGATCAAAAGGCACAAATGGACCTGGGCGTGCTGGTTCTCCGTCGCCTGCTGGACCGACAGAGCCATTATTGGAATGATTGTCGCCGCCATAGTCGTCACCACCCATGTCACCTCCATAATCGTTCTCGACACCGTCGGCACCAACGAAAAAGTCTTCCACAGGTTGGACATCACCTGAGTCAAGGTTCATCCCGAAACCTTCGTTCTCATCATCATCGTCAACGTGGTGCTGCGTGTCGTCCAGAAACATTGTTGTATCGTCGAAACTCTTGCCATTTTTGGCGAAGGAGAAGTCAGAAAGGGAATGTGAGATCGCCTTGTCCTCCAAGACTGAAAGATCAGGGAAAAATTGGTCTGTAGTGGATGTTAATCTTGGGTGTTAAAACTTGAATAAGAAAAGAACCACAGACTTCGCAAATAGCTGAGATCAACGACATCTTCTGGTTCCTCGACAACTTCTTCCTCCTCAACTTTCCCCATCGAATCACTGGCATCGAAGATGACTCTCATACAACCTTCAGAACCAATGCCCAAGGCCAAGTGATTCATGAGGAGACCACTGGCACCGCCCTCGTCAAAGTCGGCACAAGTTTTCTTGAAAAGAGGATCAACGGCGAACTCCAGGTCTGGTTTCTTATTCTTCAAGGAAGATGGATCTTGGGCAAGCGTTGCACCCTTCGTGCGCTTCCGCTTCTTTGTTTGTGAAGGACCACCGTCTGGGTTATCAGAGTCGCCTCCATCGTCCTCGACATCTTTTCCTCCAGCCTCGAGATTGCTGAGGAGTTTTCCGGTATCCGTTCCGACGCTGTCAACTCGACTGGTCCAAATTTTTACACAGCCATCCAGAGTACACGACGCGCGTTGAAAGTTGATAGAGTTATCGTCGTCGTTCCTCAACAGTTGCATGTCATGGAAATAATCAATTAGAGCAAAATTCCACGAATTTTGGGCGTTGATTTTCTGGAGTTGTATGTCAGACATGATAGCATGTAAAACAAATCAAGAACAAACGTTATCGGTAGCCATTTTCATCCATTCTTCAAAGTTGGAGTTCATGACATCCAGAGATACGTTGTTGAGGACGGGCGGTGCAACCGTGTTGAGTGGTTGCTTTTGCTTCGACCCGCGAACGAGCTCTCCGTCTTGATCAAGAGTTCCCTCCGTCGACGGTCCGGCCAAAACATTGTCGATAACCGTGATCTTTGTACTCTTTCGCCTCCTCCTTTTCTCTGCAGCATCATCATTGATGTTGACTGTCCTTAGTGGAGGCCGAGCACCGTCTGCAGGAAAACTACCGTCGTTATCCGCACGATGGACCTCGCTAAGGCGTTTCCTCAAATTTGATTTCTGCGGCCTCGGAGTTTCAGGTTCAGATTCAGGATCTGTGTCTTCGGCGTAGAGGGGCTGGGAACCAGTCGGGGATCGCGCGCGACGCGGAGGAGCCATTATAATCAAAGTCTTCAACAAAGCTTGATTCGAGCACGTGATCGTCTAGTCGCGCGACGCGTAACAAATGTGATGCGTCACTCTGTCTGCATCACTCCAGATTTCTCTTTCTCATTGGACTGCGTTCACTTGGCTTCTTCTGTAGCACCTGAATCTCCAGCTTTATAGGATTTCTCGATGCCCTCCAGCACTGATGGACGTGCTCAACGTTTGCATCACGGGCATCTTCAAAGACCCCCTACCGCATCCACACCGCTCTGGGCACACTTGCTACGCCCAACAAATCATACACCTTCGTCTTTGACAGATTTGGATGCGGTGGCACCACCCTTTACACCTTTGGACAAGAATGCAGCATCGATGCGTGTTCTTCTACACGATACTCAAGCCAACTTTGAAAACTTTAGTACTCACGTGGAAAACCTACTGGACGGAATCAAAGAGACAAAGCAACAGATTACGACCACAAACTCCCTCTTCGAACGCGACCGTGAATCTCTTATGGGCGACATCATTGATCTAGGTAAGTACCGTAGGAAACGCTACTCTCCGGAAGCCATATGACTTGTCCGAACCTTGCGCATACATGTCCATTTATTATCTTTGCAGTCAATAGGAGTCAGAGGGAAATACAAAAGTTTATTGGAACTCCATCTCAAAGTCAAGACACGGAATCTTCCTTCAAGGATATCAACATTCGCCTTAATGGCTTAGACCATCGCCTCGATGCAATCCAGGCGGTATGACCTTGCACTGTTCTGTCAGATTGTGTAGGCATGAATGCTTACAACCTTTGAATATTCAGTTCAACCAAACACATTCTCAAGCTCTACAAACGCAAATACAGGCTGTCCAGATTCTACTTGACAAGCAAGGCTCTATTGTTTCGGCTGTATTGCCATTGCTTCCTCTTATCCAAGCTCTCCCTCTTCATATAGACGCGGCGAAGACTAGTATCAATGAAACACTAGTCAAACTTTACCCAAACCGACCGTATCACTTCTCGGCTATCCCAGGACCCTCAGTCAAGGATGTGATGCCTTCCAACAAAAATTTGAAACGAAAACTATCCAACGGCCCTTCCTCATCCTTGTCACCCCTCTCACCTACGTATCCTCCGCAGAAAAAAATTCGTGCTGTAGATTCGTTCTCAAGTCCTACATATCTGTTATCTAAAACTGCCGTTGAAACGCCTCTCAAGGAATCGTCAATAATACCCACTCATAACTCAAAAAATACCCCTCTAAAAATCCGGAACAGCGTTCCTTCTGTCTCTGACTTTATTCCTCCCCTTGTTGCCGCGATTTCTCCCTTACATAGCGGAAATCATCGCCAAACAACCATAGTCCCCAGTATTACCCCTCGTCGACCGCTAGGCGATTTACCCATACCTTCTGCTCTTTCCAGGTCGAGTCGAAGAGATTCAAGTTTTTCACGTCATAGGACTCGAGACGCCACATTGGCCCGATCTAATACCATGGCCGCAGAGTTTCCCTCGACTAACTTGTTGGGGTTGACTCCTTCTGCAGCAAGACCGCCACGCCTCCTTCGTGTACACGCTTCGATCACGAATAACACCCACAGATCAAGCTCTCGGGCCTCGAACAACAGCTCGGTCCCACCTCCAGTATCGTCAACCCCCGAAGACCATACTTCCACGCGAACTGTCCTGCCTTTGAATGTCGCTGGACCACTTGAAACTACAACAAATACTTTTAACTTGATTCCTCGCCCAAATGGCGTGCAGAGGGCTGAGCCTGCAGGTACCAACACGGTCCAGGCACAGCACCAAGTCACAGAGAACGTCCCCCTTCCAATGGGTTTCAATGTGGATGCGCCAGCCAAGTCGATAGAAAAGCCAATGCCTGCTAATAGAGTGAAAGAACGACGATCGCCTATGGTGCGTTTATTTTAACTTCCTCATACCTCTTCTGATTCTGTGGATTAAAAAAACCTCAAGAGAGAGGGAAGGCGTTTCATCCCTCTCGTTGATTCAGACGATGAAGAGGAAGAGGAAGCTTTCTAGTCTTTGATATTGGGTTTAGATTTGTAGCTGTGGCTGTATGTTAAGCCAATTTTGCTGCATGTAAAACATGTGACTTTGTATTATTGCTCTAGCTTCAAATACAGTTCACCGCTACAATCGATGGAGAAGACTTCGTTACGCTTTATAATATCCAAGCCATATCTCCACTGGGTCCCCTCCAGTTCCATTTCTTTCTCCGATCTTTTGGAACTTAATGCCGACTTTAGCAGTTATATCCCAAAACGACCTTTCGGCTTCATCACGCTCCTTATACCCTAAAAGTATCGCAGGAGGCTGTGAACCGATCCTAGAAAGTCGTGAGAGCGTCTGGGAGAGAGCAGGGAACGATGCCGTGTTATATGTAACATCCGCCATTCTGCCCAAATGTAAAAATTAAATTGTAAACGACATTCTCAAAGCAGACATACATAATCGCATCTAATTCTCCCAAGTTCTTGACATTTTCCGAAAGTTCATCGTCATCCCAGTCAAGCACCAAGGCGTTTGGGGTCGTTGAAGCGTAGTATTGTGTATTTGCCGAGATGTTTTGTCTGAGGAGTGGCATGGCTGACTCTATGGCGAGGAATAAAATAATAAAATAACAGGTGGGAAGAACAGATATTGCCCCTACCTACATCTGTGGCCAGGATGTGGTGAACGTTGTCATCTGGGAAGGACGACGCAGACAGCATGACGGCCAAAACGACGGAGAGCATTCCTATTCCGGCGCCTATGCATAAAATTGCAGTATTAGGGATTAGAATCTACAACGTAAGAAATAACTTACCGAGTTCAAGAATTTTTCGCGGCCGGTCGGCAAGCAGTGAGGAATGAAGATTCTTCAATATGGGGTGGGTGTCAATCAATAATTGATTTTCTTGAAGTTCGATCAACCATGAACTCAAACCAATTCCGCTATCCCAAATTTTCTGAAACAGTCTATATCCCATTAGCGACGGCTAATGATGATGATTTTTGAGTGAACTGCCGGTATTTCTCACCTTGTCAAGGTCGAATGACGTTTTTTCGCTGAATTTTAGAGCAGCGACTTTCCGCACAACCTCACCTTCTTCGATACCTCTGTAAGGAACTAAATAATTCCTCTGTATCATCTCTTGCTTCGATGAGGATTTGGAACCCTTCCCGACAAACAGAACAGGCATCGATATCACAGGGAAGGGTAGACGCCCAACGTTTGTGGAACTGAGGTCAATGCTCTCAGGATGCGCCTGCCCAATCGCCGGTTGCTGGCCCATCAGCATCAGTCGCCAGCTTTGACCTTCACGCACCCCAGGCGGCACGGGCAGTGGGATCTCCTTGTACGCGGTTGCTAGACGCCAAGTGGTCAATTTCACGGCTTTCGTCGCGAAAGCTGGAGCATCTTCACGCTCCCATGAGTAATAGATATCTTGGGTTCCATTGAAGTGCTCTGTACGGAGATCGTTCGATATTTGGGGGGTTATGGATATTGTGCCATATGGCCCAGCTTGGAGAGGAGGAGGTCGGAGGAATGAAAGGTAGAAAAACATGGTAGGTAGGATTTAATTTAATAATATTGCAAAGATGAATTTACCAGGACGCATAGCGGCCCGGACCCGTAACATGATAAAGACTACACATATCCCTGATATCGAATTATTTTGTTTTCCATCCCAACCAAATCACGTAGCGTTTGCTGAGCTGTTCGTGCGGAATTCTCCAAATCTCCCAACCAGGTTTACTTAACCATGTTGTAAGAAAATCCCTCATGACATCCTCTGCGCGTAGTTCCGAAATCACTAAGACTGCCGTCCTTCCAGGTGTTGTGAGATGGTCAACAGTAGTCAAGAAGGGAGGTATCAAGGACGGATGATAAAGACAGTCGATCGCAAGAAGCAGATCTACGGGTTGGGTTTCTGTGTCGTAGATCTTCGCCCTTGCAGACAATGAAGCCGACTCGAGAGTCACCCAGTCGAGTTCGTCAACTACAACATTTTTTCCCTTCCCACCCAGAGGGGCATGCGGCCAACCAGGGAAATTATGTTTGACGTTCTTCTGAATCAGAGGTACCAGAGGCCCAATGTCCGTTGCAGTATACTGTCGAACAAGTGGTGAGAGTGCGATGCTAAGAAATCCTGTGCCGGCACTATATCAGGTGGTCAGGGCGCGCAGAGTCCAAGAAGGGTACAGCAAACCCGAGTTCAACGACTTTTTGGGTATCGAGAATCTGCTTGTCGAACAGACTCGACATGGAGTCCGAATGACAGTCTTGGAGTACGAGCTGTGCAAAATCGATGCTACAAAATGCAGCTAGTCAGTTCACAATTTGTTTATATACAATTTTGGCGCCAAACCTAGCTTTCCATACAACGCTACCAGTGTCACCTTTCCTGCTATGTAGCGCAGTTTTGTCTTGGTATACTTCAATCTCTATATTTCGGTTTGCAGTGAGAAAGGGCTTTCTTGACTTTCGCCCTCTGCTGGTCGGGAAACTGGATGAAGAGGGCAGCGGATTCGTCAACTCAAAGTTGATCTCCAAAATATCCTTGTGGGAATCGAGATATCCGAGACCACGGAAACTGGCAGCAGAGTCGGAAGCAGAGGTACTTTGTAATTCTGAATAAAGAATAAAAAGCTTGATTATGGTAAGTTCACCATCGCGATGGGAAGTAGAAGGGGTGTACATACTTCTTCATCGGCGTCCGTAACCTGCTCAGATTGAGACGAGAGGACAACTGAACCCCTGGTCGCAGACATTGCCTTGTATGTAATTAGTAATTAATAAAAGTCAATCTACAGCACGTGATAGATTGTGGGGAAACATCTCTCCATTACTCGTCCCACCTCTCACGCACCATCTTGACTCCTTTCTCACCGTTCATGGCGACGGCGGAGGACGGCTATTCATCTTCGACCGCCTGGGAGAGTGCCGATAACTCCGACCTCAATAACCACAGCGCATATGGTCGACCATCCTTCCAGTCTCTCGAATCCGTCGAGGAAAATTCATCGTCGGCTCCTCATATCATGTCGATATCTCCTCAACCACGCTCAAGCACAGATTCTTCTGGAAAGTCTCCAAAGTCCCAACCATGGCGGGACAACGCTACATCCTTGACGGATCGTCGCGACACGTTGACCACCATACATAGTGGTACGCCAAGCTTGGTGGAACCAACTTTTGACGAAAATGTACTGCGTGCGTTGTGTGAACTTGATGTAACTACTCGTTCTATCTTGTGTAATTCGTATCTCATTGCTATCTATTCCAGTGTGGTGTCCCTTTGCTTCTCGACCGAATAAAGCAAGGCATGGTATCATGTCGGGTAAGGATATTCACTCTATTCACTGCGTCACAGCCTTCACACACCTACGTACCGCATATACCAGGAGGCGTCAGTCTTCTTCAAGAAACGAGCATTAATCGAAGAGGAATATGGAAAGACACTGCAGAAACTCGCTCGCACGACATCTGAAGTATACGCTGTGAACGATGGGAAGGCCGGGTGAGTTCCATACATCATTTGCCTAAAATTCTGTCTTACGGTCTCTAGATCTTTCGTGTCGGCATGGCAATCTTCCTTGAGAATTCACGAGGCGATGGCTGAAAATAGAATGCGGTTTGCCCAACGGCTAAACGAGATGGGTGAGGAGCTGAGCACTCTTGTGAAGGAGGTGGACAAAAATAGGAAACAGGTTTGTCAACTGATGCTAAATTAAAGCCCAGACATCAATACACTTATGCGCTGTGTACAGACCAAGGATCTTGCGACCAGATATGAACGTGCTCTCCAAGAATCCGAATCCGTTACAGAAAAATGCAAAAATCGCCTCGATTTCACTTCGGAGGAGTTAGAACGCGTGCTCTTACAGAAAGAGGGCGAGTCAGTTAAGGATACTGGGTTGCAAAATCGTACAGGAGGAGCAGGAGGGAAGCGTGCCATCGGCAAAGCAGTCGCTAAAGGTGGTATGCTCTTGAAGGGCAAGAACCCTGGAAATGTGTGTACAATATTTTATCTGTTTGCATGTACTGAATAGCTTTTAGATCCAACGACAAGAGGATGACATTCGTTCTCGGTTATCCACGGCTTCGGACCAGTACCGAAAAGCTGTCATGGAGACACAGGCCATGCGACAGGAATACTTCAACTTCCAATTACCCCGACTTCTAAGGGTATGTTTCCGTATTTTTTACTCTTTCTCCCCTTCATAATCGCTGTTTCTATAAGGCCTTGAAGGAATGTGCCGATGAGATCGACCTTGGAACACAATATCACTTGACAAGATACTCGTTCCTATTCGAAAGCATTGTATTGAGTGATGGCTCAATATTAGTACCTCCGCCGGACGGGGGTTCGTTCGTTCCACTTTTCGCTGCTTCCTGGATCGTTTATTGTTCTCAATTCTTTGACAGGACTTGGCTTGAAGGCCACAATTGAGACAATCGACAATCGTGGCGATTTCAAAACATATATGCAAAATTATGCATATGCGCGGGGCAATGCTCCGCCACGAGGACCTCGAAGAGAAGGTCCCTCCGACGAGGGCTTTGTATGTTTGAGCATGATTCGATGGATCGGCTCGTTAACAACCTTGACAGTTACCTCCATTGCCTTCCTTCAATGACAAAATGCAGCCACTGGCGACTCCCGCAGCAAATGGTTCTAATGGCATCCAAGACAAAGGCCTGCCCACTTTCGGAATCGACCTCGCAGACCAGATGGCCAGAGACAATGTTGAGGTCCCGCCTGTTATGGTCAAATGCTGTGAAGCCATCGAGAAGTATGGCATTCGGTCCCAAGGTATCTATCGTGTCAGTGGGACAACAAGCAAGGTTGCGAACCTTAAGCAGAAATTGGAGAAAGGTTCGTCCATTCATTCAAATTCTTGCTGGACTTGTAATTATTTTCTGGTCTTACTTTTGTGGAAACATAGATTTGGAGGCGGTTGACTTAGATGCGCCTGAATGGTCGGGAGATATAAATAATGTCGCCAGTGTACTGAAAATGTGGTTACGCGAACTGCCCGATCCTCTGTTGACGGATTCGTTACATCAAGGTTTCATTGAGGCCGCTAGTGCGTGAGCGTGTCAATGCTTTCTAGGAGAAATACTAAGCCACTATTTTTCCAGAAATTGAAAATGATAGATTACGACATATCCGGCTACATGAACGTGTCAACGAACTTCCTGATCCTAATTATGCAACGTTAAAATACTTCATGGGTCACCTGCATCGGTAAAGTCACCGCGATCCGTATTCTTGAGGAGGTGCTTTAACTTGTTTTTCTAGCATAAACCAGCTTTCGGCAGAAAACTCTATGTCTATGCAGAACCTCTCAATTGTCTTTGGGCCTACTCTTTTCGGACAACATGCGTCCATTAGTGGCCAAGGCGGTGTCATGGCTGACGCATCCTTCCAGAATATTGTCCGACAATTCCCCTTGATATGAAAGACCTGCCAAACTGACGGTTTTTTTTTCTTGTACACCCCTCTTAGGCAATTGAAACGATTCTCAACCACTACACCGATATTTTCATTGACGAATCGGAATGATCTTATGTGTTTTACCCGTTCTGGACCCTGCTCTGATACCATTCCTCAAACTTTATGGCCCATCCTTCAATATACCACGCCACTGTTTCTTTCATGTTTTTACGCGCATGCTTTGGTCAAGGACGTCACATTAGTAAGTAACATATTATATTCGTTTCTCTAACCGCATCTGTAGTCATCATCTCAGTGTGTATAAGATCCTTCCATAGTATTATTTATTTGCTATCCTGGAAGTCTGTACATTAGGTACTATAATAATCGGTGGATTTCTTCTTGAAAAGAGACTGTAACATTATAAATCTCAATGTGAGGCTAGGGTATATCCGCTTTGAATATCGAAAGTCTAAGTCTAGGTATTCCTTTTTTTCTTCAGCTGCGCGAATGAATTATTTCCTTCTTGCGGAAATCATCTATGTACACAACTCCATGTTAAACTCAGGCCGAGTTCCATACATTGTTGAGGTCAAGAACCCATTTCGTGTTTGAGGGAAATATGATCTCCTTCAAGGAAGGGCAGGCGCGACCCCATTCTCGACAAAGGCTACGCTCTTCGAGAGTGTCTGCTCTTCCAACACCGTCTACACCTGTCGGTGATAGATCAAGATACGAGAGCTGACGGAAGACACTCAAGACCGAGGACAAGCCCGCTAAAATTCTCTATATGTTAGAAAGGCGATACAAATGAGCAAGTAGTAAAATGCAGAGGTACTGTGGAGGTGACTCACGATGCCGGAGAATGAATAATGCAGTGTATGGCGGAGTGCCAGCTTCATGCGTAAGCTTTCCACAGTGGGAAGGTATGTCGAAATGTTGCGCAGCAGCATCGGGCGGATTGACATGGCTGATAAATCCAAATACCGAAGAGGCACCGTCGTACGGGTCATGCGGGGAAGGTTTTCGCGGTTCACATCAGAGTCCTGTCCGACAAGAGAGAGGCACTGTACCGGACGCCCAGGGAGGATAGAGGCAGCAGCGTCGGCTGAACCGCGAAAGGAGGATAGTTGAGGAAGCGCATTGGGCGGAAGATCATCGAGCCCAGAACGCAGGTCGGATAATTTGAGATAACGTAAAGTGGTGGGGGACACCAAAAAAGAGGTAAGAATGGGTGTATATGGTTGGACACCTTTCCCGCTTTCGGCACCTAAGGAACATGATCGGAGATGGGTAAATTGGCACCCTCGTATCACGCTTTCAATGGCATGTATGGGTAGTCCCTGGTCCCTGCGTACGAGATTTGCTGGTCCAAGGAATAAGTCGAGCGATTCAAGGGGCACAAGACACTGAACAACGGCTCCAAGTTGTTCGCAGGCCTCGAGGAGGTGCTGCACCTGCACTGGTGGAGTTGAACGGTCGCTTTGCCAGCGGATATGTAGCTTTCTTGCATACTCGAAGAGGTGGGCTCTCCGATGGATGGCTTGGCACCACCAGAGTGTTTTCAAGGGATATGGAGATTGTTCAGAAAGAATATCAGTGATATGGATAGAGGAATAGAGTATTCGTTCAGCAACAGCATTGAAATGCGAAGAAACACGCGCGGCGACGGTGAGTGTCGACGGGTCGAGTTCATGAAAGATGGCGGCAAGAAGTTCGTTCGGCAATGCCATCAGCTACTGTCAGAGTAGTCAACAGCGACAGAGGTTTTCCCACTAAAAGAAAAATTCGTCGAAGCAAGGTGTTCTTAAGGCATCGACTATGTGCCTATATCAGCCGGGGAATCTCCGGGGAAATGTTGGAAGTTTTTGTCGGGCATTCCAGTTATACCTGTCGAAAGAGGCAGTCTCCAGACACCTACATCAGAGCGTTGACGGCTGATCTGATACTGCGAGGAAATTGGCTTTGCCGGCAGGGCAACATAGAAGGAACCAGAGTTTAAAAGGGGAAATAAATAGTTAAAATTACAATAAGGTACAAATGCAAAACACACTAAAATCTAAGCTCCAAAACCGTAAAGTGTACGCCCTGAGCGCTTCAGAGCATAAACGACGTCGAGGGCTTTTACTGTCTTCCTCTTCGCGTGCTCTGTATATGTCACTGAGTCACGAATGACCTGGAGGGAGATGGATGTAAATAAAGAATGAACGATAAAAAGTAGCAGGGAATACTAACATTCTCAAGGAAGAT
>Ga0307509_10008635_pt1 | contig 12931 bp, 14 predicted proteins | sample 10_EM_MG_FD_202245 | JGI IMG/M metagenome (GOLD analysis project Ga0307509, IMG submission 202245) | Populus trichocarpa ectomycorrhiza microbial communities from riparian zone in the Pacific Northwest, United States - 10_EM | ecosystem: Host-associated > Plants > Roots > Unclassified | place...
AGTTTCCAGAGCCGTCTATGCAATCAGCGGGATCGCACCTCACCCGCCGCGGCGCCGGTCAGAGAACGCGACAGGTGCGTAGAGATTCATTGTCCTCGAAACGTAGGTGAGTATTCAAGGCAGTAGCAAGAAACATCACCTATCAGAATACCCTATATACAAGTCACACGACCCACAGAGGCACAGCTTCCAATAGGTCCACACCGCATCATGATCCTCAAACTTTCATGTATCCCTCAACACATGGTATCGCAGGTCGGCGTCCAAGAGTGTACCCTGGCATGGTGCCGACGTGGAGACTAGGTCAGCGCTAAGAGATACGGCTGGGAACGGCTGCAGCTCAGTTTGGATACCCACTTCAAGTTCTCTCCTTGGTGGACGCTACGGCACCAATCTCCGGATATCTTGGGACCCAAGACTAGAGGGAATCGGTGACAAAGCTGGACCAGGAAACGATGACTTGCAAGGTTGTCAAGGGCTTCTCGATTCTCGCAGGTCTCTTCTCGCTTAGGAATCACAGTGCTTCATCGCATTGCATCTGTAGTATTCGAATTCAGTTATGTACAGAGGACATTATCATCCAAACGACATACCAATTCCGTTTTCCCGAGCATAAAAATGGTGTGCTAAGATTTGTACGATAAAAATCGACTTGCCAAGAGTCGTTACGTGTGAGCCCGTAAGAAATGCGACTGTGACGGCTGGGAATGATCTTTGAGTGGCGACAGGATCTCAGTAAGGGATTGACGAAGGCTCGCTCGAAAATAGTCTTGAGTGGGAATGGAAAGGGGGCATGAGAGTGGGATGGATGACAGCCTGTGGGAAGTACCGCATGGTGACAAGAGCCCAGGTCACGGCCCACGACCAGGGACTAGGGATGAGTCGCCTTCACCAGTCCCACATCCCTGAGTTTCACAAGCCACCGCCAATGTCCCAATCTCTTTTCAAAAAGCCCATGTGGCCACCAGCTGAGCACCAGCAGCCAAGCGATTCAAGCCTCTTTAATGTACGAACGAGGTCGTCGTCCAAATAGCCCAACGACTAGCTTGCTAGACTCCGAGTCCGACCCGGTCCCTTCCCCGGGCCACCGTCCACCGAAGACACCCAGCTAGGGTGGAAGCCCTCAGGCCTCAGACGTTACCAAGCACGCTGGGAGGATCAATCCGCCAACAACGAACGTACCTTGCCTTCACAATGCTGCTGGAGGATAGGCTCCCTCCCATTATACAACTCATGGCTGGTATTTAGCACCGAGGAAAACATTTGCTGACCACATACATGCCTTGACAAGGGAGTTAAGAAACCAATCTGCCTTTGAAAGGAAAGCCCAAGTGGTGGACTTCCGAACCCCAGTCCACGAACACCATTAATGTTTTAAAGGACGGCTACCTACTGCACAGTCTGCATGGTGACAACTTAGATTCCTACGACTTCTATCTGGTCCTCTATACCTCTCACACGAATCTTCGACCCAAAGGGAAGGAAAGGATGGCTTTTGGGCCCGGCTAGTTGCAAACCAATCCCAGATGAGATCTCGCCACCGAGTAACTTATCACTACTGGAGGATTATACTGTAGGTAGAGGACGGGACATTCTACGCTTAGGCTCCCACCACCTTACGGTTCCAGATAGCGTCCCATACATCGTTGACAAATACAGAACCTGCAGTTCACGCACGTCTTTGTTAATCTATGCATGCGTGTAGCGTGACATTACAGCAATGCCCCCACATTGAAATTAAATAAACACGTGCCCTGCCCTACGAGCATCACCCTCACTGCCAACGGCATCATTCCAAACGTGATCCCATCATCCCTCCCTAGGTCGAACGACCAACGTTCGCTGACCCCAGACACGCCTCGTGCTTCCTATAACGGATGCACCGCGACTACTCAATGAGCCCAACTCACACCAGATCCCATCCCAAAGAGTGTCGGAGGTAGGGCTCCGCACGTCGAGAGATGCGGGTACTGACGGGAGGGGCGGATTTCGCCGAATGGCCAAGGGTTCCGGAAATAAATAAATAAAAAAGTTCAAATTCGTAGGGGCCAATTGTCGGGGAAGAAGAGGACGTCCACCAAGTCAGTATAAAAAATGAAAAGACCAAGTGGAAGAGCCATTCCCTCCCCTTCGTCAGAAAGCATTCTTTCCCTCATCCGTTCGATTTTCCTCGATGACACAGAGTTTGAAAGAGGACCTTTGGAGCCTCGCCTCTTCTAATGTTGGGAGAGAAGACCATCAGTTGAGTAGAAACAGCGACGACGTTGCTTGCGCCATCTACACAATATGTGAGATTGGGGCGGCCGGACACACGTCGGAGGGTGCGACAGGTGCGTGGTAGTCCACGGCCTATAAATTGTAGGTAAGTACTCAAGGGAGCAGGAGGAAATGTCACGCAAGGTACTGCGCAGCCCGGAGGGGCGGCTTCCAGCAGCACGCCAGCCAATCCCGCACACGAGGACCCTGCCCAATCATCTGCGCAGGCCGGGACGGCGACAGACGACACGACACCCACAACCGCACAAGCTCATCATACCCAGTCGCCTGCGGAACATGGAGGGAACGACACGACGACACCTGCGAATAATACCCGTGGAATTCCTGGGCGCCGTCCGCGGACATACCGTGGTACTCTCCCGACATGGAGAGTAGATGAACAGCACTGAGGCGGTCGGCAAAGGCTGTGGCTCGACTTGTGAAGGTGCCGCCTCTTCCTTGTGAGGGTCCTTCGTTGGCTCCTGCATCGATCTGGGGTGTTGGCAACTCAAGACGGGACTAGAAACTTCAAATGGCAAACCATACCTCACATAATTGTCCCGGACTCTACCCGCTATTCACATATATTGTCGCGTCAAAACTATCATATACAGAGACTTTTTTTTAAATACCACCCACCATGTTTGTAGAACGTCGAGAAGGTGTGCAGAGATAGTCCAAGAACGATCGACTCGTGTGAGAGCCACGGGGTATGAGCCTGGGGGTGACGGGACAGCGACAGTTGGGCGTGAGGTTTGAGTCATCAGTCATGACGGGTGCTGGAGAGGGGTCTACGAATGGAAGGGAGGCTAGCTCAGAGTCTCGAACAGTGGGAATTAGGAAGGGTGAAGAGTGGAACGGGAACAGAGGGGTGCCTGTGAGAAGGATAGCAGGGCACGACTACAAGGAAATGCCCCAAGTTGGCGAGCAGCCCAGCGGCCCCCGCCCTGCCGCCCGCACATCCCCGACAATGTCTCGACAGCGAGTTGTCCTCACCACTTTCTCTCAAGCGATCACAAAGTATCTCTATCCATGGGCCCACGCTACCATCCAGCAGCAAGAGCATCCAAGCCCGTCCAACACCTGAAGTAGTCGTCACCTGAGCGGTCCGACCCCCAGTTGTCCAACCCGGCGGCCCTACCTTCCTTTCCCCACTTCCCACCAAAGACAACCTTACGCAACGGCATCTGTGGAAGCTCAGAACCTCTGGAAAATATGCTAGAGGTTGTCGATTCCCCAACGACCGTACGAATTACTCCGCCCCCACACGGCCATCGCCAGACAGCAGCCTGAGACCCCGGACTATCACAGATGTGCTGGTTGGTTTCTAGCACATCGATACATTTTCTGACCACTCGTATACCTTTACAAGGAAATACTCAGCCCGCTTCCAAACCCCGATCTACATCCCCACCGGTGCCAATATAGGTGACTGTTCAGACTGCTTCTCACTACCGCAAGGCGACGACTCGGATTCTTATGATCCAACTGTCCTATCCCTCACATCTTCGACTGTGTCACGGCTGCCAAGCACCACCGCTGGAGGATCATGAGTAAGTGATGGGCCCATGCTAGACGAGCCACGTCACACACCATTTGTCCCGTTGCAGTTCAAAATGTGTAGATATACGCCATACGTCAGTTATTAATAAAGACTTATAATAATTGTGAATGTCGTTGAATGTCCTGTGTGCATGCACACCACGCAAGATTAATATAATGCCCTTTTTTTTAAAGAAAAAAATATCTTGCTGACGTCGCGTCGTTACTGTACTGTGTCACCCCACTGCCTTGTTCTCAACGTCAACCATCTTTCATCACGCTTCCTACTGGCAGGCCCCTTTTTCTATTGTTAAGGGCAAGTGTTCTAGACTGTAAGTAGCGACCGGACATGCCATATACGCACGCGGGCAGCCTCGTGGAACGGTGGGCCACCAGTGCCCCACGGTTTTCCACATCGTTTTGCATTTAATTTCGTCTCGCCTTGCCTCGCCTCATATCCTCCAGTATCGCTCGATATCGTTCACGCGGCTCAGCCAGTGCCACCTCGTGCCCGCACGCACACGCTCCACGGCTTCGGGCTTCCACCCCTCGCGTCTCCACTTTCCTTTGGAATCACTTCGTCTCAGACCATTCCCCGAACTTACTCAAGCATGGACCAACCATCTATGCTACAGAGGCTCAGAGCTGAAGAATTCGAAGGAGAAAGGAAGAAGGAGATTGATATACGGAGAAACTCGTAGTGGACATTGTATCATCCGAGTTGCTTTATGTCAACTTTGGACTACAGTATAGTTGGTCGAGGGCTCTCTGTTGCCATGTCTCTGGCTGAGAGAAGTGCACCACAGTAGTAACCACCTCCAACTACAGCTGGTGGTGATGTGCTTGGCAGCCTAAGGTTTGAAGGCCTGAATAAATCCGAGAATGGTCTGATTAGCAACACCGATCCCAGAGGTCTTTAGTTCCTTCTCCTATTCGAGAAGAGGAGGATGCACGCCATGCACGCGACAAGCTTCGACAGGGGTCATATGACATGCATCGTTGGCCGTTACTTGCTTGGCGACCCGATTCACGTGCCAAAATAGAAGTATTTGTCCTCTGGCACTCAGTGCAGTGTGCGAGGAATGGAAGTACTGTACTGTACCCACAAACACAGAGGCAAACATCCTGAGAGATCCGTGGCCAGCCGAATGGCAGTCGTTCGCAGTCTCATTAACAACTCTGACTCTGACTTGCAGTGCCTGATTCCGATCGTGACAGTGCCTTGGTGCGCAACTAGAGCATGATACCCATGAATACATCTCAGTTCGCCCCGTTGTGGAAGGACGTCCGAAAGCTGGATGAAAGAAATTACAATAGTGTCACGGTAGTCACCGCTCATTAGCGCTCATTTCTCGCCGTTTGCTTGCCGTCGGTGCCTGGTCAAAAAGTGCAACCCCCGTCGAGGGCATTGCGCACGTATTACATAATACCTCGACGACGAGTCCAAGCGCTTATTGAGGCACCGTGACTATTAATTCCATAGCCGCCTGCAACCAATGGACGTCTTGAAAATTTCCAGCCACAATAACACCTCGACGGGGCATGTAGATGGTGCATCCCGGAAATTTTCTTCCGAAAGTTAAGCATGCGACAATTCACAAAAGAAAAGGCGCTCACCTGTTCCATATTCATGTAGACTTCGTAGGAAACGCCGCTAACCACGCGGTGTCGCTCGCAAGGCGATTGGGAATGTGATCTAGATCTGCGCACCGAAAGCCATAGTGCTTGGGACTCTGCACAGCCGATCCTCTCCGACGAAAATCACGATGACAGGGCCAACTTGTGGATTATACTCGCCTTGCCTGGTGCCATGAACCTCTCGTCCACGAAACGTGGCAGAGCCGCAGCGCGGGCGGTGCGTCCTCTACGCAGCGTCGTGGCAAGCATTGAAGGGACGACAACCCTGTCTGTGGCTCATTTCATGGGCGGAACCAAGCTCTTCCTGCGCACAGCTCCATCTGGGGGCCTGTCGCACCAATATTTTCGCTCTCCAGCGGCCTCAAATGTGGAGAGAGTGCATGTCAATGCAATGCAGAGCAGGAGGATAAAAGTCCTGGGGGAGAGAGCAGAGTCAACCATCATCGTATTTCGTCTTGCATTCACATCCCCTCACAAACCATGTCGAACAACCAGCAATCCAGTTCAAGCCAGAACCAGCAATCCGGTTCAAGTCAGAACCAGCAACGTCAAGTCCAAGGTGGATCACAGCGTCCACAGCAGCAAACGTGAGTATTCGTGCTCTTGTCACCGTCACAATATTAACCGTTCTAACCTACAATGCATGAAGCAACAACACGCCGTCCTCGGGAAATGGGGGAAACGGACTTTGGAATTCCATGAACGCTCGAGTTGGAAACCCAAGTGCGGCGCTGGTAGATCCAGGCTTAGTTAGGGAGGCAATTGGACCAATCCCGGGAGTCGCTCCCGTCATGACCAGAGCTCAGTCGCAGCAGCAGCAGCAGCAGCAGCAGCAGCATACAGCACAAGGTGAGAGAACGCGAATCCTGGCTCTCGCAGTATGTCTGATACCGATCCAGGAACCGGTGGGCAAATGAGGCGTACGTCATCACAACCACCTATGATGCAAGGAAGCAACCCCGGAGCGTCCGTATCGCAACCGCAAGCCACGGGCGTCGTGCAACCCCAACAGCCAATAGCCCAAGCCCAGGGACAACAGCAATTTCGATTCCGCACTCCGATGACGACAAGTGGCCAGCAGGGTCAAACTGGAAACAACACGTTTGGGAATGTCGGTGCAGGTCCCGGGCGTGGTGCACCGTCATTTGGACCAGGAGCAGCGGTAAGTCAACGGGTAAATAGCGAAGCAGCGTTGGTACTGATAAGGTGATCTAGTCACCCAGTTGGTTTCGGACAGACCCGTTTCAGAACCCAGGGACTGGAAGAGGTGGGCAGCCGGGAAATAGCAAAGGGAACCCTCCTCAGCGCCGTGGCTGACCAATACTGTGAAGATGAATGAGTTTTCGAGAACCTCTTAAACACCTATAATGATACGATACAGCGTTTAATGAATGACATAATGAAGCTTTGAAGTTAAACTTGTGCTGAGAAAGCACGAAAGGGCAGTTCGCAGGATGAACACAAGGAATAGTTTCTACTATTTTGTAAGACGGGATGACGAGGAAGAACCTAAGATGTTTTTGGTAGAGAGGGAAATACGAGCTGCCAATAGTAGTGTCCACTGCCTGAGCTTCGGAGAGACTTGCCAGCGAAGAGCATTGGGTAGTGACTGGTAAGTTGATCGGCTTCACGTAACTCGCGCCTTGTGCTCTGTGTACTGTATGTGGCATAAATGAAGATACGAGACCAAAGTGACGACGTTCCCGACAACACAGCCTCGTCAGATTGGCCACCAATCATCGTTCGGTTTCGGTCGCCATGAGACGGCTCTCAGCGGGAAGTGCGCTGACCATCGTGTTCCTGTGCCCTGATGACGTGAAAAGCATTGTGGTGGTGTGTGGAGTCACACAAAAAGCACAGCCGCCCTGAGTTATTGCGCAGTACCCCGAACCCATTGTGCTCGCAGTGACATCATGATGTGCAAATCAAAAAGCCATTATCACCAGGGAAGGGACATGGGACGAACGCTTTGAATCGACGCCGAAGGGCCCAATGGACTGCCGTTGTTCCCCGAAAGTCGACTGACACAAAGACATCCTGGAGGGTGAGATGAAAATCTCGCCAGCTTCCTGCTTTACAGGAAAAGCTGAAATTAGAATCTGCTCGAGGGACGGCGTCAGAAGACGGGCGCTAACCATCAGACAATAGCAACCCCATCCCGATTCGTCGAGGCGGTGCGAATGTGGATGGATCACCCGAAGAATCTCCGTAGTTCAACAAGACGCCTGGAAATGAAGGACGGCGGACATGAAAAAAAGGTTCCTTTCATCCGGCCGACAAAAGCGGCGGGGATGGGCTCCAGACTCCGCGACGGGCGCGACTCGGACGACGCAGAGCGGGTCTGGGGGATCTGATAATATCTACTGTGTTCCCAAAAACGCGTCTAGGATATTTGAAATCTGATACCTGATTTGAACATTCATTGTTTTCACTATTGATCCCCGGAAGGGGCTTCAGAGGGGGTACGCTGTGCGTCGGAGAGACGCGGTGGGTGAATTCCGTTGTGGAATGAACGCCCAACCGTGTGCAGGAGGAATAGGCGCCTACGAAAAAAATCAGATGATGTCCTGCAGAGGCCAATCTGTTCCAAGTCTAGTGGGGCCAAACGGGGACATCATACGCTCCCACCGCCTTACGGTTCCAGATAGCATACAATTCATCGTCGTATAACGTTGAGCAACACAGAACCTGTAGCTCACGCTGCACGCACGTCATTGTGAAAATATATGCATGCTTGCGATGTGATTGATATTAAAGCAAATTCCCCACTCTCGCTCTCACCCATTTTTCAATCACGTCCCCTCGTCTTCAACCAAAAAAAAACAATCCAGTGCAATTTTGCACGTGATCCCGCCCAGGTCCAACACCCAACGCTCGCCGGCCCTGTGTCTCCTTGAACGGATGCACCTGTCAAACTCACACCACAACCCATCCCAAAAGGCGTCGGAGGTGAGATTTAGCACATTGAGAGATGCGGGTGCTGGGCGCTAGATGGGCGGGGGGGGCGGAATTTGCCGAATGGCCAATTGAGGGCTTCCAGAGGCTAATGTTTCCAAGTTGGTACGGGCCAAATGTCAAGGCAGTGCCGCAGTGAAGAGGACATTCACCAGATCAGTATAAAACATGGAAGAACCAGGCGGAAGTATCATTTCCTCCCCTTCGTCAGAAAGCACTCTTTCCATCATCCGTCCAACTTCCCCCGATGACACAGAGTTTGGACGAAGACCTTTGGAACCTCGCCTCTTCCAATGTTGGGAGAGAAGACAAGCACACGAGTAGAGACTGCGACGACGTTGCCCGCGCCATCTACACAATATGTGAGATTGAGGCGGCCAGACCCAAGTCGGAGGGTGCGACAGGTGCGTGATAGCCCATGGCTCATAAAATGCAGGTAAGTGCTCAAGGGAGTAGGAGGAAATGTTACGCAGGATAGTGGGCAGCCCGAAAGGGTGGCCGCCGACATACCACCCAACCCCGCACACGATAACCATCCCCAATCGTCGTCTGCGCAACATGGAGCAATAGCCACCAACAGCACTACAACCACAGCTGCTGCAAATGATTCCCAAGGAATTCCTGGGCGCCGTCCACGCACCTACCCCGGTACTCTCCCAACATGGAGAGTAGATGAACAGAACTGAGGCAGTCGGCAAAGGCTGTGCCTCAACTTGTGACAGTGCCTCTCCCTTGGGTGGATCCTTCGTTGACTCTTGCATCGATCTGGGGTGTTTTCAACTCAAGACGGAACTAGCAATCTCAGAAGCCAAATGATACCTCGACTGCAGCGCATAATTGTCCAGGACTTTACAAGGCTATTCACATATATTGTCGTGTTAGAACCATCATATACAGAGACTTTTTTTTTCAATATTACCCATCGTATTTGCAGAACATTGAAATGGTGTGCTGAGAGTCCAACAACGATCGACTTGTCCGGGAGAGACGGGACAGTGACAGTTGGGCGTGAGGTTTGAGTTATCGGTCGTGGTGAGTGGTGGTGAGGGAAGGGAGGTTGGCTCAGAGGCTCGAACAGTGGTCATGAGGGAGGGGGATGAGAGTGGAGCGGGAACAGATGAGTGCCTGGGAGAAGTACGGCAATGGCCCGCTCGGCCGCCGCACCCACGTCCCCGACAACGTCCCTGCGACAGCGACTCGGGGTTGTCTTCATCTTCTCTCAAGCGATCACAAAGGATCTCTACATTTCTACCAACAAGCCCATATTCCCATCAGCTGGGTTCCAGCAGCAAGAGCATCCAAGCCCGGCGTCCATCACCTGAGAGCGGTCGTCACCTGAGCGGTTCGACCCTCGGTTGTCCAACCTACCTTTCCTTTCCCCACCTTCCACCAAAGTCAGTTCCATGCAACGGCACCTGTGGAAGCTCGGAACCTCTGGTTAGTATATTAGAAGTGAGCAATCCTCCGACAACCAGTTGAATCACCTCGCCCCCACATGACCATCGCCAAACAGCAGACCTTTGTCCATCATAGTGATGACCATACATGTGCTGGTCAGTTTCTGGCACATCAATACGTTTTTTCTGAAACCTTTACAAGGAAATACTCAGCCTGCTTCCTACAGCCTCCCCACCGGTGCCAATGTAGGTGGCTTTTCAAGCTGCTTCTCACTACCGCAGGACGACGACTCACATTCCTATGATCTCTATCCGACTATTCTAACTCTCGCACATATACGCCTTCAAAGCTTCAACACCCTTAGAACATTTCTGGTTCAACCCAACTCTGTATCAGGGTAACCGATTACCGATTATCACCGCCAGAGGATCATGAGTATAGGATGGGCCCATCATGATACTGGACGAGCCTGTCGAGCCACATCACGCACCATTCAACCCGTTCGTCGTTCGAAATATGTACTGGATATACACCATATTGGTTAAGCTGTATTATAGCCTGCGAATGTCGTTGAATGTCCTAACTTTCATGTCTGCATACCATGCAATGTTAATATAACTCGATGGGTTTTTTTTTTTAAAAGAAAAAAAAGCTACATCCCTACCCAAGTTTTCTCAATAGTACTCGTGTCGCGTCTAACTCTGTTACCGTGACAACCCACCCCCCTTGCATTATTCTCCACTCCACGTCAACCTTCGTTCATCACGTTTCCTATAGGCCATGCCTTCCCCACCCCTAGCTCATGGAAACAATCTTTCTTCATGCTTCATGCAATTCCCTCCCTTGGTTCACATCCCGCCACTACAGCTCTCCGGTCACCAACTTACTATACCTCGAAAACTCAGGCAAAGAGGGTCCAACCGACGCACGGAAAGCAACCGAGACTCCGAGAGATTAATAATACTGCCATCGAGCTTGGAGGACACTTCCATGCGCTGGGCGTGGAACAGCACCCTGTTTTCCCTGTTGCCCGACACGACCTCGGCCTCTCCATTCCCCGCTTTACTCCTCACACACATTGCCGCGGGCCCGTTTTCGGGACCGACCCCTTTTTCTGTTGTTAGTGACTGTAAGTAGCTTTCAGACATGCAATATAAACCCGCCTGCAGCGTCATGAAGCGGTGAGCGACGAGTGTCCGAAACAGCTAGGGAGGGAGACACGAGAACGAGTTCCCCACAGTTTTTCCCCATGATTTTGCGTTTAGTTTCGTCCCATCTTGCCTCGTATCACCTCATATCCTTCAGTTTCGCCGGCCATCGATGATTGTTCACGCAGCTCAGCCGGAGCCACCTCATCCCTGCACGCCCATGTTCTACCCCTCGCGTCTTCTCTTTCCTTTGGGATCGCGGACTCCCCTTCGGTCTCAGACCATTCCCCAAACTCACTCAAGCGTGGACCAACCACCTATGCTACAGAGCTGGAGGGTTCGAAGGAGAAATATGGAGATTCATATACAGAGAAACTCGTAGTGGGCACTTGTATCATCTAAGTTGTCGTATGTCAACTTTGGACTATCGTTGGTCGAAGGCTCTCCGCCACCATGTCTCTGGGCCTGGCTGAGAGAAGTGCGCCACAGTGGTGGCCACCCACAACTACAACTAGTGGTGATGGGTTTGCCAGCCGATAAGTTCGAAGATCTGAATAAGTTGGAGAACGGTCTCGTTAGCGACACGGATCCCACAAATCATGGTTCCTTCCCCTGTTCGAGAGGGTGCACGACGCAATTGCACGCAGCGGCCAGGCTGCGACAGGGTCGCATGATATGACGTATCATTGGTCATGACTTGCCCGACCCGATTGACCCAGAGGCAGCACTGCTAAAATAGAAATTATTCATTGTCCTTCGGCACTCACGCAGTGCAATTTCCAGTGCGTGTAGAATGGAAGTACCTCCAAACACAGAGACCACATATCCTATGAGATCTGTGGCTCCATATCCTACTGCCCAGCCAGATGGCAGTTGTTCATCAGGAAAACCCCCCACGATAATTTGGATAATTTAGCAGTTATTGTCATGATAATTGGCACAAGGAGGATAATGGTTCAATATCTGTCAACTAACATATTATTGATCATATAATGGATAGTGTTGATCATATTGCAATAATATAGTACTATTTTATCTACACAAACCCAATGTAATTGTGTACGTTGGTGAATGGATTAACATAGAACGTTTGGCACTGATCCAGCACCATAAAACTATTCCATGCCCAGGGTGTGAAAGGTCCAAAGCACTGCAGCAAATGTATGCTATGAAGGACCCAGTCCACCCAAATGATTCCTGTGTGCTGCTTTCCATTGTTCACCAATCTGGACACCCAATACATGAGGTGTGAAGTGTCTGGTATTGCTGTGAGTGGAGAAAACCACTCTACATAAGCAAGATGAGTTGCAGGCTCCGTGTCCAGTGACCGACACACTTCCCAAATGGACAACTTTGGCAGATGAAAGACCACGCAGACCTGGGCAATCTGGAGCCCTAAGTACAAATCAGTTAGGCTCACACTTAGGCCAATGAGAATTACCTTTAACACGGCCCTGCCTGGTATTGGAGCTAGGGTTTTGAACAAGGACAGTGTCAAAGTGGGATGGTATGATCCTCCCACACTTGTCCCTTTGCTCCAGCCAAGCATGCACAGAATCAATTATTCCGGATTCTTTGGTGTTCCTGGCCTCCATGAATTTGATAATGTGGAATAATGGAACATGACGGAATGGGATTAGAGTGTCCCCAGCATACATATGCAGTGTAGTACCCCTGGCCCCAGGGTTATTCACTTGAGCAATGAAATTGGCCAGCGCATCCTGGAATTCAAGAGTGCCATACCTCAATTGAAGGTCATCAAATGTGATGGCCTTTACTGATGGATGTCGAGCCATCTTCACACTCTGAGTACGAGCACATGGGGGTCCAATGATCCTCTGAGGCGAAGTGCATTGCTGAGGATTCTGCCTTGTATTCACAACATTGGCATGCTGTTCTATCCTTTCTTGGCGCTCCAACCAGGCTGTCATCTGGGGGTATTCATCCTTGTGATTCGTTGCGCAGTAAGCATTCTTAGCAAGATCAATGTGAAG
>Ga0307509_10008636_pt1 | contig 12930 bp, 12 predicted proteins | sample 10_EM_MG_FD_202245 | JGI IMG/M metagenome (GOLD analysis project Ga0307509, IMG submission 202245) | Populus trichocarpa ectomycorrhiza microbial communities from riparian zone in the Pacific Northwest, United States - 10_EM | ecosystem: Host-associated > Plants > Roots > Unclassified | place...
AAAGAAAGACACTACTACTAGGAGCCGATTCCTACTAAGATATCCAAGTCCCCGTTGTTTCCAACCTAACCCTTTCCTCGCGAAAACAAAAAAAAAAACAAAGTAGCAGGCGTGATACCCAAGGTCGAGAGCCGTCCTTAACCGATGGCCCAGGATAAGCCCCTTATCTAGACTTAGTTAGTCGGGAGAGAGGTCTGATACTGCTTGTAGGTCTTTCCATCGTCGGAACCCCACTCAGCAATCTGGCCGGGGGCGACTTGTACGTAGGCTCTAACGGACTGGGAACTGCCAGCAACCCAGGTGGCGGCGGCGGGAGAGAACGGGATGGCCTCTGTGAGCTGCTTCGTCGCGGTCCAGCCGCCATCGGTATTGAATTCGGTCACACAGAGCTTGTTATCACGGTCGATGGTGAAGACACGGTGTTGGTCCTTTTTGGCCGAGTTGTCGTACGAAGCGCAGGCAATGTACGCACAAGGGTCATACACGAGCTGTGACTTGAAGGCACCTTTGATGAGAAGTAAGATTTAGTAAAGGCTCTAGGCTCCGATTATTCAAAGCATGAGCGACTTACCATCTCTCCACTGAGCGGCGTTTGCCATAACATACCCACCGAACTTGGTATCGGGTTTCTGGTAGAAGAGCCAGTGCCAATAACCTTCACGGGGGACAGTCGTGCAAGCGATGCTGGTGGCCTGCATACCGGCAGGGAAACTGTGACCAGCGAACCAGGCTCCGCCGTCATAACAGACTTCACGAATGATATTTTCATTGTCCTGATAGTAGACACGGAGGTGCAGGGCGCCACCGGTCTGGAAACTGATGGCCGCAAGGTTCGAGTAATGGGCGGCGGTAAACTTTCCAGTAAGTCCTCCGTCGTACCAGCCGCTTTTGCCTCCACTGTAGCAGCGCTGAGGGTGAGATATTTGTTAGTTGTATCAACTGGATATGAACGTGCAAGGGTGGAAATACCTCAACAATCTTGTTATCTTGTCCTACGTAGTAGACACGTTCCTAGGCTGTGTAAGTATTTTCTGAAACTACAAACTGTGGATAGCGCATATACCTCATTCCCACTAGACCAACCGGTGATTGCCAATCCATTGTTGAGATCGGCCTTACCAACGACTCCGTTGGGGCTATTCTTCCACCCGCCGCTCTCGTAAAAGGTTTGCTTGATATTGCCAGACTTGTCTTGGTAGCAAACATGAAGGTTGGTCCCTTTGGAAGAAGTGAAGCTGTAGGAAGCGAGAGGAGAACGAACAAGAATAGTAGAAGCGTCCATGAGGAAGATGGTTTTCCGTACGAAGTTTAAAATATAAAGTGTCTGTCTTAGATGGAAAAGTTGGTGGATAGCGAGAGAGCTGATGTGGAGAGAGCCTGGGGGGAATTTGGTCTTTATATACAGTTTTTTCGAAGGATCTTCAGCCTAGAGCTCCTTCTATTTTTCTGGCTTGAATCACAAGATGGGAGGTTGAGGTCTCAGCTGGGCTGACGGGTAAGATGCAGGCGAATAGTAAAATGGGTAAATGAGGAGGGTGAAGTGATACAAGGGTCGGAAGCTTGTAATCTCGAGGTAGGTAATTGGAGGGAAGGGGGTGGTTGTTATCTCAGGCTTGGCAGACAGGGGGGTGAAGCAAGTCTATGTAAGGCAGCGATCTTTCACTTGAAAATCACTTCTCTCTCGTTTTCTTTCCACCACCACACTGGGCAACAGAGAAAAGGTTTGGACGAAAGATATTTGGACAGAGAACCACAAGAGGAGGGGTCTCCTGCGCATAGATAGTCGGACAACCAGGAAAGGTTGGACTTTCTCTTCGCTTTGATTTTTTCTCTAGTCTTGGTGTTTTTTCTTCGGTGAAGGTTTGTGGGCTAGCTTAGGTGACTTGAATTGATTGTGGATTGTGTGACTTTTTTCTTCTGTATGGTGTTTTCATCAGTGATGGTCGGTGATTTGTAGTTTCTTTCGCCTCATAGAGTGGATATACTGTTGCCCGGTTATGTCGTTTCCAGCATCCTACCGCACCTCGCTGCAGCAACTTTGGAAAATAGCAAATGGGCGGAATACAAAGTGCGATACCAGCCGATTCCCACCTCCTTGTGGAAAGTGAGACCCATTTAGGGCAGTCAAGCAAGCTTGCAATGTATGGTTCCTTTACAAAATTAACCGCGTTTCAACCAAGAGGGAAAAACTTGGGTCATGACAACAACACCCCCCCCCCGCCAACCCCACTATCCTTAAAACTAAGAAAAAACATCAAAAATATAAGTATAAGGTAGAATACATAGTAGTAATTAATATTTGAGCTAGCCAAAGTTCTTTAAGTGGAGTTGAGAGTGTAGGGTGATGAGGAGGGTTGCGTTGCTATCAACCGTTGAATCGCGGTTAATTTTGTCAACGTACTATATCTCTTACATAAGGAAAAGCTTGCCTTGGCAGACAAGAGAGGAGGGGGTGGTTGATTGGCACTCCTCCCCCATTCTTCGGAAGAATCTGGAAGGTTAATTTATATTCCGCCTTAGAGTAATCTATCGTTTTGATTTCCTTGGTAATTTTTATTATTAAAACTCACCGGACCTCAACTGATCAATAGAAGCTACCAATTTTGGTGGGTTCTCATCTCGGCTGGGGATGATCCCCGCAGGGATCTCCCGCACCCTCCACGGCAGATACCGGTAGTAAAGGGAACAAGGAGTTAGCTGGCTACTTATCAGAAGAGGGTCTGATTTTAGCGGAACTATATATCTCCATTACTAGGATTGATTCGCCACGTCCTTAATATCAACCCTACCAAGACTACTGTATTAGGTTCCATGCACTGGAGTAGCGTTTAATAGTATCAGATTATGATCGGAAATGAGCCTACCAGCCCCCAATAAGTATCGTTTGACTAGTTAACGGGATTGCGAATACGGATGAGTGGGATTTAAAGCATCAAATGAGCCGATCTTAAGCCGTGTTAGAAAAAATCTAATTTTCTCAAGCCTAGAACTAAGAATCCTGAGATCACACAGATACCAGAGATAAGAGATCTTGAAGAGGTTGTCGGCATTGATCAGCGGCGTAGACCTGCCCTGATTCGGGTTGATTTGCAGATGTGGAGTGCTCGCTTCTGCGCGGCGCCGTAGCGATACATTACTCCGCATTTTGTTCACGTGGGGAAATACCGGTAAGTTACAGTTCTGGGGTTGTTGCGGTGTGTCCACACACACTCACCGAATCCGCAGTCAAACAAGTGACCACTGCACACCACCTTTACTTCTAGTGCCTGATTTCGTTTTCCTGCAACTTGAAAGGACTTTCGGCTGAGAACGCACATCGTACCCTGGCTCAGGTAGAGCAGAACGGCACTCATGCACACTCGAGTCTAGCAATCCCAAATCTCTATCATCCGGATAAGCCCTCTTGCAGTAGGAATTTCTGTGAGTTTTAGATTTCCCCTCACACTGGAACTTGGCCGGTTGCCCCGGGCCCCTCACTTTTGCCAGATAGATCTGTTTGGGCTTTACCACCCAGAGTTGTAGGGTGCATTCATGCACTCAGTCCACTGGGCGTTTTGTTGAGAACTAGGGGGCGGAAACATATTGAAATATGCTATTGAATGTGGGGGAGAGGAATAGGGTCAATTGAGGCGGCATAGAGTTTTCATCAGATGGCATTTACGCTATTCAATCGGAAGATGTCATACGCGGGTAGGATTTTCTCAGACATAACCGGTTTCAAACGGGCAGAGGGAGCAAAGTCATAGGTCTCAATCAGTCTAGGCAAACCCATAGTAAATATGTTTGGGTGTTGGAAGTTAGGAGAAACGGTACGGCTCGGCATGCACGAGTTACAATTTTATATTTTTGATAATGGTTGCCGCAGTCACTGTCAGACACAGCGATCTACAGTGTTGAATGCAGGAGAGTCAAAGGGGCTGCATGGAGACTCCCGAGGCGATTGTGGAACAGGCTCGGACATTAGGGTATCCGTGCCAAGGTTCCGGTCGATTATGTAACTGCGAGCAGCCGGAAAATCTTGCAGCACCCTAGGTCGACGCATGTGACTGCAGCAGGACACCCCCAAAGGTATTTCCCCACATTCAGCAAATGTCAAGCAATTGATCGCCAAGGGGCCGCACAGAAGCGAGCCCCACACCTGCAAGTTAAACCCAATCGGGGCCGGGCTTTGCCGTTGATCAACACACGAGCACACCCATCTGAAGAGTACCAACAGTTCAACAACCCTTTCCTTCATCCGGAGACAGGACCAGAACCTTAATTCCTGTGGAGAATCTAGCTTCCTTCCCCGATCGGTGGCGCACTACCGCAAACTCAGGTTGGATTGATCTTTCTATTGCTACCGATCTTAGAGATTACGATGCTAATACCCTGAAATGTAACTCGTACTTGCCCAGTAAGCTTTGGCTTCCCCATCTACAGTAGCAGGTATGGGCCAGCTTCTTTCCGTTGAAGGAGTGTACTGCAGTACTCGTAATTTCCGGTGTTTGTGAACACAGTTACTATTTCATGCAAGCAGAACAGGCCTGACGAGCAACAATATGCAACTAGCAGCAGTGTCTAACTGTTCGGGGAATCCTTAGTAGGTATACAGGGGGGCAGGCATAGCGACCGCATACACCACTCCAGGTCCCCAGCACCCCGGTCGGTAGGCCACTTTGGTCCATGCGAAGACTCCATTCCTGCCCCTTACACTGTACGCAGTTGGCGGGTCACAACATGAACTCTAGGTTTGGTTCTATATTGGACTGGGGGTCAAGACTCTACCGGTACTCTCAGTAGAAAATGCTACTAAATTTAAAATATAATTTACTGTCTCCTCAGCTCGAACTTAACTAACTCCTTGGGCATCCCGGATCGAATTTGGGGACCTCGAACCTTCTCTCCACACATTTTCACAGCATCATAGGTTTCCACTTCGCAGCATGCATAGCGGCATGCTACTATCTCATAAAACCCTCGCTATTCGCCATTAGATTATCACCGCAAATTGGACCATTAGCCACGATAGGCTTGGTTAGTCAAGGTCAAGTTAAGAGAACCGCAAATACCAGTTAATCAGTTCATACATTGCCAAAGGGGTCAAGGAGCGCCTTGCCCGAAAAAAACGCTGATCCTCCCCACGAACTCCCGCCTCTGAAACGTTGAGATTAGGGATAACTTATATAGTCACCCACCGTAGTCGCGACGAAACTGAGGTAGTGACGAACAGGGGTATTTGGTGGGCAAAAAAATAAATTGTCAAGGTTAGGGTTGCAGAAAATTACTTGTCATTGATCCCCGTTCGTCACCACCCCAGTTTCGTCGCGACTACGGTGAAGACTGTAAGGGGGATAGCAAATCACAACGGTTCCTACGGTACTTGGCAAAGCCGGACCCCCCGTTGCGCCCTCGCGTTGCACTACCGGCACTTTTTCAAAGGAAAAGAAATACCTGGCGGTCCATGTCCGCTAATCCAAATGTGGAAGCCAAATATTGGCGGAGAACTACGAGTATTTTAGCGAATGGGAGTTAAGTTAATAATACAATAATCGTGGGTTTGGTGGGGCTAATACTAGTACAACTCTGGTTACCCTAGAGCCAAACTGCCTCCCAGGAAGCAGTCGGTCAGCTCATGGTTTCTTTTGCCTACTGTGCAGGGTTCGGGAGAACTCCCAGCTGTCCTCCAGGCATTATCGGAGACAGAGACCAAACCGGAAAAAAATTGATGGTCAATAGAATTCCAAAGGAGGCCAACCGAATATATTACCCTAAGGTAGCTTATAACCCCCCAGATTCTTCCGAACAACTAAGACGGAGTAGCGATCAACTCTCCCCTGTGGTACCATACCTAGTAAAACAAAATCTTTTGTTGTGTACAAGTACAATATAAGTGACACATTGTAACCGACGGCGATTCTCCATAACCCCTCACCTGAAAATCCCTGTTTCTCGATTGTTTTACCCTTTGCCCCCTTGCTGCACACTGGTGAGTTCGGAGGAGAAACGAGTGACCTTTGGTGATGCCGTCCCACATTTTCTCCTCCTTTATTGCTTCCCCCCCCCCAAGTTTGGGTCAGCCATGGTGATTGCTTGAGCTGCCTAGTTGCCGTATGATAATAGTGTTCTCTCTTAGTCCGTCGTCCCTCTCTCCTCCTAATTGCGTGGTGTTTGTGGAAAAGGGCTGTTCAGCGTGCTGCGGAACTTCAGCTTGCTTGCTGAGCTCTTAATGTCATGCAACACCGGTCGTGTTCGCAAATGCCGGTAAATTACGTGTATCTCCTACCATCCTGAGTTTTGCACCGGATTCCTCCATGGAGACCTGAGACACGCCCCCCCCCCCCTAAACATGAACCCTTTCTTGAGACAGTTCTCCAGCTAAATCAGTATATCGTCATGTGGTGAACGACTGGGCACTATGAGCTGACGATTCTAACAAGAACCTAACCACCTACATAGATTAAATGAACAATCCAGTGTTTCTTCTGTTTTGTAGAGGGTAATGCCCCCTAGCAATTGCTGTATCATGCCGTCAATCCTTCCCTTAATATTGATGTTAAACTGCCAAGATACAACAAGTAATCGGGGTCTGTTGCCCTACATTTTCTGCAGTTGCGGCTTCATATTCAACACGTAACTTTGAGAAAGTAGCGAGTATCTGCTTTTTCTCGTGCACTACCAAAGGAGTGATGATCTGGAGGTAAGGAACTATTATAAGAGCTATGGCCCAACAAATCTAAGAGAGTATCTTGAAATGCGGAAGGATTTACATTAGGAACCAGGGGCCTGCTCTTATAGATCCACCAGATGTGATACTGTCCTATGCTTCTGCCTGCAGCAAGGCTTATTGCCGCTTAGGGGTTGGGGGGGGTTGGGGGGAGTAGCTCTCCGAATTTTGGCTTGTTGCAGCAGCAATGAGCCACAAGCTATAGCTCACTCGTCAGTTAGGACAAACAGTGTCTTACGCTTAAATTCGGTTAGTTAAAGGAGCGGAACGGCAATATTCTCGTTATTGTTAAAATATTATCTTCACTTGGCTTATTTTTTAGCAGCGGCAGTGAGAATGCTTCATTAATCTGCGGAACCCTTATTTTTCCAGCTCTTGTTGGGATAGTAAACCCAGTGGTCAGAGAGAGGGATCGCTATGTATGTGTTTGGAAATCCCTATGCTTATCTAAGCACACATTCTGCCGAAGGCCTTCTCGTACAAACACCAGAACACCAAATACGGACAAGCAAGACATCAAGCACATGCGATCATTGGTGTCTGAGAACACAGAGCAAAGAACTAGGAGATACCCATTTAAACAATAACGGAGGATCCCTACCCCCAAAGCAACCATCAACGCGCCTATTATTTTAATATACCTTACTCTAGTAACTCCTAAGTAACGCAGGAGCTTCACACTGTTTCTGCTCCCTACCGACGTAGTGAAGTATCTGCCAAAGACATATTTGACACACGTGGTAGCCCTTAACATTCTCATTTTAGAGATACTAGAATTAAATATGAGCGAAGTTTGATCCTGACCCTCGGACACCCTTCTCAGAAGAATTTATGATTTTGGCGTCAATTTTGGTTGATCTTGCTTTGTAATCAAGTGATACAGCACAATGCGGCTCTTCTAATTTGGTCCCCACCAAGAAGAGTTGAGGTCGCCATCCCCCTTTCAGTTCCTCGGTGAGCAATGATCCCTGAACCATTTTTTAACTTCAATTTGTCGGAGTTCTTACACTCGGACTTTATTATGGAACTGTTCGCTGAATGTGAATGGGTCCGCCCTGTGGTCACAGTTCCCAGGATAACCACATGCAGCGCCAAGAGATTGGCATCTGATATGATTGCTACAGATTGGGGGGGTAGTGCTGAGATCGAGATCCTGATCATCTTGGACAATCTAGTACTGTACTCGAACCACCGTCTCGACTTTACACTAGATCTTTCGTTGCTCATTTAATTTGTTTCAAAGGTGAATTTGGATGATAATGTCCTGTCTTAATCACTTCCATTGGGGAGATATCTGGGTAAAGCCTGGTGATACCCGGGGGGTGTCTGCCGTGATTTCAGCTGAAATTTGTCGCGAGGCCTCCGTGTGACGGCAAGATGTGCGTTCTCTATTAGAGGTTTTCGGCTAACGGCTACTTAATAAGGAGAAATCCTACATGCATAACCCTATACACCCGTTCATGTCCGAGCCTGCTTGCACACGTCTACTCGCGCGGCCGAGTTGCTCTTGGACACCCAGATAGAGTAGCAATCCCGCTGGCGAATGGCAAGCTCATCCAGGGCTACATCATTAACAACTATATACGCTACAAAACAACTGAGAGTACCACATTTCTTATCGATGAGAAGAGGATCATTACATAGCCACATAATTTCTACGGTATAGCAAATTGCATCACGCCATTTGCCACAATCGGATTGTCCACTTATTGGTCCGGCGATGACTACTCTATGTGGGTGTCCAAGAGGAACTCGGCCGCGCGAGTAGACTTCTGTACTCCCCCATATGTGCTCTCCCCGGTATCGGCGCTCCCTCAACGCTTCTAGTAGCATAGTCCGGTGGGTTTCCGTTTCTACCCCGCTACTCTCAACAAAACATGAGGGGAACTGAGTGTCCGCTCGCACCCCGCTACATCAGGCGGCAAGGGTCCAGGGAACCTGTCCGGCTCAGCGGGTCATCCGGGGCGGGAGGACGAGCTCGTCGTGAAGAAATTCAGAACCCGCTCAAACCTATACCGTGATGCAGTAGTCCCATCATCATATGTCAGGTTAGGGTATAGTGATGGAGTGGGGTTGTCACCATGTCGAGGGCTGGTTTTTTCCGGCGTTTGTGTGATGTAGGTCCCAAGTGAGAGTAACCACCACAAACGGTATTTAGTCCTAGCTGCTTCCCTTTCTGTACTGTACCTCCTACCTCCACATGTGCCTCCACATGTGCCTCCACATGTGCCTCCACATGTGCCTCCACATGTGCCTCCACATGTGCCTCTACATCGAACAACGAACACACTCTAGTTTTCCTATCACACTCTGTGCCCCAGGCTTCTTACGACGCTGGTCCACGTCAGCTTGTGCGGCGGCAGTTTTCTCTGCGCTAGAGTAGACCTCCATACCGGACAGCGAGGTATCATAATCAGATTATCGAGATCCTGGGTAGCGGGAGGTGAGTGTACCGTGCTCGAGCATTGATTGGCGTTACCTGAGCAAAGGTAGGACCCGAGTTCCCAGCCGAAGTCATTCCAAGTCGCACTCAAACGGAATCGAGCTGAATTAGTCTGCGGTGTGGTGACCCCTTTTGATCCAGTTTCAACCTGAGTGTGTATGTGCGATAACAGCACCACACCCCGCAAGGGTATTTCCCCACCTTGAGTGAATGTGGGGTAACTGTTCACTAGCGGCCCGCATCGAAGCGAGTGCCACCTATCCAAATTAATGCTAATCGGGACCGGCTCTGCCTCTAACTAATACCCCTGTACTGTACTACATTAATACATCAAGTAGCTCAATATATTAGAGTGCTTCTGGAGTCCCGTATTTGATGTTTTCAGGAAATATTTAAGTTCAGCACGGTCTAGGGGCTATTCCCCTTGAGGCAATATATAGGAAAATGGGGTCTGTGTTCTCAAAAATCTCAGAAACATTTGCCCTGAACTGAGAAAGAATAGATATTCAACCAGCCCAGTCCTCCAAGCTATACTCCTAAGGGAATGTTGTCGCTGTCTCGGCCAACTTAAAATTTCCTATAAACAATCTAAACGAGACTCCAGAAGTACTCTAATAGCCTTTCCTCTTTCCCAATAGATAAACCGAAAGCCAACCTTCAAAGGATCTGCCTCCCTCTCTTAAATCCATGATGTATTACCGCAAACCAAATCTATCTTTTCACATCACTGCAGATATTACAGTTAATGTTGCTGCCCTTAAATATTATTCTACCGAGTGGAACCTAATGGCCTTGATGAAGCTAATACTAAACGATGAACGAATCTAAGTACTGTATTTATTCTCTAGATTCACCATCGGCGGTGAGCCCCCTTACCTTCGCAATCCGAGGCAAAAGCCAGCAAGAAGGGATAGTGTTTTCCGGACACAGAATAGCTTATTTAAGCTGAGCTCGTTGGATCCCATTAACTGGTATTCGTAATTTTTGTTAACTCGTTCTTCTAAGCCTGCTGTACCGGTAGTTTAGACAGTGATTTCTACTGAGATCCCCTATGGTAGATCTGGCGAGTATATACAGTAGTGCAAATATGTACTGTACCGGCAGTTACGCTAAAGTCAACCCTCTTTCAGGAAGGAGCCAGCTATCTGATTGTTCCCTTTATTACCCACTGTGCAGGATGCAGGAGATCCCCTGTCATTCCTGGGGATTGCTGGAGACCGATGCCGCAGCACACCAAAATTGATGGTTTTTTCTTTCTTTCTTTCTTTCTTTCTTTCTCTTTTGACCACTCAAGGTCCAACGGACTTTATTGAAAAAAATTACAAAAGGAAACCGGAAGAATAGATTATCCTAAGGTAACATACAACTTTCCAGATTCTCCAGGGCAACCAGGATGGAGTGGCGATCAGCCCTCCCTGAGGCCCACTGTTCCCTTCCAAGACAAGCTGTTTTATCATTCGCCGCATAACAGGTGCATGGCAACCGGCCTCAACTGCGATACCCTAAACACCCCCCACCCTCTGTAGGTAGTTCTTGGACAAAAGTTATCGTTAGTGGGCACAGGCACAAACTAGGACACACTAAAGTAGCCGAACCCTAGGCTTAGAGTAATTGACATCGCACCCCTCTCATCAATTAAGATGGAAAATATACTACCAGTAATAGATAGCTAAGGAGCTAGCGTTTCTAAAATTCATATTTTCATAACAAATCCTTTTGTTCTCTGGGAAGTGTTGGCCAGTTGGTGCAACTTGTTGCAGAGCGCGATTTAAGTGATGCCCGTACGCAAAGCGACCGGTTTAGAAAATCGAGAGATTGGCACCACCACCATTCATGCATCATGCTGCATACACTTCAAAAAAAAGACAGAATTTTCGGTGTGAAAATGTGCACCAACAATATCTTTGCCACCCAACCCTACAGTACACAGAGCAAAAGGAAACCAGCAAACATCGTTAGTATGTATTGTAGGCATTAGATATTTTCCAAAGTATCATATCTCCAGAGCGCACCACAGCAGAACACACACAACAGCCCTCACTCGAAAACCACATTTTCCTCGTGTTTTGCCCTTTGCTTGTTGTTAAGTAAAGCCAACTACGAGTGAGGTACGAGCGACTCTTGATGAGGCGCTCCCACCTACATACCCAGCTCGGTTGGTCGCAGTGATTGCTGGGCTGCCGGTCTCCGCATGATATTAACCTTGTCTCTTGATCAGCCGCGCCTCTCTGCTCGTAATTGGGCTGCGTTTATTGAGACGGCCAGTATTTCATGAGGCGAAAATTCTACTTGCTTGCTCAGATCCTAATATAATCTTCCGGCTAAATCAGTAGATCATCACCCGCTGAGCAACTCGGCAATGGGAGCAGACGATCCTAATAAGAGCCCAACCACCTGTATGATCGGAAGGAACGATACAGATCCCGCATGGCTTTGTGCTTTGGATGGGGTATCGTTCTTCGACAATTGCCGTACCATGTCGCCAATTCTACCGAGAGTACGGGTGTTTGATACCTAAGGCACTGCAGGATACCGTTCTTGATTCCCTTGAATTGTCGGCATTTACGGCTGTGTATTCAATGCCCCACTCCGGGGAAGAAGCAAGTATCTACTTTTTCTTGTGCCTTACGAAAAGGGAAATGTGATAGGATGCAGGGAATCATGATATGAGCCGCCGTTCGGGGAACCCGAGGGACTATCCCCCACAGCAGAAGGACCTACATCAGGCATCCAAAGCTACCGCATTAACTTGAATAAGAGAGAATTTTCTCAGGACGTCTGAATTCCATCTCTGAGTAACGCGTCGTTTTATTTTTCTGGTATTTTCTCCCGTCCCCACCAGAATAGGAAACTCAGACATCTTGGGACCCCTCTCTCGTATTCAAGTTAATGCGGTATAGTAGGAAGAACTACCTTCATAAATTCACGGGATGTGATAGGTGGGTTATACTTCCCCCTGTAGAAAGGCTTCTTGGCACTGGGTTTCTGGGCATGCTGCTCGCCGGATTCTGGCTTGTTGCAATAGTAACGGGCAACAGGATAGAGCTCACACCTCACCTCAAAGGTAGAGCTCAGTACTACACGCTTAAAATTCAGTTAGTTAAGGGAGCACGAATTCTGATGGTGCTGTAAAAAATAGTATCTTTCATTGGGTCACTTTCTAGCAAGTAGACACAGAATTCTTCACCATAGTCGGCAAAGAGCGAGTGATCCCTAACTACGCGTCCCGTAATCCCTCAACTCTGCGAAGCACACTTCTTCCCTAAAGAGTCAAACCGCGGGGCAAGACACTAAGCACTAAAGAGCCATTAGTGCGAAACTTGACAACATCGATCAAAGCAGCAGGAGGTACTTGTTCGACAAGGGTTAAGGGTCCCTTTGCTCAATGAGCCATATGTTAGGGGCGCATTTATCATAGGTTACCATAGTGATACCAAAGCAACGCAAGGAGACTCGGCTGCTCCCTGTTTCCGCTCTCAACTCAAGGCAATAAAATATCTGCGGGCGAGATGCTGATTCAGGCAGTAGCGTTTGACGCCATCCAGTCTTGGAGATCTGAATGTGGAGAAAGGTTTAACCCTGACCCTCGGATACCCTACCGGGGGGAATTTATGATATACATAATCGGCTCAATTTTGTTTTTGTTTTTTTTTGTTTTTTTTTTTTGAATCATATGATTATTGTTTAAGGTACAAAATCTTGCATGCAGCTCGCACTATGGCATAAAAAAACCTCCAATACCCCTGGGAAAAAGCCAACCCCCCAAGTCCCTCTGGTGTGG
>Ga0307509_10008637_pt1 | contig 12929 bp, 15 predicted proteins | sample 10_EM_MG_FD_202245 | JGI IMG/M metagenome (GOLD analysis project Ga0307509, IMG submission 202245) | Populus trichocarpa ectomycorrhiza microbial communities from riparian zone in the Pacific Northwest, United States - 10_EM | ecosystem: Host-associated > Plants > Roots > Unclassified | place...
TGGAGGCTCTTAGGTACAGACGCTAGCACGACGAATACGGAAGGATAAGTCAAGAACACGAGGAAGGTGGGGAGCGCAGGGACGAGGAACAAGAAAACCAAGAAATGAAAAGCACGGAACCAAAAGACGAACATGGGAACGGGTCTCGAGGTGGGAGATAGTTACATTTAAACCCCATCGAAATTTGACACTGAGGCATTTGAGTTGCAGTCGAGGAAGAACTCATCATCGTCGCTCAAAGGCACTTCGGAACGCAGCATGAGATTGAAACTTCCCCTCTCGGACCTCGATCTTGGAGTACCAGGCCCGCTCGGCGCAGTCTCGCACTCAAAGTCTGATTCCAAGTCGGTGTGGGCTGGCGGCACCAAGTCCTTCTGTGGTTGGTAGTTCGGGTCGACGCCGCTCAATCTGGCCATACGTTCCATCAGCGTCTCCTTCTCGGTGTCTTCGAGCACCTTCTGAAGGGGGGATAAACTGGGGCCGGTCACGGTGATGACAGAGAGAGGATCCAAGTCGTTCTTTGGAGTCTTGGGAACCGTCAAGCCAAGAGCGGGAACGACCTTCTCCTTCAGGTGTTTCGCAGGAGAGGTGGGCAGTTCTTTCGTGGCTCGTTTCGGGGTGGCGACGTCCCCTTCGTCCGTGACGATCAACTCAGCCTTCTCTCCGTTCCCCTCTGGCTTCCCGGTTTTTCCGCCGAGAGTTGGTACAACCTTATCCTTAATGGCGGGGTCAACGTCCTCCTCGGTTGCGTCGCCCTTGGTCGTCGTCGCGGTATCCGAGTCCGGAGCAGCTCCTACGACCACAGAAGGGATTTCCGGACCGTTGTCATTGTTCCTAGCGGCAGCAGGGGGGATGACCTTGACGTCGTTGGTAACAGACTTCGTAGTTTCGACTGTGGTAACAGTAGGAGCGGTTTTGTCGGATGAACCAACGGCTCCTTGTCCGGGTTTCTTTGTATCACGCTCAACATCAACTTTCTTCTCGTCCCCAGGACTTTCCGTTTTCACGTTCCCCCTAGGCCCCCCTTCACCCTTCTCTTTGCCCCCGGCGACCTTTTCCTTCTCTTCACCCTTCACATCTGCCTTCGTCTCCATCTCCCTGGTCCCGTGCCCCGGTTCTCTGGATTTAGAACCAGCCTCCGAGAACGCTGTTGGATTTGTTGTCGACGGGACTCTGAGGCTTTCCTCGTTCTTGGGCTTGCTGCTGCAGCCGAGACCAGTTTCCTTGTCGCTGGGGTCCGTTTCCTTGCCCTTGCCCTTGTCCTTGCTGCTGCTGCTGCTGTTGCTGAGGTCCGTTTCCTCCGCCTTGCTTGTTTTTCTTGCCTTTTCGGCCCGTGCCAGGAGCATTCTGGCTTTCTTCGCCGAGACCTGGATGAAAAATGAGTTGGGTTAATCAGCATTGGTGTTGAACTGAGAGTGAATCGTCACCGATTGACCTGTTGAGGGCGTTCCTCGGCCATCGATATCAAGAAGAGGCGTGCCGACGGGGGTTTCGTTGGGGGTTTCGTTGGGGTCCTGCTTGGCAGGAGGACCAGTAGTATCCTTCTCATCGGTGGCGCCCTTGGCGCCCTTGGCGTCCTTGCTATCAGTTGGCTTGTCCCCCTCCTTGTCCTTGGGGGTAGCGGCGTCCTTAGCGGGGGTGGGGTTGCCAGCAGCCTTGCTGACGTCGCTAAGTCGGGAGAGGAACGGTTTCTTCTTGTTGTCCTGGGCCTCTTGTTTGGGGGGTTCTTCAGTGGTGGGCTTAGCGGTCTCCTGGGCGTTCGGCTTGGGCACATCCTTCTGGGCGGAGAATGGGGTGGGCTTGGTCGGTTCCTCCTTCGGCTTGGGCTCCTCTTTCGGAGGGGTGACGGGTGTAGGCTTGGTATCTTCCTTCTTCGGGGTAGCAGGGGTCGTTTTAGGTGGCGTTTGCTTCTTTGGAGTCGAAGAAGGGGGAGTGGGGGTAGGGGTGATGGGAGCAGGCTTGGGGACTGGAGTCTCGGTCACAGGTGGGAGAGGGGAGTTGAGCGAGGCAGAGGCGGTAAAGGTGACAGGCTCGTTCTCATGTTCGGGAACAGTGGGCAAATCTGTCTTCTCCGCGAGGAGAGGTGGGCTCCGATGTTCCATGGCAGGCTCGGCGGCAGTGATATCGCTGAGAGGGGAATCCGACCTTGGCCCAGGGAATCGGAAGATTTGCCGGATAACGTTCTTCAGTTCCTCTGTCGAGACGTTCACGGTGGCCGTGGGGGCTTCGCCCTTCCTGACGATTTCACGGACGGTCATGATCATCAACGAGGTTTCCAATCCGAGATCCTTCGCCTCCTCGAAGCTGAGCGTCTCTTCCCTAGAAACGAGATCCATGTAGGAGGGGAGGAGCATCCCGCGATCGACATTGTAGCGATGGTAGATGACGATCTTGTAAATCGATGGAATGATCTGCTTCTCGAGTTCCCGGACGACCAGAGACTTGACCTCAGAGAACTGCCAGTGATGCGCGAGACCCAGAATGGCAGCCCAGTCCTCTGTGGTTGCATCATAAATTGAGTATATGCTAGATAGGATATCGTTGATCCATCAGATATGGAACCTGGGCAAAGGGAGAGGGCGGAAATGAAATAGACGCACGGATTGTAGAACACCCAGAGGAAGCGGGAAAAGTCATCCGTCCTGACATCGTTCAACACGAGGGGTTCGTTATCAGATGCTCCAACACGGTGATGGCCGTTCAGAGCGGCGTCGGCGAACTGTTTCCTGAAAACGGGCGATTCACGGTCGAAGAAATACCTGGGTTTTTTTGTGTCGTCAGTCTCCGTCCCGCCGCGCGTCGATCGCCTAAGATTGTGCCTACCTATGCACACGGAACAAATAATTTTCAACCTGTAAAGCCGAGATCAGAAAACGATTCGAGAATCAAAGCGGGGGAAGTCGGAAACGCACCAGGAAGTAAATGTCACCACCCTCGAGGTAATACTCTCTGTGACGGCGCACTCGCTCGACGGAGGGCTGGATGGTCTGGATGGTGGGCTCGGTGTCTTTGGTCGAATAACTCGAATGACGACTGGACTCCTTGGGGGTCATTGGCCGGAACCCGCCAAACGAAGGCGTCCCGATCGCTGGCAACGGCTGATACACCGGAGACGTGAGGTAACTTTTTGGAGAGCCATAGTCTTGTTGGTTGTTGCCGGAGAAACCGAAGGACGGGATTCCAAAGCTCGGCATGTCGTGTCGTGTCGTGGAAGGGTATGATACAGAGAATCCGATAGGGTGGGCGATAGCGGAAATGTGTTTCGTGTGTCGTTAATGTGTTCGGATTTTGTGACGGTTTTGACGGGGATATACCCTGGTTAGTCCGGAGGAGGATGGGGGGAGGGAGGAGCGGGTGAAGGGGGGATGATGAAGCTTGAGAGACCGGTATTGTCAGTTCATAAATAGGGCAAGTGTTTCCGCTACACGTGTCGCCTCGTGACCGCTACGAACCGGCCCTGGGCTCTGGGCAAAGAGTGCACCATTGAAGAACCGTTTTGTGCATCGATAAGTATTAGCACCGAAGACTCGTGGCTGCAGCCAGGCATCATCCATCATGACGCCCTGACCTGTGAGTTTCACGTTCTCCGCCACACCTCGCAGCAGAGCATCGTGAAGTGAAGATTTAACCAAGTTATCACCGTCGTGTTTCAGACGAGGGCGAGACGAGATCAGACGAGGAAAAGGAAAAAGAGACACAAAAACAAATGGCTTTATATTCGGGGCGTAGCACGAGAGCAAGGAACAAAGCTTGTTGTATGTTCTGACTATGTACTATGCATGTAGAAGCGCACCAACCCAGGGGTGCGACCGCGGTGATAAAGTGAACGATACGGTAGGAGATAATAATAAGTACTCTAGAGCAACGAGGGTGAGAGAGGGGACGCAAGGAAGGTGTATGTATGGGAGGGCGGGGGAGGGCGAATCTGATCTGCTTGAAAGCCCGATTAAATGAAGCATAAGAGTAGCATATGAGAGATAATAAGTACACGGGCGGAACAAGGGCCCAAGAATCAGTTTGTTGCCGTCGTCGTCGAGCTGGCCGCTGTGGCTGGCCGCTGTCCCTGACCCGGGCCGGGACCAGTCAGCCACGCCTGGCTTTTCCGTCGGATTTTCTGCCCGAACTTGCGGGCTCGACTTATCCAATGATCTTGTTCCTGTGTGGCGGAACCCTCCAACACCCGTTTCGATGGTTGCTTCTTCAAAGGAGCGTGTACGGTGGTGGTGGTCACAACCAATTGCTTGGCTGATTCAGGTTCGTTTTCGAGCTCGCTGGCCTCCAGCTCTCGCTCGTGTTCGGTTACAGACACCCCAACGAAGAGGTTCTGTGAGTTGATCACCTTCAGGTTGTTCTTCGATCTCCGGGTGGAGATTGTTCTAGAAAGCATGCCCCCGACCGCCTTGGAGATTGACGGTTTCCCAGAGATGTGACGCATCTGAGTGACATGGTCGTCGATGGGACCGGCCTCGTGGGCAACCTCTTCAGGTCCGAACGAATCTACGCTCGGTGTCTATAAGGCCAGGGAGACGAGTAAATGAATGGATCGTGATCGACGCCCGAGGGTCGGTGAAACTCACTGAAGGTTGAGCATACAGTGGGGATTTGAGACCGAGGGACGACGATACAGTAGATATTGTCTGAGAAATTCCACCCTGGCACGGCGGGATTTCGCTAGGTTCCTCTGGAATCTGGGCATGGCAGGGACCGTTGAGCAATACCGTATCAATACAGCGACCAGTTGTGCCTGACCTGCCCGAATCGCGAGACCAATAGACTGCCCCTTCGCCGAGATCTCTCCGACTTGACCGTGCTCGCAGTGGGGTCTTCGCGATCCTCTGGTTGGTGGAAGACTGGGGTAATGCTCGCTGGCGGCAGGGAGGCCGCTCTTTGCCGCGCGACGGCCTCTGCCATCTCTTCCACCCGGGCCCTCCTCTCACTCTCCTCTTCAACCCTTCTAAATATCTGCGGTGCATAGAACCGCTTCGTGAGCCAGGCACACCTTCGACCGTTTTGAGGACAACGAACCTGTTCCAGCATTTCCGAGCGGGCACCCATGTCGACTGGCTGTTCCGGGGCCGCCATTGGAAGAAAAGTAAGGAACGAAGGGGGTTAAAAGGTTGCGAGCGCAACGTGGACGGCAAGAAGAGAATGTGGGGGCGATGGGGGTCCCTGGGAAATCACAGAACTCTCTTTGAGCGGCTTTGAGCGGCTCTGGAACTCTTGACCCCTGACGATCACGTTTATCCGAGTCTCGGCTTCTGACAAGGACAGTTTCGACAAGCCCTTTTAGACCATGTCTCTCCGGTTTATGCCCCATATTGTTTATTCTCTGGCACTAACCTCGTTCTCGATGCACCTCCTGTACGAGCGTCGAGCGGCGGGGGAGGACCGTGCCCAATACTCGGGCAAAATATCAATTTTGGAGACGCTCGTCCAAGACCTGGAACAGGGTCGGACGATAGACCCTAGGGAAGTCGAGAGACTACGGAAACTGGCAGGTTTCTCGACATCACATGTCCCGGAAATCGACAGGAGCCAGTCCAGGATTGGGTGGAAGGAGGTCTTGCTGGGAAAAACGCCTTCGGAACAAACCCTGAACGGGTCGGCCTCGCGGGATCGAGGGGACTGGGAAAAACGTAAGTGAACCGCCGCCGCCGTCCGTTTTCCAATGGCTCATCATACCCTCTTACACCCCAGTTGAGGCGGAAGTTGGATCCTCGAAGTGAGGTCGAGCATGGCCACACCTCTTCCCAATGCTCCCGGTAAGCTCTCAGGTTGCCGAGGCAGTCTCGGCCCACCCATCTGATTGATGTTTCCCTTGATGTGCTTAAGCTCTATCAATTCCAGGGGTCCCCACGCATTCACAGCGTCACGCCCCATGGGAAGACCACCTTTCGTGCCCATCGTCCTGCCTTCTTCGTTGCCCACTCACTATTCTGCAATAAGAAGGCCACGCAGAGCCTTGATATCGATCTAATACGTTGCCCGCAGCTTCATACCCAAATTTATAATACTCCGGACCGACTCTCTGTCCTTCCACATTCTTCGTGAGCGCGGATGAAACCGCACGCCCAAGGGACGATCGCCGACGCCGATCTGACATAGGGTGAACCACGTGAACACTGCGCCCATGATGTACAATGACCAACTTACCATCGTTCGTCGACTGAGAGACATGATACTATCGTCACTTCGCGCCCCGACGTTCCTCGAAAGCGTCCCTGAATTCCACAAAGGTTGCGTGACCGATGATCCCAAACGCGACCCGGTCAAATGAATTCGAAAACCGCGCTCCGGGGGCGACCAGTAACTCCGCCCAGATAGCCGCGACGAGGGAAACTTTGTTCTGAAACACGCCAGTCCCGAAGCTACCCAAAACAATGTCCTTGATTCCGTGCTTCTCGAACAAGAACAGGATACGGCCCATCCGCTCTTTCATAACCTTTCCGATCTTCACTTCTTCCGCTTCTCCAGCAACTTGTCCGTTCAACGTTCGGCGCGCGACACCCGCATTGACGGCCGCACTTGTGACGATATCGATTTGGATTGGGTCAATGAATTTCCCAGAGTCCGTGCGGAAGACGGTGACGTTAGGGGTGAATATCATCGCGTGGGAGTAGTAGCCGCCCTTGGGATCCTTCTTGTGAGGGGCATAGAACTTCTCTCCAGCGGAAGAGATGAGGGACGGGTATAGTGTAGACGAACGTGCGATGGATTCTTCTTGTGCTTGTGCCCCGCTCTGAAACCCACCACCGGGGTTTTTAGCGGACGCAAAGTTCAACACACCAACCCTCCGTCTTGTTTCCTCTTCTGGTGTGTATGGGTATGGGGTCGATGATAGGAGGTTAGCGCTCTCCAAGGTGGAGATCTCTACAGTCGAGATCTCCGTCGGCTTCTTTCTGACGTGGTTGCTCGTGGGCGTTGGTTGTGGCCAGAGTGAGAGGAGGGAACCCGGGTCGTAGTAACGCGTCCCGGAGAGCATAGTTTCCAACTGGGGTCGAATGTCGTGTTCAACTTCTCCAACAGTATAACACCCGGCTTCGATGACCTCGAGGGTCGACTTGGCGATGGCTCGTCGCTCGTTGCGGCCGGGATCACCTGAACCCTCGTGTTTGGATGTTGTCGCCCGTGTTGGCTTGGAGGGCTCCTTCATGGTTGTGCAGGATCGAAATCGGTGGTGGTGGAGGGAGGTTGAGCTGTGTGTTCACGGGTTTTTAGAGAAGGGTTATGGCCCGTCGAAGGCACCCACACCACTTATTGGCTCGACTCGAACAGGAGTCAGACTCGGACCAAGTAGAGGCAGCGGTCGCCCGACGAGATGAGTCTTACCGGGCGCTCAGCGCGCCGCCATCCAAGTCCGAATCACATGAGCTGTCATCTGAGGCTTCGTACGCAATAGTCAATCGACCACGATCTGCAGAACCTCATTCTACAATTCCTATCCCAGCAACATGGGGGAAGATCCTCCTTTGACCGCCTCCCTGTGCCAGACCTCCTCGCGTGGCCGATTTACCCTTTCCCGCCAATCTCGGGACACTATCGGGTTGAGCTAACTTTACCCCCTCGCCTCCGCCCCACTAGCAAGTGGTCCCACCTTTTGGCACCCGGCGTACGGGGGTTCGGGCCCGAACCTCCGTTGGTAGCGGCTTTATAAACGTCGGAGACAGCGGGGCCACCTTTGGAAACGCCCCCCGCCGTTTCACGGACACTCGCCGAGATTCCCGATATCTTGAAATCGGGACGCACTGGGGGGATCATTTAGACTTTCCCTACCGCTGCCAAATGCATCTGGTGAGGCCGATTGCGTTGTTGCTCGGAGCGCCGGGCCTCCACACACGTTACATGCTGGTGTCATCGTCGACAACACCGAGCCATTGGAGTGGGTCCACGATCCTCGACCAGACGTCGCGGATCCCCGGGGCCGAAGTATGAGGATACTGGACGGTGCCCGTGTCCCCGGCGATCTGGCCGCGTTTATTTTGGAGGTCCGGATCCCCATGTCACCGGCGTCGCGCGAGGCCGTTGTGTCATACTGTATCATCCCAGTGGAGTTCTCCCGACCAAAGTGAAACCTCGCCCTCGGGCTTCTGCCGGCGATTATTCAACGAAGGTGCGACCGCATACCCGATACACGTCCACTCATCGCTAAGAGAGTTCGTTATTATCTCATCCTGGTATATTCTTCAACCGGCTGAGCCTGATATCCGAAGCCGGCGGCCCCTGGCCAAGGCAAACCAGGGCGACGTTTGGGCGCATGTTGCCTATCTTCATTGATCCGCGTAACTTCAGGTGATTGTATGCCCGCTGGTGTGTCAATGACTCCAAGGACCACGCCCGCGCTTCAGCAGTACGTCAAGTTTATCGCTGGTGGCGCGCTCCCTGGCCTTCGTTTACTTTGATTATCTCTTTGATCACCAAATCCTCTCACAGTGTTGTTCGGTTCTTTGTGCCGTGCTGTCCAAGTGACTCCATGACATTCCGGCCGCTTCCACTCGAGATTGGACCTGGGTTCGTGTAACAGCCCCCACAGTTACTAAGCGAGGATATGCTCGCCAGCGGTCTAGCTGCAGAACTGAAGAAAGGTGGCTCTATCGCAAATGCGCTGGGGTCGGGCTGGTCCTGCTCAGTAGTCCCAGAAAGGCCCCCAGAATCCGTATCCGAATGAGGCTTCCTATGGGCGGGAAAACACTTACGAACCGTTTGTTCGCTACGTCTTCGGAGATATAGATCAGCAATACACGCATCGCAACGATTGGCGGAGAATGGAGAACTTTGACGCCCTTTCCCATTTGACATCTCAACCGCGGAGGAGTCGCGGATTGCACCGGCGCGCCCGCTGACTACCTTGGAAGGCGAGTCTCTTGATCCCGGTACAATCCCCCGTGATCAGATTGGGTGGTACCAATGCGTTCAAACGATGGGCGCTCGGTCCAATTCCATCGTTCCGCTCATTGCTAGGACTTACCCACGGACCCTTGAGCCCAAACCATTGTACCTCCGGCGGAGGCATAGTGATCGATCTGCAGCCTGCACCGGTTGGGGGTGATGGTCGCGATGGCCCACTTCCCAAGAGTTTCCTCGTGGTTAGTATTACGGGAACCACCGGCCTCACGTCACTTGACATAAGGCCGGCCGCGTTCCGGTGGTTTGGAAAAGATTTAAGAAGGAGGGGGGGGGGCGGTCGGTGGTTCACCCGACGCTCGCCCAGAAGAGTCGGACATGAGTCACGGGTAAGCCTTCGGGTCCGCTTTCAGTGTCGTCGTCTCTCTAACACGAAACCGTGCGCGCCCTACGCGTTCCCTGTGCTCTGCGTTGCGCCCGCTTTCGGCAGTGTGAGGAGGATCATGGTTCGTTCGGCTTTGGCGGCGAGATGGATACGGACGACCCTGATCACGTCCCGGTCCTCCGATTTTCTAGGTGTGGGACGCGGACACGAAGCGCGCTGCGATGTCCCACGCTTATCGTATCGTCAGTCGCCAACCAAACGAACCGCTACCCAAGGGTGAAGCCTGTCTGCCATGCCGGTGAGCGTCTTCTACCTACGTTGATTACCGGTGTAGTGATTGCACGTTGATCATCACGCCTTTGTGACCCTCCATATTGCGATGCAGCCGCAAGAAAAAGGTATGAAAACCAGCCCGAACGAAAAACTAATTACCACTCATTAGGCATTTATTGCAGAGGTGCGATGGAGCCCGGCCCGTGTGTGGGAAGTGTCAGAGCTCCCGAGGGAGACCAGAATGCGTATATGAGGACGGGGGGCTCGTCTCGTTCTGTGGCCTCAACGTTCCAGCTGAAGAAGTCAGTGTCGTACCACCATCGCCTACAGTCCTTGGATTACTCAACAACAGTGCCGGTATGGAGCTGAACGCTGCCGATTTCGAAGACCCTTTCGCATTCGATGCTACGACGTTATCGAAGGACGATTTGCACCTCAGATTGTATGTTTCCCTCTGTTTACTCACATTACTGCCCTTAATTCTGATATACTAAACATTCCTTCCGCTCGTACCAACTCGCATGCAGCCGCCTTATCTTCGTCTCCTACCGTTACGAGGTTGGCATGTGCGGACCTTTCTCCAAACAACAGGCCATAATTCTCGGGGACAAATCTGGAATCTTCGTTCACCCGTTCTACATCGACTTTGCCCATCTGTTCGGGTGCCTCATTTACCAGCGCAGGTCTCCCGACCAGTCATTTCAACATCTCGAGGCAGGTTTCTTCACGATGGCTTCGGAGTCACTTGCAATTATGAGGGAATCCGAAGACGCATTCACTTATGCCCAGGCTCACTGGCTCATGGCTTACGGGTATCTGACTCAACTCCGCTACCCGTTGGCGGAGAAATACCTCGAGTCAAGCGTTCGGGCGATCGAAGGGAATCCTGTAGCCTTTCTCCCTCACTTGGTCCGCACAGAGGGGCCGGAGGACGCTGGAATCTCAGAGCAGTCCCAAGATCGGATGGCATTCCTCGCTTCTCTCATCTACTACCGGGCGTTGCTTCGTATTCGCGTCCAGGATGCCAAGTCTGGCGTACCGCTGGAGGAAGCCGTGAACTCAATTTCCGTCCGTTTCTCGGTTTTTCCGTGGAGGCCGACCAGCGCTGACGTTTCGTCCTGCAGCTCAATAACGCTGAGCGGCAGCTCCGTATTTTGGAAGGCAATGGCGATGGGATCATGAATCACCTGGACGCTCAGTTCAGCCCCGAGCTTTCTGTCAGTGGAATCTATGCGGACGCGGTGCGAGCCTGATCGACTCACGACTTACCTTCCTGTAGAGCGTTTACCCTCAGATGTTCAACATGTGTCCTCCGATGATCAGGGCTGCGACGACGCTTCTTGCCCTTGATTCCAGTCTCCTTGAAGGATCATTCCAACACCAAGGTATGGATCCCCCGCTCATTCCACCGCAGTGGGTCTCAGATATAATTGGATTTAGCGCTCTGGCTCGAGAGGGCGAGAGCTCACGTCTCCAAGCTCCGCTCACATCTCGACACCTTGACCGACTTGCAGATTCAGTTTTCCCAAACTGGGGATGCGGACGGGTGTCTCTCCTTGAAATGTTGCATCGCGATCATATTGACTCATCTAGCCCTCAACTATAACCTCCTCGGGAAACATTCGATGAACACAGCCGCGGTTGATGACCGGACCCTCTGCGCCGACATGATTAGCCACCTTGCGGCTGTAACACAAGAGCTGCGGGTTGAGAGTTCCATGCGTCGGACTCATATGTACACCGGGGTGTGTTTTAGTAACTCGTTCTTTTCCTCTCCCGTGGTTTCTGATCTCGTCACCCATAGATATGTTGGATGAAGGCGCTCAGCATGTGCCGACGGGAAATGTCGGAGTTGGTTGTGAAACATGGAATCGCCGGGGCGGGCTATGATCCCATGGCCCCACATGTTTGTAATATGAAGGGGTGTTTGCTCGGCCATATCGTCTTGTTGACACAGGCCTACCAGTCATATAATGCGCTTTGCTTCCCATCGTCTCAGTAGTAAGTAAGATGAGCATAGAAGTTGGTCCATAGGACTGTCACCCGCCATCGATACGTACAATCCATTCTTTGTCTGCCATTTCCGCAGTTTGACCTTTTTCCGAGTGACGGTTATGAACGCCGACTACAGAGGAAGTTACTTTCTCGGGGACCAACCGAGCCCTGTCATATTTTTGATTGTCAGGAGTTTTATTACTGGTTACCGAGGTGGTGCAGTAGCATTTAGCATTCTCGTTATAGGTGCCAACTGTTACAAGTGGATCCGCGCCACCAGCAAGGGATCTGGCTGTGTGGTTTGGTTTGTGGGAAAGAAACTACCGTGATTTCGTACTGTAATGAGGGCGACGAACTGGCCAAGGACGGATGAATAGTTGGGACTTCGAAAGGTGTCAGAGTGCGCGTTTCGAGACAACGATTGGTTGACAGTTGGTCGGCAGGGGGCGCCCGTGATCCAGATGACCGGCCAGGAAGCGCCGGTAACCGGAGACCCGAAGTCCCGGGCTTCGGCGGCGGAAGCAACGCGCGTCTACGACGTGAAACTCTACTTTCCTTCCGTTCCGTGACCGCGTCGGGCGAACAATGTCTCTGTTCCGTCAGCTCAAACAAGCTGCGTTCGGGTCTGGGCGACCGAAGCTCCAGGGGAAAGCGCAGCTCGCGCTCCCTCAGGTACCGTTCTACGAGCTTGACCCACTGCCATGGTGGTGTAAGAGCGGCTGGACTTGGTTTTTCGTCACCGCAGATGCAATGATCACGTACGTTCACGTTTTTTCGCGCTCTCCAGCGGGAGAGCGTTTGGGGTTTAATGCAAGAGACTAACGTGGCGTATGGCAAGGAAGTATCTCCATGGCTGAAATGCTGTGGAACCGCTGGACACAGGAGAAAGTGTCGACCAAATCAAAATCCATCAACCCAGAACAAGAACCCACTCAAACACAACACGTTCTCCGACCACTTTGGCAGCGTGCCTCGGCCGTGGTTGGACTGGGATGTGCCGGCTCTTACCTCGGGTTCATGCTCATCATCGGTCGAAGCCGTATCATTCACAAGGCGTGGATCATACCCGCAGTGGCAAACGCCTCCTCTAGTTTGGGTACCCCGGGAGCAACCGGATCTGGTACCGGCAAGCAGGTGTTCTTTCAGTGCGTTCATCACTGGAAAACGCAAGGGCAACTGTATCCGTATCGCGATTGCAAGTTGCATGGATCGGCCGTGACCAAGAGCAGCAGGGATGAGCACGAGGTGTTGATGAAGGTTCAAGGGTTGCGAGGATTCTATTCGATGAGTCTGGAGGGCGCTAGAATCAATGGGGAGTTGGCCTGTGAAGGGAAGGATGGATCATCACTCAAATGGGCGCGGCGGAGGGTTTTCGATGCCTGGTCGGAGGGGGGCGGGTCGAAGCCGAAGTTCCGGCCCAATTTTTCCAGCGGAG
>Ga0307509_10008639_pt1 | contig 12928 bp, 6 predicted proteins | sample 10_EM_MG_FD_202245 | JGI IMG/M metagenome (GOLD analysis project Ga0307509, IMG submission 202245) | Populus trichocarpa ectomycorrhiza microbial communities from riparian zone in the Pacific Northwest, United States - 10_EM | ecosystem: Host-associated > Plants > Roots > Unclassified | place...
AACAATTAAAATTAACCCAACAATCCAAAAAAGTAAAAAAAAAAAAAAAAACTCAGATATCTACTTCTCTATAAGTATTTCAGAAACCCATTTTAATACTTCAGTGTGAGCTTACAACCATCAAGCCTTTGACTGTTAAAGCAGTAAATAGAGGGACAATGATGTGTTCTTCTCAACGTAAGGATTTCAAGTGGACGATGTAGGGAGTAAAAACGAGACAGAAAAAACCAGAGGCGAGATAGAAAAAACAAAGCTTGGGAATAAATTCTTACCTTATTCTCGAAAGGAAGCAAAACCAGAGGTGCTGAGAGAGTGGAGAGTGAAAAGTGGAGATTTAAGATAATTAAATTCAGAATTTCAGATCTTAAATATTCAGCAGACAATTAGTAAAAGTGGAGAGTAGAGAGTGGGAACAAGGGAAGGGGAAAGGGGGAACTGGGGAAGGGGAAAGGTGGAGGCGCTGCAGCTCTTTTATATTTCACGTGAAATCGTGAAATCGGTTCGTGTTTAACGTTTTTTCCGAGTTGAACCGATTTTATGCGAGTTTGACCGGGTTTGACTGATTTTACTGGTTTTCAAGTTTTAAACCTGATTTTATACATTTTATATGTTTTGACTCGTAAAATCGTACGATTTTACGAGTCAAAACGCGATTTTGATAACCTTGGGTATGATTAAGGATTACTCTAATTAGTTATACTCCAAGATACAACTATGATTACACTTTATATTTTTAAATTAAAAATATTACTTTAATATTTTTAATTTAAATATATATATATATATAGACACACACACATAGTCACACTCGTGTTTCTAAACGATGTCTTGATATTTATAATTTTTTTCATTGCAAGTCCTAGAGGTTTACTTCACCATTTTTCTTTATTGTTTTTACAATTTTTTTTATAAAATTCTTTGGATTATTTTGAATTGTTATAAGAATAATTGATAGTTGATTATTATATTTTATTGATCTCTTATATTTCACAAGTGGGGTGAAGTTTCTTGAAATAGTATCAAATAGTTTAGCCATGTTACATTCATAGCTGTGGAGATGCTAGCAAGCATATGCATGAGGCATTGCTACTAAGTAACTAAGTTAACTATGATTAACAAACATAGATTTCTTGTTATTAACTTATAATTTTGTCAAAAATAATTATCTTAATTTATATCATATGTGATTGCCAAGGCTCGATTTTTCTAGTATAAGCTAGCAAAGGGACCCACATTTGTTTATAAAAATAAACCTATTTTTTTCAATGTTCTCTTCTTCTGGATTTTTAATGAAAAATGATTAAGGATTACTCTATAAGATAGTTGTTTATAATGATTAAGGATTACTATTTTTTTTTTTGGTATTCAATGAAAAATTTATAATATTTAAAATAAAAGTTTTTTAGTTGTTAAATAAAAAATAATAGCAATCTTGTAAATAATCATGTATTTTTTTTGTTATTTTTTTGTGTGATGATGTTAAATGTTAACACATGTATAAAGTTAGTTTTCTAAACTATAAAAAATAATTATAAAATGTACCAAACTAAAATATATTAGGGTTATTTTTCCTTGCTAATATATTGATTTTGAAAATGTATTTTTGTCAAATTATTGTCATTAATAAAATAATTTTTTTAATTAAAAAATAAATATTTAATTTGTCAAAAAAATTAATTTTTTTGGACATTAAAATTTTATAAAATTATGATTAAAATAAGATATGATAATAGTATAAGCACATAGAATTAGAATATTAAATTAGGAGGAAAGAAATGATATTAATACAAGGTGAACTCATTAGCTTTGGAATAAGTTCTTTAATCCAGTCAAAATCATACATTTAAAATATTATATTTGATAATAATAAATCTTACTTAGAAATTAAAAATTAAAAAAAAACTAATATTATATCAACCACACAGCCAAAAATAAAAGTCTAATAACCAAAGCCAAACAAACCCTAAACACATACTTTCACTTTCAGAAAAAACCGTCAACCAAACGTGGCCTAAGCAAAGACGCTGTGTTTTTATTCTATTAAAGAGAACGCTCTCCCTCTCTTCGTTTTCCTGCTCTCCAAGGAATCAGGAAGAACACAAAAATCCCGAAAAAATGCACTCTTTCCTTAAATAACTCCGAAAGCCCATTATTTTTTGAGCTCCAAACATCTCTTTAATCTACTTTTTTTTTCTTCTTTTTTGAGATGATGGGGTCAGAGATAACACGAAATCAATGGGAAGTAAACAATGATAGCAAGGGGCATGATTTATCATCGATGGTGGTTCTTCATGGCAGTCATGACCACGGTGGATTGGCTGAGAGAGGCTTCTGTGATGCGCAGGTGCAACGACAACCGAATGGAGCAGCAGCAGCTGCAACAACAACAACAGATTGGAATTTAGGGATCGGAGAAAGAGTTTTGTCTGCTGCTGGTGCTGCTTTTCTGTCTGCTATTGTTGTTAACCCTCTTGATGTTGTCAAGGTAATTAATTTTTCAGTGATTTATGTTTATTTTTTTTATTTTGTTTCATGGGCTTCGGTTTTTTTTTTTTGGATATTTAGGTTTTTAAATGAGGAATTATTTTGGCATTTTTTGGTTGTTGATTTAAGTAAATTCTACTGGTTTATTTTATAAGATTCATTGGTGTTTCTTGAGTGGAGTTTCCATTTTTTCTGAAGGGATATGATTTTTTTACATTTGATGTTAGTTTTAGTAGTTCAAAAATTGAAATGCATGGCGATTGCGGAGTTGATTCATGTTCTTTGATTTGCAGACAAGGTTGCAAGCACAGGCAGCTGGAGTTGCGTACTCACACCCACTAAGTAACATTATAAGTCGAATGGCATATTTTGGGCCAACCATGGTATGTATGGACTTTTTTTCGGTATTTATATTGTAGAACTATTATTTTTGGCACAGTCTGCGATTGATTAGGGGTGTTGGCTCAGATGTTTGCTGATCTTAGGTGTTCGCCATCATGTACACGTGCTGGGGTTCATGGAACAGTGTTGATTTGTCCTCCAGATTGTTTTCAGTATAAGGGAACTCTGGATGTTTTCTACAAAATCATTCGACAGGTTGGTGGTTTCTTAGTATTTTATTAAATAGAATTATGTAGTGGTATATATGGGTGAAAGAATAATAATAATAAAAAAAACTGCATGATGGGACATTGAAATCCTTGTATGTGTATTTTGCAGTGGAAAAATTTGCATCTCAGATGCAATTAATACAAGTTTGACATCGTGTTTGGTGAAGCAGTTGCAGGCATGCATATTATCCTTTATTATTGTGAAATGATTGTGATATGCATATGCAACTCTGTGGTTCATATCCATAATGACTTCGTTGTTTTAGTTTTCTATGGCTTGAACCACTACCAGATGTGTAATTGGAGGATGAATTTTCAGGAAGGATTTGCGAGGCTGTGGAGAGGTACAAATGCTGCTCTGGCCCTGGCTGTGCCAACAGTAAGTCCCTCAATCACTGAGGTTATTTCAGTTGAGAGGTGGCGCTAATGTGATGTTAAAATATTTTATATTATGTGAGCTTTCAATAATATTTATTCATAATTCTGAATGCAGGTTGGGATCTACCTACCATGCTATGATTTATTTCGTAATTGGCTGGAGGATCTAACTGCCCAAAATATTCCTGGTGCCACACCTTATGTGCCTTTGGTAGCAGGCTCATTGGCACGTTCGTTAGCTTGTGCAACTTGCTACCCTATCGAACTTGCTAGAACCCGCATGCAGGTAGAAACAATGATTTCTTATATTTATACTGTCTGTTTTATATTGGGAATGAATCCCTCTATCAGGTGCATATTCATCCATCTTTTACACACCTCCAGTACTGTTATGGAGGGATGCTATAAGTATGCAGATTCCAAGCTCCCTAAGCTACAACTAATAGTTAATTAGTTTCAATGTGACGCTAGAAATGGAACTATTGATGTCACCTGTTTAAGTAGATGATGATTTACCCTTGTCGACATTTTGTATTTTTTTTTGGGTATTCTAAAATGTTGTTTGATCCCTGTCGCCCATTGTAATCTGGATTGGTGCCATAAGTAGGAAGCATAGAATTTGAGATTATTTCTGTGTGGCTTTATATTTGTGTTTCTGTGCCTTCTCTCTCTTTTTTTTCTTAAATTGTTTTTGTGAATGTTTGTTCTTTTATATGAATTACAATTTGGTGCACAGTTCTTTGTTCCCAATTCATTATGTGGACAGCAATTTGGCACTCACTGTTTTCCCAGATTCCATAAGGATGTACGACTAAACATAATTTCAAGGGATGTTATTTGAAGTGTTCCTCGATGCATCAATCTATTTTGTGACAGAAAATGTTGAACCAGGAATTCCACAATTTCAATGATTTAGTCTATGTTTTGTCACCCCAGACATTGTTTAAGAAACTAACTCTATACTATGAAATTGTGTTTGCTTTAATACTTGATCCTGGATGGTTGTTTTCTTTTCATGGGAGCTTATTATTTAACTTTTTTGTTGCAACAACCATAGGCATTTAAGGCAACTCAAACTGGTAAACCTCCCGGAGTTTGGAAAACACTACTCGAGGTCCTCTCCCATGTCAGAAGTACAAACAATGTTCAAAACAGTAAGGATTCTTTTATGGTTGCATACTTGTAGATCTTCCTTGGATTGGAAATTGAAGGTAGTGTAATAAAACTATAAGAGATGTGTATCCTGTTTCACCCCTCATCTGAAATATCACCTACTTTGAATGACTGTGGCCTCAAACTCAGCTTTGTTACTAGTAATGATTGGCGAGGAATAAAGTTTACTGGCAATCAGTATCCGTGCTCGGGAGAGAAAAAAAAAGTCTTTTGCTGCTGGCTGGCATTGGTTCATTAAAATTCATACAAAATCCATACCGCTTACAAGAAACCTATGAAAAAGTCTTGAATACTGAAAGGACAATGTAGGATCCTGTCAGAAAAGAAAAAAAGGATGAAAATGAAGGGTTGGAGATCAAAAGTCAAAACATGTCCCAGAAAATATATAATGCAGAATCAACTTGTTGTTTTGGAACTACTTATTGCTATAATTAACATGGTTTCTTGCAACAGCAAGAGGCTACCGCTTCTTGTGGACAGGCATGGGAGCACAACTTGCTCGTGATGTTCCGTACTCAGCAATTTGTTGGTCAACCCTTGAGCCAGTAAGTGCGTCATCTTATTGGGAATTTTCTTTTTTGGGCTAATGGATTTCAGATGTAGTTATAGTCTATAAGCTGCATATTTTGCTGAGAAATGGCAAGTTCTTTTTTCTGTTGATATAGATCAGGAGAAGGCTCCAAAGTTTGGTTGGCGAGGAATCCAATGGTTTGAGTGTCTTTGGAGCAAACTTTTCTGCTTCTTTTGTCGCAGGAAGTCTTGCTGCTGCTGCTACATGCCCTCTAGATGTTGCAAAAACCCGCAGGCAGATAGAGGTTAGGTTATTTCTTCTCCCTGTCCTTCTGAACGCAATTTTAGGCAGATTTTAGCCTCCATTCATATGTGTTAGGGTGTTCCATACATATTGTAATTTAGGGCTATGGAATGCTGGTTCTGAAGTTCCTAGAGCTGAATCCATTTGGTTATCAGTATGGGAAGGTTTTATACCAGCTAGAGAAAGCGGAATAAGCATAAGCAAACCAGCCAACCCTGTGTTCTGTTCTATAGTCAATATATAATTCACTCTAACCTGCTGCTGAGTATGCCCTGCAATCCCAGGTGCTGGAGTGAGAGACTGGAGGAAGCCTCTGACCCTCCGCTCTAACCCTCTTGCCTATCCTTTAGCCTGCCCCTTCTGAGTTAACCTCTCGGTAGAGGGTCATTATTTGAGAAACAACTAAAAGTAAATACTGCAATTAAATTATTATTTTGTTTCATGAAAGCCAAACGATAACAAGAGGAACCAACTGAAATAGGTTCCAGATTGTGGCTTGAGAATTGAATTCATGCACTGCTATCTTGACCAGTGATATCTAATGAATTTGATATCTTCTAATTTTTAGAAGGATCCTGTCAGAGCATTGAGGATGACTACCCGGCAAACATTGATGGAAGTTTGGAGGTATCTTCCTAATTTCATGAATTTAGTTTTTGATTAAAACCCATCTTCTTCATTAATCAATGCCAAACTGTTGTTAGGTTCTCTTTGTAGGCTGGTACCTGGTGGCATGCGAACCACTTGATTGCATTGCCATGACAGATCTAATGAGCTTCACCATATGTTAATGAATATTGATTTCATTGGAACAGGGATGGAGGAATAAGGGCACTGTTCACAGGTGTTGGTCCTCGTGTTGGTCGTGCCGGGCCATCTGTTGGGATTGTAGTTTCATTTTATGAAGTTGCGAAGTATGCTCTACATCACCGATATGCGACTTCAGAATAAATTGGGATTGGTGTCCTCACAAGTTTTTTGGTTCTTGCGGAAGCAATGTTTGGTGACGCCATGGGAGCAACACTTGACATTGGAAAAACAGCCAGTAGTAGCTTATGTGAATAATATAAAAGCAGAGAAGAAATGCAGTTTAATCATGTTTTAGGTGCTTTTCTCTAGGCCTGGAAGAGTAGGATTGAATCTTTCTTTTGATCATCCAATTTTGTCCTTAGCGTCTACTGCTCCAAAGAAGGAGAAATTTTGATACTTGGGGAAATTTTCTCCCAGCAAATTTTTTTTCTGAGTTGACCTCAGTTTACAAACTCTCTTCCATACTTCTTCCATCTGTTTCTTACATTTCGAGTTAGATCACAAAATGTACAATCGTTGAGAATTATGAAGTGTGAACGGGAAGAACTCAGGAATTTGAAAGAAAGTTCATATATCGAATACAAATGATTATGGCTTATGAACTATGCAGTGGCATTTGCTGGAGTCTTGACACTGGTTTTTTATTTGAAAATACATTAAAATAGATTTTTATTTAGCTTCTTTAAGGATGTGTTTATTTTCATGGCTGGTCATTGGCTTTTCTAAACTAAAAAATCTACTAAATTTATTAAATTGTTCTAAAAAATCAATACGGCGATTCTCCAAAAAAAAAAATAATATTTATTTAAACGAGAGCTTCCAAATATAAGGAAGGTATAATAATGCTATGAATTAATGATTCAATATTGAATACCAATGATAATATCATTAAATTATTTTTTACATGAAAAAATATTAAATTGATTCTTATTTAGGTGTTTTTTTTTAGTAATTTTGATGTTATTTTTTTAATATATTTTTAATTAAAAAAACATTATTACAAAAACATTGTGCGAATTACCAAATAAGAGTTATCAACATGTCCTTGGCTGATCTAATTATATGGGGGAAATGCAAAGAGTTTTTCTTTTCTTTTCAAAATAGTACACGTGGCAAAAATAAAATGCAAAGTAGCATATTTAGGGGAAAAAAACTAGGAAAGTAATGCAGTTCAACTGGTTGAATTACTGAAAATAGTATAATTAGTTAAGATTTGATAGATTACACTATTTCTAATAATGCAACCTTAAAAAAATTAAAATAATTATGATATCAAGAGTATAGCATAATTTTAAAAAATAAAATAAAAATATGATCAAGGCTGTGTTAATTAAAGGGAACATCACAGCCTTCACAAATATAATGGCCAGTAGCTCCTCTTATATCGATTTTAAGACAAGTGAATAAAATATTCATTTGTGCCAAATTTACATAAAATCTAGGAGTATCCATCTTCACATGCTAATGCAAAGAGCGAATTATTATTCTCAATCTTTAACCTATAGTATGTTAGAATATATATTGATGTTGGTAAACCAAACACAGCCCATCATGTCTTTATATTTCATTTAGAATTCATCACAAATTATTGAGAAATCAGGAAATATGAAATATAAATTTTGTTCTCATATATTAATAGTATTTTTTTTCCTTTTCTCTTTTAGCAATGAAAATTAATTTAGAATTGAAACTATCCTCCACGTTGTAGATAAATTATTAAAATATTAATTGTGAATGAATTTATTTGATACTGGTGTAATGATTGTTTTTTAAAATATATATTTTTTGAAATATATTGAAATAATATATTTTTATTTTTTTAAATTTTTTTTATATTAAAAAATCAAAACGATATGAAAAAATTAAAAAAATAATTTGAAATAAAAAATAAAAAACACTTATTTTTTAAAATAATTTTTAAACATAAAAACAAATGGATTATATATATATATATATATATATATATATATATATATATATATATGACAAGATTTTATTCTGTAAGGCCGACAGACATATTCATTCAAGTCTCATCAAATTACATATGGAAATAATTAGAACACCAAACATTTTTCTTAGAAGAGAATATATCAATGTTGTCCCACATAGAAAAAGAAAAAAAAAAGGAGATTGATTTGACGTTACATCCAAAATAATGTATGTGCCTTAGTTCGATGAATCATCAGTGAATAAGGTATGTGAGCACCAACGCCACAAGCATTAGAATACAAGCTACTCCTTGGTCTATTGCAGCGCCTGCAAACACAATAAAAGAGAGCACAAAAGGGTGAGTTTTTTTTTTTTTTAATTCCTGGATATTCAATAATCTTAATCAAAGGTATGTACTCCTTTAAAGAAGAAACAGAAAACAAGGTAGAAATATAGTTATGATCTTGAAAAAATAAATTCTAACATAATTAAAACACCATGAAAATTGAAACAAATGATTTGATTAATCAAATTCAGAACTGAGATGCCAATGAACTTGTTAAGGGAAAAAAAATCCCATACTAAAAGAAAATAAATCTGGTTTTTAATGGTTTTTAAGGGGTCAAGTTCTAAAAACAAATTTCAATTTGAGAATTGACATTAAATCATGTTTTAAAATAAATCTAGCAATTTAATATATTGTTCATTAATTTAAATGTCAAAGAAATTAAGATATTGGCAAGGAGACTCACCATCGCTTGTGGGTGATGGAGCAGGAGCTGAAGATTGGCCATGAGCCAAAGGCATGGAGATGGCAAAAATAATGGCAACAATGGCAGCAAAAACTCCAAATGAAATGTTTGAAACAGCCATTTTCCTCTATCTCTTCCTTCTTTGTTACTACCAAAAAACCCTCTCTCTCTCAAAAAAAAAAAAAAAAGATTGAGAAAGAGGGAGAGAGAGAGAGAAGAGACAGAGAATATTGGAAAAATCAGAAACCAATATGCAAAAAATGGTGCTGAATGTAGAGGGACGTGGGAATGGTATTTATATTGAGAACATGAATACAGGGATTGTCCCCATTTTTATAGGATCCAACATGCCCTATGGCCTTCAATTCTCTATGCCATTTTCTTTATAGAAATTCCTTGCAATTCCAAGCTGTTGTGTTTCATTAAAGAAGCAAAAGAAAAGGTCAAACAGGCTGTATATATGCCCTTCTGTTGTTGATGTATTTGGAATCTTCAATCCTATTTTTGTGTACCAACTACCACTTGAGAGATTATATTTAATTTAGTGTCAATTTTTAGCATAAAAGGTATGATGATGAGTGACATTAATGTTACTAACTAATGAAGATTTATTTGAGAAGCTTTTTGAGGTCAATATTAATATAGTAATTATGTACGTCTCCTTATATGGTGAACTTGCTGCGTTTTATTTAAATTATAGATTTAAAAATATTTGTTTAATTAACATATATTATCGTGTTTTTTTTGCGTTAAACTTTGTCTTAAAATTGAACATTCCAGCCCTTAAGAGTGGTGCTCAAGAATAACTTAATGGCAGCCACGTGAGTGTAGAAGATCCCAAATTAGAATTCTCCTGATCTCCTTCCTCCCCAGAATCCAACGTAATTCTAAACGACGTTGAAATTCAGAATATCAGATGCAGCAATGATTTTGAGCAGAGAGATTTATAATAATAATAACAATAGTAATCTTCCTAACAAAGTTCTAATTTAGCTGGACAACATAGAAAAGGCTACTTATCTTATCATCAACATGGTATGGCACCAAAGCCATCCAAACCCATGTTTTACAGACCTAAAAAACAACATTTCAGCACTATTAAGACAGACATGATACTTATAAACCATACAAATCTGGATTTGTTGCTTGACATGTATGATCTCTAGCGAGGCCAAAGAAAAGCTCCCATGGCAAACTTCCTTTTCTGCTCAACATTTCCAACCATAGGAAGTCCATATTCTGTGAGTAAGAGATCGAGTTGCCCCTCAGGCATTGTCTCATACTCTGATCTTGAGTACCTAGGGTAGTGCAAGGGCATCTGAAACCCTCCACACCTCTCTTGCTGCTCCTTCACTCTCCCTCCTGCCCTAAAAGTAATTGATTCCATGCCCTTTCTTTCTTGTACACCATGCATGAGCTATGAAGGTGACCCTTTATAGGGGAGCTCATGAGACTTGAGAGCGAGATTATTCAGTGAAATTCATAGTACTATGTGCACTCAATAAAATTTGGAGTGACGTTGAATAGCATTTCCTTGGTCCAACGCATCTTGTACTAACAAAACCATACCTACTTCAATGCAAGGATACCTAACATATTGTCCCTTTCCAATTCTTTCAGCCACTTGTCTGTGACATGATGGGTTGGATCCGTGATCCATAATCCAGAGCAGGAGAATTCACCTTGTGTGTGATCACTCATAAAATTGCAGTCTCGCATGCTATAGCAAGACACATGAATGTATCAGAAAGGATGGTCCTTCGATTAGGGATTGCTGGAATTCCTTGTTCTTGCTCAAAACTTTGACGGACACCATACTTTCTTAAGCTTTTCCAGCTAAACACTAGACGTGAAGCCTAACCCAGATCAAACACCATACTCAAGCTTTTCTAGCTGTAGTTATTAAACCCAGGTCAGCTTGGCAAGTTAGCCCATAAAACCAGAGACAAGGAACATAACCTGGATCTGAGTTCTAGTTAAATCGAACTAAACATTCACACAGTTAAACCCATTTAATCTAATGTCTTGTGTAAAAAAACAAAATATTGCAGTTTTAATAAAACATGGGTTGGCCCAATAACCCAATAACCCGAACCTTTTCCAAGTCAATTATTATTTCAGATCTAATAACTATGTTTTGGACCCTTGCTATACACGGTTTAACTTATACTTCTTAAGTCAAAGTGAAAAAGAACTTACACCTGATAAAATTGGCACTCTTGATCAATTTATTGTCCAGTAGCTAAGGTTTTAGCTAGGTGAGGCCTGATGGTCTAGAAATTTTAAAACCAACAATATATTAGTCCTCGCAATCATAATGGAGGCCTTAAGTTTCACTGTATCATAAAACTTATTAGCCAGCTTTAATTTTAGAAGAACAAGTACCGATAAACTTCGCCAAAATTCTTGCCTTTTTTCTTCTTCCCGCGTCTACTCTAGAAAATGTCCTGCGGGAAATGATTTAAGATGTTTGAAAGAGAAGATACTTCTTGAACATCATCCCCACCAAACATTTGGAAACTCCCCCAATGTCAGAACTCAGAACTGAATAGCCACCCATATCATCAAGAGGTTTGGAAGTTCATGGAGAATCATAACATGGACGAGTAATACAACAAGATGACTCCAAAATACTCTCTCCTATACAAAGTCTGAAGACTCAAACCTAATTAATTAGGACTAAATATGAACGTACGTAAATTAATTATCGAAGATAGAAGCAGTGGACGTTCTGCTTATAACACATGCAAACCTACAACGGCATAGTGTCAGACTGTCAGTATTTATATATGCTTATAAAATGATACATAGACTTCACAAAAACCAGAAGGACCAACCTGATAACAGAGGATGGAAAATAAAATAATACTTTCTCTGGAATTTACTTATGCCAGGTCTATCTTCCATGTTAATTCTGTTTCTACGTGTTTGATTGACTCGCCTGGTCATGAGGGAGGAAAAGAGGATCCTATTTGTTCTTGTAGATCTGAAACAAATGCTTAGAGTAGTGACTAGCCAGTTTTGGGCACGGTTTAAACCCTTTAGAGAAATTAAAAATATTTACCAAAGTCTGCAAGCATATCGTCCTCAAACTCCCACTCGATATGATGGTCCTTGCTCCTTTTTATTGGAATAAAGATAGGTATGGTATAAAATAAAAAATAATAATGCAACATAAAAAAACTCAAGAATAAAAAGAAGATTAAAAAAAAAGTATATTTTTATTAAATATTTATCTCTAAGTTTTCTTATCTATTCTCTTCTTTTTGTACTACTGAATAATGGTAAGTTAGAAGCTTTTTTTTTTTATAGGCATAAAGTTCTAAATAATCAAGAAATTAAATTAATACAAGGAAATCATAATCTAAACAAGAATTATATTCTGCCGACTGAACCGGTCGACCATTTATTTAATCCAACTAGTTACTCAGTTTCAACCGGTTGACATGTTCTCAACCGGTCGATTGGTTCAATTAATTTCCAGAAATCAGTTTACTTTCAACACCCCTCCTTAAACATGATTTCTTCATAACTCCCAACGTATTTCTCATCTTGATAAAAACATAATTTTTCAGTGGCTTTATGAAGATATCCGTGACTTGGTCTTGTGTCTTCACATACTTGACTTTAACTTCTTTGTTTGTAATGGAATCTTGTAGGTAATGAAATCTTGTGTCAATATGCTTACTTATATCACGAAATACTGAATTCTTTGCTAATTATATCCCAGCAAGGGTGAGAACACAAGTTTGATCCCAGGAAGCGCACTTGTTGGGAGGGGCAGCCACGAACCCTGAACAAAACTAGTCTCACCTTTTAAAAAGGGTGTGAGGATACCCAAGTTAGCATAAAAAAAATCATGAAATACTGAATTCTTTGCTAATGTAAAGACTGATTAGGTGTCCATATAAATTTTAATAGGTTTTTCTTGTGACATTCACAATTCCTTCAACAATCTTCTTAGCCATATGAAATGA
>Ga0307509_10008640_pt1 | contig 12927 bp, 15 predicted proteins | sample 10_EM_MG_FD_202245 | JGI IMG/M metagenome (GOLD analysis project Ga0307509, IMG submission 202245) | Populus trichocarpa ectomycorrhiza microbial communities from riparian zone in the Pacific Northwest, United States - 10_EM | ecosystem: Host-associated > Plants > Roots > Unclassified | place...
GTATGTTCCCATCATTCTCCTGGGAGGGATAGATGTGCTCATTGAATCAACAGAATCAAGGCAAGGTGTAGCACCGCAGGGCCATTCAGCATATCCCCCTCCCCCTCCCACTCCCACTCCCCCCCCCACCTCCCTCTTCTTGGGACCTCCCACCACAGGAAAGAGGAAGTGCTGCATAAGTAAGGTGTGGAACAAATTCAAAAAGTGGTTGGTGAAGCAGTTTGGGGAAGGGGACCAACCACCACCCAGGTTTTCAGATGGACTCGTTCCCAAGCATGACAAGGAGGTTAGGTTGGACTCACTGCAATCTCAGGGGGGTGGTGTTGGAGATGTTGTATCTCATGATATCGGAGGACTCAGCTCTGAGTTTGACAATACTCCAAGGGGAATCAATGGGCCCATCAACCCTGAGCAACCTGGTGGTGATTCCAACACCAGCCAAACATTGCCTATTGAGGGTGCTGCTCAAACCACACTCATGGAGGGTCCCATCAAATCTTGTGTAGACCAGGGTGTGTTGAATTTAAAGCTCTTGTTAGGACATAGACTAATTTTTACCTTGGAGGATTTGACCCCAATGGGTTTCCAATGTCCTTTCAGGGTGCTGATGCTCTAAACAGTATGTCATCCACTTCCCAATTATCTGGCAGTAGAAAATTCCAGATAACACAGAAAAACCAATCCCAGAAGCAGATGAAATTGTTTCCCTATTCAAGCATCAGAGTGGGTTCAAAAAAACCATAGATCTGCAACATAATCAAGCTCAGGACTATGCAGATGTGCTGGATGCGGTTTGGCATTCCATAAAACTAGTGCTCTGGCCAATCTGACTCCACAGTCAGTCTCTAGATGAGGGAACACACTGTGACCAAACACAGACACAACAGCTGAAGTGCTTGCAGAGGCTTTGTGGAACCTTTGGAATCCTCCCATCATCATTCATCCTCACAGACACTTTTGATGGACATGAGTCAGCACCATTTGCCACAGGTGGTTTTTCCCATGTGTCCAAAATGTCCCTCAGAGGACACCCTGTTGCAGTCAAGTCACTTGTAGCCACTGCTGGTGGAAAGGAAACCCTTCAAAAGGTGCACAGAGTGTAGTTCAGTGTCTGGCTGAAAGGGTAACTCACACCATTTGGGCTTAAGTTGCTTGCTAGGGAGGTTATTGGGTGGAAGTGGCTTCAGCATCCAAATGTTTTGCGCTTTGTAGGAGTGACTCCAGAGCTTTCAATTGTTTCAGACCTAATGGAACATGGAAACATTGTGGAGTTCACTGCAAACCACCCACATCACAATCGCTTTCATCTTGTGAGTACTGTTAGAGGATGTGGTGTCCTGGTCTAACTGTTTGGATTCAGCTTATTGGTGCAATAACTGGGTTGGAATATTTACACAGTTGTGGTATTATTCATGGGGATCTCAAAGGAGTGAGTGCTCAACCCTACTGTATGGTTGGGCCTGACCTGGATTATACCAAGGCAAACATTCTTGTGGATTCTGAATGCTCTGCCCGCTTAGCTGACTTTGGGCTTGCCATGATCATTGACGAGTCAACTGTTGGGTTCACCACTGGTGGTGATGAGATACAAGGTACAACTCGGTGGATGGCACCAGAGTTACTGTACCCAGAACAGTATGGGTTCCCCAGTAATTGCCAGAAGTGGCTCCCATCCAAAGGTACAGACATCTATGCACTGGGAATGGTCATACTTGAGGTACACACCCCTGCTGAATAGACCTTGAACTGTTAACAATGTCCCTGTTAGGTCTTGACAGGAAAGCGGCCATTTGATGATGTGAGACGACCAGCCACTGTTATACTCAAGGTCACAAGAGGGGAAAAACCTAGCCGCCCCCCTTCAGGATTTTCAAATGCATCATGGAACCTTTTGGACAAGGTGTGGGATCCGGAATATGGGCCAGAGTATGGGCCCGGGCCCCCCAAACGACCACCCACCCAGAAAATCCTCCACCAGATGAAGGAAGACGCAGATTATTGGGATGTTCACCCCCCCACAGCACCCCCAAGTGGAAAGGAGAACTGTGCGTATTTCGTGTACTCAGCAATGGGGCATGGCCCACTGAACCACTTCCTGTAGTAACAGGGCTCCCGGGAAACCCCAAAGGGCAGGGTTTGAGGTTAAACGTGCATACTGCCAAAATGGATTCCTCGATCACTGACGCGGTGACCTCAGAAGCGAACAAGCCTGGAGTGGGAGTGCGGGGACAGTGCGATAACTGGATAGCCATAAGCGAAAGCCTAGATGCGCAGGCCGCGCCCTTCCAGTGCGTCCCCTTAGCGACGGGTGTGGCAAGGGAGGTTATCCTGGAGGGAGCTGTCATGAGTTTTTCAAGTTCATCCGCACCACGTATCTAGAGTTCCCTTTCCTATATTCACTCCGTCCTCGTTGTGCGATTGGTGCGTCCGTCGACCGTACACAGTACGGTTTGTACTTCAGTATCCGTCCTTAATTCTCAGCTTCCGCACATTTTACACGCCTCAGACATCTCCTCTTTTTGTCCATCCTTCGTATATAGATGTCCACAGATTTTCATTTCCCCTCGGTATTTTCTTTTATTTCTCGCGCATTGAGCTTGTTGTGATCGCTCACCTTTTGATTACTTGTCTATCCACTACGCAATTACCCGCTCGATAGAAGCTGTGGTCGGAAAACTGCCAGGACATATAGATACACGAAGCGTGGCGTGTGCGATGTCATGCACGAATCCGTGGGGTGAATCACATTGACGTGCCCCTTTTCCCGATGAGCTGTAACAAGACTTCGAATGCAGCAGCCAACACCCTTATTAGGGTGGCGCCTTGGCATCGATAAAGCTTCACGAGGAAGAAGCGAGGTCAGGCATCAACTCTGGTAGTTGAATAAATTTTCGGGATCATCCTAACGGTCTCGCGAGCACAAAAGCCATGCACGTATGGTATAAGAGAGACGCAAACTTCTGATTTAACCCTACTCGCATCGGTAACTCCCACTGGCATCACCAGATGTACGGGACAATCCTATATGGGACCTTAATTTTGTATCGTTTGTATTGGTCACCGAGCACGGGATCGTCAACCATCGTGCTTTCCTGGAATACACGCTCGGTTATGAGTTCACTCTCGGCGCGGGTGTTGATGACAATCACGTACTTCAATCGGTACCCCCAAAACGGACCCGCTGATCGCAAAGAGGAGTGCGTAGAGAGGAATATATGACCAGAACGCAAGAGCGAACGAGACTTCAACAATAACGCTCCCGCTGTGTGTGTGGGTCATAAGGGACGCAGTTAGAGAAACACTGAATGGGGAGCTTACGTATAAATCGGGTGGCGGACGTATGCGAAAGGTCCGTGGTCAATGAGCCTGGGTTTCTCCCTTATCTGTAACCGAGGAAGAACGTAAGCCTCCAGGAGTCCACAAAACAATGGGGCACTTACCCCAATTGCGTGGTACTGATCACCCAAGGTTTTCAGCGGTGAGGTGACCAGTGACCGTGACCCCTCGATCGCCACTGATGCTGCTTATCCCAAACCCTACCTATGCCCCAGCCGTGGTCACTTCAATCAAAATCGTCCACGGCGCCGGCACCAATGTAATCGTCTCAGAACTACCACCAGGTTGGGCTGAAAGACGTTTGGCATTGAGACGTAACGTCTCGAAAGAAAGAAAGGATTCGGAAGAGTGTGGATCGCTCCCGCCTGACCTCAGGGACGGTCCTCAATCATCCAAGCATCCTCATCCACCGGTACTAGCCGAATCGGAGCCCAAGGCTCGTAAGCCTTTCTAACTTAGACCAAACTGGGCTAATGGTAGATGCGTTTTCTAGGAATATGTCTTTTCCAAGCGCAAAATATACAATACCCAGTTCACGAAGTTCTGGATAGTCCGTCACGGTGAACCCTTGCCATCGCCACCCCCCGAGGCAGATGCAAGTAAATGTTCTGGGCCGACGGTCTTCGTCAACGCCCCGCCCGAGGGTGAAAGACAGATTTGGTTGTGGAGTACTGACCGGCGGATATGGGACGCTGTATCCGTCAAACACATCGTGGATCTGGATGTCAGAAGGCAACTGATTCTGAACTCAAAACACGTTCCAGTATTCACCCTTCCGCGTGCCAGCCGTGGAGGAGGGGAGGAGGACGGTCCACGGTTCATTCGATACATAGCTCCTTCGTCGTAGCCACGATTGGGCGACGTCATGTTTATCGATAAATATTTTCCCCAAGCAACCACGGCACGTCGTTTGAGAGGAGTGGCAAATGTCTCAGACCGCGGGCGATGGTGTATTTTTCGGTTGAAGATACGGTGATTATTTTGAATCGGTTCTTTCAGGATAACGGCTGGTGGGAGCCACTTTCGTTGACTAGCGTGGCCCTGGCATCCCCTTACTCGCTTTAATCCTTGGGTATGCACTGGTCTGGACTTCGCGATAAGAGTTCTCCAACGTGTAAACACCCTTTGCCCCGGCAATCAGCGCCATCTGAGGCTGGAATTTGAATCCGCGCGGGTCATGACAAGCGCCAGGGCAGAGGGCTTACCTTGCAAACGGACCCCACCTGCTTGGGTGAAAAGTTTCCCAATCTTCGGGGCCCCTGCAGCCACGGCATCGGGTGTGCACATTGGAAAAGTTCATCAGGGCCCCGCACTTCGTATTGGGGTGCAAGAATAATACCGTGAGGAACCTACGGTCTTGTACTTTCTCTCAAAAAGTCTCGCGGCGAATGCCCAAACACTGCGGTCCGACTCGGAGAGTCTCTCTGCTCCTAAGTAGAAGGGTTGACGATTTCGAATTGTTTGGCGGGGGTCACGGACTCCCGGAGGAGTTACACTCCCGGCGGAAGAGACTGAGGCAGACTTGGTGGTAACCCGTCGCGCCTCCCTCACGCCGAGGGTTGGTGAACGTTCATACGCCCGTCAAATCGTCTCCCTATGCGGGTCGCCGTCGGAACTGGTCCGCGGTTTCACCCGAGGCAATCGACGAACAGAATCTGTGTTTTCCGACACAAATTAGGGGTTCGTTTCGGTCTGCAACCCTGAAGTCACAAAATAAGTGATTACCTCCCCTGCCTTAGCATAGGTTCCCTCTTTGCGGGGTTCTGGATTCAGTCGGAATGATGTACTCGTTCCGCGTACCGTACGAATACGATCCGGGCGCAGGGTTTCTAGCAAGCCTGCCCGTAGATTTTGTGGCGAGTCGTGTGTCGTCTTGGGCCGGGAATACCTCTGGCTGGGCGCGGTGCAGCGGGAACTGAAGGCAGTGCCTTCGGGAAATAGGTTCCGCCCCGATCTCTTCCAGGCACCTACGTCAGTGATCGCAGCACAGAACCACAAGGTATAAAAGCATTGGGACATCAGCGTCTCTCCTATCCAAACAACGAACACTACCTCCACCACAAATGTCTTCGCCTTCTCGCATCCCCTCGTCGACCGGTCCTACCGATTCCGTCCTCGCATACCCACCATCTGCGAAGGTCAAGACCGATAAACAGCCAACTGCAAAGACTGAGATGGTCCCGCGTCCAAGTCAGGAGACGGGGGCAGAAAGGCTGAGAGGAGGTTGTATTCCTTGTCCAGTACGTTCCACCTTTCCGTCGGTGATCACCCGTATCTGACCATCTTCCTGACAGGACGGCGGATGCTGTTTCTGCATCCCCATCCCCTGTTGCTGACCACGTGCAACCCCCCTCCCCCTCCCCAGAACCACGGACCCTGATATGGACAATGGACATGATGCCCGATACTGTTTTGTAGCCGTATATAATACCACTGTAAATACCACGCTGTGTAATGCCAGGCGTGCGGTTTAGGCTGGTGACTTGCCTCCCACTGTTAAAGGACGGAAAACCATTCACCCACTTCGCCATGACGTCATGGATCACCTTCCACTTCCAGGGGGTGACAGGCTCGCAGTCGATCGTCGTCCCACCAGGTCCTGTTCCTCTAGAGATCCTGAGATGACTCTACCCACTGAAAACGTCACCCCAAACTCTCACGCACTCACGGAAATGGAGGCCAAACCCGTTAACAAACAACCAACCGCCGTTCCGGACATTACTCCAACTGGCAAGCAGCCCGCTGGGAAAGCGGACAGATTGCGAGGGGGGTGTATTCCCTGCCCGGTACGTCTCTCGCCCCTGGCTTACGGTTCAACGTTCATGTTACATCCAGTGTGGATGTTTTCTCTGCGTCCCCATACCTTGCTGCATCTGACGAACCGTGGCACCACAAGAGGCTCAAGTTCATTGTTCCCGCATCCCCCCCATGAATCCTTCTCTTCCTGTATCCTTCCATGTATTCCAGTCTTGTACACTCGTCAATTGAACCCCCCTGTACCCCCTCGTTACTTGGCTGTCTCCCGAGTAGAGGTCCAACCCCCCCTATCAAGCGATTTCACCCTGGTGCTCTATAATTCCCGAACACCGTATCTCCAGAGTCCCAGAACTTACGCAGCCCCTGGGTCCCGCAGGAATGCGTACGAATTTCCTTCCACAGCGACTCAATTTGATTGATCTACATCCTCAGAATATCTAAGACATGTCGGGTGTGGTGTGCTTCGCCCTGGGCTTATCTAGTCGCGCTTGAACCTCAAACCAATCTCACCAACCCCTTGATATCGCTTAGCAGGGGGAACATCAGCGCAGCGACCCCCTCCCCGGGACCCGTGGTCAATTCTGGGACGGTTATGTCCAACAAGATCCCGGCAGTCGCATTATCCTCAACAGACGTCACGGACGTAGAGGGGGCGCCAGGGCTAAACCCGATCAATCGTGACAGTTGCGTGTCAACGGGGATCCATGCAGCTACGAGCGTGTCGACTTCTTCGGAGGTGCGCGGTCCCGGGTCCCCCGGGTGCATCATCCATTGTGGGAGGGAGATGTGGAGCTCGATCCGTAATGGCTTGACCCTTGGACTGGCGTTCGAAGGTTTCGGAAGGGAGGAAATAGCTTCGGAGAGCCAGTCGGGATCGAAGTCCGCAGGTGTCCAGACCCGGATGCTTCTGAGAGCGCGGTGGTGAGAGAAATTGAAGGATCGATCTTCCCCACGGCTCCATCCGTAGCGACGTAAGACTAAGTGGGGAAACTCGTCAACAACCGGATCCGGAAACCAGAGATGTGATATTGGGTTGCACCCTGTACGCACTTGGAAATGAAACCATAATGTCAAGGGATTCCAGGGTAGGTTTGCACCCGTCCACCAGCGACGCGAGGTGAGGCACCTCGGCATGGAGGGTCAGCCTATAGTTGATCCGTTTAAAGCTGAACTTGAAACAGTCTCCAAGTTCAAGCAAGACCGAGAGGAGTCGTTCAGATATATCGGTGGGGAGGCGAAGCTTCAGGGTGCCGTTGAATTCGCGCGCGGGTTGGCTCTCTACACACCGGCGGATTGAAGTAGCGGTCAGACTGCCACCGGTGGAGTTGGGCCTGGCGCCGATGAAGCTGACGTTTTCGACCCTCGCAGGGAGATGGCAAAGGGATTTCAAAACGCCCCTCTCGGACATGAAACGGAAGTCGAATTCGACGCTCCGGACTTTGGAAAAGGGTGACATCCAAGTCTGTTCCAGGAAGGAGGGGATAATTACGCCCGAAGTGAGCTCGTCGTCCTTGAACGTTATCTTCTGCGCGTTCTTGAATGCCGGAAGACACTCCTCCTGGACGGGCCGGTGTTTGTAGTCGGTCAAGATAAGGTTGTCCGTGTAGATGTTCAACAGATCAGCAACCCTGGCTCGCAGAGCGGCGTTCTCGTCGTGACCGTCGCTGGACGCAGGAAGGGTGAAGAGCTTCACGAGTTTGGCGACGTTCGACTTGGAAATCTGGTACGTGGAGAATAGATGGCGCTGGCATGTCGGCAAGAGCGATCTGGAGGCGAGCGAGCATCGTTTGAGAGATTCTGGATCGTAGTGCAGATGGTCGAGTATGCTGTCGAGCAGTTCCTGGGCCATCCTGAGGCGGCCGTCGTCGGTGGTGTTGGGGTTCATGTGAAACATTGCGTGGGTGGCCGGGAAACCAAGCGATGGTATAAGTACCCTCAGGATCAGACGTAAAAGGGTGACTCCGACCTCGCAAGATGTTACAATGACTAGAACATATCCGAGACGACTCACCATACCAGACAAGGAGATATATTAGATTTTCCGAGAACGTACACTACTCCGGACAAAGCGAAAGGGTGAAAACGAAGAAAAAGGGGTGGACGGGACGGTGAAATTGCCCACGAGGGGATCCAACCACCGACCAAGAACGCAAAATGAGCAACATCAGTCACAGACTGAGGGAAAGGATGGATGGGGATCAGGATGTGGTTGGCTCGTCCTCGTTCATCTTCTCCTTCTCTTCAGGATCTAGCCAGCTCTCCTCAACAGTTGCTCGTACTCTCCTGACATACTCCTTCATGTTCTCCCTGTACAGCTGCGCCGCTTCTGCGTTCGCCGGGCTGTTTGGATTGGGATCGTGTAGTAGCGATTGGATAGAGGTCAAGATCGCCGCGACGTCATATGTTGGGGACCACCGGTTCTGGAGGATATCCAAACAGAGCTCCCCGTTTGCATAGACATTGGGATGGAACATCCTGGAAAGGAACTTGACCGTGGGTGGTTTGTTCGGATACGATTCGTCGAAAGTGAGAACGAGGCGGAACGTGCCATCTTCGAAGGGTGTCTCAGCTGATCAGTGACGAGAGACATGTCAGCCACGCGATCAGGTTGGGGACAGGGTCTGGAGGTGTACCTGGACCGAAGATTACGGCGTTCCAAAGCATAATGTTGTCTGGGCATGGGCTGCCTGAGATCCCAGAGGGCGGATCTGTGGAAAGTCTCTTGAAATCTCGAATCAGACGTCGCCTGCAGTTCGTGGACTGTTGAGAACATGTCAGCGTAAAATATGGCTGGAAAATCAGATGCGGACCATCGTGGACGGTCGTGTGCGGTGGTTGCCCTGTACTGGGGAAGGTGGCGGTTGCTGAGAGAGACTGGCCCTTGCTCGTAACGGCCCGTGATCGTGACCTTTCTGTCACCGACCTCCACCAACAATGGACGGTCGCGCTCCTCGGTATTTCAGCTTTCTTTCCGTTTTCCTAATATCCTGTGTTTATTGTCTTTTTGCCTCCCAGAATCAAAAACCGCGCCCCGGCGGCCTTCCAGGTACCGTACCAAACAATGTGTTCGGCTCTAGGTTATCGTTCAACCCGTTTTTGTTTCCGTTTAGATCACTGCTGAACAGCTGCTGCGGGATGTGCGTCTTGTGACCCGTTATTCTCAATATTCTTATGCTCACGATGATGGAGTAGGCTCAAGAGAGGCAAGAATCTCAGTTCCGCGCCCCAAGGCAGCGCGTAGAAGATTTCGAGGAGCTTCATGAGTATCGAGGTCGGAAACGAGAAGAGTTCGAGAAACGGATCAGGCAAACGAGGGGAAATATGTGCGTACTCAAATCACCAACTGTTGAGGGTATGGGCTAATCCGACGCGTAGAAAAGAATGGCTGCAATACGCTAATTGGGAGGTGCGCCAGCATTTGACGATCCGTTCAATCACAGTTCATCGACATCAAACTCGGTCCACAGGCCAGTCAAAATGAGTTTCCCCGCTCTCGTTCCGTCTTCGAACGCGCACTGGATGTTGACAGTCGCTCCGTCAAACTATGGCTCTCCTACAGTGAAATGGAGCTAAAATCTCGGAACGTTCAACACGCCCGCAACCTCTTCGATCGTGCCGTCACTCTCCTTCCCCGCGTCGACCAACTGTGGTACAAATACGTCTACCTTGAGGAACTCCTCCAGAATGTGCCGGGGGCCCGACAAGTGTTCGAGCGGTGGATGCAGTGGGAGCCTGACGACAAGGCTTGGCAAGCCTACATCAAGATGGAAGTGAGGTACCAGGAATCCGATCGGGCGAGCGCGGTTTACGAGAGGTGGGTCGCCGTACGCCCGGAGCCGAGGGTGTGGGTGAAGTGGGGAAAGTTTGAGGAGGAGAGAGGGAACCTTCTCAAGGCGAGAGAGGTGTTCCAACAAGCCTTGGAGTTCTTTGGGGACGAGGAAGAACAGATCGAGAAAGCCCAGGCGGTCTTCAGCGCTTTTGCCAAGATGGAGACGAGGCTGAAGGAGTACGAAAGGGCGAGAGTGATCTACAAGGTAAGCAGGACAGTGTCATTTCCCGCAATAACTCATAAAAATTGAAAATCTCGTCCAGTTCGCGTTATCAAGGTTATCCCGCTCGAAATCTTCCGGTCTGTACGCAGCCTACACCAAATTTGAGAAACAGCATGGAACCCGGTCAACACTGGAATCTACCGTTCTTGGAAAGCGACGTATTCAATACGAGGAAGAGATCGCGCATGATGGCCGAAATTACGACGTCTGGTTTGACTACGCTCGACTTGAGGAGGGTGCCCTGGGGGACCTGAGAGAAGAAGGCGCGACTGGCGAGGAGGAGGAACAGGCCATCAACAGGGTGAGAGAGGTATACGAGAGGGCAGTCGCTCAGGTTCCTCCGGGCAACGAGAAGCGGTTTTGGAGGAGGTATATTTTCCTGTGGCTGGACTATGCGTTATTCGAGGAAATCGAAACCAAGGTATTTGAACTTGATACTACGCCAGTGACTTGCACACTGAACTTCCGCAGGACTATGCACGGGCCCGGCAGATATACCAGACGGCCATCAAGCTCGTTCCCCACAAAGTCTTCACCTTCGCCAAACTGTGGCTTCTGTTCGCCAGGTTCGAGGTCCGGAGACTAGACTTGCCAGCCGCCAGGAAGATACTCGGTGCAGGTATTGGGATGTGTCCTAAGGAGGCGCTGTTCGGGGGATACATCCAGTTGGAACTCGATGTAGGGATTTTCCAACACGGCTTCACTCAAGACGCTAACTATTCCGTTTTACAAACAGCTCCGAGAATTCGACCGCGTTCGGACAATATACGAAAAATACATCGAATGGGATCCTACAAATTCCTCCGCTTGGATCAAGTTCGCAGAGTTGGAATCCCAATTAGAGGACTTCTCACGGACGAGGGGTATCTTCGAGTTGGGTATTTCCCAACCGTCGCTATCTATGCCCGAGCTTTTGTGGAAGGCTTATATCGATTTCGAGACCGAGGAGGGTGAAAGGGAGAAGGCTAGGAGTTTGTACGAGAGGCTGGTCAAGCTCAGTGGGCACGTCAAGGTGTGGATTTCGTACGCTCTTTTCGAGGGTGAGGCCATGCCTGCGCCCAGGGCTGAGAGGGAAGATGATGGTGACGATGACGAGGAGAAGGAAGCCAAGACGGTAGAGGGTGACCCGGAGTTGGCCAGGCAAGTATTCAAGAAGGGATACGAGGACCTGAGGGGCAAGGGTCTCAAGAGCGAGGTATCTCCAACTACTTCGCCGTTCACATTCCCACTCAGACTCACGTTCACACTCCTCTCAGCGGGTCGCAGTCCTCGAAGTCTGGAGAACCTTCGAAGAGAAACACGGAACGCCAGCGGACGTTGCCAAGGTGCAAGAAATGTTCCCCATCGTCTCCCTCAAGCGCGTGTACGACCCCGAAACGGATACCCACGTTGAGGATTGGGTCATGGTGTTCAAGGACGACGAGAGAGAATCGAACCCGACGAGTTTCAAGTTCCTGCAGATGGCTCATGCGTGGAAGGCAAAGGGTAAGAAGGGGCTGCCTATCCTCGGCGGCGGCGCGGGTGGTAAGGCGGATGAGGAGGGCGATAAGGAGAATGGACGGGGCGATGACACGAACACCACAAAGGGAAAAGGGAAGGGGAAACCCAGGGATGATGGTGATGAAGGTAGCGATGTTGCTAGTTCACATGGGGGAGACGATAGTGATGCTTAAGGGTGCCGCACTCAGTACTACATGCTACCGTTTTATTTCCTCAACTGTTGTTCGTCATGGTGCTATCGGGTCAAGACACCGTACAAATTTAGGTTCTTTGCGATGCGCTACTCAACCAACTCTGTCATCTCAAGTGCCGTTCCCCCCACCGCCGGCACCATGTTCGGCCTCACTCTGGGTAATCGCGAGAGAGACCTCCAAGGCGCGCACCACTCCTACTCCCCCGCCCCATCTTTCAGAAGCGGAGCCCAAGTGTTACTATGCTGGCCTATGTGGAAGGCACATACCGGCCCGGAAGCGTACACCAGGCCCAAGGTGCTCAGAATCGCTGGGGACCATGAAATTAAGGACGTCTGGGAGGACAACCTTGCGTCGAAGGCACGCGCCATCCTAGAGTAGAAGGGGGTAGACCGGACCACCACCGGCGTCGTCCGTATTGGCCACGCCGACGAGCCCTCTGGAAACGTCGTTCTATATGGATTGGACTCAAGCCCGGTTCCGTCCCATACGAAGTCGCCTGCCTTCGCACGCTGTGATCTTCTACTAGATCACGGTATCGTTGACGTTGACGTCGAGATGCGAGGGTCGGAAGTCACTCGCTATGCGGGTCCCCCGCCCCTCATAACCGCTTATAGAAGCGACCCTAAGGTGGACGTCTGGATGCCATTCGCCGACGCGTTCAGTATCCCATCTGCGCAGAACTCACTCCCTGGGCCGAAAGCACCTCAGGATTCCTCCTCGAAGAAGGCGGCGACCGCGACGGGCTTCTCCCAGTCACCGCCCGACATGTCGTCTTCCCCCAACCCGACAACGGGCTTTTCGGGCGCAGGTTGGCGACTCAGACGTCTCCATCGATGACGATGTCGACGGGCAGAACATCCTCATCGGGTGCGTCCCGAGCGGGTTGAGAGGATGATTTGCCTGAAGCAGAGGGGGAAAATGCCCGGTGGGTCTGACTGGTTGACTTGCGCTTTAGGTTTGCCTCACTTCTTTCCTGTCCGCTCCGAGCACCGACGGCCTTTGTCTGCGTCCAGCCCGCTGATGCGCGTGCTCAAGCACACGAAGTTGAAGCAGGTCTCTGGGGGAGCAAAGAGACTCGGAAGAAGGGA
>Ga0307509_10008641_pt1 | contig 12927 bp, 18 predicted proteins | sample 10_EM_MG_FD_202245 | JGI IMG/M metagenome (GOLD analysis project Ga0307509, IMG submission 202245) | Populus trichocarpa ectomycorrhiza microbial communities from riparian zone in the Pacific Northwest, United States - 10_EM | ecosystem: Host-associated > Plants > Roots > Unclassified | place...
ATGGTGGTACATATCTGGTTTCGATTCTGTGCCACATCCTACCCTCGGCGAGGATGCTGATCCACAAGTCGCTGCGTGGGGTACAGCGCTGTCTTTGTGTCTAGCTCATCACGACGGACTGACTATGCAAGAACAGAACACTGTACTATGAATAAATCAAACCCTCCCATGGGGTTCATCAGCCGTGATTGGTCGGAAGTGATTGAGGTCGGTGGATCGATATCGAACCAGGAGGCACGACCGCCCTATCTCGTCCCAACACCTGTTTCCGAGGATAATGGAAAGACGTTGAATTGGTCGCGATTGCGGGACCGTGATAGCGTGACCTCTCCCCCCACGCTCGATCCTACAATTCGATGTAAGCACTCGGTTATCGCAGACTGGTTAAATGCCAGAACTGACCGAGCGCTCATACTGCTAGATGACAAGAAACTTTCGACAATAAGACTTGGTGTGCTTCCGAAGACGCTGGACGCGGCAACAAGAGCGGCGGGGGACCTGCGGAAGCGTTATGACCTGTTGTTCCTTCACTTGGAAGCCCCCACACCTGTAAGGCTGACCGCGGTGGCGCGCTGGGCTGTCTCGGTTTCAAAGATCGCCCCACGCGCTTGGAAAACACCAATTCCAACCTTGGTTATAGAGGAATATCTTTCTGAAAATGCCAACGAGAGTGGTAGCGGGTCAAGCCCGCAGACTCATACAAAAGACTGGAAGCGGGTGGTGGATGAGTTTGTTTCCAGCTGCGATGAACTTGACCAGGTGAGGGGGCGGCGACGGTCAGGGCTTCCACCTGTGGATGACGACGACCAGCCGCCAAAGCGTTCGAGGGGATCCTCAAGAGCCAGTTCAATATCGGAGGGACATGTTTCGCCTGATGATGATGGTCCCAGTAGGAAGGTGGTCCGTGATTGCGACTGAGCGAGGGACCTCGAGCAGTTTATGGGTTCTGGTACGGGACTGACCTCGGGGGTGTTGTCAACACGTAAGTACGCACTTAGGTATCGAGCTCGATGCTGTAAACCATCGCCGCTCCTTGGGGTGTGACCAGATACCAAGCCTGAAGCATTCGAGTACGTGCCGAGCACTTGGTGCCAAGACCGACTCCAATGCCCGCGAACCAAGCTAGCTGGTCGGGGTTATCGGAGAACCCGGCCCGGAAAAATCCTGGGGTGGGTGACTCGGAATTCGACCGACACCCCTTCCTCTTCGACCACCAAGACATATCCTGGCCAACACACCCAACCACCGGTTTTATGATGGTCGCTAATAGGATCGCGGAGAATGTCTTGGGAACCATAGGTTCGTAAACGTCTCAGCAACGCAACTCCGTTTTGTAATTCCGACTGGCTTTTCAAAGGTACCATATGTTGGACCGCGCAACTCGTACCTCAGATCTGGAAGAGTTTTCGCTCAAAGTCCACAGACGGTCTGTCCGACTGGTTGGTGTAAGCATGGCAAACCCTACCCCCGTCCCTCATCACAACAAACGTCGGGTTGACGTTCTTTGGTAGCTTCTTATGGGGGATTTCTGGCGCGTTCCTGGCCGTTTATGTGGTCATACAGAACCTAAACATCCCTTTAATACTCCAACCGCATATATTCGCCTTCCTCTGTGCGGTATCATGGACTCAGGTGAGAGGAACCCAGATGAGGAGGTCATCCATACGACTGAGCATCCGCCTAGTGTCTATTTTATGGCCGCAAGTGGCCCTTAAAGCGGTGTATCATCTACTTTATTACCTTTCTAGCCATAATGGCTGGATTCGAGGCAGGGATGATCTACGCTGTTGAGGTGAGTATCGAGCATTTCACAAATGTAGGTCTGGCTGAGAGTTGATCTCGTTCAGCCTCCAACTAGGAAAGGCAACACGGCACCTCTGAAAATTTTCGGTATCGCGAGCTCCGCGATCATTGCCGCAGGCCTCCTGTACGTAACGTGCTCGCCCACATCCGGTTATCTTTCACTCGCTCATCCAAGTGTAGGCCGCAATACTGGGAGATCTACAAACGGAAAGAAGTGGTTGGACTCTCCATGACCTTCATGGTAGTGGACATCAGCGGCGGTGTCTTCTCGATTCTGTCCCTCGCTTTCAAGAAAGAGTTCGATGTCTTTGCGTCGGTTGTCTACATCGTCGTCATTGCGAGTTATCCTTCCTTCATCTCCTGAGAACTTTGGGTCCTACTCAGTCCTTCGCATTCACAGGTCATGGATACGGTCATTGTGATCGCCGCTCTCATATTGAATCCAATCGCGAGGCGCAAGGGGGCCGCGCTCGTCGCGGAGCCCACACAGATGGTGACTACTAACAGCTCGACGAATGGTCCTGGTGTTTCGGGCTCCCCCGAGAAGTCTGACCTGGAATCAGGCGGTAGTCCGGTTGCGGAAGCAAATCCGGCTTAAATGCGTGGCTCTCACCACGACACGGTTTGACTGGGGGTAGACCCGATCACGAACTGTTTACCTTGGATCTACAACCCCAATTCTCTCACACAATGAAAACGATGCTTCCGATGAGCGATTTTTCCCGGTCGGCGTCCCCTCCCGTCAACAGGGGTCCATTCGGTATTATTACAACGAGTACACTGAGGTATCTGGCAAGCCCGATTCGAAATCAAATACATATGAAAACGAGACGACGGAAGTGTGAAACGCGCGCTCGAACATTCAAGGGTTGAGAGATAATACCCCTTGGCATGATACTCTGCCTTTTAGTCTCATCATCTCCTGGGGACGTCACGGGGGTGTTAGCGAAACGCCACATCCGACATAGCGGGCGAACTCACGATCCTGGCGTCCATGGTTACGTACGGATACAAGGGGTTCACCTGACCCGCACACAGGACACCCCTGACAAATGACCTTGCCACAACGTCGGCACCAGCCAAAGTGGTATGGACCCCATCAGAAGGGAGCATCCCGTTGACTGCTACGGCTCCAAGCCCCAAATATTCATCCCGTGTCAATGAAAAATGATCGACGAACGAAACGCCGGTCTTTTCCGCGACAGCTTTGGCATAGAGGGCGTAAACCGGAGTAGCGCCCGTGTGGTCTCGGAAGGGGTTTGGAGGGGTTTGAGAGGAGATGATAACTTGAGTTCCGGCGGCTTTGAAAGCCTTGGCCGCGTCTTCCATGTATCTAAGACCCCAAGTCGATCGAAAATGGGATCATTCGAGGAATTGATCCAAGCCGTCAGCACGTCCCGTCCCGTCAACGAAAGTGGTGATATGGGGTGATGGCAAGAACGCTAGCTGAAACTCACTTGAAAAACGTGTGGAACACTTCTCCATCGTCACTGAGAAGGAAAGATCGAAACGGTCGCTTGCGTTAGCGTCCTTCGCTAAGGGGCCGGCGGGGTGCTAAGGTTCTTGGCCCACCTTTCACAGGTCACCGTCGGGTCGAGGCCAGGACACAGAGTATTGTGCCGAATCGATCCGATGGGGCCGCCCCCCTCGAAATGACCGAACTCGATAATGACGATGTCATCCTTCTCAACAAGCGAATGCATCCAATCGACTATGAGAAAGTTGTCAAGATCAGCGCGGGAGAGGCCCCAGATAGAAGGGTACCCGTACAGTGTCCATCGGTGCTGAAGCTCCGGAGGGACTTTCCCGCCATTGCCATGTTTTGTACAGGGATGTTTAGGTACCTCTGGAGCTCAGAACCCCACCCGACGTAGCGAGAGCCTACCCTCGAAGCGGTGGTAGAGTCCCCAGCCAACCAAACCGTTACAGCATCTGTACAGAGGGCGAACAAAGAGAGGACGACGACCGGGAGGGAAAAGCGGAGGTGGGACATCGTCCACTCGTCGAGGGACGCAATCTGGAATGGTGGGAGGAAGGGAAGGAGGCTGCGGATCGGAGATGCATATGAGACTGGGGGGGGGAGTATATATCACACGGATGAGGAAACTCAGGAAAGGTCTCGGGAACATTCCTGTCCGATAAGCGCTTCCTCGAACGAACCCAGACTAAATGATCCAAGGCGGTGAGAGCCTAGATTCTGTTGTCCATGGGTTTATCCTGTCGCCATAACGAGCCTAAGACTGCGCAGAATTTTACTCTAGTGGAAGCCAAGGAAACCCCGTCCGAGGATGGCCCGCGTTCAATTTTTGGAGGACAGGAACAGGGAGTTGGCGGAACTTTGAGTTGCCGAGGTCGTTACTGATGGAATCGGGGCGAGTCTCTCTCGACACGGGTGTATCCAGCGTAAGCGAGGTCATAAGGTGATCCCGAACTCAAGAACAGGCACGTCAAGACCAAAGGAGATCGACAACATGCAAGTGCGCCAACCCACAGGCCCGGGGGCTTGTCTGATCCGGTACCGATCCAAGCGCCGCACCGGGTTGGGGCCAAATCAGAAAGGTAAAGTCCGATGTGGATGCAGGATCATTCAGAGGGAGAACTTAAATACGACTACATCCAAGAGGCGATCGGTGAACGCAGATAGAAGTGGTTGGTGTGTAAAATTGAGCAGGATTGGGGGGAAAGATACAAAGGGGTCCCTAAAGTGGGGTTCGACAGGACAGCAAGGGTGGGGGATAGGAGGCTAATGCACGTGTAGGCGTTCCAGAGGAGACGTAAATGAGGGAGGGGGGGATAAATGGTGTACGATAGATGTCTTTAGATCTTTTGATATTCGGGAAAGAGGTTGAAACAAAAGTAGAAGCGGAGAGAACGGGAAAGTCCTGGAAAAAAAGGCACAGCACAACTGACGAAGAATCACGAAGCAGGTGGAGGCGTGTGAGGATCCTTCTTGGGTGAACCAGGAGAGCTCCCGAGGGACTTTGCCAACCGACTAAGCGCGTCTCCGGTTAACATCGGCCGAGTTTGCTGCGGTGCCCTCGTGGCGCCTCCCCAGGACGGGGAAGAGTTATTCCTGTTGTGTCTCTCGTTCCCCGTGCTTCTCGATAACCCTAGACCAGACGAGCGTGTATCGGGAGAGTGGCGCAAATTGGGAGAACGGGGCGGCTGGGGGTTCGGAGGATTCTGACTGGCGTTGGAGGAATGGTGGGGAAAGTTGGGGGTTGGGGCAGAATGAGGTGGCTGTTGGCCGCCCTGCGTGCGACCTCCATACGTGTGGGCACGGTTGTGTGAAGGGTTATATGAATTCCGTTTGGGGGTTTGGTTCTGAGGGGAGTTAGGTTGGGGATCATCATCGCGAATTAGCACTAGTTCATGAGGAGCGGTCTTTGTGACGGCTGGGTTTGGGCTCGGATCGCCGGCGCCGGTGTTACGAGGAGTTCCGATGGGCGTCTCCTTCTTCCTCTCATTATCCGGTACCGTCTCCCCCTTGGATCCTGGAGGTTTGGAGTCAGACCCAGTAGAGGGATCGGTCACAGGGTGTACAATATTAGAGGGTTGGCCTTGAGCCGGGGCCTGAGATTGAACGGGGGGAGTGTGGTTAGCCTTCGGCCCGGTTTTGGCAGGAAACGAGTTGCGCATTGGGGACGCTACTACCGCACCATTCTGGCCCCGTTGGCGGCCACCACCATTACCGCCACCGTTATCCCTGGAATTTGTTCGACCCTGGTTGTTCCGTGGGGTCTGACCTTGGTTCTGGTTCTGGCGTCTCGGTTCTCGGGGTTTGGGGGTGTGAGGTATCGCAGTGGATGGGGTGGATTGGGGTGGAGATAGAGATGGACCCTGCGAGATCGAGTCGGTGAGGTTCAACGCTGGCGGCAATTGCTGTGTGCGCGAATTCCCTCCCGATCTGTCCCCCCGCTTCGACCGGGTCTTCTGGACCTTATGCGTCCGGGGCGTAGCATCGGAGGTGGGTCCCGGTTTAGCGTCCTCAGACTTAGTTCCGTCCGGAGATGGCTCCCCTTCGATCTTGACCTCCGGGATGCCTGGCTGCGGTGGGACATCCTCGGGGATGGGTGGAATTGAAGCGGGGGGCTCCTCTGACTTCACTTGAGCGGCCGCACGTTCAGCGTATCCCCATTCGTTTAGGTCCGGCAGGCTGTCGTCGTCGTCGGCCCAGTCGATATGACTGCCTGGGGTATGTGGACGGTCCATAGCCACGGCTCTAACACGCTCAACAAAAGCATCGAGATCAGTCTTGAGCTCGGTGGTGGTCGCGGTGAGATGGGGAGGCAGATCCTTTACCGGATTGGGAGACGACGGCGCAGTGGAAGCTTTCGGACTCAACGTTTGAACGGTTTGAACGTTAAGGAGTTTGCTCGGACCGTTCGATGGCTTTCCTTGTTGAGGTTTCTTCCGTCTGTTTGAAGCCCGCGTACTCGTTTGGGAGGAAACAGAGACCGAGTCCTCCGACACCGTCGCAGAATGCCTTCTCGCAAGTTTCGGTCTGGGGTTTGGCTTGGAGATCGGAGAGGGTTCTGTTGGGGTATCGGTGGTAGCGGGAGGATCAACCACGAGCTTGGGGGCGGGGACGGCGTTGTCCTGGGATGCTGGAGTTGATTCTTTCCGCGAGGCGCCTCCCCCATTGCCTCCTCGACCCCCACCGCGACCTCCCCTCTTCCCGCGATTACCCTCACGTGTGGATGTCCTACTCTGGCGGGGTTCAGGACCCTGGTCGGTTGGTTTTCGCCATTCGGGGGCACTGTTAGTCGCGTCAGCTCGCACCGGCGGTTGTGCTGGCGCTTACGAACTCTTTGGGTGTCTGGGCAACGGAGGTCATTGGAAGGGCAGGATGTAGGGTAGTTCTGAGACCAGTATCGGTAGGTAGGTGGTGGACTGGGTGACGGAACTATTTTGAGTAGCTGGTACGGATGAATGCCGTTTATAACATACAGTGAGAGAGATGAGGATTTTCGATGTTGTTGGTTAAATAGATGCCGCGGTTGAGTCCTCGAGCTGCGGCGTATGAACCACGCCCAGATCCTCCCTGGCTGGTGGTGGTGCGAGTGTGGCGGTGGGCCGATGTGGAGGTGGATGCGGAGGTTGAGACAACAGAGGCAATCGAGATTGGATCCGTGGATTCTCACCCTCTCCACTCCTGACGTTCACGGTACGTATAACTAACGGGAGCACAAAGGTAGGTTTCGTTCTGACGCCAACGAGTCAGCCACGTGTATATCTCGTCCACAGCGTCCACGATGTCCAAAGCGTCCCAACCAGAGTTGAAAAAGGTGAGGACCTGGATGGGTTGATCGTCCTCAGAACTGACCCGTTTATCTCAACAACAGTTTATGGACAAGCGACTGTTCGTGCATCTGCAGGGCGGTCGCAAAGTCAGCGGAACGTTGCGTGGTTATGACCTGTTCCTGAACCTTGTGCTTGACGACGCGCAGGAGGAGACGACTCCTGCTCAACGGCACCCCATCGGAACCGTGGTTAGTGTCCCACCATCCCTCGCCTCGTTTTTCGCTCTATCCTGAACGTTTCGCGCAGGTTATCCGGGGCAACAACGTGACTTCGATGGAGATACTTGAGGCTATTCGCTAAGTTAGATGTGTACACTGCAGATTACAAATTTTTGTGTGCTCCACTCTGTAGCGCGGGGGTCACCGGTGTGACCTCTGGCTTATGTCATGAGCTTCCCTCCCTATAAACCAGTCCGACCTCTGTCCCTTCCGCCAATCATCTCCCCCTCCCCGCCCCCTCTCCCAATCTCTTTACCTCCCTCTTTTCCTCCTTTCACATCTTCCTCATCATGCCATCCGGCGCCGGCGTTGTAGAGACTTTCAAAAGTCGGTCTTTCCCATGGGAATGAACTGCGGTCGTCGCATCTGACTCCACCTCCCGGCTCAGATCTTATCCGCCACGGAAAGGCCCACCAGGGCCAGAGGCAGGACGGATCGGACGTAGATTTTGTCTCCCCCGAACATCAACAACCCTATCAGCAGCAGCGGCAACATCGCGCCGCGCCGCCGAAGGAATGGGATCCTCCCGAGGCTCCCAAACATCACAACGAACCCAAAGACCACAAGAAGACCGCGGACTACTCCCGTGAGGCAGAGATCATCGTTCAGGAGGAGCGACAAGCAAAGAGCAATATGCCCCAGTACAAGGGCCTCGAACGATACCGAATTCTCGAAAAGATGGGAGAGTCAGTCGCACCCGACGTCATGGCTGATCGGAGTGGTGCTGAGCGCTGATCCCCATCGCTACAGTGGCGCGTTCTCAAATGTTTACAAGGCTCGAGATATCTCGACTGGACGGGACGTCGCAAGTACGACGGAATGCTGCCACCACCACCCCTTGCTGACTCTCGTCCCCTTGACAGTCAAGGTCGTTCGGAAGTACGAATTGAACTCGCAGCAGGTTAGCGTTCATGACCGATTCGCCTCTTTCGCCCAATCACAAACGGTGCACCGCCTGTCTTGGATAGGCCGGAGATAAGCACCTCAATCCTCAGTTCAAGAAAAAACCGCGAGCGACTGAGGTGCAATTCTCCATTCGCTTACATCCGCTTCACGTTATCTGATCCCTGTGCTCGGTTTGGTTCTGACGCGGAATATACAGCGCGCCAACATCCTCAAAGGCAAGCGTGGACCCTCTGTTTGTTTCATTCTCCAAATCCTTATGTTCGACCAGAGGTGCAAATTATGCGTGGCATAGACCATCCCTCCATCGTAAAGCTCTACGGTTTCTCTGAATCAGCAGAGCACTACTACCTTGTCCTTGAGCGTCAGTGTCCCTCTCCCTCAAGTTATTATCTCGTTCTCTGAATCCGTAGAAATCCAGTGATGGGGGGTGGAGAGCTGTTCCATCAGATCGTCAAACTGACATACTTTAGCGAAAACCTCGCCCGCCACGTTATCCTCCAGGTTGCCCACGGCATCCGATATATGCACGAAGAGCGAGGAGTTGTCCACAGGGATATCAAGCCTGAAAACCTGTTATTCGAGAGGGTACCAATCGTCCCTTCAGGAGCTCCTCCACCGGAACAGTTCGATGAAGACAAAGAAGACGAGGGCGAATTCATCCCAGGCGTTGGTGGCGGTGGCATAGGCAAAGTCAAAATCGCCGACTTTGGTCTCAGCAAGATCGTGTGGGACGAGCAAACAATGACGCCGTGTGGCACTGTTGGATACACCGCTCCGGAGATCGTCAAGGACGAACGTTACTCCAAGAGTGTCGACATGTGGGCTCTTGGTTGCGTCCTCTACACACTCCTTTGCGGTTTCCCTCCATTCTACGACGAGAGCATCAACGTTCTAACGGAGAAGGTCGCTCGCGGACATTATACCTTTTTGAGCCCCTGGTGGGATAACATCTCCAAGTCCGGTATGCCCATTCCCGAACAACCTTTTCGTCGCTGACCCCCACACAGCGAAGGATCTGATTACCCATCTTCTTTGTGTCGATCCCACACAACGGTACACGATAGATGAATTTTTACAGCACGAGTGGTGCCTGGCCGCGCCGGCGGAACCGGCGCCACCAACCCCCGCCGCCAGGCACACCGGAAACGCTCTCGACTCCCCTCTTCTCCACTCCTACATGCGTGGCGATCGTGACGGGCGCTCCCCCGGTATCTCAAACTTGAAGGAAGCCTTCGACATCACATATGCAGTCCACCGGATGGAGGAGGAAGGTGCGCACAGACGGGGCCGGGGCCGTGACAAACACGCTGGAGGTGGCGCGGGTGGCAGATGGTTACCAGGCCTAAACGAGGAGGACGAGGGTGGGGACGACGAACGCCTCATCCAGGAAGCCAGGCGAAGGCATGGGGAAGTCGACATCCTAGGTGGCAACATCAAGCGGAAGGGCGAGAGGCGAGGTGAACCCCGTACGGTGAAGATTGGGATTGATGGAAACGGGAGAGCCGGGTTCGACGGCCGGGCTGGTCAGCGAGACCTCGGCAGAAAACCAAGAACTCCATTCGAGTTGGACATGCAGAGCGCGACGCTTTTGGGTCGAAGGAAGGCGGCAGGGGGCCCCGGTGGCCTTGGGAGTCCCCTGGCGCAGGTCCCACTCTTTGCGAACACGATCGATGCTCCTCAGAGTCCGATGCAGGTCACATAATCCACGGGCCTCTACGTTCGAGCCATTCCCAGTGTTTCTATCACCTACCTGGCCACGTAATCCCGCTCCGCGTGTCCCCGGCAGACTTGCTTATGCCTACCTTCGTGACGGAGTGATGCTGCGATCTCAGATGACCGGTGTGTCGGACACCCTACGAACCATTTCAGCTCCTCTCGTCCCATCTATGGGGCTCTCTCGACGTTCTCTAAACCTTCGGCGCAGTGTCAATAATTTATTATCTTTCGTCATTCGTCCCGGTTGCTCTCTCTTTCCAATCTTGCCTCACCCCAGTATCCATACTCTTGTTCTCCGCGACGAACACCACCACAAGATAGTTTGTCGACCGTTTTCAGTGTCAAATACCGTTGTATCACCCTAGCTTTGCCCTTGATCCCACCATTCCTTTTCTTTTGAATGTCGCAAGCCATTGTACAGTTTTTGCAATGAGTCAGTCCACTCCTCCACCCCTCGTAGATTCACCTAAATCCCGCGCCCCCCATCAATTCATTCTTGCTCGCCAACAAAACACGGTGGGGTCATATTGGGCAGACCACTCTGTAGCTTCCTAGCACATGGATCCTTTACGGCGGATCCCGAGAACGATGCCACCCCCGCCCCCCCATGATCGATCGGCGCATCCGTCTCTGCAACACGAACGAACCTGCTCAAATTCACGCAATTCCAAGGCAAGAAAGAGGCTACTGTGGTATTACACCCAGCGTTACGCCAAGATTGAGTACGTAGGAGGGTATCGAGGGACACGGTGACGATCCAGAAAGGTGATCATGATCAGGAATGGGGGACTCACGGGGACTCGGGATTTGGTTAAGTCGTCCGGAGGAGGAAATCGATGATCATTTCAACTGGGGGTCTCTCCTGCGCATCTTCGGCCCAGGCAAATTGGATTAGGTCCCAGAGGACACCCGGAAGTCCGAGCTTGGTCGCATCAGCTGGCCGAGCAGGTCGCTCCCCCGACGTCACTAAGTTATTCCATTTGCCTCGTGAAGGACTAACCCGTGAGTGATGGTCGAGTCCAGTGAACGCCTGCCCACGGGGTGCGTCAACGGTGAACGTTCGTGGACGGTTTAGAAGCCAATATTTGACTACAGTGAGACGGTGCGCCATACTACGGTGACCATATATAGTAACAGGAGAGACTCTGATGGATGTTGGTGGGAAGACGAGGTCGTTCTGGGTTACACCCAAGAACTCCGGTGCTATCCATTGAAGCTGGCGATGGTCGATGGCCCAAAGTCTGTCAGGCGAGCACAACCCAGACCGTTGACCAGAATATTGGCCTTTTCGAAACGGCTTTCAGGATATACCTCAATCGATTGGTCAGGGTCTGACGTATCTCAGACGTACCCCCTTGAGGTCACCGTGGGCGGCGCCGCGAATGCGAAGAACCTGGAGCCCATGATAGATGTCGAGGAGCTGGTCTGATGTAAGAACCCATGTCATACAGTGCAGCAGAATGGGTGTGACGTACAAGCTGCAACCGATCCGCTCCTGGTGCTTCCTGACGTAGCCTCGTATCTCCCCATTTGGCATCCGCTCCAACACCATTGAGAGCGGTGCAGGGTCATCGGTAACCACAGGAACGGGACGACGTTGGGATGCGACAGCTATTTCTACATACAGTGCCGTAATCTCCTTGTGAAAGACCTACTGAAACGAGTGAGCTTGGCTTGAATCACCCCGACGAAAGGTACTACTCATTTGACTTTGTCCACGTCCTCGCGTTTGTAGACGCGCAGCGCCTTGTAAATCCCCCCCAGACGTCGGGGGTCGTGTACGAGACGGGGACACTGAGTGCATTCAAGCCGCGCAGTTAGCTAAACTGCTTGGAGATGAGGCGATCAAAGGGACGATATCCCAGGACCTATATTGCGTCAGCGTGAACTCAGACTGAATCTGGGCCTTCTTTAGCGCAAATCCCGGGCATCTGGCGGGATACTTTGGGCAATTGTCTACTTGTAGTTGACCAAGCGGGACCGCGAACCCGACAGACTGGAGAGCTACAAAAGGAGCATCAACCGACGGGCCTCGCGATCGAGGTACTGCCAGGCACGACATACCCTGTACACGTGTGTGTGTGTGTGTGATTCAATTATACTCCCAATCAGCTCGGCGGCCAGAGGAGTCCCCTATTCTACGACATCGAGGGATTTTACGTTCCTAGCACACAGCTAAACTATTCCCCGAAGAGAAACTTGAAAACCCCAAATGAGGTACCCGAAGGCGAGAAGAAATATGAAGGAGATATCAGGGGGTAAGGAGTGCCGCTTAAGGCGGGGAGGGACGAAGCCGGTAGTGGCCTAAAAGGCAAATGACCCGTATTAGGTCGAGCGGTGGAGACCTGACGTTAGTCTAGACCGAGAAAAAGGGAAGTCACGGGGGCTCGTGGGGCGCGTGCTTCCTGGAGAAGGGCCCCGCCTTCAAGTATTCGAGCGTGTGTTCTATGGTCTTCTTTCGCACCATCTTACCTAACGACACGCGTGGCTTCCGTAATCCGGGGAACACTCTCTGCAGTCGTTCCCGTGCGTCTTCGAATAAGGGGCATGTGCGTATGATATGCTCGCGCGTTTGGAGGGTGGGGGGGACGTCGTGGGTGAGCTTGCAGGGGCAGTGGAAGAAGGATGTTGGCTTGTCCTGGTACTTCCACACGCACCGTTTGAAGTACTCCCCTGTAGGGGCGTGGTTAGTACACATCTGGGTTAGCTGCGACATAGTGGAGCGTTTGATCGCGCTGAACCACTTAGCCGGTTTCCGAGTCACGAAGGTTGACGATCGGAGGTTGTAGGCGAAGGGTCGGAACCCGCTATCTCCTCGGAAAATTCCCTTTTGTGTGTCCTCTAGTGCGTCGAGGTGTGCGTGCCATTCCTTGATGGCCAGTGCCTCGACCTCCGACAAGGCGGCAGATCTGGACACGAACAGGGGTAAGAGGTACCGGCCACTAGATGAGTTGGCGGCGGCCTTGGCGTTCTTGTCGGT
>Ga0307509_10008642_pt1 | contig 12926 bp, 12 predicted proteins | sample 10_EM_MG_FD_202245 | JGI IMG/M metagenome (GOLD analysis project Ga0307509, IMG submission 202245) | Populus trichocarpa ectomycorrhiza microbial communities from riparian zone in the Pacific Northwest, United States - 10_EM | ecosystem: Host-associated > Plants > Roots > Unclassified | place...
ATCCTCGGCAACTGGAAGCTGAACTCGGCCATCTCCGGTAGCCAGGCCAAGGTCTATGTGCACATCCCGGACACCGGCGCGCAGGTCTCCAACGCCACCTACAAGGTCATCACCCCCTTCGGAGCGGTCACCAAGACCGTCAACCAGAACACACAGAACAACAGCTGGGTCTCCCTCGGCGCCTACAACTTCGAGAACCAGGCACCAGAGGTACAGCTGACCAACTCCACATCGGACGGCGCCGCCGACAAGGACGTGGCCTACGACGCCGTCGCGTTCGTACCTGGCGACTACTCAGGTATGCCGGGCATGGCCTTCGGCGACCCGGACGTCAACGCGGCCCAGCCCGGCGACATCACCACCCCGCAGGACATGACCCCCGATGGGATAGCCCAGGGCGAGGAGCCCATCGAATCCATCCAGCAGGAGTTCTCCGACCCCAGGAACACCTACGTCCCCTGGTGCGCGGCCAAGCCCTTCGGGTTCGGCACCAGCCGCAAAATATGGACCAACCGCACTGAAGGGTGCATTAAAGGACAGTTCGGATTTATCAAGTCGGTTAACGGAGTAGTCACCGGCACCGCCACCTTCGACTTCCAGGCCGAGATGAAGCTGTACTCCGACGAGGTCGGCTGGAACACTGCATTCAAGTTCAAACTGGTCGACGCAAGCGGCGAAGCGATGAGCGAACCGCTCTACGTCACCGTCGACGACACCTGCTCCCAGGACTGCACGAAGAACGGCCCCCGTTCCGAATCCGGAAACCTGTGGTGGGAGTACGGTCAGGGCGATGAGCACACGTACTCCATGTCACAGATATGGGACTGGGGTGACTCCAGGCCAGATGACCTGCTCTTCCCCAAGTGGGCGATGCAGGGCGAGCTCGGCGGCGTCTGGACTGCCAACAATACAGACGTCACGACCGACGGCGCCAAGGCAGAGATCCGCTGCGACTCCACAGTCCCGCAGTCCTACCCCGGCTGCGTATTCGATCAATACAAGCCGACCTACGTAATGAACTCGAAGAAGTTCCCCGCCGCAGCCGCCCACGCCTGGCTCGTCCAGAACAAGCTCCCAGGTCACTTTGGCGCCAAAGCCTACGGCACGCCGCTCACTTACCTTGGCAGCAATGTAATGTCGAAGACCGACCCCACCAAGAAGCAGAGCACCGAAAACCGCGAAGTCATCTGCCCAAGTAAGTGGGAACGCAACCAGGACGCCACCCTCTCGCCAGAACTGAACGAAGGAGATCCACCGCAGGACGACACACAGTCCTGTGACGAGTTCGCCTTCGCCGCCAGCTATAACAGCGCGGGTATGTCGAGTGGGTATAACCCGGTCGACAACGGTGACGATTGCCTGCAAACCTACGCCAAGAAGGGCAGCGACGGCGTCTGGCATCTCCTGCCGGACCTCCGCTACCCGCTCCCCACGTGGAACGAGAAGTGTGGACGCGCCACCATCTCCAACAACCAAAACACCCAGTCCATGCGGCCCTTCGCCCAGTTCATTGTCCGGAACAGGCTGATGGACAAGGACGAATACTGGCTTGACCTCGACGGTTTCACTCCGTAACCGCGAGCCGCTGAACAGCACTATGGCCCGGAAGCTTCCCGCTTCCGGGCCACAACCCTATACAGGGGAAGAGTGCGACTGTCACGAATCCGGCGCTCACCACTCGGTTGAACCAGAGGCTTCTCGTTAATCGGCTCGGCCTCCACGCGTCCGGCTGTAAGGCGTCCGTCGAAGGCGAGGGGCCTCACCGTCCACCTTGCCCCGCACGCGGCCGACGGCGGTCATCACCGGCAGCACATCACTCCGGCCCCGCGACACCCCGAGCGCGGCCAGCAGCCGGGCGTCGGCGCGGCCCCACTCGTCCGGCCGTGCCGGCCACGCGGATCGGCCACCACGTCAACACGTCCAGCAACGTCATCACCTCCGGCGCCTCGGTCAAACCGACCTGCTCAGCGGCCATTTTGAGTGTATTGGCACGGGTGATGAGGTCATTGATCGGACACGGTGCCATGCGGGGTACGACTCCGTGCTATCGCGTAGTTTTGACTCCACGTCACCAACAAGGACTGCGCCCGTTTGCTGCGGCCGCCTCACCAACTGCTCGCTGCCGCTATCTCCGCCGCCGAGAACGCATTGGCCCTGATGCGGGGGCATGCGCCTACCAGCAGATCAGTCCCTCGCGCACCGTAGGCAGGTGCGGCGCCTGGCGGCCCATAACCGTGAACCGGCGAATTCCGTCCAGGGCATCTGCCACCGTACTCAGGTAGTCAGCCAAGGATCGGAAAGCCAGCTCCGGAAAGCTTTCCTCCTCGTACTCGTACAGCGATGCAGGGACCTGCCCGACGGACATGTCAAGGAAAAGTCCGGCGTGCATCTCTTTCTTTCGGAACACTGGAATCCAGCCCTCTTTCCAGTACTCATAGCGGGATCCTGGTTCCTGCATGGAAATGCTCGCCGCCCTGTTGCCCGTATATAGGGAGCACATGAGCTCCACGTCGCAAAAGACGTAGTCGGAAGGAAAAGGGGAATAATCGCCGCCGCCTCGTGCGTCATAGAAAGCATTTCCGGTCAGGGAGCGGTGCTTGGCCGTGCTGCCATTGTTTACCATCAGGAGCTGCCGCAATTCGGCAGGCAGACTCACACCCATCTTTGACTCGGCCCACGCGATCTGCTCTTCAGTGGCAGGCGGGTTCAATGCGTCGGCGTGAGCAGGGGTGTTTGCAGTGAACCAGCGGACAATTCGTTCCCATGCCGAGACGGCGTCGTCTACCTGTGACATGCAAGTAAGTCCTCTCCGCGCCCAAGCGCACGGCTGCAGCGACCTTAAGGCGCTGACGCGTTGTCATATCGCACTGTCCATGTGCGTGGGGAGACTAGGGTACTTGTCGGATCGAGCCGGGGGCGGAAGGTGGCCCAGGCACCCAACCCCGAGCGCCTGTGGCCCATGCGGTTCTCCGCACCGCCGGGATGCCCGAGAGACTAAAATGGTCCGCTTCGCGCACTATTTTCCATCCCGATGGCCGTTTGTTCTAGGGGCGGCTTACAGACCTAAGTTCAGAGAAGTGACCAGGTCGAAGCTGATGGCGCCGGACCAGATGGTTCTCGGCATGGCTGACCTCCGTGTCGTGCCCTGAGCGCCTCCAGCCTATGAGCCGTTATGCCGCCCGGTACGAGGGAGGCCGGCGCACGGACTGCTGCTACGTTCCGCGTCCTGGCGGACGTCCAGGAAGAGCCGCAGCCGTACGCCAGGTTCGCCGGGCTCGCGCGTCGTACGGTCCGCCTCTGCGGTCGCCCACCGCCCCGCAAGCAGCTGCTGGACCGCGAACGCGGTCTGGTCGTCGTCGGCGGCGACTTCTCTGAACTACGAAAGTGATCAGCAATGCGCGCCACTTGACCAAACTCCTAGGGCCTGTCCGATGGCGGCCCTGCTTCGGAGTCCGATCCGACAACAACGGCTCGATCCGCGCCCACTGGGCGTCAGGCCGACCGGCTGACCAGTGGGCCGAACCACTACCGACCGAGAGGCAGCCGAGGGATCTTCGGAGACTGGTTGCCGAGGAGTTTGCCGGGGGCTGCGATGATGCCTTCCTTCCCGTTGGCACCGAGGATGCCCGCAGCGATAGCCATCAAGCCTGCGTCGAGGTCCGCGATGTTCGCATACGACCTGGTGCTACTCGAGGTTAACGATCTCCGTTGCGTGGGGGCCAATGAGCCGTCCGCGATTGCCTGCTGCCAGCCGTTTCTCTCGGCACGCTGCGTTGGCCTCTCCTCTCTGCCAGCCCGGAGTTCGGCGACAGCAGATAAACCAGCCACCACAAAGGCACTAGAAACACCAACGCAATTAGCCAAAAAACTGCGAAGACGCCAATCCTTTCACCCCAACTCCCCGGAGAGAGTAGGCCATACATTCCGAACACAAAAGCCCAGACGAAAAGTGTATAATAAAGCAATCGCGCCATTGATCCCATAATGGACCGCAGCGGATAGAGCCATAGAAATCTCCTGAGCGGGATCCAGATGCCGATATTTTCCGACGGCGAGCGGCCGCTAAATGAATTTTCGATCTCGCCAAGTAGGTCTTCAAGGATCTCCGTTGCTCTGACGTTTGTGAGTTTCACACTAGGGTTCGCCGTGATCGCTTGAGGGGCGGAATCCCATTCGCCGAGAAACCCCAGATAGGCTCGTGCTTCGTCGAGCGCGTGCCGACGCCGCGCTTCCGAATTCCTTCGAGATCGCCATTCCTGGAGCCACAGGCTAGCCAAGCCAAGGGATGAGGCGAGCGCGACGGGCACCACAGCAGAAATGATATCTTTAGCAGTATAACTAGATTCCGCCCCAATCACAGACTCTCCCTTTTAAGCGGCATTTTAGCAACTTCGGTCACCCTACGAAAAAGTACTTCTTCAAGACCCGCCCCGTGTGGCCGGGTAATCAAAATTGACTGATTGCACAAGCTGCGTACCCTAATGCCGCAAAGGAGGTACCATCCATAGGAGGTTATCCAACCGTTGAGTTCCGAGGCTCACTCGCTTGCATTAACTAAGTCCCTCGTTTGATGGCACTTTCCATTATCGCCGAACAGTCGCGTCAGCCTCGATCGTTCATGAGGATCCGTCAGGTGCTGACGGACCCTTGTGGTGATGCTGGTGGGAGTCACCATCAGGCACAGACCGCGAAAGGGTCTGCCAACTCCGTCAGCGGACGGTGACGAAAGATCGAGGCTAGGGCGCGGCATGACAGCAGCTTCACGCTCAGTGGTGACGTGACGCCCAGACATGCTCCAGGACGGACGATTTCCAGGGCACGCGACTGCCCGGAGCGCAGTGCGATGTTGCGGGCGTGCCTGCCGCCCTCATGATCCGGGTGCAGCAGGAGCTGCGTCAGATGGTCGACAGTGCCACCGATACGGGCCACGTGGCAGGCGATGGCCGCGGTGATCCGGTGCCCGTGCTCGGGCGCGCCCTGGCGATCGGTGCGCAGGACCAGGCTTGGGCCGTCGGAGGCGAGCCTGCTGTAACTGCCGGTGGCGTAGCGGCCGGTGAGGTCCCCGAGGAGGACGAGATCGGCTGCCGCCGAAGGCAGGTGAGAGAGGCCAGATGGGTCGGACGGGTGGGAGTGCCGCTGCTGGGGGTTCGTGTGGTGGGTGCTGTGGGGCACGGTGGGGTCGTCTCGCAAAGACGTGGACGCCACCCAGGCCCGCTAAAACCACGGGTGGTGTCCGGGACCGACCTCCAATCGGTGCCAGTGAATGCCTCCAGGATTGCCGTCCTGGGGGGTATTCGCATGCCTGGCCCCGAGCGGAGGCTGGCGTCCCCATCGCAGCTCGACCGAGGTCGAGTCAGAGCACCGCCAGAGCCGCACGCCTGTGATCCGCATCGGCCAACTCAAGTCCCTCAGAGGGTAGTTGCAGAGGTTGCTGCCCCTGACTGCCTCTGAGTGACCCGGGTCGAACCGGGGTCGAATCAGAGCGGTTTCCTCTGACTGCCTCCGCTCGCCTCCGCAACCCGTCCTAGCAGGTCACAGCCTCATCGCCCCCACACAAGCGCAGGTCAGAAAGATGCGCTGGCTGTACCACTGGTTCCTGGCGAAGGCGGTGGTGTGCGGCATCGTTGCGGCTCCCGTCTGTGGTGGTGGCCACATCTTCGGGACGGGGGACGCGGCGCGGCAATGGGTCTTCCGTCTCGCGGAAGGCGTACGTCTACGGGTGCGGAGCCGGGGCCGGCGCGCGGTTGGCCGGTGTCCGTGCGGGGGTGCGACGGCGGGCGTTGATCCGGTTGATGACGACCGTCGCCGCGAGCGCCCCGAGCGGCGGGGCGAGGAGGTAGACCGGCAGGAGGGAGAGGTCTCCCGAGAGCAGCGCCGGGCCGAACTCCCGCGCGGGGTTGGCGATTCCGCCCGACAGGGTGCCGAAGGCGAGGATCTGGGCGGCGATCATCGTGCCGACCGCCCAGGGGGTGAACGGGCCCAGTCGGCGGCTGGAGACGCCGATTCCGGCGACGGCGACGATGACGAACATCGTGGCGGCCTCGATCACGGCGACTGCGGCCCAACTCCAGCCGGGGGCGGGCCTGATGACGGCGAAGTCCACGGTGGGGGAGGCGAACACCGGGCCCCAGACCAGTCGTCCGGCCGCGATGCCGAGCAGGGAACCGAGCAGTTGTCCGGCGATGAACGGTGCGACATCGCGGCCGGGTGTGCGGCCGTAGCGCCACATCGCGAGGGTGATCGCCGGGTTGATGTGGCCGCCGGTCACCCTGCCCCAGGGAGAGAGCATGACGGCGGTGACCGTGTAGCCGGAGAGCGGGGCCACGGCGAGGAGCCGGCCCTCTGGAGTGTTCCACCAACCGCCCGCCGCCGGGTCGAGGGTGCCCAGCAGCCAGCGGACCGTGGTGGCCACGATGAACAACATCAGCGCTGTCAGGGCGAGTTCGAGGAGGGCCGAGTGCAGCGTGCGCCGGTTCCCGGTCACAGCGGCTTCGTCCACGAGGCGTCGGAGCGGGTCAGTGCGAACGCGGTGACGGAGGCCGCCACCAGCAGCAGCGCGGCGAACAGCAGGGGCAGGGCCCGGCCGCCGTGCTCGACCGCGACGGCACCGGCCAGACCGCCCGCGAACATCGCCGCCGCCGACAGCAGCCGCCGGCCGATCCTGCTGCCCTTGCCGCCCGCGAGCCGGCTGTCCGCGGCGACTCCGGTGATGGTGAGCGTCAGCACGGTCGTGGTCAGATCGGGTACGGCCAGGGCGCGGGCGGTCGCGTTCTGCACGCCCATCGCCAGGCCGAGGAGCGCGATCAAGGTGTACTGGACCGCTGTGCTCACGTGCGCGGTGTCGGTGGTCTGCGCGACGATGTACGCCGCCAGGACCAGGGCCGTCTCCAGCAGCAGGGCCAGGTGCAGGACCCGCCCCCGGTGGGCGCCCGCTCCGTGGGCGAGCCGTCCGCCGAGCAGGGCGCCCGCGGCGAACGCGGCCAGCGCGGCGAGGGACGCGGCCAGCGAGAAACCGGCCGCGCCGGCGATCGCGAAGCCGGAGAAGACGACGTTGCCGGTCATGTTGGCGACGAAGACATGGCCCAGGACGAGATAGCTGAAGGCGTCCACGAGCCCGGTCACCACCGTGAGCCCGAGCATCAGGGGAGGGAGCGGGCCGTGCCGGTCCTTCATGTCGGGGACGACCGTGGCCCACGCGTCCCGCAGTACGGCGGACATGGCAGTGCTCCCATCGCTGGAGGTCTCCCGGTCTCCCGGCTCTCCACGAGCCTCGCCCCACGGGAGCGTTCCGTCCAACATATGGATGTGGACGCAGCGATCTGTCACGCCGATTGATCGCCCCGGCCGCCGACCGCGTGCCGCTCCACCACCTCGAGGAACGCCGCGGCGGCCGGCGCCAGCCGCTTGCTGTCGTGGACCGCGCAGATCGTGTGGACGGCCGCCTCGTCCGCGACCCGGAGCGCGCGGGCGCCGTACGGCAGGGAGCCCTGGGGGTCGGTGCCCGGCGCGGAGTCGGTGAACACGGACGAGCGCGGTACGACCGTCACGCCGATGCCCCGCGCGGCCAGCCGGATCATGTCGTGGATCTGGCCGACCTGGAAGTGCTGGCCCGGTTCCACCCCGGCGCGCGCGAAGGCCGCCTCCACCTGGCGGCGCAGTCCGCTGCCCCGGGTGAACTGGATGAGCTGGTGGCTCTCCGGAAGGTCCGCGAGGTCGACGGTGTCGCGGTCGGCCAGGGCGTGACCGGCCGGCACGATCAGCATCAGCGGGTCGACGGCCAGCACCAAGTGGTCGAGCCCTTCCGGCACTTGGCGCGGCCCAAGGCCCACGACCGCGATGTCGAGGTCCCCGGCCAGGACCGACGCGGCCATCTGCGCGCTGGGCGCGTTGGTCACATGGAAGTCGATGCCCGGGTAGCGGGCGTGGTAGTCGGCCATCACCTCGACCAGGTCGACCGAGGAGGCGCGCGTCTGGACGAGCCCGAGGCGCAGCCGCCCGCGCCGCAGCCCGGAAAGGGCGTCGAGGGCGGCCTGCGCGTTGTCGACGTCGGCGAGGACGCGGCGGGCCAGCGGTTCCAGGAGTTCACCGGCGGCCGTGAGCCGTACGGAACGGCTGGTGCGGCTGAACAACCGGGCGCCCACGTCCTTCTCCAGCCGGGCGATCTGCTGGCTCAGGGCGGACTGGGCGACGTAGCAACTGGCCGCCGCCTGCGTGAAGTTGCGGGTCTCGGCGACGGCGAGGAAGTACCTCAGGTGGCGCAGGTCCATGGGTCTCATCCATCCGTCTGACCGATTGATTCCAGCAGAACCATGTGTTGGACCGATCCATCCTCGCAAACCTAGCGTCGAGACGCCACCAGCCGACCGACCTCTCAGGAGCCGACGTGTCCAGCAGCACCATGCCCGTGGGCGGCATACGCCCCTACGACGGGGTCCGGCACCCCGCGCAACTCGTCGTCCGCAACGGTCGCATCCACACCGGCGACCCCGCCCGCCCGGCGGCGTCCGCCGTCGCCATCACCGACGGGGTCTTCAGCGCCGTAGGAGATGACGCGACCGTGGCCCCGCACATCGGCCCGGACACCCGCGTCGTGGACGCGCTCGGCCGGCGGGTGATCCCCGGGCTCAACGACTCCCATCTGCACGTCATCCGGGGCGGGTTGAACTACCTCCTCGAACTGCGCTGGGACGGCGTACGGTCCTTGCGCACCGCGCTGCGGATGCTGCGGGAGCAGGCCGAGCGCACGCCAACAGGCCAGTGGGTGCGGGTGGTTGGCGGCTGGACCGGTGAACAGTTCGCGGAGAAGCGGCTGCCGACGGTCTCCGAGTTGAACGCCGCGGCGCCCGACACCCCTGTGTTCGTCCTGCACCTGTACCAGTCGGCGATCCTCAACCGGGCCGCGCTGGAGGCCGTCGGCTTCACGCGTGACTCGCCGAACCCGCCCGGCGGCGAGATCGTCCGCGACTTCGCGGGCAACCCCACCGGCGTCCTGCTCGCCGCCCCCGCCGCCGGACTGCTCTACTCCACCCTCGCCAAGGGTCCGATCCTCGCCCCCGAGGACCAACTCGGCTCCACCCGGCACTACTTGCGCGAACTGAACCGCTTCGGCATCACCAGCGCCATCGACGCCGCCGGCGGCTTCCAGAACTTCCCCGACAACTACGCGGCCGTCACCGAACTCGCCGAGCGCGGCGAACTCACGGTCCGTATCGCCTACCACCTCTTCCCGCAGACCGCGGGCCAGGAACTCGACGACCTGCGCCGCTGGATCGGCATGGTCAGCCCCGGCGACGGCGACGAGTGGCTGCGCTGCAACGGCGCCGGCGAGAACCTCGCCTGGTCCCCGGCAGACTTCGAGAACTTCGCCGAACCCCGCCCCCGACTCACCGCCCGCGCAAGCCAGGACCTGGAGGCGGCGGCCCGGCTGCTGCTCGACAACGGCTGGGGTTTCCGCCTCCACGCCACCTACGACGAGACGATCCGCCAGGACCTCGACGTCTTCGAGAAGATCGCCGCGGACGGCGCCTTCCCGGCCGGTACGCGCTGGCTGTTCGACCACGCCGAGACCGTCAGCCAGGAGAGTCTGGACCGGATCAAGGCCCTCGGCGGCGCCGTCTCCGTCCAGAACCGCATGATGTTCCAGGGCAAGGCGTTCATCGACCGCTACGGCGCCGAGCGCGCAGCGACCGCACCCCCGATCCGCGCCATGCGCGACACCGGGCTGCTGGTCGCCGCCGGCACCGACGCCACCCGCGTCTCCAGCTACAACCCCTGGCTCTCCCTGTCCTGGCTGGTGACCGGCCGCACCGTCGGCGACACGCTCCTCTACCCGGCCGAGAACCGTGTGGACCGTTCCACCGCCCTGGAGATGTACACCAGCGCGGGCGCCCACCTCACCGGCGAGTCCGACGTGAAGGGCACCATCACCGAGGGCAAGTACGGCGACCTGGCGATCCTGTCCGCCGACTACTTCGCCGTCGCCGACGAGGACATCGACCGCATCGAGGCCCTCGTGACCGTCGCGGGCGGCAAGGTCGTGCACGCGGCCGGCGACTACGAGAACATCGCCGCCCCGCTCCCGGAGATCAGCCCGGCCTGGAGCCCGGTCGCCCGCTTCGGCGGCTTCCAGGCGGCGACGGACGTACGACAGGTCGAGGGCTCGGGCGCGCGGCAGGCCCGTGCCCTGACCGACGCGGCCACCGACTCCGAGGAGCAGCGCGCCTGGCGCGAGCGGCGCGGGGACTTCGACCATGTACCGCACGTACCGCATCAGTCGGGCGGTGCGCTCGACCCGCTGGACGGCTGCTTCTGACCGGCAGGTGCGACCGGCGTACTTTCTCTCTCGACCGTCCACTTCGCCCCGGGAGTAGCACCATGAGCGCCAGCGCCAGTACGACGACCGGGGGCACCGCGCGATCCGCCTCGGCCTGGGCACCGTTGGCCCGCCCCGTGTTCCGGGCCCTGTGGATCGCCCAGTTCGTGTCGAACATCGGCACCTGGATGCAGACGGTCGGCGCCCAGTGGCTGCTGCTCGGGCACGGGGCGACCATGGTCACCCTGGTGCAGACGGCGTCGAGTCTGCCGATCGTGCTGCTGGCGCTGCCCTCGGGCGTCCTCGCGGACCGGTTCGACCGGCGGGGGCTGCTGCTGGTCGCGCAGCTCGCGATGTTCGCCGTATCGGTGGTGCTGACCGTCCTGGCCTTCGCGGACGCGCTGTCCGCCGTACCGCTGCTCGCCCTCACCTTCCTCCTGGGCTGCGGTACGGCTCTGATGGGGCCGTCGTGGCAGGCGATCCAGCCGGAGCTGGTGGAGCGGGAGCAGCTCGGGCAGGCGTCCGCGCTGGGCGCGGTGAACATGAACCTCGCGCGGGCGGTCGGTCCGGCGCTCGGCGGTGTGGTGGTCGCGGCGGCCGGCGCGGGGTGGGTGTTCGGCTTCAACGCGCTGTCGTTCCTCGGGATCGCGGCCGTACTACTGCTGTGGCACCGCCCGAGGACGACCGTCCCCGCCGCCGAGCGCGAACGGCTGCTGACCGCGCTGTACGCGGGCCGCCGCTACGTCTGGAACGCTCCAGGCATCCGGCGCGTCCTGCTGCGCACCGCCCTGTTCATCCCCGGCGCGGCGGCACTGTGGTCCCTGCTCCCACTGATCGCCGCCGACTCGCTGGGGATGGGGTCGGGCGGCTACGGTCTGCTGCTCGGCGCGGTCGGGTTCGGCGCGGTGGGCGGCGCGTTCGCACTTCCGTGGCTGCGCGAACGCCTCGGCATCAACGGCATCCTGGCCGCCGGCGCCGTCGTGTTCGCCCTCGTCCTGCTGGTCCTCGCCACCGTGCACATCACCTGGCTCGCGGTCCTCGTGCTGCTGCCTGCCGGAGTCGCCTGGATCGGCGTCCTGTCCACCCTCAACGCGGCGATCCAGACCCGGCTCCCCGGCTGGGTCAGGGCCCGCGGACTCGCCGTCTACCTCCTGGTCTTCCAGGGCGGCCAGGCACTCGCCGCCCCCGTGTGGGGTGCCCTGGTCCAGTGGCTGAGCCTGACCACGGCCCTCCTCGTCGGCACCGCCGTCATGCTGCTCAGCGCACTCAGCCTCCGCCGCTGGCGGCTCTACGGCATGGAGGGCATCGATCCCACCCTCTCCGACCACTGGCCCACCCCGCCGCTGGTCTTCGTGCCCGGTCCCTCCGACGGGCCGGTGCTGGTCTCCGTGGTCTACCGCGTCGCCCCGGACGACAGTCCCGCGTTCGTCGAGGCGATGGACAACGTCGCCCGCTCCCGGCGCCGGACCGGCGCGCTCACCTGGGGCCTCTTCCAGGACGGCAACGAACCCGGCCGGTTCATCGAGAACTACCTGGTCGGCTCCTGGGCCGAGCACCTCGCCCAGCACCACAACCGCCTCACCACCACCGACCGCTCCTTCGAGGACAAGGCCCGCGCCCTGCTCCTGCCCGGCACCGCCCCCGAAGTCACCCACGCCTTCGACGCCTCCGCCGTAGGACCGGTCCACTGAGGGTGGGTGCCGTACACCCAGGAGAGGCGTGGCCTGGTTGGCCCCGCGCGGGAACGCGACCGTGGAGCCATGAACACGAACGCGGCACCGCACCCCTTCGTCGGCATGTGGGTCACCGCCGACGGCCACATCCGGCAGGAACTCCTGCCCGACGGCCGCTACGACGAGGCCCGCGGCAACCGGCAGAGCGCCTACACCGGCAGCTACACCGTCACCGGCAACCACATCGACTACGTCGACGACACCGGCTTCACCGCCACCGGTGACGTCCGCGACGGCGTGCTCTTCCACGAGCACCTCGTCCTGTACCGCGCGTAACCACCCTGCCGGAGCCGGCGGAGCGGTTCGGGGTGCCCGAGGAGGACACCGCGCCCACGGTCCAGTCCTCGACGTGGAGGAAGTCCGGCCGGGCAGGCACCGAACCGCCTCTCCGAGTCAACTCGCCACCGTCTCGACCCTCTTGGAAGGGGAACCTTCATGAACACTCACGACACTCTCGCCCAGCTCCGCCGCCAGTCCGCCGACCCCGCCCGCCGCATCCTCTTCACCGGCGCGACGATCGTCACCATGGACCCCGAACTGGGCACACTCCAGGGCGACCTGCTCGTCGAGGGCGACGCGATCGCCGCGATCGGGCCGGACCTGAGCGCGGACGGCGCGGTGGTCGTCGACGCCTCCGGCACCATCCTGGCTCCCGGCTTCGTCGACACCCACCGGCACGCCTGGGAGGCGCAGTTGCGCCGGATCATGCCCGACGTCGACGACCTCGGCGGCTATGTGATGACCACGCTCGCCGGGTACGCCACCGTCTACCGGCCCGAGGACATGTACATCGGCACCAGACTCGCGGCGCTCACCGCGCTCGACAGCGGCATCACCACGATGCTCGACTTCTCGCACAACTCCCGTACCCGCGAACACTC
>Ga0307509_10008643_pt1 | contig 12925 bp, 11 predicted proteins | sample 10_EM_MG_FD_202245 | JGI IMG/M metagenome (GOLD analysis project Ga0307509, IMG submission 202245) | Populus trichocarpa ectomycorrhiza microbial communities from riparian zone in the Pacific Northwest, United States - 10_EM | ecosystem: Host-associated > Plants > Roots > Unclassified | place...
GGAGTCGCGGGTCGGAGCCGCCGACGTAACCGAGAAGCGCCTTTGCCATGATGGATGGTCCTCCACACTGAGTGACCGACCGAAGCGGTGTGGGTCGTGAGGGAATCGCACCCGCGATGCTTGACACACTCGAGGGTTGCTCTGCTGTTCTTCCATGCCAAACAGCTAAGGTGCGCGGGGTTTTCAGCGTCTCACCAAAATGTTTGACGGTCAACACGATCACGCCCCGTATTGGCGGGCAACCCGGGGCTGCGCGACCCTGACCGGGCGGCGCTGCGACTCCTGCGGGGCCTGACGGGACTGGCGATCATCCTTAGGTGCGGAGCCTGCCAGAGCGAGCCGTTCTTGGCAACCACCAGGCCATTTCTGCTGTGGGCAGGTGCCAGTGGCATGCCCCTCCGCTTCCGCCAGGGCCGCTTTACACCTTTTCGGAGAATGTGCTCAGCGGATCTCGAAGCCGTCATAGCCGCCGCGAGGTGTGTCCCAGATCTCGGTGACGCCGTCCACCCGCCCGGGCGTGTCGTGACCCCGGAGCCAGTCGAGGAGTCCTTCGCAGCCCTCGCTCGATCCCTCCGCGACCACTTGCACGCGCCCGTCGCCCAAATTGAGAGCAAAACCACTCAGGCCCCCGATCTCCAGAGCCTTGGCACGGGTAAACCACCGAAAACCCACACCTTGCACACGCCCTCGCACCCAGGCGACCAACCGCACATCCTCGCTCATGGCTGCAACCTAACCGGCCAATGTCTCTCCGGACACTTGCTCCCCACCCGCCATGCGGTACCGTCCGCCCCAATGAATCTCATATGAAACTCACTCGATCGAGTGAGCTGGGTCACCGCACGGACGAGTTGACCGCAAGGACGAAAGGCAAGGACATGGGACGCCACCGACGCTCCGCCGCCGGCCGCGCCGCCACGAGCCGCGCCACGGGGGTCACAGAGACGCACGGCTCATACACGAGCGGCTACGACCCGCACGACTCCTACGACTGGAACGACCGCGCCGACCGGAACGACCGCTTCGACTGGAACCCGGCGGACGGCTCCACGATCGGCATGGCGCCCTATCTGCACCCGGAGGGGCCCGCCGAGTTCCACCCGAACCACCAGGCTCACACGAGTCACCAGCCTCAGGCGCACCACGAGGCACCTCCGAAGTCCGAAGCCCGGCTGCGGGCCGAGTCCCGCCTGAAGGCCGACACCCGGCTGAAGAGCGAGGCCTACCTCTTCGCCAGCGAGGAGGACTACGCCGTGGTCTTCCCCGAGGCGGCCACCTCCCGGGGCGACGGTTCACGCCCGGGCAACGGCCGTGGGCGCCGCCGCAAGCGCAAGAGCGTGACACCTGTCAAGACGGGCCTGCTCGGGGTCTCCGCCGCCGTCGCCATCGGCACGGTCGCGGTCGCCGCGGGTGCCATGCCCGGGCTGGACAACTACAAGCTCGGCGGCGGCAACAACAGCGACAAGGTGCAGGCCGCGGGCTCGCCGTCCAACTCGGCGACCGAGCAGGGCGGCACCTCCGGCAGCGCGGAGTCCCGCGACTCCGGCTCGTCCACGAGCCGTGACGCGAACCGCGCGGCCTCCCCGTCGGCGGCTCCGACCAAGTCCGCCACCGCTCCCGCCACCAAGGCCCCGGCGAAGAAGCCGGCGGCCACCCCGACCGAGGAGCCGACGACCACGACTCCCTCGGCGAAGCCCACCCCGACGCCGACGCAGTCCGCCGACACTCCGGTGACGGTCTCCGCGGAGGCGGCCGCCGAGGCCGAGGTGCTCAAGCTCGTCAACGAGCAGCGCGCGATCGCCGGCTGCAGCCCGGTGGCCGCCAACAGCTCGCTGACCACGCTGGCCGAGAACTTCAGCCAGCAGATGGCCGACGAGGACTTCTTCGACCACACCGACCCCAGCGGGGCCACCCCGTGGGACCGGGCGGAGAAGCTCGGCATCACCAACCTCGGTGGCGAGAACATCGCCCGCGGCCAGGCGGACGCCGCCGCGGTCATGGACGCCTGGATGAACAGCCCCGGCCACAAGGCCAACATCCTGAACTGCGACTTCAAGACCCTGGGCGTCGGTGTGCACTTGGGCACCGGCGGTCCGTGGTGGACGCAGGACTTCGGGTACTAGTCCGACGCCGACAGGCACCGGCAGGGAGCGCTAACCAACGGTTAGTGCTCCCTTCTGGTTAGCGCTGCGTTCGCGTACGCTGAAGAAATGGACAGCACCCAGGAGCGTACGGAGGAGCAGAACTACCCGTACAGCGTGTTCGCCAAGGCCTGCCCCTCCCGAGCCACCCTGGAGCACATCACGGGCCGCTGGGGCGGACTCACCCTGTGCGCGCTGCACGAGGGCTCGCTGCGCTTCAACGAACTGCGCCGACGCGTCGACGGCGTGAGCGAGAAGATGCTCTCCCAGACCCTGCACCAGTTGGAGCGCGACGGCCTGGTGCTCCGCGACGCCCAGCCGACGAACCCGCCCCGCGTGGACTACGAACTGACCCCGCTCGGCCACGGTGTCGCCGAACGCATGATGGGACTCGTCGACTTCATGGAGAGCCGCATGGACGACGTCCTCGCGGCCCGCACGCGCTACGACGAGACGCGGGACGGCCGCTGACTCCTCGGCGCCCGCCGGTACTTCGGGCAGAAGCAGCTCGACCGGTTCATCCACGCCTGCCGCTTCATCGGCGTACCGCAGCGCCCGCGCGGCAGGCCCTCACGGCCGTATGCGTCGAGCGAGCGGTCGAAGCAGCCGGCCCACGACAGCATCCGACGTTCATCCCGGGCATCACTGGCCGTGCGCCGACGCCGGCCCACTGACCAGCGACGACGGGTCGGCTGGTGCACCGCACCTTCGACTTCCGGCTCGGAGGGCCACAGTAATACGCGCTTTCCGCCCTTCTGCCGGCGGAGGGGCGGAAGCCTCGATCGCGTCGATGTGGATCTGAGGGTCCGGACGAAATAACGCAGGCTCAAGATCTGCGACCTTCATCATGATCTTAGTGACGCGACGACCGTTCCTGCCGATGGCCTTTTTGCTGACGACAGGCGGCATTCCATTTCTGACCCGTTTTGGAAGGGTCCGCCTGCACTCGCTCCACCTAGGCAATCCCCCGACACATCCTGCGCATTACCTAGGTGAGTACGGAGGCCGGGCCGGCTCTTGTAGCGCATCCCCTCTCAACGTTGTGATCACGATCACACACGGATCGGTGTCACCCCCGTCCACGGCCGAATATACGCAAGGCGGCGAGGTGTCGTCCGGCTGCCCAGAATTACGTACGTAATTTCTCCGATGCGCTCCATGATTTCGTGAGCGAGAGTGAAGCCGCCGCAGGGCTCTGCGACTTGAGGAAGTCGGACGAATAAGCGGGCAGATATGGCATACAAATCGATCCTGAACGGCCGGGTTCAATCCCCCGGGAAAACAGCAGCACAGCTCCTTGTCGACAAACACGATCCGTTCTTCTTCGACCACACCCTCGACCACGTGCCAGGCATTCTCGTCGTCGCGGGCCTGCTGGATCTGGTCCGGGAGGAGACCCCGGGTCCGCGTCGGGACGGGCGAATCGAGTTGTCATTGGGGTTCCACAGGTTCTGCGGCCTCGATGACGACATCACGCTGTCGGTTGCCGCACCGCCCTCCGGCTCCCACGAGGAGCACCACCGGCAGTTGCACGCCGAGATCGGCGACGATCCCGCCTGCAGCGGAACGGTGGTCCTGCACCAGAAGTCCTCGACACGCTTCGCGCCGGCCACCCCCGTGCGCATGGGTGGTTCCCTTCCGGTGGCGGACCTGTCCCATCGCGCCCGGCCCGAGAACTGTTTCATCGAAGCGGCCTGGTGGCACGAGGGACGGTTGCTGGCCGACGTACGGAAACCCGCTGTGGGCCATCCACTGCACGAGCGCCCTCTGGAGCAGCTCATAGAAGCGGCCCGCCAGTTCGCGACTCTGATCGGACACGCCGGATACGGAAAGCCTGTCGACTCCAAGTTCGTCCTGCGGACTCTGGATGCGGACCTTCCGCTGATGCCTCCTTCCGACGATGTGTACATGGAGTGGACGGGCCTGCCGCCCAAAGGTCGTGCCTTCGATCTCGGAATGAGGATCTATCGCCGTTACGGCGACGGTCTCGACGAAGAAGTGGGTAGTGCGAATTTCGACACACTGATTGTGGATCCGCACCAGTACCAGAGAATTCGCTTCCGCCGGAAACGCACCGAGGAGCATGCCGCATGACGCAGAGGGCAGTCTTCTCCGACACCGAGCCAGAATCGTCCGATCCGCTGCTTGTCGGCCATAAGTTCGCACGCCAGGCGCAACTTCGCGCGGCGGGATACAGGGTGCCGGAATTCGTCTGCGCCTCGGCAGCCGAATTCGACCGCATGCTGGACAGGGTCGGGCACGACATTCCCGGGCCTGCCACCGGCACCGGTCCCGAGGAGCTCGCCGACTGGTCGGCGCGGGCCCGCGCGGCAGTGCGGCGAACCGACGTACCGGACGACCTCGCGGCCACCCTGCTGGGCCACTTCGACCGGTTGGCCGGAGCATCAGGTGCCGTGGCGGTCCGTTCCTGCGCCGTTCCGCTCGCCGGCGACGGCGAGCAGGGTGGGGAGGACTCCGCGGCGGACCCCTTCGCCGGACTGGGGCGGAGTTTCCTGGCGGTCGGCCGTGAGGATCTCATTGACAAGGTGGTCGAGTGCTGGGCCTCGGCCTTCACCGCGGAAGGCGTTCTCTACCGGGTGACGCGCGGTGGGGATCCCACGGCCACCCGGATGGCCGTGGCGATCCAGCGCCTGGTGCCTGCCGCCCGGTCCTTCGTTGCCTTCAGCCGGGACCCCCGCGGCGGTCGTGAGTACGATCGATGCCTCGTCGCCGCGGCCTACGGACTGGGAGAAGGAGTCGTCCAGGAACAGGCCGACGTCGACCACTTCTCCGTGGACTCGAAGACCGGCCGGGTCGAACCGCAGCTCGTCCACAAAAAGCGCCGTGTCGTTCCGGGTGAGTCCGGTGGGACGACCACCGAGAAGGTCCCCGACGAACTGGCGGAGCGCCCGGTACTCGACGATCCCACGGCACTGAGGATCGCCGGCCTGGCAACAGCGCTGGAACACCACTTCGGTATGCCGCAGGACATCGAGGGGGCGATCACGGAGGACGGGGAGATACATCTCGTCCAGGCCCGCCCGGCGGTCATTTCCGATTCCGCCCACGTGTCGCGCGAACTGCACTGGAGCAACGGAAACATCTCCGAAAGCTTTGCAGGTTTCACCTCTGTTCTGACCTACTCCGTGGCCTCCGATCTCTACGCGGTCGGATTCGAGGAGCTGTACCGCCGCATGGGCGTCCCGGAGAAGAGTCTCCGGCACAACCGGTACGAACTCGGACGGATGCTCGGCTACCTCGACGGGCGCATATACATGCGCCTGGAGTCCTGGTATCGACTGCACACGCAGATGCGGTCCTTTCTGGGTCTGCGGAAGAAGTGGGAAAGGGCCGTGGTGACGGTCGACTCGTCCGTACTCGTGCCCGCGCCCGGCCGGTTTCGGCGCTGGGCGACAGTCATGCGCGAGCTGCCTGCCGCCGGTGTCAGACGGGCCCTCGTCTCTCGCCGTATGCGCGGTTTCTTCGCCTGGTGGGACGAACGGCGCGAGACGATGCCGGATCCGCAGACACGTTCACCCGGCCAGATCGTGCAGGACTATCGGGAGCTCTGGGCGGACGTCGCCATGCGCTGGGGCGGCACCCTCGTCACCGGCTCGCACGTCATCGCCGAACTCGACCTGGCCGAACGGCTGATGCGGCGCTGGGCTCCGCGGGCGGACCGCGGCGTACTGAACGGCATGCTGTGCGACGGCCCGGTCAACCGGTCGGTCCTGGCACTGCGTTCCCTCCTGGCCCTCGCCGAAGCCGTCGGGAACCGGCCCGGGGCACGAGCCACCGTGCTCCAGGACAAGGACTCGGCCGACGTATGGCGCCGCCTGTCCGCGGGCGAGTTCGGCGAAGACCTCGCGGAGCTGGCGCACACGCATGTGAAGCGGTACGGCGACCGCGGGCTGCACGACCTCAAACTGGAGACCACGGTGGTCTCGCAGCGCCCGGAGCTGCTGATCGACCAGCTGCGACCGGTCATCGCTGTGGGCCGTACGGTCGCGCTCAGTGTCGAGGAAGAGCGCCGGGCACGCCACCAGGCCGAAGGCGAGCTGAGGGCCCACTGTGCGGGCCCGCTCGCCCGCAGCGCGCTGCGCCTGCTCTTCTGGTCGTTGCGCCGGAACCTGCTCATCAGGGAGAACGCACGCTTCTGCCGCACCGAACTGATGGGGGCGTCCCGCCGGATGGTGCGTGCGCTGGCCCATCACCTGGTCGCCGCCGGGCAGTTGGACGCGGTCGTCGACGTCCACGACCTGACGATCCACGAAATCCTGGGCGCCTACGAAGGCGGCGGGACGGGCGTGGAGCTACGCGAACTCGTGCGGCTCCGCGCGGCCTCCCGAGAGGCTTCCACCCGGCGCTCGGATCCGCCGAACGTCTTCGCCACCGACGCGGACGTGCCCGTGCGGGTGGCAGTGGCGGTGGCATCGGCCGTGGGCCCTCGCGGCGACGCCGGGGCCGCGCTCTCCGGCCTCGCCTCCAGCGGTGGTGTGGTCCGCGGGCGGGCCAGGGTGGTCACCGACCCGAACGTGGACCCCGAATCCTGCCGCGACCGGATTCTGGTGGCCCGGGAGACCGACCCCGGCTGGCTGTTCCTCATGCTGGTGGCCAAGGGGCTGGTGGCCGAGCGGGGGACCGTGCTGTCGCACATGGCGATCACCGGCCGCATCTTCGGAGTGCCCACGGTCGTCGCGGTGAACGGAGCCGTGGACCGCATCGCCGACGGAGCGTGGATCGAGGTGGACGGCGACCGCGGAACGGTCACCGTGCTCGACGAGACCGGAGCCGAGGACGCGTCGTGATCAGCCGGCTCACCAGGTACGCCCTCGCGTATCCCCTCTGGTTCTACGCGGCCGCGGGCCTCGGCTGGTCCTTCGGCCTGACCGCCATGTACCAGGCGGCCCACCGCTCCGAGCAGGCACCGGCGGTGTCCGGCCTCACCGTGACCGCGGTGACGGTCGCGGTCACACTGCTGCTGTTCCGTGCCGTCGACGACGTCCGCGACCTGGACTACGACCGTGTCCAGAACCCCCAGAGGCCTCTGGTCAACGGTGCGGTCCGGATCTCGGACCTGGTGCTGTTCTTCTTCCTCGGAATGCTCGCGCTGCTGCTGTTCAACGCGCCGCGCGGGGTGCCCGTGGCAGGCTACGGCGCGGTCTGTGGATACGTCTGTCTGATCCTTTTCGTCGAGTGGCGCTGGAACTGGCCGAGCGCGGACCGGCTGCTGTTGCAGCTGCTGGTCAACGTCCCCCTCCAGACGCTCATATGCGGCTACGTCTACCTCGGGTCCACCCGCGGGTACGACGCACCGCCGACCGGCTCGGACGTCGCCGTGGCCCTTGGGGTCGTCCTGTCGCTCACACATCTGGAGTTCGCTCGACGCCTCGTACGCGACCCGGCCCCGCACACCCGCACCTACGTCCATGTCCTGGGAGTCAGGGGAACCGCGCGGGTGACTCTGGCCTGCCCCTTCCTGGCCGTAGGGCTGGAACTCCTTGCGACCGGGCCCTGGTCACCGGGCCGAGCGGCGGGCTGGCTGGTTCTGATCGCTCTGCCCGTTCCCGTGATCGCGGCTGTCCGCTTCCGTCGGGGGGCGCCTCGATGGTCCACAGGACTGGCCGTGCTGTACCTGCTGCTGTCCTTCTCCTCATTCGTGGCCGTCGGCCTGCTGACCACGCGGTGACGGCGAACCAACGACAGTGACCCGACTGGAAACAGGAATGGGAGGGGTGTTCCCTTGACCGGATTCTGGACGCTGCTCGGACCGGACTTCTCCGGAAAGTCGACGGTCCTTGCCCGCCTGCACACGGACCACGGCTGGCACGTGGTCTCCTACGACGACCGTTACCTGGAGTCCTTTCCGCTGATCCGGCAACTCCGTGAGAACTGGGTGGACGAGGCGTTCGTCCGATGCGGCGGGCCGTACTCGCCGGAGCTGGTCCTCGCGGTGCTGCATCCGATCATGCTGCATCTGCGGGACCAGCTGGCCAGGGCCGCGGACCGCGAGCGGGTCATCGTCGACTCGTACTACTACAAGCTGCTCACCAAGTGCACCCTGCTGGGCCTCGCGCACAGAGAACTGTTCGACTACTGGCGGACTTTCCCCCAGCCCGAGGGAGTCCTCTACCTGGACGTGCCCCCGGACGTGGCGTGGACCCGCAGCGGCAACGGCGCCCGGCTCAACCGGTTCGAGTACTTCGGCGCGGCCCCGACCGAGCGCGGGTTCACACGCCTCCAGGACGAGCTGCGCGGCGCCCTCCTCAAAGAGGTCGCCGAGACACCGCTGACCGTGCTCGACGCCGACGCGCCGCAGGAGTCCGTACTGGCCCAGGTTCTCGCCCTCATCGAGCCCCGGACCTCCTCATGACGCCGGCAGCAACGGCGGTCCTCGCCCAGGACCACCTGGCCGCCCTCTTCCACGAGCGTGCCCGCCTGGTGGCCGAGTCCACCGCTGACACCACACCCGTCACCGCCCTCGTCGTACTTCGCAGCCTGGACGTCGCCGACGTGGTCCAGGGCGCACGCGCGTTCGCGGCGAGCCTGTCCCGGGCGGAGGGCCTGACCTGGATGCGTTCGTGGACACGCACCCGCTTCCTGTTCGGCAATCCGCGGAACCTGACGGGCCGCGCCCCGGCCCGGATCGTGGCGCCGGCCGGCACGACCGCCTGGCTCGGTCCCTGCCCGTCGGAACACCTGCCAGGTGTGAGCCGTCTCCTCAGACCGCTGACCGGTGCGCTGCCGGCGCTCCCGGACACCCTGGACATACCGGGTCGGGCCGGGTGGCCTCGGCGCGAACTCCAGCTGGCCACACGTGAGGTCGGCCTCGTCGGGTACCTCGTCCACCTGCACCACACGATCGCGGAAGCCTCACTGCTCGGCCGGCTCGGCGCCGCGGAGCCGCTCCGGATCACGCACCGGCCCGACCTCGACGTCCGGTCCGCCCACGGCAGCCCCGGCTACGCCCGGGTCCACCATGCCGCTCACGATTCACCGCTGCTCCGCCTGTACGCCTCGCTGGCCCCCTGACCCTGGAGGAAACGATGTCGGCTCAATTCCCGGAAACCGGCCTGGCCCGACTGGCGCTGTCGACACGGCTCAGAGATCTGTCCGACGAGTTCCGCAAGGCGGTCGCCGAGACGGACGAACCCACCGGAGACGGCGGTACGTCCGGTTCCGGCAGTGCTCTCGCCGAGCGGCTGTGGCGGCTTCTGGACAGCGATGTCCCCGCGCTCCAGGACGCGCTGGTCGTCTACCTGCGCGCCCATGACATCCCCTGGGTCTGGATCGCCGAGCGCACCGGGTCGAGCGAGGCCGAAGTCCGGGCACGCTGGGCCGAGATCGGACCGGAACCGACGGCGGACCCTCAGACCGCCGCCGAGTTGGACGCGTGGTACGTGCGTCATGCCCATGTGGAACCCCTCGCGCACGTCGCCGACCCGGTCAGCCGACTGCTCGGCGGCGACGCGTCGCAGCAGGAACGCTGTCTGATCTGTGCCAAGTACGCGGGAGAACCAGTGCCTGCCTGGGCCGGCCACCCCGTGCCGCCCGGTGGTCACCTCATCGACGACGCGACCTGGCGGGTCGGGCACGGTCCGACCGGGTTCTGGCCACGCGGCACCCTCCTCATCGAGTCCCGTCGGCACTTCCTCGACCACACGGAGATGACGACGGACGAGGCTTCCTCGCTCGGACTGCTGGTGCGGAGGCTGACCGATCCGATCAAGGAAGCCACCGGAGCCCCCCGCGTCCATGTGTGGTCGTGCATGGAGGGAACACCGCACTTCCACACCTGGCTGGTGCCGCGCGTCGGCGAGGTGCGGAGCGGACGGGCGTTCATCGGCGACCCCGGCCACTGCAGCGACGCGGAGGCGGAGGAGACCGTACAGGCGATACGCAAGGCCCTCGACAGCCTTGAGACGGCGGAGGCGGAGGCGTGAGCCGGGCAACCGTCTTCCCCTTCCCCGAACACCGTGGTGTCGAGCCGGTCCTCGGTCTCGGCGGCCTCGGCCGGCTGGGACGGCTGGTACCCGCCACGCTGCGCAGCGGGGTGTCCGCGCTCCTGGTCCACCGGCACGAGGACGTACGCCGGGTGCTCACCGATCCCGCCTTCGCCCGCTCCCCCGCGGCACGGTTCGGCCTCAGCGCCCGTTCCGCCGAATCACTCGCGCTGAACGCAGTGGACGCACCCGACCACACCCGGCGACGGCGTCTGGTGGCCCACGTCTTCACCGCCCAGCAGGCCACAAAGCTGCGCCCGGAGGTGACCCGCCTGGCCGAGGAGCTGCTGGCGGGGATGCTCGAACGGGGCGAGCCCGCCGACCTGTTGGCGGAGTTCGCGGTGCCGCTCACCGTGGGCGTGATCAGCCGGGTCTTCGGCCTCGGCGAGTCCGAGGTCAGGCGGTTGCTCCCGCTGGTGGAACGGATGATGTCCACCACGGCGTTCACCCGGGCCGAGGTCGCGGAGGCGCACCACCGGATGTTCACGGAGTTCGAGCGCTTCCTCGTCGGCCCGCACCCGGATCCGGACGGTCTGTTCGGCCGGCTCGCCCGGGCGCGGGACGACGGGGAGCTGACGCCGGACGAGTCGGTGCACCTCGCGTACGGACTGCTGATCGCCGCTCATGAGACGACGGTCAATCAACTCGGCCTGTGCGTTCTGCTGTTGCAGCGCGACCAGGAGCTGACGGAGCTTCTGCGCGCCAGGCCGGAACTGTTGCCTGCGGCCGTGACGGAGATGCTCAGGTTCAGCTCGCTCAACGCGACCGGCGGCGTCCCGCATGTCGTACAGCGGCCCGTCCGGCTCGGCGGGTCGCTCCTCGCCCCCGGCACGGTCGTGCTTCCGGTGACCGACGGCGCCAACCGTGACCCCGAGGTGTTCCCCGAGCCGGACAGGCTGTGCCCTCACCGGCCGGCCAACCCTCACCTGGCCTTCGGCCACGGCCGTCACCGGTGCCTGGGGGCGGCACTGGCGCAGATGGAACTGGAGGTGGCCCTCGGCGCGCTGCTGCGTCTGCTGCCGGGGCTGAAGCCGGCCGTACCGGAGGAGGACCTGCAGTGGCGGACCGGCATGTACATCCGCGGTGTGCAGAAGCTTCCGGTCTCGTGGTAGCCGCCGCCACGCAGAGCGTCCGGCGCGGCCGAGTGCTGCTCGCCCCGGTCACGGTCAGCCCCACCAAGCCGCTGACGCCCACGCATGTGAAGTACCTGCTGTCCCTGGATGTCATCAGGCGGGCCACGGCCCTCTTCTCCGACGTCGACGTCGCCTACCACCACGCGGTGTACACGGGCAGTCGTCAGGTGGCGGGGTTCTGGGAGTACCTCGAACGCCGGCACCCCGGGATCGACGCCGACGCGCTCGGCGAGGAGGACATCGGCCGTCTCTATGTCGCCCATCATCGGGATGCGGCCGCGCCGTTCGCCTCGATCCGGCCGATGGTGCGGCGCGCGGAGGAAGGCTGGATCCACCCGGTCAGCGCCCGGCTGCTCGACCTGTGGGAGGGGCACTACCGGCGTCTGGGCATGGCCGATCCCCATCTCGGCCGCGGTCGGCCCGAGTTGGCTCCGGCCGACGAGATCATCGACCTGCTCTCCCACCACGACGTGTGTGTGGACGGGCGTCCGCTCGGTGCGCCCGTCTACCTGGACGCCACCCGCGAGGGGTTGCCGCTGCGCCCCGTCCTGAGCGAGGACGGGCAGTCGAACTACCTCCTGTACCTGTTGCGCGAGCTGATTCCGAGGCTTGCCGGATACGACCTTCTGGTGCTGGCCCACGACGTCGAACTGCGCTCCGACTACCGGACGGTGGCCCGCGTTCTGCAGACGCTCGGCGGCCCGCCCGTGGTGCGGTTCGAGGTGCCACGGGTCCCGCTCGACGGGATCACCCGCTCGACGCGGGCCGGAGGCTGGGAGGACTACACGCTCGACGCGTTCCAGGGGCCCCTGATCGAGGAATACGGACTGGCCGCGTTCCGGCTCGGTCTACGTCTGTACCTCGTGGCCGGGCTGGGCCGGACCGCCGCCGAGTCGTTCTCGCTCCGGCACCTCGGACGCTGGGTACGGCGGGCCGTACGGCTCCTGGGGGACAGGGCCGACGGCGGCGGCAGCGGCGAGGCCAAGAGCTATCTGGGCCGGCTCACCCGCCGGGACGGATACGCGGACCCCTATCGCGTGGTCGCCGCACTGCTGAGCCGTGACAGCGAGGTCCCGGTCGCGGACCTGGTCCACGTGGTGACCGGAGGAGTCGAGGAGCTATGAACGAGTTCGTCCCGGGCCCCGTCCTGCTCGCCGGTGGGTTCGGCTTCATCGGATCCCATGTGCGCGGGCTCCTGCGGTCCCGCGGCATACCGGTGAGACTGCTCGCGCACCGTGCCGGAGCCGACTCGGACCAGATGGTCCGGGGCGACCTGGCCGATCCCGCGTCGCTGCGTGGCATCTGCGCGGGCGTCACCACGCTCGTCCACACCGCTTCCGTGGTCAGCGACAGCGAGGAGGTGTGCCGGACTGTCAACGAGCGGGGGACGGCTGCCCTGGTCGCCGAAGCCCGACGCGCGGGTGTACGCCGCATCGTCTATGTCAGCACCGCCGCCGTGTACGGCGACGGCGTCCACCGGGGAATCACCGAGGACGCGGTCGAACCGGCCCCGGTATCGCCGACCAGCCGTTCCCGTCTCCTGGCCGAAGGCAGCGTCCTGGCCGCGGGCGGGACGGTGCTGCGGCCGATGTTCGTGTACGGCACCGGCGACCGCTGGTTCTTGCCGGCGGTGGCGGATCTGGCACGG
>Ga0307509_10008645_pt1 | contig 12924 bp, 5 predicted proteins | sample 10_EM_MG_FD_202245 | JGI IMG/M metagenome (GOLD analysis project Ga0307509, IMG submission 202245) | Populus trichocarpa ectomycorrhiza microbial communities from riparian zone in the Pacific Northwest, United States - 10_EM | ecosystem: Host-associated > Plants > Roots > Unclassified | place...
CTTGAACCAAAAGTCTAGTCCCAATTAACTGTTTCTTTCTTCAACTAAACATCACGAGCAAACCCTTCAAACACTCAAATGATCACGTAGGCAGATATAACCCATAGGAAACGGCATGGATCTTAGACTCAGAAAAATAGTGAAAGCAAACCAACAAAATAAGTCTTTCGGGAGGAAACTTGATGTCAGTATACGGCCTTTGATCTTCAATATTAAAATAAAAAAAAAAAACAGCTAAAATCCCGTCTGCACACAAGTTCAAATTGATTTAACTTGAAGAGCAAGCCTAGGATCTTCGAAGGACCCACTTGAAAAATTGTTGGACTCTTCCTTTAATTTGATTTTGAATTTCTTGATCTTGCCTGCGCTCTTAGGTTACTTGGTCACATGGAGAGGCAGTACTACTGCTGGGGAAGGTTAATTAATTTTCAGGGTAATGCAACATTAAGAAATACACACACACACACGCTAAGAAAAGGTTTTAAAAATACTCATTATTAAACCATATATTAATTTTAAAGTGAGATTCAATTACAAGTCTTGCTAATCTAATAGCTCACATGTGTTTTTTTTTTTTTAATTTTTTTCTTAATATTTAGGATTACTCTAATTCATAATATTTAACCACCCTCTTCAATCAACACGCCTCTTTCATTTTATTTATTTTTTGGTTAAACTTATGAATTGAGATTATATTTTGGTTTTCGGAGGTTATTAAGAAAGTATACAAGGTAGATGACTTTTTTTTTTTGTAAAATAATAATCCTTTCATTCCAAAAAAGAAAACCTAATTATCCCTAAAAAAACTTGTTTCACTCCAGACCCAAAAATAATTACCTCAAAAATAGTTTTGGGGGAAACAAATTTTCTTGCAGTAATATATATTTAGAAATTGCCATTCAGTTTATGTATTATAAATCCCATTGTTCATCTTCGTTTAACTAATAAATCAGATTAAAAGTACCATGCGTTATCAATTAATAAAATCCAAGTTCTATCGTACAAGTAGGGTCTTTAACAAAATAAAAATAAATAATCAAATCAAATAAAAGGGACGGCGTGTTTTTTATTGGGTATTAGTAATAGTATACCTTCATATCATGAACTGTGCCCTATCTCCTTTTTGTTTGGTCTGATCTCCTAGCTACAGTCTGACGACCAGAGGCGAGCCTAGGGATTTTGGGTCGGGTCGTGGGTTTACTAGGGGGAAAAAACAGAACAAAGTAGTTGATGTTGAACCACGTACGTCCGAATCGTGTCCACTAGATTATTTGTTTTTTAGTGATTTATGCGTTTGATTGCATAAAGGTCAGTGTTTTAATCTCTTGGATTTCCTCGTCTTGTGCAGGCCAGCTCTTCTCAACGTGCCAAACGTGGGTCTCAAGCACAGTATACGAGCGTGTGCTTCTTGACCGAAAGCACTGGTGTGTTTGTTGGCCATTGCCCTTTTGGGGTTTTCTTCATGTCCTTCTCTTTCTTGTACACGTACGCTTGTTTGCGAGTTGTGAGAGAGATGACACGTCAAAATAAAGCAAGGGTGTTTTTCTCAAGTCAAGGATGGAGGTTCCAGTAACGTAATTAGCTAGTTAGATTGGGAATTGGAAACAACTAAGGAATTTTCTTTCCTTGATCACCTCCATAAAGCCATTTATATAAATAAATGACCTTTGTCTCTCCTTGCCCTAGCCTACAAAGACAAACCAAGGCCACCACAAGTCTTCTTTGCCCTTTCTTTCATCTTGGTTTACTCTCCCTCCCCCTCTCTCCCCCTCCAGCTCTTGTTTGCATGATTTGGTATATTACAACAAGTTAGCTTTAACCTTGTTGAGTGAATGATCATCCAAGTCTTGGCTCAACTTGGTTAGGGAACTTGATTTGGAGAGCGTGTGAGAGAGATTGAGATAGGAAATGGAAAGGCCAAACTTTGTTGAGAATGGAGGGCTCAGATTGCCTATTGGATATAGGTTTCATCCAACGGATGAAGAGCTTGTTGTTCATTACCTGAAGCGAAAGGTCCTTGGTCTTCCATTGCCAGCTGCTGTCATTCCTGAGTTTGATGTATTCCAAACTGATCCTTGGAGCTTGCCAGGTTAGTCAAAAACCCATTCTCTTGAACTTGTAAGTCGGGGTATTATTTAGTGCTTACAAGTCTTCTATTAGTTTTGTTTTGAGAGAACTGGATTTTCTTAACTAAGTTGGACTATATCCTGCTTTCAAGATTTTTGAAGACTTTAGATTCATGCTCTATTTAAGCTCATAAAAGAAAGCCCTCTGAGTTTTGACCATGTTTGAGAGATCCTGAGATGGTTTAAACCTCATAATTTGTTCTGGTTCTAGGTAATTTGAAGGAAAAGAGGTACTTCTTTAGCCAAAAGAAGTTGAATGACTTTGGAACAAAATGCAAGAGATCCGCTGGTTACTGGAAACCCGTTGGGAAAGGCAAGCAAATTGTAGCTTCTGGTAGCAACCAAGCAGTTGGAATAAGGAAAACGCTGGTTTTCAGAGAAAGAAATCATTCTAGTAAGACTAGAACTCAATGGGTGATGCATGAATATTGCCTTGTAGGCTTGCCAACAGACCCCAAAACCACCCAGGTAAAAATATGAAGCAGTTCCAGTGATACTGCGTGCATATGGCACGCAGTCGCAACATTGTTTTTTTCTATGCAATTAATGGATTTTGTTTATGATACTCTCATGTGCAGATGAAAGTGGGAGATTGGGTTGCTAACAGTATATTTCACAGGAAGAGGAAACCTAAAAACCATGTGGTCATGATTTCCAACCCTTCAAACATTAACAAGAGGCAAAATGTCGAGATTATTAGTCCTAGTTTCATGGATTTTATGATGGAACAAAGCTCTGATGAAGCTGGTGCTCCTTCACAATGTTCAAGTGGAGTCACCGAGGTGTCTTCTAATGAGTTTGATCAGGAAGAAATCAGTTCCTTCATTAGCCTGTTTACTTATCCTTGTAAGAGGAAGAGGACTTGAAATTTCCTCCGAAGGAAACTCTGTATCAGATGAATCAGATATTGTACGTGCAACAGTGATCAGAATGACGAAAAATGAAAAGAAAAGGCATCCAATTTGTCCATGGACTTTACATATATTCAGGCCTGTCTATCTAATTCATGAAATTGCTTGTGGTGTTATTTCTTCCCTGTAACTGTGCATGCAGTACATGAAATTTAATATCACATTGATGATTGAGATGGAATAGTTGTAACAATGCAGGACCATTTATCATTATCATTTCTGTCAATAAAGCTCTGAAAAGGTTGTCTAATTTAAGCAATTTACTATCAAAAGGTGAACCATTTTCTGAGAAGAATGATGCAAAGTAGGCATAGAAGAGAGGAATCCAAAGTAAAAAGAAAGGTTCTACGCTATCTAAATAATAACTTCGTTAGAAAAGTCGATCCCTTATGGACAAGCACATAGAACCATCGATGCCAAAAGATTTATGGTGAAGAAAGGGCATATCTACACATGGGGCTGGATTCTCGTGCGTATGCAATAAGAGAGTGACATAGCTCCCTCCTAAAATATGATTCTCTTGATGGTGTTCTCATGACTTTTGTGTTCACTTACAATGTTTTGAATTACCAGGCCAAAGATTTAAATTAACGAAGAGATTCTCTCATTATTTCATGCTTTTGAATAGTAACTACATTCAAATCAATATGTTGTTCTCCCTCTCGTCAAGAGTGGTGTTTGTTGTGTTGGGAAAGGGAACAAGGCACAAGGCACAAATTTTCTATTCTAAATACTTCCAGCCTTGGACGACGCAACCTCTCATGGGGTGATGTGAACAAGATTCCTTGTGTCACCCAGTGAAAGCCAAAAGAAGAGAGACAATTGTGATTATTTTACCATTTCCAATTCCATATTCTAGAATACAATACCTCTCCACATGAGGTTATGCACATATAAAATATACATTTCTCCCACTTTATGGTAAGAGGGAAAAATAAAGTGATCACTAGAGGGTAGAGATTATGGATCAATTGGTTAGATATGATGCCACAACTTTGATTAGATTATAACAGGCGTGTGATCTTTAAAGAGGGATCACTATGTTTGTAGGAGTGTAGGGAGTAGGGACTCCCTCTAAGTTGGGTCAAAGACACTTCACATGTCACCACATGTAATGTGTATTCACAGGAATGCAATAAAATATTTTGAACAATATTTTTGTGATTAATTATAATAGTTTTATTAATTATTGGGGTAGCCCAAATTGTTTTATTTTTTTAATTGAAATTAAGACTTATCGTTTAAAAACTTAAATTAATTATACATGAAACAGTGGGACTCAGTCAAGTCATAATACAAGATCAAATATAATCTTACTGAGGTTTAGTGACAATCCAATCATCTCTAGCCATAAAATTTTTGGATAATTCAAAATTTGCTAATCAATTTGTAGCCGTGTTACCTTCGTAAAACACATGTTAAATCTTAACCACTTATCATCGAGACATTAACTCTTTAGCTCTGGTTATCAGAGCAAAGTTTGCATCAACCTTGCATATTACTGAGGTATGAGATTAACCGAAATTGTTAATCTTATGCTGTATTGATGGAGGATTGACTATCTTAAAGACAACTGTTTCGGTGATGCATGAAGCTTCATTGAAGTGATGCACAAGTAAATATCATATCATTGTCATAAATTGCAGTATCAAGTAAGAGATTAATGTTGGAAAGGATCTACAACGTATGGATGTAGGACATCAGCATCACACTTATCTACCCAATTCTTTCCCAAAACCAAAGAGTCAGCAAAATACATCCCGCTATATCTCCTTGCCTCAATCACGGGGCAATTAGTTCTTCAAATTTAGAGCTTTTCTTCTCAAGGGGAATTCAAGCGAATAGATTTTGTGTTCAAGTCCTACATTTTTGTATTGATGAACTGATTGAGACAAATATCTTTCCTTGTCCAGTCATGTAATTTTCACCTTAGATGTAGACTACCTACATTTAGACTAAATAGTATGGCCTCATCACATCATTATGGGTTCAGCTGAAAAGTGTGCGATGTTATGCTACAAAGTTTGATAAAGTAGATCTCATTTGAAAACAACAACAACAAAATGTCTTGCTTTTGTCAAAGAATATCCATCCTTGTAACCAAAATTAAATTTGCCCTAAGGGGAAAAGGAAAGGAGTTGCTTTTTTTTTTTTTAAGTTTAACGTGGGTGTCCGGGCTAACTTGCGCGCACCTCGACTAATCCCACGGGCCCTGAAGTTAACGATCATGTAAACCTCCAGTGGTCATCATATGAACAACCACAGAGCTCGAACCTGAGATCACAAAGGGAGCAAACCTCTTGATCTCAAGTTTTTACTACTAGACCACTCCCTAGATGGTTGAGGTGCTTGTTTTTTTGTGTGTGTGCGTGTGGTGGAGAGGGAGTTGGCGGAGGAAGAAAATTGCCGACCGACCAAGGTTGCTTGTAGAAGAGGTTGAAGAATCATCCATTCATCAAAGCAATGAACATTCTGCACGTCACCTACTATTTAAGAAACAGAGGTTGAGCAAGTGAAAATGGTTTGCAGATGTACATTGCTGACTTTGATGTCTCTATGTTTTGTCAATAAAGTAGGCCTGGTCGTGTAGGTAGGCTACAACCAATTCGTAACACTAATCATTTGTACCTTTTTTCCCCGTGAAAGTCAATCATACCAAGAGATCCTAGTATTTGTTTTTTCAAAGAAAGAAAGAAAGAAATCTTAATGTAAGTTTCAGGATGATAGTAGGTTTATATGAAGACAAAGTTCGTGCGTTTGTTGATGATAATATTAATACCTTATTCCAGAAGTAATAATATGAGAGCCCCCGCAGCCTGCTCTGGGGCCTTTATGGTTAAAAGAGGACAAAGGAATAAAAACGATCGAAGAGATTTTCGGCTTGCAGTTTTTGGATCCCAATCCTGATCGAACCTAAACAAAACTGGAAGAGAAGAGAGGACGAATGCTTGTCGGCCCTAAAACGAAATACCAACCCAGCAATTTTCACCATCTCATTAACCCTAGAGCAAACTAAAAGAAAAGGTCTTTGAAAAGATAACATGAAAGAACTTGGTGCACTTCATATCCTAGTTATAAGACGTAACTCATAGGTCACCTCGGCCCAAGGCTGTGTCGTGGGTTAATCTATGAATCAACAAGTCATCATAAACTATGATTTAAAAAAAATTGAAATAAAATCATTTTGATAAATAAATAAAACCTAGTTCAAAGTCAAAACCTTGCTCAACATGTCAGGCCTATGACTACGCTTCATACCCAGCTGGCCAGCAGTACTTAATTCATGGTGTATTGCTAGAACACTGAAACCATACTGGAAGTACGTGATACCACGAGGGATCTGAGAAATGAAATGAGGTTAGTGTTCCAGGATAGGTGGTAACTGGTAATTGAAGTTTCCATTTCCTAGACATACAAGGATCACCTCGTATCCTTTTTAAGATCATCTTGACAATCTGGTTTTACTACTACATTTGCAATGCCAAGCCTTGAAAATAATATCCTTCCACATTCAAATTGTTGGTACAAAAGACACGGGATTCACGATACAATAGTCCTCAGTTTTTGGATCTCTATTATTCACGAAATTGGCTGGGAGGGTAGAGACGGCACATATTTTTGCCAGGCAAAGAAGAGAACTAAGAGATAACCAACAGCAATAGCCACCCAGCAGTTTTCAGCTTTCACAACTTCGTTAAAACTAGAGCAAACTAAGAACGGTGTTAAAAGAATCACCTGAAAGAAAGTGCAGGGCATCGTACCTGGCTAGTGCAGCACCGTACGTCCCTTATCTCTCTCAGGAAATGCCTAGAGTTAAGCCATCACAAAATTCTTAGATGTATACAATAGGGTTCTATAACACATAATGACTAGCAGATAAGGAACTTGAACCATCATAGGAAAACTGAATGATCGTGGACCAACCACACTGAAAGTACAGTATGGAAAGCAATTAAAATATGATGCCAAAAGAAGGGATCAGGAACTGCAATTAGATCTCCTCTAAAGTCTAAAGCAGTTCCCAGATTCTTTTATAGGTGGATAACTCCAGTTCCTGTTTCCTATGATAAAATGGTCCACCATTGGCAGATAACAGACTCTGGTTTTCCAACACAAATCTCCCGCCAAATCCTTGAAAATAATCTCCTTTCACATTCACAGTGCTATATCGCATCACTAAATCAACACCTCAACAAGGAACATAAAAGACATGCTCATTTAAGTCGTTATAAACTCACACAGTTACATGGTCCCCTGAGCAACCTTCTTGCTAAAAAGGTAAACAATATTGAGGAGCGATCTAAAAGCAAGGGAGCCACGTGTAATAAGGTAAACAATATTGAGGAGCGATCTAAAAGCAAGGGAGCCACGTGTAATAAATAGCATGCACTGGATCAAACATGCCATCAGCATGCATAGAAAATACAAAAAGAGTCAATAGTAAATGATGCAATCACATTATATGTTGAAAAATCTTTACAAAGTGAAGAAACCATTTCAGTTGTTACATGGAAGTGATTGGACGAACTCAAAATATTACCTAAGCATAAATAGACCTAGCAAGACAGCACAGACCAAAAAATGCTTAAAAAAACTTGCAATCACAAGCAGCCTTGAGAGTATCTTATGCTCTATCTCACTCATTTCAAAGTCAGCTTGCAGTGTTGAGGCCCTCTTTTTCGTCAACTCCAGAAGCACCAGCTGCAGACATTTTGGAAGGTTGCGATTGAGAACATGCCTTCAGGACAGCTTCATTCTGTGTAAAAGCATGATTCAAGAGATAAGATATGAATATTTACCAAAAGGATTTAAAGGATTCAATGGCATTCATTAAAAATTAAACAAGAAAGAAATAGTACAAAAGCATGCGATGCTTCAGATTTGAGTTTGAAAGAGCACAGCAGTAGCAAGTTGTGCTTTTAAAAATATGTCTCTGTCATTTGTGGAAGCAAGCGCTAATGTTAAGCTCTAAACTAATCCAAAAGCATCTCAAACAAAATAAATGCATCAGCATGTTGAATTTGAAAAACAAACTTCAAGTAAGAATAACACAGATGAAATGATGTGTAATTGTGTAAAAATAGAAAAAGTATCTGTATGAACACGGCCTAGTTTTAAGAATACAGAAGCCATATATATATTTGTTTTATTGATTTAAATGACATGGCTAAAGAAACTAAATTCATGAGTTACATCACGAGGCTCTGGCAGAGAATTGATAGGAAAATGTATAAAGAAGAGAAGAAAGCTCAACTTGGTCTTTGTAGATAGAAAAGGCATGTAATAAAGTACTCGGAAGAACTTTACAGTAAATCATGGAGAAGAAACAGTCTCCATACAATACATAAAATTTATAACTGAATACTTTTATTTGACAAAACAAGAATTTGTGGATAGAAAGAAACAAACACACAAAGCTAGAGTGGAGAACAAGACATCCTTCAAATGAAAAAAATAAAAATAATGACAATATCCCAAATAAAAATAAATAAAAGAACACGCAAAATCCCTCTGAATATTAGAAATGCCTCTAAAAGCACTAGCCACATTAAACCAAAAACATGAAGGAAAACTATCCTATCCTATAAATCAAGTAAAAGGACCACAAAACGGTATTCCTTGCAATCATTCTCCGCGCCGATGTCCATTAAATATAGAAAAAACATTAACCAGAAATGGGGAAAACCAAAAGTTAGATTTGGGGATCAACGATAACAACAACAACAACAACAAGCGAGTCGAGGTTTTTACGCATTTTTAACTCTACTGAAGCTATGAATAAGAGTATTAAGTGTGAATAGATTCAATTAATCAAGACTTGTCACTTTAAGTACCTACCTACCTGGGTTCGGTTAAAATTCAGTGAAATAATCTATGTTAATGAGAGTTTTATGACAAAAAAAAATTAGGAAACTGAAGCGAAAATTGAAAACTCTAAGAACATATTAAAACCCTAGGAGTGAACATGCGATTTGATTTTTCTTAGAGAGATAAAAAGAAAGACCTGCCAAACCCTAAGGAGGCGTTTCTTGGCGTTGGCCTTACGAGTGGTGGTGAGTTTAATTCGTTTCCAAACGAGACCACCAGAGTCATGCTTCTTCACTATCTCCATCACTCTTGTCCCCCAAAATGCCCCCGCCCCTACCATTCCTCTCTCTCTCTCTGCTTCCTCTTTCTCTTTTTGCTAAGCTACGCAGTTTCTTTCTCTGCTTGCTTTGTGTGCTCGTCCGCCCAGCTGCGCTACACCTAGAGGAGCATGCGAGAGGGAAACGCCGTCGTTCCAGTTAAATGTGGCTATTTTTTTTTTTTACAGGTTTTCTTTTTTACTACTGTCTTTTCTTTTCTTTGTATTTTGTTTGTAAATTATATATATAGCCTATGCTATGCTGGGGTCGATTTAATTTTTTTTTTAATAAAAAACAAAATCAAAGCAATGCAAGTGTTAAAAAAAAGCTAAAAAAATTAAAACTGAGGTTATTAACTTGATAGGATTTAATAAACCCTATTAATTTAAATAATATAAATAAAAAAATACAACGACAATAAATAAAAAATTTGATAAAAAAAAAGATAAAAAAATCAAGTTCATCCAAGTTAGCATGTTGAATCCATGACCTGATCATGATTTCAGGGTAACCTAATCGAAAATAAATTAAATAAAATCATGAATCTCAATTATAAAATAATTTAATATTCAAAGGTGAAATCTGGAAAAAATAAAATAAAAAAGCAATGAAAAAAATAAAATTGTGTCAACCTAAGTTAATTTGCTTAAGTTAACCCGCCAACCACGTAGAAAGGAAAGCAAGAAAAAAAAACATGAAAAATCAATTCTCAATTAATCAAATATTCAATGATGAAATAGAAAAAAATCAAATTAAAAAAAAAACCTCCAAAACATATCAAAATCAACCCATGTTAGCTTAAAAAACCTGTGACAACCAGTCATGAGCCTGAAATTCTAAAATATGAAATTAAAAACAATATATCATAAAAAAACCCTCAAGAACAAAATAAATGACAATTAAAATAATGTAAACTAAATTTAATACAAAAATAATATGATATAAAATGTTGATTGGTGGAATTAAAAACAAAATTCAATCACGAAAGTGATAAAAATAAAAAAAATAAAAGAATAGGGATCAAATTTTAAATTTAAATAAAATCAAACCAAATGATGAGGGATGAAATAAAAAAGAAAAATTAATAAAAAAAATAAAAACAATCCAAATAAAAAAAAATAAGGATTAAATTGTATAAAAAAAAATGAAAGTACACATGTATTCTTTGACAAGGAGAAAAGAGAGAAAAGAGGTAGGAGAAGAAAAAAATCAACCAGGACCCAACCATTGATCCAACCACCACATGCACAGCACTGCTAGAAAAACCATGATGAGACGATTCTAACTTTGCCCAGGAAGATGTTATTTGGACACTGAATGATGTTGCACGCGTTACTCAAAGAACATGAGCATCATCCACACACGTGCCAATAATTTTTTAAAATTATAAAAAAAACAAAAAAAACCAACCCAAATCTTTAAATCAAAAAAAAAAAAAAAAAAAAAAAAAAACAACATGAAAAGATGTCAATACCCTTGGTTGCAAGGTTTAAATTTTTTGATTTAAAGGATATGAATGTATTTATATTGTTTATAAATATGTTAAAAGATCGTATTGATCTCGAAGAACCTATTAATTATAAAAAAAACTAACATGAAAATATGCAAACACCCCTGCCTGTTAGTTTATTGATTTATTTTTGCTTTTAAGTATATGAAAATCTTTATACTATTCCAAAAAAATATAAAAAGATCAAATTAACCTTGTCAAACCTTTAAATAAATTTTACTTTTAAGAACGATGTATATTGTATTAATAACAGGTTAAAAGATTAAATTATCCAAAACAAATTGAATAATAACTAATGAATCCTTAAGAAACAAAATATATATATATATATATATATATATATATATATATATATATGTTAAGTTAAATTGTTATTGAAATAAAAATAATTTGGTTTGTAAAAGTGGAACTTATTTTTTCAGCAAATGGAAAAAAATAGATGACGGTAAAATTATTAGAATTTTTGTTACTCCTTTCGTTCCAGTTTTATTGGCCCTCGTCAGTTTTGAAAAGTCAAGAAATTGACTTCGGTTAATATTTTTAAATTGGTTTTAATAATTAATATTTTCAAAATTTATGTTTCAGAAAGATTAAATTTCTATTTCTTAAAATTTTTAGCCAAGATAAAGTTTTTTTTAAAAAAAAACATGTAAAAACCGGAAGAAAAAAAAAGCAGTTAGAAATAGATTGTATAAATATAGCAATTGAAAATAAAGGTGATAGTCAAGCAATAAGAAAACCCAGGTTTTGCATTACACTGCAATTCTCTCTGCTTCTTCTCCTATCCTCTTTTCTTGCTTTCTTCTCAAATTACACTTCTTTTGTTAAGAGAATTCTTAACAATTGATACCAGAGTCAACTTTTTCTGGCCAAAAGAAAGCTGATACTATTAAACAATTAACAATGGTGAAGAATAATCGAATTAAAGCTTTAGAGCATGGAAGGAAGGTTGATGAACAAATGCAACCTATACACGAGAAACTTCAAGAAATGACAGAGGATCATAATAGGAAGTTGGACTAACACAGTTCCCAGGAGGTTAATCTCCAACCATAGGATGAATCAACCAGGTGAAGGCATGGGAAATCAAGAAGTAGCAAGAGTACGGTACAATGTAGCATTGCCTAAGGTGAAGTTGCCAACTTTTCATGGAGAGAATTTAATAAGGGATATTTAGCAGGGTGGTAGCGAGTGTTTTTCGTTTAGAAATAAATTAAAATAATAGGTATAATACCAATGCTTAAAATTTTCAAGTCTATAGAAGCTTTGATCAAACTAAATGATAAGAGAAATTCAATAACATCATGGCAAAAAAGAAAACATATTCAACCCAAGAACTGTTCTTTCATAGAATAACAACCAGGTGAACCTCCTTCAAAGACTACTAGCCATTCTAAAATGAAAATGCTTCGTAGTTCAAGGCAAACCCTTGAAAATTTACATGAGCAAAAAGAAGATTGGAACAATGTTTTAGATGAGGGAAGAAGTATGCACATGATAAAATTACAGCTGAAGAAGTTAAGGTTATAAGTATGGAAGAGCACATTAATCAATTTCATGATCTTTGCCTAGATTCATGAGATCACTTCGATTAATCGTGTGGAGCAAAGATTGAAAGAAGTTAGCAACCTTGTTTACGAACAAGAGAAGGCAACAATCAGCAATACCAGTAACAGGAAGCAGCACTTAGCAGTTAGAAGGGAATCAAACGTGGCAAGGAGTTAGTTAGCAGTTGGAATGCAATTAGAAGTTAGTTAATGGTTAGTTACTCTTGTGAGTGGGAAAGAGGAGAATGGATTGTATAAGTAGAGCAATTATAAAATAAATAAAAAAAAAATCCAGTTTTTGCATTAGACTGCAATTATCTCTACTTCTTCTCTTATTTGCTTCTCAAATTACACTTCTTTTATTAGGAGAATTCTTAACATCAAATTGTACATAATTGCAATTTTGATTGTTTAAAGAAGACACGTCCTTTGGGGTATTGCTTTCTAAGTATAACTTGGACGTTTTAGCTCGTGAAATTATGATTTAGCTGGTGAAGCCATGTTTTAATTAAGGGTGCTCCTGACACCGTTTGGGAATGCGGTGTAAATCGCGTTCTTTAAAAATTTAATTTTTTTTTGCTAAAATTTAATATGTTTTATATGTTTTGAATTGTTTTGATGTGCTGATATCAAAAATGATTTTTAAAAAATAAAAAAACATCATTAGCATGCATTTCAACACGAAAAGTTATTTGAAAAGCAACC
>Ga0307509_10008647_pt1 | contig 12921 bp, 13 predicted proteins | sample 10_EM_MG_FD_202245 | JGI IMG/M metagenome (GOLD analysis project Ga0307509, IMG submission 202245) | Populus trichocarpa ectomycorrhiza microbial communities from riparian zone in the Pacific Northwest, United States - 10_EM | ecosystem: Host-associated > Plants > Roots > Unclassified | place...
AGCGCCCGGACGAAACGAGCCCGGGCGGAAGCACCCAGAACTGGAGTTTACGTTATAAGCGCCTGGAACGTCCGGGGGACGGGGCGAACAGGATGCAACAGGGCGCAGGGCAGTTTTTTTGCTGATGAGCAGAGGGCGGCTTTTCCTTTCTCGTCACCGTCTTTGCCTTAGATTTGGTGGGGCCCTTCCTACTTCTCGCCTGCTTATCTCTTTTCTTTTCCTTTTGGCCCAGCTCTCTTTCTTCTCCCTGACTTCCGACTCCGTCAGCCTTCCCAGCCCTTTCCCTCTCTACACCACCCCTCTCTCCCTCCAGATTCCCATTCTCCTCGTCTATTCCTCTTGTACTACTCTCCTCTGCTTCAGGAAAGTATGCTCCCGTAACCGGTGGGTGAGGTGGACGAGTTTGCGATCTCATGTAGCTCTTGGAAACCGCCACTCGCCTTTGCCGAGCCATTGGTCCCAACGGGGATTCTACAACTATGCACTTTCTGTCAGCCAATAGTCTTCCTTTAAGGATAGTCATGATATTTTCTCTATTACCTTTTTTGTTTCGCAATTGTGGCATCTTTCTTTCAATAATCCATATTGTAGCTACTCATTCAACCTGCCTTAGCAAATTTTTCACCTTAGTTTACATTGAGATGATGTTGCTAAGTGATTATTAAGCCACTGTCTTAGACAGTGCTATTGCGCAACTTTGTGGCTGCACTGAATTTCACTCTTTCACCTCTCTAAGGGATAGGCCAGGCCAAGCCTAGACCACAAAAGCCCGGCCCAGCCCACCAATTTGTAGGTCCGACCCACCAAAGCCCGGCGCGCCCACCAGGCCCATGGGCCAGAGCAAAATTATTTCTCATGACCAATAATAATGTTCTATTGACCCAAACTATAAGACACAGGCTTCAAACTGTAGATGCAACAATAACAATATTGTTCAATTTTATGACTAGTTTTAATTTCTCTAGCTATCATACATTGCCTATAATCATGCTACAGAATTGACACATAATTTTGCCTGTACAATTATGATACATATAAGTTGTACTTTTATACAAACCCTGCTTCCTCATCTAATATTTACTTCTCTTTTTCCAATTTAGGGTAAGAATTTAGGATCTGGTAAAAGCCCGCGGGCCCCGTGGGCCACTATAAAGCCCATACCGGCCCAGCCCACGGGCTGACAAAGGCCCATGGGCCGGCCCGGCCCATGGCAAGCACTGGAGCCACTACGTCTTCCACACAGTAAACAAAGCCCTCCCGGCTCTCCTATAGTTAGGCAGAAATATAGGGCTTGGGAACGGTATCTGCGGTCCATAGGCGTCGATGTCTCCCAACGATGTTTCCTAAGAAGATCTGGGAAAATATGCTTATGCCGATGTGCGACACCCCTTGTTGCCCTGTCTGTGGTTCCCTAGTATCCGAGTTAGATCCTCCTGACCGGGGGTTGGAAGACCACTTTGGCGTGGGAGTAGAGTGAATGGTAACCATTTCGCAGATCGAAGGGCTTAAGCCCAGCTTAGAGTGCCCGCCCAGCACGAGGACATCCCATAACAGACAGCGTTTTCAATAGCTTAGGCCATAGGGAATAACGGCGATCATAGACTTAGTACGCAAGCTCGTCAAATCCTATTTCAACTCACAAGGTATTGTGAAGATCCGGTCCAAAGTCGATGTGCCTTACAAGAAGTTTCGCCCTTTTGTAGGCTCTAGACGTAGTTTCAGATTTCATAACCGATATTCATCCCGAATTCCTCCTCTAGCTAAAGCCCAGCATTGTTAGTATACACTAATCTACGTATGGTATATCAACTCCGAGCACCATTGATTGATAAGGGAGCTCAGGCAGAGATCAGGCCCATCGAGCGCCAAGCCAAGCAGCTCGAGTGACAGTAAATGAGCATAGACTAGCAGACCCCTCGCTAGGGTTTCGTTTGTTATAACTAGCTACTGCAGATCCCCCTACAATATTATTAATTGATTCCCCGCTACTAGGCAATGTAATCTACCAACGCACCCATCTAAATTACAGAACGAGACGAATAATCTACAGTGCAGTACTCGCGCGCGCCTTCCCCTGTCCCTGCCAAGCCAGGCAAGCCCAACCGCCTCGTTTCGAAACGTGCTGTTTGGCGGTGAGGCTTAACTCAGAGCATTCGAATCTAAGACTTGAAAATGAAAACCTTGTTTCCTCTCAGATCTCAGATACGTGATCTCTGTAATATGCATTTTGATCTACGCCCATTCCATTTTAACGCAGGTACTGGGCTCTGTACCACTTGGGCGTTAACTCTGGAATGAGGGGAATAATTGATTGGACACTCCAGAATAAGCGAATGGCGCAATGAGGTTGACGTGGTAACGGGAGTTAAGTTAACCTTTTTTAACTGGCTATCCAAGGGAAGAAAGCAAAAGGCGGGTGGTTGGTTGGTTGGGCAACCGATTATTGATTGTGCTTCCCACTGTGGAGGGGAGCTGGAACACCTGCCACGCAATTTCGTCGGGCCGGAAGGTCAAAGTACTCGTAAATACTGTGCTCCCCTCCTCTTTCTCCAGCCCTCTTTTTTTTCTTCCGCCCACCATCCACATCCACCACCCATCCCTCTCTCCTGCCCACCCCCCTCCTCCTCTCTTTCTCTTCCACAGAGTCTACGACATTCATTCTGGAGACGGTCCTTGCTTGTTGCATTTCACGAATCTGTCGACAACAACGAACAACTATCCCATTCCATTCCATTCCATTCAAGTTGTTCCTGCAACCCTCCGCGGTCGCAGGCCTAAACAACCACCATTAAGCCCAATCACTTCTCTCCCGTTTCAATGTCGGACGTCTACATTGAACGTGAGATCGTCCCGGTCAAAGTTAGACGCTATAGATGGCCCGAACTCCTGCTTGCAGTCATTCTGTTGATGCTGCTTGTGTGCGGAGCAATTGTTTTGGGATCCTTCGCCTACTTCACGGCAATACAGCAAAGGCTGTTTATGGTTGTCCCATGGTAAGCTTGCCTCCATTCTTCGCTCGTTCATCTCTCGGGGAATACAATTACTAACGGTAACATAGGTACTACTACTTCCTCCTATCCATCTCGACTCTGACCATAATCTTCGTTTTTACCGTTGTCGCCTTGTACTACGTTCACTTACTGCTCCCGATAATTGTCATGATCTCCTCGTTCATCATGTTCGTGCTCTGGTTGACGGGATTGATCAAGGCCAGCATTGAACTGTGGGGTCCTCTCGGCAGTATCAATGATAATTGCACACGATACGTTTACAATAACGGCTTCTGGGGCGGACGCAATATAGATACTCTCGCTAGAATACAACAGGAGGGCGTTTGCAATTTATGGAAGACAACCTTTGCGCTTGAAATGGTTGCGACGTAAGCTTCCTTCCCCTACTTCCTAGTCTAAATATGATTGCAAATTCGGGACTAATCAATTTAATAGATTCCTGTTCTTATGGTTGATCCTCATGAGCTGGCAAGTCATAAGTCGTGCCCGAAGGGGGTACTGATCAAGCAGTTGCGTGACTGGATTGTATCCTTCATTTTCTTGCTTATTTTGGGAAAGGGTGTTCCATATAAATCGGATTTCCTTTATCTGCTTCTTTTGTCCATTTTACGAATTTTTTTTCTCTTACTGTCCTGAAACTTTATACCCTGGGGGGGCATGATTCTTAATGATGTTTGATATCTGATATGCTCCGGCGTTTTGATTTTTTCGATTTGGACCTTAATGAGTTCGCAGGTGATGGGATGTATCGGCGATGATGTTGGGGGCCCTGGGTCTATTCTAGGTGAAATAAGGAGTGGATAGGGGGGGGCTTTTGTGCTCGTAAGGAGGGCGTGGCATGGTCAATGTATTTTTTAGCTTATTAGTATATAGAACGAGAGGGAGTTTCACTATCAATTGAACCGGTGTTGGAGAGTGTGGAGCAAACTCGCTTCTTCCTAAAGCTATCTCTATCCTGGAATTGTCACTCATAGACTGACCACGATGACACTGCTAGTCCTTGTTGCTAGGGCAATCTGCCCCCTTCGGGCTAGCTAAAAGCTTTGAGCACTTATTATAATAGTCGAAGAGCCTCCTTGATACCCACGACTTCACTTTGTATAGACAGAATATATGTAACTTTATCGCTTTTACACGTTAGCCATTACAAGAACAATGATCACAATTCCTTCTAAGAGCACCCCACTCAAATTAATTACATAACCCACTCGCGGCTATGATAGATAATGTCTAACTTAATACAGTATAGGCACTCAGATGTCTGTCCCTCGACCTTTCCCGGGGTCTGTTCGTTGCCGAGTAATATTCCCAACCCATAGAACAGTGCGGGTCCAAGTTTTATAAAAGTATCATACCAAAATAGACCATCAGATTACCATACGAGCATGTTCAGTTGCGACAAGGTACTAGTACTAGTACAAGTAGTGACAGGGCGGGGCAAATATCAATTTCGCCATTGCAACACAGGCCATGCATATAATCTCTCCCTTGTCCGATTATTACTCATCGCGATCATACTCGAGTACAGTGCAGCATGGCACTCCTTCCTTTGGTGCATACTATTGTTGGAGTGGCTACTAGGGGTGATAATGATTTTCACAACTGTTCGGGGCATCAAGGCGCAAAGGGTTGAACCGAGATTCTAGTGGAAGGGGAACTTAGTGAGACGACGGTGGCTGTGGGATGTGAGTAGGTATGGATAGATGGACCACGGTACTGGCAAGGTACTTAAAGGGGCAACATCCCTTCTTTCTTCCCCCCTACCGTACTTCAGACCCTGCATACTACTTACACTCGAGTAGCTACGTATTATATCACACTTTCCACGACGACCAAGCCGCCGATATGGGCATCTTCCTTGGACCGTTCAAACTCTACTCCCGAGATAAAGAGATGATTTCCGATGTGGTCGTACCAATATCCTCCGCGCCGCGGTACGTCCCCGGAAAGCGCCGGGCCCGAGCCTCCTCCTTCTCTCTTGAGACCCCCCTCGTTGTCGACCCCCTAGAATATGACCTCGCAACCCTCCGCGCCGCGATCGCCCCACCCGCAGGAGCCGCACATGTAGACAACACACCTTACACGCGCAAATCCCGTGTCATAAACCTTGCCATTCAGGACATTGGGATGGGGTCGTATACATGGCACCTCTTTGCGCTCTGCGGATTCGGCTGGTTCGCGGATAATATGTGGTTGCAGGGGCTAGCGCTGATACTAACCAGCATACAGCGGGAATTCGGCATTGAGGATAGTAGAATTGGGTATACCACCTGCGCACTCTTTGCAGGATTATGCTGTGGAGCGGTAGGGTGGGGTGTCTTTAGTGATTTTTGGGGTAGGAAGGTTGCTGTCTGTTCTCCCATCCTCAACCCCACCCCGCGTCTACCTACTGTAAGAACTCGAATAGAAGACAAATGTTCTGGGACGTCGGGGTTCCCCTCCTCGGCTACGGGGAGAATACCTCAAACTCAGGACTGTGTTGGTACAACAAAAGGAATATTCGTGGCGCCTTACCAGGAGAATCAACTACAGAGCCCCAGCACATTTATCTTCTATTCGAGTTTTTATAGTGCTCTGCCATGCTAGATGCTAAGATTGTGATACCATAGTTCAATGCAACTCTGGCCATTGCTGCAACCTTCGGGCTTGCAGTCGGCAGTGCAAATTCTTGGGCTACCACTGCCGCGCTTTTCGCTTGTATCGGAACCGGAGTTGGTGGGAATCTGCCCGTTGACGGGGCGCTCTTTCTAGAGTTCTTACCAGAGAGGAACGGAAATTTGTTGGCGGGGTTATCGGTTTGGTGGCCCGTCGGGCAACTTGTTGGCTCTCTTGTGGCGTGGGGACTTCTACCAAAGTATAGTTGTACAGCGGAGGTTGCAGATGCGGGGCGCTGTAGGAAGGAGGATAACATGGGGTGGAGGTATCTGATGGTTACCTTGGGGGGCTTGACGATGGCTATGGTTCGTCACATCCCTGGGGCATACACAGGGCAAGTTAGATATTGTATTGACGGCAGAGCGGGGAATGGGATAGTTCATAGCAAGGTTCTTCGCCTTCCACCTCTACGAATCGCCAAAGTTTTATATCTCCCGCGGGAGGGACGAGGAAGCAGTAGCAGTGGTGCACGGGATTGCCCATAAGAATAAGACAAAGACCTGGCTAACGTTGGAACTGCTCCGAGAGTTGTCCCGGGCCGATGATGACGCCGACGACATTGAGAATTATTCCTCCTCCACTGTCTCTCTCTCTGCTATGGGGGAAACCTCAAAACTGTCGGCAATGCAAATCGTAAAACTGAAAACGGAAAGATTCACCCCCAAACAGATCCGCCCGCTCTTCGCGGACAAGAAGATGGGCTTGACCACAGCGCTCGTGTGGTTCTGCTGGGCGGCCATAGGAATGGGGTATCCGCTGTTCAATGCCTTCTTGCCAATATACTTGACGAAGAACGGGGCTGGGGAGGTAAAGCCGAATAGTATAGTGTATGTCACGTGTTATTGCTCTTCATACCAGACTCGAGTGTGGTTCGGGGAGCATCATGGCTGATGGTATCAGGTACCGTAACTACGCAATAACAAGCATGGTCGGAGTCCCCGGCTCTCTCGTCGCAATGGTTCCCCCCCCCACCTACCCCCTCTTTCTCCCCTACCCTTCTCCTCTTCCAGCTAACACAAAAAAAGTACACAATCGACACCCCCTACCTCGGCCGAAAGCACACCCTAAGCATCTCCACCCTCCTCTCCGGAATCTTCCTCTTCCTCTTCACCATCTCCACGAAGGACACCTACCAGCTAACCTTCGCCTGCTTGGAATCCTTCTTTCAGAACATCATGTACGGCTCCCTCTACACCTTCACCCCCGAGCTCTTCCCGGCGCCTGTGCGCGGCACTGGTGTCGGGCTGGCCAGCTTCATCAATAGGATCGCCGGGCTGTGCGCTCCCCTCGTTGCTGCTAGCACTATTGGCCCTAATCCGAATATACCGGTTTACGTTGCGGGCGGGCTGATTTTGGCTGCTGGGGTGGCAGTTTTGCGGGTGCCGATGGAGACAAGAGGAAGGGAAAAGCTGTGATTATGGAACGGGAGTGACGCGAAATTCCTTAATGCTCCATGGGTTACCTCTCGCATTTTGTATTATTTCTTTTGTACATCCATTTCAGGTTGACATTATCATAGGATTGGGGGACTTAAACGGTCTAAACTAAGAACAATCTCAGGCTTAAATTGTAATAAAGAAAGAAAAGCTAGCTTATTTCGTGGTTGGATGGGCGGGAGTTGCTATTCTATACTATAATCGCCCCTCATGTACAGTACATACCTACATATTTCACGGGGCGCCCGAGGAAGTTGGCTGTGTAGATATCGAGAATGAGCAGAGTAATAAGCTAGTGTGTGAACTTTTTATTTACTGGGGGGGGGGCCGAGTCACCGATCCGGGCCTCAACGAGTGACGAGAAATGACTCTGCATGGCATGCCGATCCTTCGAATAACTACCGTATCTCAGCAGCTCCGCGGAACGCAGCCCCTTGCAGGGTTTGGAAAGCGATCGCGGACTACTATACCGGTAGCACTGTACTAGTACAGCGCTTGTGCCACTGCGAAACTTCATGAAATGATCAAGTGGTAGATAATAAAAAATAATAATAGATGCCATGGTATTTTATATATCCAGGGAGATCCTCTAGAGATGGATCCCAAAATGTCAAGTGTGATTAGGATGTGGGATATTCCATTTTTTTAAATTTTTCTCCGTGACCCATAAAGTTTCATGAAGGCCATAAGACTCGGGTAGGAAGAGGATCCATCGTGGGGCGGAAAATTGTTGTGTATTATTGGGCAGTATGAAGCCAGGCGCAAAAAGACAGGGCTGGCAAGTCCCCCTTAAGTATGACTATTAAGGTGGACACTCTAGCATCTAGCTTAACCCTAGACCAAACCCTTTTGGGGCCCAGCAGTTAATAATAATGCTTGCTCTTTCAGGTGGTGTTCAAGTAAATAAGTTATATTGGGTATTGAAATAGTTCCAAGCATTGATGGTTCCCTTGCCAATTCAGCCAACACATAGCAATATTTAGACAACAAAACAGCCCTGTGGTTCGTTGTATGGGCTTTAGCATATTCTCCCATGTCTGAGGTATCATAGGATGTGAAGCGAGATCTGCTACGATGGAATCATCGTATTGTAGGTGAGAGAGGGGGATTTTGTGGAATGAATGAGCCGCTGTTGGTTCAGGTTAAGGAGAGTAAAAGGAGAGGGAGAGGGAGAGAGAAGAGCAGGGGGCATGGACGGACTGACGGCAGGACTCAAGGACAGATATAAGAGTGTGATGTGAGCTAACAAAGGAATGGTACCATGACGTTTCGTGTCAGACGTGCAATCACTTTTCCCAACTTGGCTTTCCACCTCAGACCCCCCCGGCGTAAGTTAGCGGTAGTCTAGTCTTGCTTCTAGTACTAGGAGGGCATGAACTGTCACTCGGTACTGGGTCACTGCTGGGCAGAGAGGGCAACTGGGTAGGTTTGTAGGGTGTAATGGTGCATGTTCTCAGTTTCTGGCACGGCACGTAGTGGATAATTGTATTTTTCTGTGGGGATAGTGATGGGGGAGAGGGGCGAGGTACGGTAGTATGAGTGGGTGGGGGCAGTGGATTGTTCTTGTTGACTTGAAGCCCTGGTTTATTCATGATATATCGCTTGGGGGACTTAGAAACGGGTTTTGTAGGAAATGTATTATATAGCATTTGTGTCGTGACTACATAATTTAGTATAGTATCATAACTGGAATATTTAGGCTCCTGATATTATACTAACACCTACGCATACTATACAGCAAGACAAGTAGTCGTATCTACACAGGGCGTATGTACATAGACGCCATTGCGCAAGTTAAAGGGAAGGGAAGAAAGCAGAGGAAAATGTAAGCCTGATCAACAAAAAAACCGAATCCCATCTACATGCAGTACCCCCCTCGCGAGAAGAAAGCAGTATTTTAAAGCATAGGCTTCAACCCATCGGAAACAGCAAACGGCGCACCAGTCTTCGCCTTAATCTCGTCAACCTTCACCCCCTCCGCAATCTCAACGAGCGTAAGCCCCTTCTCAAAGTCCACGTCGAATACGCCCAACTCGGTAATGATCCTAGAAACGCAGGCGCGGCCGGTGAGTGGGAATATACATTCTACGATACCCCATTGTCAGTACTCAGACCTCCAACAACAATAAAGCCCAAAAGGGGAAAGGGGGGGAGCAAACTCTCAAGAATCTTCGCATTTCCTTTCCTATCACAATGCTCCATCGTAACCACCACCTTTGTCTTCCCCGGATTACTCACAAGATCCATAGCGCCTCCCATGCCCTTAATCTTCCCAGGCAATGCCCACGATGCGATATCGCCATACATACCCACCTGCATAGCGCCTAAAATCGTAAGATCAATTTTCCCAGCGCGGATCATGCCAAAGCTCTCGTCAGAGCCGAAAATGCTTGCGCCAGGGGCAAGCGTGACGGTCTCCTTGCCGGCGTTGATGAGGTCAGGGTCCTCGTCACCGCGGCGAGGGTATGGCCCGAGTCCCAATATGCCGTTTTCGGACTGGAGTTGCACGGTTATACCCGGGTCTACGAATGTCGGTGCGAGCATTGGCATGCCGATGCCCAGGTTTGCGTACATCCCGTTTTGGAATTCTTTCGCGGCCCGGCGGATTATACGTTCACGCCTCGAGGCGGTTTCTCCGGTGCCCAAGGTTGCGGATCGTTCCTCGGCAGTGTCGGCGGCGGGGTCTCTCGCGAAAGTGTACTTTTCGATGCTCTTTGGGGTTGTGGATTGAATTACGCGGTCGACGTAGATCCCCGGTAGGTGCACAGCTGCCGGGTCTATGTCGCCTACTGGCACAATGTTCTCCGCTTCGACAACGGTGAGCGTTGCGTTTCGTCCCATGGCGCCGTTAAAGTTGGCTGCGGAGAACCGGAATTGACAGTTTCCTAGAGAATCTGCTTTCCAGGCTTTGACAAACGCGACGTCGCCCCGGATAGCTTCTTCCATTACGTAGCTCTTGCCATCAAAGACTCGGACTTCGCGCGGTTGGCTGTAGGCTGCGACGGTGCCATCGGGGTTGTATCGCACCGGTAATTCGCCTGTTTGGACTACGGTTCCGAAGGCCGCCGGGGTGTAGAATGCAGGGATACCTGCCCCACCGGCACGACAGCGCTCGGCAAGTGTGCCCTGCGGTGTGAGTTCTACCTCAATTTCGCCGGTGAGATACTTTCGCTCAAAGGTCTTGTTCTCTCCCACATATGAGGCGATCATTTTGGAGATCTGACCTGAGGCAAGCAGGATCCCTAGGCCGGAGTCGTCGACGCCCGCATTGTTAGACACTGCAGTTAGGTTTCTGATCGATGGTTTGGAGCGCAGTGCGTTTATGAGGGTGTCCGGGACACCGCAGAGGCCGAAGCCGCCGGCTAGGAGGGTTGAGTCAGACTTCAAGTCTTTGATGGCTTCCGTAGCTGAGGGATAGACTGGTAGGGTATTTTGTTAGCTAGAACTTGAAGGCGGAAGAAAATGGGAAGGCACTTTTATTAATCTCAAACCTCCTCGAAGTAGATGCAAACGTCCTCGCTAGTAAGAGCGAGGGCTGAGAGCTCAATATCAGTGCTATCCCATGATGTCATCAAAACCCTTATGGTAGTGTACATACCTTCCTCCCACCCCGAATGAACCCATTCGCAGCTTGTAGAAACGGTGCCATGCTAGATACCTTGAACGTATCATCAACCAGAAAAGGAGAGAATAAGAATGAGAAATTTCTTGAGGGGTAGGATGGTTGAAGTAAACACCAAATTCACCAACCTCGCTAGTCGGCAATAATCGGTTAGAGTCGCCCCAATGTGGGGGGATGAGAAGCTGTTGGTCCCTGCATTGAGGCTCTGAGTGGAATGGTCGGGATTGGTTGTTAAGCTCGGTTACCTACCGGGTATGACCAAATCTGATTGCCCCGCCATCTACAGTAAGTTATCCCACTCCACTCCCAGTCACTCGTAGCTTTCCTTTTGTGACCCTGAAATCTTCCAAGCTCTACGATACATAGACTTTAGGATAGTCGAGTATTCTATCAGATGGTATCTGGCCCGAGAAGTATCCCAACACTTGACTTTGTATTCTTCTGGGTTTTACCACATTCTGGTTTTGGGAGAGGACTGACATCGTGACTAAGCAGATTCCTAGAGGAAGCACGAATTGGGTCTGCCATAGATTTAGCAACCTCCCCACGAATACCAATACCACGTAACTACTCACGATAAGTTAGACCGTATGACGGTATGACAAAATCTCTGCAGTAGGCTGTGAAAATATGTGGGATATTGCACTTGTCATCGTAGAAAGTTGGTAACAATATTAAGAACACAATATAGTTTAAGACTGTAGAAGTATATTCCAAGCTTGCGTGATCTATCTAGATGAAAGGATTTTGTTTTTGTTTAAGTCATGTATTCATTTGTTTTCGGCTGAGCCCGGTAGGGCGAAGCTAACTAGGGACAAAGAACTCGCATGCATCGGTGAGATATGGCGTAAACAAACCCTCTGTGAAACCCCCTCTTGCCGGCCTAAGGAAAAAAACACAAACACCCCAAGTCTCTCTGGTCTGAGACCAACCGCACGCCAGCCACCCTGAAAGAAAAGAAAATTTACTAACTACAAGTAACCAGCAAAAAATCTAAACAACAAAGCGGGGAGGAAATGAAAGGAAAACCCTAGCCGTGTTCCTAACCAAACAAAAGAAAATTCAAAAAGCAACCCGTAAGGAAAACCAAAGCATGGCAAGGGGGAGGCAAGAACGCCAAAAACAGTTCGACGCGAGCCAACATTACTTCCGGGACCAAGGCCAACTTCAGCCACCGAGATAGTGCGATACGAGGACGGAGGAGCCAAGGCGCCACCACGGGGAGGTGGACGGGGAGGGGAGGGGGTGGCATCAGGATGCCTCCAAAGAGAGTGTAGATAGCTGTAACCGAGCGACGGGAACGAGACACGGGACACGGGAGTAAGCGACCCAAGAAGTACGAGGGAGGGAGGACCGTGACAGGATCACGACTTTTCGAAAAGCCGACTGTACCGATCGATGGTGCCAGAAGGGAGTGCGATATCAGGCAGCAGGACCACCGTGGCCACTACTTCGACGATAACCCGAAACTGCGACCGACCCATTGACGAGGGAAGACGCCCGAGAGAGGAGGAGACCCACCATGAGGCAGGGGAGAAGAGTACGACAGAAGCAACGCAACGCAACCGAGAACCAAAGATAACTGAAGCGAAGCGACGCGACCGAAGAGGAGGCAGCTCACGAAGAGTGCTGAGGGTGCAGCTCACCAAGAGTGCGAGGAGAGAAAGTGACGATAAAAAACCATGGTGTTGATTTCAATCGTTGGGAGGAGAGAAGCGGTGTTCGTTGTATCTAGATGAAAGGAAATCCAACCCCTTTTATACCCATCTGATGTTACACGAACATTAATAATACCCAAGGAAACTTCTAGAATCCACCAGTGTTAGGCGGGAGCCTATCTCAAAGTCTTGCGAGATAACTCAGGCCGATAATCTTAATCGTAGACGGAGATTGTCTAGGAAGGCTCAATGATTCAAAGTAGGGGTAGGTAAAGTGATAAAGATTTTTATAGCGTAAAAACTTATATTGATAAGATCTCTTCTCCGTTGCTTGATAATCTTCAAATAGCTCGGGAGGCGCCTCAATATTTATATGCCGCGTCTGGGTGGTCGCGGGCTACATCTAGTTCTCATACTAACTAAGTACCTGCTAACAAACTCCAGCTTTGTTCTAAAAGTGCGAACACCATTTGACCCTGACAATTCTGTTATCTCACTTCGACTTCCGAATCGCAACACCATGAAATTACCTGACGGTG
>Ga0307509_10008648_pt1 | contig 12921 bp, 10 predicted proteins | sample 10_EM_MG_FD_202245 | JGI IMG/M metagenome (GOLD analysis project Ga0307509, IMG submission 202245) | Populus trichocarpa ectomycorrhiza microbial communities from riparian zone in the Pacific Northwest, United States - 10_EM | ecosystem: Host-associated > Plants > Roots > Unclassified | place...
GAGAGGGATCCATATGGTATTCGTGTAACCTGACAGGTCACGTTACGCGGAAATCTCGAGATAGTGTACGTGGTGTTGAAAAAAGTGCAATTTGCACTTTTGAGGAAAATAGGGGAGGGGAAGCTTGGGGTCATCTGAACGTTAAAGAGCCGATACTTGTACTCGTCATCAGAAATATCTAACTGCTGACTTGTTTTCGACTTATACCTTTCCTATCCCAACAAGGGAGCTGTACCTAACCGCTCTGCGGCACAACAGTACCTGGGGGAATGTCTTCGTACAAGGCAGGACTTTTACCCAGTAAAATAATCCCTGCCTTGTACAAAAAAATCTCTCCACGTAGCTGTGCCGGGAAGCCTTCCTGGGACGAATCTTTTAGTTTCAGATGGCTTAAGGGGTAGTGCAGCAGTCGGGTTTGGTCCCCACTACACAACACACAATCGTATAGCATGGTAATGACTGCAATGACTTGCTGTCACCCCTCGCTACTTAGCAGTAAACATAATTCGCATAGTGGGATAGGCTTCGGGGCACATCAGTCATACATTGGGAGTGCGCTAACGGTGAACCATACTTAATAGTAAGAAGAGTGATCTCAGATCCAGTCTTACCCACATGGGTCCTCTTAATAATACCTGGGAGTGAGGTGGTTGTTAGACTTTAGTAGACTAGTATACAAGCAGTCAAATAATCTACAGTATAAACTATCACACCCGGAGGTTGAAATTGCGACTGGCGAATCATTCAGGGTAACCCAATGAGAAAAACTGGTATTCAATACTCTTGCGGGATAATCGCTACTAACTATACTCGAGTACGACTCAACGTAGCATCCGTTTCACAGGCTCTCACCGCCGCGAATCCCTTTCTCGGCTGTATTCTAGGTTGAAGGGGCGTTATTTCATGGGAGGGTCGGACTGGTGTGGAGAGAGATACATAGAATGGCTGGTCATCACTTAATCCTGAGTTATCCACCCTATTGTGGGACATGGCATTGTGGTGGAATCCTAATATGAGAGCAAAGGTTAAGAGGTACTGTGTCCAAAAATTCCAGTGCTAATTTAGTATGAGACTTAGATACGCACAGATAAGCAACAATATCTTTTTCTAATACCTACTTTCGGGTGCTTCTTACCCTTACCTTCTACTTGTGGCTCGATTCTAGATCCTAACCACACTGGACCGCGCGTCCTGAATTCGATCCAAACTACTGGCACCGTACCACAAAAACTAGTTGAACCGGGTGTCGGGATGCGTAATGGAAGTCACTGAGCTAAACCGCAATAAGCTTGACAGAGCAAGCCAACAAAATTACAAACACAAGTTAATGAAATCTAACGGGTTCAACCTAAATAAGTTATACCCAGTCTGGAAGACATTATCCCTTCTCGGAGGGCTTTGTCTTGGATTGCGATGGGCGGGGTCTGAACTTAGTGGAAAAAATCAAGCACGGGGTCTCACTCACAGCCCTAGACTTCCGCAGGTATCACCAGTGGTGACAACAGAATATAAACCCCACGGAATCCGCTCTCCTGGACAACTTCCCATTGCCAGACAGACAGATTCCAAGATACAATTCACACCACAGTCTACTTTTCAAAACAAAACCTACTTAACACTCAATCACTAAAAATGCAATTCACCACCTTCCTCTCTACTTTCTTCTTTATGGCCACCGCACTCGCAGCTCCAGCTATGGTGGCGGACCCCGCTCCCGCTACTGTGGCGAACCCCACCACCGAAGTCAAAACTGGAACCCAAACCTGGGAATTCCGCCCTTTCACCGATGGTTCTTGCCAGAATTCTCCTCCGAGTCATGATAGCCTCAGCGGTCCGCAGACTTCCGGGTCTCAATGCATCAACATCACCGACAAAATCGGCTCCGGAGTCTACGCGGCACATGGCAATCAGGTCTGCAAGAGTAAGTTCCCCCCCCCCTGGTCCTGTCTGAGGTGAGATATCTAGAATCTATCTAACAAGATGGGTGTGATTAAGTCTACGTCTTCTTTAATGGCGACATTCACTGCAGCGGAACCGGAACGCTGTTGCCCGATACTTGCTCCCCCTACCCCTCCTCTCCGATCAGCAGTATCCGTGTGGATTGTTAAAATATGAGGGTTTCTACTCTATGGTGTTTCGGTGGAAGCAGTGGTGTAATGTATGGTGCGAGAAGTCATGTTTTTATTTTTGATTGGGCAAAATGTGGGGAATGAATCGGGAGATTTAGATTAATTGGGGAGGTGATAGTTCTATGAATTGTTGGATAAACTTTATTCCGGTCCGTTTTGAGATATAAAATAAAATTTTGTGAAATTGTGATCATCGTGCGTGGCCTATCACTCCTTTTCAGGTTCCTCAAGTCACCGGATAGCACTCGGTCGTGGCCGAAGGATTATCCGAAAAGAGATAACTTAAATGTTTCATCGACTCCCGGAGCTCCATAGAAAAACAGGACTGCGTTATCACCTTCAACATTCCCACTCCGGTCGCCCTAGCTTCTGAACCCCTCGGCTTGCATGAGCCGTTCCCTTACATTCTCGACCGGGTGTTCTCCGATCTCCTGATGTCGTAGTCTAGGCTCTAGGGATGATAGCTAGGTTAGGAGCGGAGACCAATCATCCATGATGGTATCGTTGTTCCACACATTAAAATAGTTCGTATCGAAGCAGTTGGTGTTATCATGAACCTTGTGTTGAGACATCTCCGGCTCTTTGCTATCCGCACTGGAGGCGCTATTGAGCAGATTCTTTGGGGGTTGATGGAAGGCGGGTGATTTTCAACGTCCAAGTGACTCAGCATCATCACAATCTTGAATTATCGGCGAATCATGGAACCCAAATGACCCACAAGTGGATTACCATTCATGGTCGCGAATTTTCCTGTTTCTGACACCCCAAGGGATAGACGGCCATCCACGAAAACCCCAAGCACCGGCTATAGAACAGGCCCAACCAGAGCAAAATTTATCTATATTCGAAAGGAGGGCGTAGCATCGATAGTCCCCAATCCACCCACCGCTGGTGCCCCTTGCCATCATAACAACCGCCACATCAGACTTTTTCATTTTTGTTTTCATTTTTGTTGCATATAATTCGCGTAGAACTTGGGTTTCGGAATCAATATTTTTATTATTTTTCCTACCAAGAGGTTGTGCTACCTTTCATTCACTGTTGATAGTCGACAATAAGTTAGGATTATAGACAAGATGCGGTCGCTATCGTGAGCAATTTGAGTATCATATTTAGTTTGCGTCCGGGTGTCCAACACTGAAAAACAATCATCGGGTGAAGCCACAAACATCATCACAAATGGTAAACCGCGGGCCCCAACTTAAGATACAAGGCTTTCCCACTCAAGATGACACAATCTCTCTCCCACTAGTGTGTATGACCACTACAATAATTACGAATAAAAGTCGCCATTTCCCCCGTTAAACGTCCAGTCTCCATGTAAACAAACCACGGGTGCCATTCTTAATGCAAATAATGATGATTCATTCAATTGTAGTTAAGAGACAGTGATAGCCCTTACAAAAGGCTCCCAATGAGCCCATCTCTATATCTCTTTCAGGTCTCCTGGGATAGATTAGAGTCAAAAACACATTTCTGGGCTTTTAGTCACTGAGGCTGCCATAATAACCCCTTATGAGCTTGTGAAAGACCACCGGACCAACACGACACGTAACTTAAAGCAACCCAGCAAGGATGGGTGATGTGTCTAAATATTGGAAATCTCTTGTTCGCAATGACAGGATAGTCTAAAATGATACCATAGAGGTCATGTTTTTCGTCATGGGCACGGAAAAACACAGTACAGCGCACTAGAGTATATCGCCAATCTACACGAAATCACTCCTTTGTCCATCACCCACTCAATCTCCAAGGGAAGGTGAAGCCGCCAAAACTAACCCCCTGTCGAACGTAGCGTTTGGCAGTAGGTGAGCCGGCATCAAAGCTCAAATCACTCCCCGGGCACTCCCACCTCAGATAGCTGGGCATGCCCTTTGTAATTGCATTCATCAAGTATCACTCGGTTGGGACTTGTTGCTAAGGTAAGAACCCAATGTCATTCCAGATGCCGAAACCAGCCCCGATAGGCAGTGAAGCCTTAACCGCCGCACGCCAACCAGGGCTGTAGCTTAATCCGTACCAAAATCCCGCACTAATTCCAAGCCTAACTAACATGAGATCGTAGGAACAAAGATGAAATGAAAGAGGAAGAAACTACTTAACACACTTTCTCTCACTCCTCCAGTTCGGTAGTAGGTTAAACAATAGGGCACCACTGGATCCTTGATCCCTCTTCCCTCAACTTATATCGTCCTCTGCGGCCAAATGGTGCAGTTGATCAACTATACGAAGCTCGTGGTGCATGGTGGGAATAGAGTAGTCCTTCGTCCTGGAATTGGAGTGTTCAGCTTAGCCGGTAATTTGACATAAATTCTTACTCCTCAGCTGTTTCTGTCTTTCTTTTTTACCTTACCGAGAAAGTTTATAAAAGTATAAAAGCAAATAGCCAGTGGAGTTGTGGAAGCGGTGGAGGGGGGGGTATCGTTAACAGAATTGAAATGTACAGGAATTGAACGGTGGAAGGCACGACCCTATCGCCGCAATAAAGGGAGGCTGGAAAGGGGAAGGAGGGAGAGAAGCAGATCTAGAGGTGTGTTCTTGCCCACATCCTGTTCTTTTGGGGGTATTTTTCTTGTCTTTGCCGGTCACTCCCGGGGTAGAGTGGCAGGTGTCTAGGGTTATTTTTTCGTCCACGCACTGTCCTCTAGTTTTTTGCGGGACTGATCTGCTAGAGGAGGGTCTAGAGGGTTTGGTAAGTGGAGGGGCCCGCAGATATTGAAGCAATCACTGATGACCTCGTTTTCGCTGATGGGCTGAGTAGATTCGTGTTGCACTTTGGAAATTCTGCGCAGGTAGGGAAGGGGTCACTGCAGCAAGCATAGGACGGATCGGTAAACTCTTCCGGTGGTCAATTATTGTTTTACCCTATCTTATTGATAATTATGGTCGCTGAGGGATTGGCTCCCGGAGGCAGTTGTTAGGTAGTGTCATGTCGTCTCACTCGCTGGTCTCCTAATTTCAGGTTTCAAAATCTAATGCACTACGAGCTCTCGGAGATAGGTGTAATATAATACGAGATACCCGTGTCTGGGACGAAATGAGGGGACTTTGTGATGATGAATCCTCCACCTTTTTTTTTAGATGTTCTAACCAGGGAAAGACTATGTGCACGGCTGGAACCAATAGAGAAGGTCCACAAGCGGTGAGGAAACTATAGAGTGTGGCTTACTCTGCTTAGATGGGGTCAGGCCCCTTTCGTGTTGGATTAGGGTTTGAAAAAGATGCTTAGATTACCTGGCATCATAGCTAACTTAGCTGGTGCAAGAAAAACTTTCAAGTGAGCATAAACGAGCAGCCAATTGTCACCCAATTGGTGAGTATCGAGGGAAATTCTCTCACGAGTTTATTAACATATCAGCGACAAAATTCTTTCCTTAGGTTTAAGAAAAAAGTCGCATAATTCTTCGTAAATTGTCTCCCATGCTCAGGTTCCTCTGTAGCGCGCTATGGAGAGCGTTCAAAAAGAGAAGCACCAACACATTAGTTTGCCTCCTCGTCAAAATATTCGAGAAAACAAGCATTGCTTAGCTACCGACCTGGGGTGGAATGTAGAATTCATTGATCCAAAATTGATTAAAGCGTCGTAATCACCATTTGGCCGTCCGTGATCCCTCTGATTTTTTTGCTACAAAATCATTTCCGTGTGCCGAGGCCCGAGATGAATAGAGAATGTTTGTCTACTCCGGAGTTGTGGTTTGAATATCGTAGGGTATTTTTCAGAATAAAATAACAATACACTGGGGCAGTGTTTTGCCAGTGGTCTACTAGTACTTGGGGGCCAGTCCTTGTGCAGTATGAAACAGTGGGATTCGTAGCTAGCACGCTAATCCAGTTTTAGGAGTCTCCGAGTACCGTGGTTCCTTGAAAATTAATTAACAATGAAGATGATGCTGAGTCATGTGAACCCTAAAATGCCGATACTCATAACAAGAAATAGTTAACTGCTGACTGATCTTCGACAACAACTTATACTTATTCTATCTCAACAAGGGAGCTGCACCAAACAGATCTGGAGTCCGAGAGTACTGAGAGAGATGTTTTCATATAAGGGATGATTTTTACCCAGTCAAATAGTCCCTGCCTTGTACGAAAACACATCCCCTGGCAGCGGTACCAGCAAGCAGTCGACAAGTCGACAGTATAAACAATGAGACCAAAATTCAAATTGTGACTAGCGAATCATTCGGGGTAACCCCGTTGAGAAAAACCGGTATTGACTACTCTTGAAGAGTAATCACGACTAACTATACAACCTAACGTAGCATCCGTTTCACAGGATCTCACTGCCACTAATCCCTTTATGATTAAGGTTTAGGGGTCTTGTTTCACCGGAGGGGTCGAACTGGCAGGTAGAGAGATAACTAGGATAGCGGGTCATCACTTAATCCTAAATTATCCCCCATTATAAGACAAGGATTTATGATGGGATCCTAATATGCAAGCAAAGGTAAGAAGTTCTCGGGCACTCCAGTACGTACCAATTTAGTATGGGGCTCAGATACCCACTGATAACCAGCCATATATTTTCCCAATCCCGGCTCTCAGCTCCTCCCTACCTGCCACTTGTGGCTCGCTTCTAGATCCTAAGCCCACATGACCGCGCGTCCTAAATTCGATCCCAACTACCGGTACGATGCAGCAAAAACTCGTTGAACCCGCTGTCAGGATGCGCAACTGAAGTCCCTGAGCTAAACCTCAGTAAGATTACAGAGTAGGATAACATAATTACGAACACAAGTTCATGAGATCAAGTGGGCTCAACTTGAATGAGCTATACTCAGTCTGGAAGGGATTCTTCCTTCTCGGAATACTTTGTCTTGGATTGGAATGCGTAGGGCTTGACTAGTCAATGAAATTACTCACCGGCTCTCACTCGCAGCGGTAGACTTCCGCAGACATTTCCAGTGATAACTAGAACATATAAACCCCCAGGAATCCGCTCTCTTGAACAACTTCCCACAACCAGACAGATTCTAAGATACAATTGACACACAGCCTACTTTTCAAAACAAAACCTACTTAACACTCAAATCACTAAAAATGCAATTCACCACCTTCTTCTCTACTTTCTTCTTTATGGCCACCACACTCGCAGCTCCAGCTATGGTGGCGGACCCCAATCCCGCTACAGTAGCGAACCCTGCTCCGGCTACAGTGGCAGACCCCACCACCGAAACCAAAACTGGATCCTCAACCTGGGAATTCCGCCCTTTCACCGACGGCTCCTGCCAGAATTCGCCTCCGAGTCACGAGAGCCTCAGCGGTCCTCAGACTACCGGGTCTCAATGCATCAACATCACTGACCGCATCGGCTCCGGAGTCTACGCGGCACATGGCAACCAGGTATGCAAGAGTAAGTTTCCCTCCACTCAAACCTACAGGAGGTGATATTTCTAGAATATGGCTAACGAGATGGCTTCAATTAAGTCTACGCGTTCTTCAATGGCAACATTAACTGCAACGGGACCCCTGGAACCGATGCGCTGTTGTCCGATACTTGCTCCCCTTATCCCTCCTCCCCAATCAGCAGTATTCGCGTGGATTGTTAAAATATGAGGATGTCTACGCTATGGTGTGATGGATGGAGGCGTGGTGCGATGGATGGTTAGAGATGTCCTGTTTTTTATAGCCTGATTGGGCTAATTGTGGGGAATAAATCCGGGGGTTTAGATTGATTGGGGAGGTGATAGTTCTATGAATAATTGGATAAATCTTTTTACTACTGATCCGTTCTGAGATATGCAGTTTTGTGAAATTGTGATCCTTGCGCGTAGCCTATCACGATCGTACTTTTGAGATTTCTCTCAATACTTGATCGCACTCGGTCGTGGTTGAAAAATCATTTGAAAATGATAACTCTACCTACTCTGTTGCCTTTTGCCTGCTCTTTGATAGCATCTCTCTTGATCTAATTCGTGATCTTTCCTCTTACTTAGGGAGACCAATGACTACACTCACATTGGTAAGTCCTATAGATGCTCCTTAGTTTAATTAGAGAACAGCACTTAACATGCTCAATGTTCCCAAGCGTCCTGTCCATCCGTCTTAGAGGTCGGACGGGACGGACGGCGGCACCGTACCTGAAGGGGCGCCCGGGAGAAAAGGTTATCTTGGCGTCCGTCCGGATGATTGCCGGGGACGGACTGGCGGGGACTGCAGGTGTCTCAGGTGGCGCAATTTTCCGGGTAACTCCGGACGACGGGCGGGCGGCCCTCCAGGTAATCGGCGGGTACTCGTCCTCGAGTATAGGTAATTGGTGAAGACGCAGATGACGGGTGAGGACTGCAGATGACGGATGAGGACTGCAGGTACGGTTCAGGAGCCGTTCCGTAGAGGATTGTTAGGACCTACGATCACCCTCTTAGACGGTAGTCTTTCCCAAAGGACGGACGCCCTTGCCCTAAAGCTTGAGACAGACTCCCGGGACGCCCGGGGCTGGAGTCCTGTAGGTGCCCACAGGGCGGACGGGACACTTTGGAACACTGAACATGCTGTCCCAGATGTTGTTCCCTGCTGATCTCTCGAGGCAAGCTGTTGTGGTGCCAGGAATTGGCCGACGTTAATGCAGCTTTCACAAGGAGACGCTTGCGGTGGGTATGTATCTCACACAAGTATATCCCCTTCTGGAATATCTGGTCGTATGCTCTATGCTGGGAAGTGGATCGCAGGAGGAATGAGGCAAACCAGGAATATGAGAAACTAATCTGTTATGTCCTAGTCGCCCTCATTACTTAGCTCTAACTTACAACTAGTTGGCTAGCAGGGATCGGTTAAGGATGATATCGTACTGTTCACTAAGCCATATGATAACTAGTCTTCTGTCGTTGGTACGACCTTTTTATAATTGTTGACAATCACCTCGGGAGCCCTGATGGTAAATATCATACACCACTTTTCTCTGGTGGATGCTATAGGCACCTTCAAGGAAGAAAAGAAGAAAAGAATCGCAGACGAAAATAAGACAAGTAGACAAGAATTTAACGGTAGAGCAGAATAAAATTCGAATGAAAGCTGCAAGCCTATCTAGTCTTTCTACCAACAATAGAACACTCTCCCCCACGGGCAATACTCGGTGTGATTTTATAAAGAGAAACTCATAGATCTTCACCCCACCATGAGAGAAAATCACTAAAAGGGCGCAAGAGGACAGAAATGGGTGTGTTCCCATTCGATGGAATTTCCTTCATCTACAAACAGTAACAAACTCCGAAAGAGGAGGGGTGACGGCTTATTGAACGAGGCAGTGCTTCCTAGGCCTTAAATTGCTCTGGGGTCACCGCTTTGTGAGACTGCAGCAGCGCTACCACCCTATAATAGCAATTCTTCGCAGCAAGGGAGAGCGGTGTTCGACCAGCACTATCGGGCTTGTTAGGGTCCACATCTTCCCACCCAAGTAGTATTTCCACAACTCGCTCGTGCTCAAACCAAGCTGCAAAAGAGAGCGGTGTTTAGCCGTTGATATCTGGGCTGTCAGGATTGACCTCCTCCCGCCTTACTAAGATTCTCACCACTCCCTCTCGTCCAGCACGAGCGGCATATGAGAGCGGCGTTAGGCAGTGATTATCGGGCGTGTCGGGGTTGACCTCTTCCCGCCTGAGGAGTATTTCCACCGCTCGAAAGATGTAAGGAAGGAATTGAAGAGGAGAATGGAATAGAAGTCATTTGAAAGTAAAATATGAAACCCACTTGTTCGGTTCCGCAGTAATATCTAATATACAGCGACCATTCAAAGAGGTGGGGCAGCAGTTGTAACAGCTCGACAAGAAGCCTTTCTATATTCCATTTAAGGAATTTTTATTAGCGTTTCTTCGGCCTCACTGCCTTCACTTCCTTCCTGATGCATTTGACAAATGCATGATATGCAATGGTTACCTCCGTATTATTAAACTAGGATCGACGGCGACGACAGTATGGCGACAACGGAACGAAACGGCGAAGGCGAAACGCCAAGGAACTCACACCTAAACGATCGCACACTGGAGAGGGGGATAAAACTCTTCACTAACAACAACAACAGTCTCACGCTCCACGACACTCCTCTCTCAACAATTAACTAAGAACAAAAGAGAAGTATATATCATCACATATTCCTCTGTTCCTATCAGGAGCAGTTTGCTCCTGATCTCCTTTTCCCAATTTTTCCGAAATCTCATGCTAACAAAATGTGGGAACAAACACTGTTGTCCATACATCCTCATACCCATTTTCTGGGTGTCAAACCTTCTCACACCCACCTCCCTTCTTTTCCGGCCTTTCTTACAGCCTTTCCGCCTCCTGTCCGATCGTGACATTCCTACTTAGGAAATGCTTTCCCCGACCATACAAACACATGCCCGAAGCCGTGTCCATATGCCTGACTCCTCAGCGCACGCCCGAACCCGAACCTGAAGCCTGATGCCCGAAGGCAAAGGGCGTCCCCGGAAGCTATCTAAAGACAAAGGAAGTATCCTGAATGTATGGCGAGCAGCATGGTTTCCAACACCTATCCTTATCGTCAGGGTATGTTCGGCTCCGTAGTAATATCTAATGTACAGCGACTATTTAAAGATGTAGGGCAGCTGTTGTAACAGCTCCACTAGAAGCCTTTTTATAATACAATTAATGAATTTTTATTAGCGTTTCTTTGGCCTCACGGCCTTCTCCCCCATTAGCAAAAAAAACATTTTTGCCCCTGGGCCCTGCTGGATCCATGTCATTGAGTTTTACATTTTGTCTAATCATGTGTAAACTCAGGTAATTCTGAACATCCCTGTTGTTATACGGAAAAAGAAGATACTAATCTTAATTTCAGTAAATCTGAGCTATTTTTAGCAATGACTGACTGAAGTTGAGCAATATTTGTTTAAATTGTTTGACTTTGGTATGTAACATGTCTGGGAGGTAATGATAAAAATAGCTTATATTTTGCAGAAATTAAGATTAGTATCTTCTTTTCAAATATAAGAAACTGGATTTTGAGTATTAGAATTGAGTGACATGTGATTCAACAAAACATAAAACTCAACCAAAGGGGCCACAAGGGAGACACTGTTGTTTTACTGATATTCTTCCTGATGTGTTTCTTCATGCTCACTGCTTTCACCTCCTTCCTAATGCATTCCCCCAACCTCACTGCCTTCATCTTCTTTCAAATGCAGTTGACAAACACATAATATGCAATGGCTACCTCTGTATTTTTATTGTCGGGGTATGTTTTGTCACACTTGGAATTCTCCAATACTCCAATAAACACCACAAACATGTTGGTGAACCTTCGGAGCCCTTTTTTGCGATATGAGGCAAGGACTCCAGTGTGAATGTTTAAAAGTTAAACTGTTTTATTATTATCTAAATAAGTTAGCATTCTTCTACTCTGAAACAAGGGAAAATTGTGAAGATTTCTTACTTATTTTATCCATCTTCTTCGGTGATAGATAATCCAATTTCTCAATGATGTTAGGATCCTTTCTCCCCTTTGACTTGGTATACAAAATAGCTTCAGAACAGATGTCACCCTTGTGAATGCTAGCATTATTTTTGTCAATTATTTGGCAGTCTCTTTTGATATCAGTTCTGAGGTAATTTTTCTTGATAATAATTCTCCCCAGTAGTGGTTAATGTGCAACAGGTAACAACTCACATATGTTTATCTCTTGCTATCTTATTGTCTTTTTTTCTACTTCCTCCCACTTGTGATCAAGATGTAGGAGTGTCTTCTTATAAGACTATCTTCTAGTTTCTCTATTTATTGGTAGACTATCTTATAGTCTAAAGTATCTCAAATCAATATCTTGTAATCGTGAAGGGTGAGTGGGTCTATCTTGATAGACAAGGTGTTGGCTCTGACACTAAGAGGTATGTTGCTTGTATATAAGTGAGAGGTAAAGATAAAAGGTTATATTGAAATTGTAGTATAAGAAAGTACCTAGATGGTGGTGTGAAGAGTTCTGACTACAGTGACTAAGTCTCCTTGTATAAACCCTTTACCCCAATAACCCTAACCTTGGTGACTCATAATATATGTCACGTGGTCCTATGACTCATAATAAGTCATGCCTGAAATTCATCAGCAGACTCCAATGTGTTGCTAAGCAACTGTAGAGGTTTACTCCTGTTTAGCGCAGAGGTACAATAGAGGGCTAGCGGTTGACCGGCAAGCGCTAGGTCTAAGGGAGGCTTCAAGAGACCCGGAGATAGAGAGATAATAGTTAAAGGGCAAGTAGGAACTAAAGGATTGCCATTCAACCAAGTATATTCATAAATCAAGAGTCTGCTGAAGTCTGCTGTTCTCCTGCTAGTCAGGAGATGAGTTTTAAATACAAGAGTTCTCCAGAACGATAGTAATCAGATATCCTGCAACCACAATCATTACTGGGCAGTGCACCTTGCCCTGCATGTCCTGTCATCCCACATGAAACCTAAGAGTTATAACACTACCTCAATGTTATTGTCTGCTTACATGTCACAAATCGTGACTAAGCAAGGCAGATTTCACATGACTAATAGTTATTAGTAATAAGGTATGTTTATGTTTCACGCTATGCAGTCAGTTGACTCATAGTTCTCACATGACTCGAACTTGCGTGTCATCGTTATAATATGATTGGTTGATGTTTCTATGATGTAACATGTATACATGTTCCGGTAACTGTATACAGGAGCGGAGTGCAGGATTTCCTATGTTTGGTTTGATTACTTTGCTTACTTTGATTAGTTTGATTGTTTTACAGCCCCGGAGCTATATTAAGGCCCGGTAGCTTGTGTTAAGTTTAGTTTTGCATGTTTGTTGTTTTATTTAGGAACACAAGTGAAG
>Ga0307509_10008651_pt1 | contig 12920 bp, 14 predicted proteins | sample 10_EM_MG_FD_202245 | JGI IMG/M metagenome (GOLD analysis project Ga0307509, IMG submission 202245) | Populus trichocarpa ectomycorrhiza microbial communities from riparian zone in the Pacific Northwest, United States - 10_EM | ecosystem: Host-associated > Plants > Roots > Unclassified | place...
CTTTTCATTTATTTCTCTGCTCAATCAGTCAATCATTGATGTAACTCTATGCGCATTAGATTTTTCTTTTGTCTTCCTTTGTTTTCTTGTAGTGGATATGTGTTCTTGTTGCAGAGCATAAATAGCACGCTCTCCGCTTCCTTAGAAAATCAAGCTTCTTTTCTGGTCCCGGCGAACACACACATCAACAATAGAGCCGAGACCCCATGCACCAATGCGCAATACCTGACATGGAGGAGCGGCAATAGTAAACGGTCAAGATCCTTAATTGCGCCCCTATGAATAATAGGAGAGGTATATCCTAGCTATATAGTGAGGTGGTTTGAACTTGCCATTCCTACGGAGATCCCTCAGTACCCTCAACAAGAAATCAAGAAAACAAAGATCTTCGAGGAAATCATATAGGAAGAATAGGAACAATGAAAGAGAATATCTGCTGGTCATAGCGAGGATCTAATTTGAAAAGGGGTAGAGAACTGAAAAAGCATTTGAGAGGAGAAAGAAACATCATTCTAATATTTTTGACTAGCAATACGGGTATTCTTGAGAGTATTAGGCAATGAAAGCCGCCTATTGTTGAGTAGTGTCACAAGAGAGAGGGGCGGAAAGAGGTGATCAAAGCGAGCAAGTAACTTGAATTGCCTGCTGAGTAATTGCAAAGAGATTGAACCGAGAAGTAAGAAAGAAGAAGTGAAAGGAAGAGGAGAGCTGAGGAGTGAAAAGAGGCGAGAAAAGAGGGTTAAGAATCAGGTGTATAAACAAGTAAGTGAAGCAGGAAGTCACCAGGTGTCACTCGTAACTGTAGAAGATGGAAGAGAACAAGTACGATTTCCGACACCTATTCCCTAGGGTGCACTACCCCCTAGTAACCTAACGACTTCCAATCACAATACTGGCTTGTCTCTCATCTCTTACTCAAGAACCTATTGCAAAATCCCATTGCAACCAATAGCAACTAGACTGCATAGAAAACGCGCTTCTTCTCCCTCTTCATCACTGTTGCCGTAGCTATGAAGTGCGCGATATAAGCACTGAGTACGCAACAGACCTTCCACCCAGAAACATTTCCCGCCTCTTTGTCCATTTAGGCGTAGCTGGGCATTTTTTCCGGGTCAATTTCTACATATCCTTACAATAGTGATAAACGCCCATATAAGGGGAATATTGGGGGGTATCTGATTTTCTGGCATCAATCGGACCACCACGTCACCTTTGGGCCTTTTCCTGTGTTGGGCCCCTGTTACAAGGATCTGAAATACTGCGCAAGTAAGCGTAGTGACTACTAACCATGACCGGAATGGACTTCGCCACTGGGATATCACCTGTGCTAGGTCTTATTGAACATAGTAACTTATATTTTAGTGTGCAATAATAGTGATTCGATACTCTTCAATTACTGTTACGATAAACTCTGTGTACCGTAGTAAAACCTATTCGCACAAACCTCAAATGCGTCCGGGCGACAGAACATGCCCCGGGTGCCGCCAATACTGTACTATAAGAGCTGGAATAATTGGGGATCTCACTAGGACTTCGAGTTGCCTCTCCCATGTTCGTTGAATCTATTTATCTCGACTGAGAGCTAAAAGGGGATCCTTTTGTTATGCTTTCTCTCCTTAATTTAAAGTGGGAAATTCCACTATTATAGTGTGATAGATGTCCCAGCCTCCTTCTTAGCTCTTAGGATACCTCTGCTACGACTAATAACAAAGGCTGGGCAGCGCCAAGTAAACACTTAATTCCAACGTCGCCTAATACCCGGCAAGACATCAACCCCCACGATCCTTTGTCGCCCATCCACCCACTACCCGCCCAACAACCATGGGGAAATTCAAACAGCAAGCCAAGATAAAGCACAGCAAGCAGGGTCGTTGAGATGGGAGACTCACGGGTCTCTGCTCGAGGCGCTTGTGGATGTTGCGTATGCATTTGGGGAGACTACAGTTGATGTGCAGGTTTATACAGATCCGGTGGTGAAGACTAATGAAGGGCCCGCGCCCGCCACATTGAGGTGGGCTGCTCGCGTTATGCAGTCTCCCTGCTTCCTAGATACTATTAACGTTGGCAGGTTATGTTTGGCACAGTGGTAGACGATAGAAAGAGAATTTACACGGAACCTAGACACCTCGCTCAGCTCTTCAAATTCGCTCTTACTAAAACTTAAAAAATCAAGGCATAGCCATGGCCGTGTCCCCGCGCCCTGTAATGGCGACAATGAGGCTGTATGAAAGACTGTCGATGCCCATGTACCGTAGAATCTCGAATCAATAAGATCGTTTACTGGTATTGCACGGGGGGGGCTCCTAATCTGCCCCCACCTTAACCAGATCTGAAAGCGAATTGGCCTTAACAATGACAAATTTTTCCTGAGAAGAACACTGCATATTGTTGCCCCAATTCAACCCTCCTTCTATAAACTTAATAAAGTGAGTATTGGTGAGAGGGGTAGTTTGTCTCAGCAGCATTCTGCAAAAAGTGGTTGGTGGTACTGATTTATGCCAAGACGTTACTTCTTGTGATAGGCGAGCATCTCAGTGCGAGGTGACATTTTCACGCCAAGCGTCCACTTCACGTTGCTGGCTTCGCCAGCGGTTGGGAACCCGTCATCTTTTTCTTTTCCCTGGGTACCATGTGGCTTGTCCTTCCCTCCCTTTCCACTGTTTACTTTTTTTATATTTTTTAAGTCCGTGGTTTGCCTTTCCACTGCCTACTTGTCACAGGCTATGTACTAGTACTTGTCACAGGCAATAAGTACCCGAACATTTAGAAGGAAAACAGGGATAATACAGGGATAAACGGCGATATTTCAGGGATATTTCAAGGATATTTTAGATGTAAGACATCCTTTGGAGGCCTGTGTACTAGTAAACGGTCAAGATCATCAATTGAAACTGCGCCCATATGAATAATCAGAAAAATATAAAGATATAGCCCAGCTATTTAGTAAGGTGATTTAGACCTGCCATTACTACCGGGTGTTGGATATCATGGGTGTTATGCGGAAACTGGGATACTTAATCATGGAGCTGTCTTGGTTGTCATTAGTGGCGGGTCTTTTGCGTCTTCTCAGTCTCCCCTCTTCTTATATGATACATAGGTATCTTTGTTTAGGTAAACAAAATCAATTAAATTGGTCTTACCACGACTCTTATTTCGCCAACCTTATTTCTCTTCTTGTCTTCGGTAAAGCTACTCCAAGGATCTCCCATTCCCGATTAGCTGATTAGTAAACGCTCAGTTCGCACGGCCCATTGAGTCCTGAGCGCGGTGTATCATTTCTAACACCGGGATCCTTCAATACCCTCAACTAGGAATCAAGAAAACAAAAATCATCAAAGAAACCTGATAGGAGGAACAACAGCGAAAGGGGACATCTACTAGCCCTAACAAGGACCCGGCTTGTAAAGAGGTAGGGACCTGAAAGGAACGTTTGTGACAAGAGAGGGACCCGTGCTAACAGCACTAACTAGCAGAACACCGAGTGATATTTGATGTTGGCCAGGTACCATGCTGCAGGCGTGAGTGATGGACTCTTTCTAAAAAATGATATTGTCACAATGACACGCATTACACTATGCCGCAAGGCACTCTCTTTTGATCTTGGATTTGCTATCCGTCAATTATAAATCCCCCCAGGATTTCATTGAGGGAAGTGTTGTCCTGAGGTGGACGAGTGGAAAGGTTATATCCAATTTTCCCAAGCAGAAGAAGTGTATTGGGAAGAAACTAGGTACAGAGTGAAAGGGAAACCAAAAGAACAAGGAGAGAACAAGATTGGAAGAAGGATAGAATCAGGGGATTCCACTGTCGGATGCTTTGGTGATGTTGTCTCTGCCCTTGCCCGGGAGATCGTTACTACCGATGTGTCCGGATGTGGCAATGAGGGCGCCGGGATGTTGGTCAGGGGAGGCGGGGGGGCAATAAAAACGCAAGCTGTCAATAAGGAACGCGAGCTGTAGGAAGGATGGTGATGTCACGGTCTGGGGGAGTAGACAGGAGCTATTGCAATGGGGGTCTAAGGATCCAGTATCCTGGAGCTATGACCCCGCACTGGCCCAGCAACCGGCCAAACCTTCTTCCACCGGCCTCCGAGACACTACTCCTTTCCTCCGAGCTGGCCCCCATGTGCTTTGCCTAATTGGCAATGGGTTGTACCAACCCACCATATAGAGGAATGGGGAGTATGGGGCGGCCATTACTGCTTTACTGTAGGGCCAACGTTTTCGAAACTTGAGGCAGTTCTCCCTTCTTTAGACTTATATTTTACACCCCCCCATAGTTTCCAACAGGTCAATTTACCAACGTTAGAGGTAACTGGGCAGATTGGAAAATTCCTGGTACATACTCACCCCCCTCCCCCCGTTTCAACCATCCATAATGAACTTGATGGTCCTTTTCTCTCAGGATTTGCTCATCCGACAAGCTCGAGCCCGCAAACTCCAGAAACATCGGCCACATCCTCTGCGAGGAGCACAGAAAGACTAGAACTGTTCTAGAACGGCTCGAAAATAGGGAGAAGTTGGATGCTATTTCCGGGGAGCCCAATGAAGACAAGGCGCGCCATGAAGGATCGTTGGGGTGGAAGACTCGTGGGTCTCTGATCAAGGCGTCCGAGGATGCTGAGTATGCCCTTGGGGTATACTCGTCAATTCAAAAAGTATCCGGATACTTTTTGAGTGACGAGTATAACTTTACTGCTTATAGGCCGTTTTATGTAAATCCGGCTGTGAAGACTGGCGAAGAGGCCCCGTCTGCTGTATCGAGCTGTGCTGCACGCTTTATGCTGACTCCTTGCTTCCAGGTTAAGTATCTGTGAGTTTTCACAAAGGTTTTTACAACGATGGGGTGAAGGATGAGGGCCACTAACGAGGATGACAGGCATAATGGCTGAAGGTCGCAAGTAGCCAAGGGTGTAGAGGTGCAGATTCCTCTCAGCTTTGTTGGTTATCTAGAGAATTAGTGCATCGGCGTTGTTTCAGCTGCTGATAAACCTCGTTGAGGCGAGCAATTGCTTTCCCAAGGGAAGAAACCCATATGGAGCGTTACTATCGGTGACATGGTATAACCGGAATTTTTCTTTGAAGTGTTTTGTGCTCCCAGGCATTTGCGCTCCATCCCGTGATAGCGCAGCTATTAGAACCTATTTTGTTATCGTTTGCTATGCAGATAAAAAAACAGGGGCGGAAAGGCTAGCAACTTGGATTCCCACATGATTGCCCACCGTAGTACTGACCGGATGATACGATGTTGTTTGCTTCAGAAAGGAGGGGTGCGAAATCTTTCATCGTTCTATGGTTAGATAGACCAATGTAGCGTTCTTCTTAACAGTAACCCATAGTAACAAACTCTTCTTGTGCTCGCGGTAAGATTAAGTTCTCGGACAACAGGTCCAACCACGATCTCCCGCAAAATTCAACCGCCTAATAATCACAATGGTGATTAAAATTGCAGCCACAAATATAATGGCTATTAATTAATACTTAGGCCCGTATATTTGCGTCCCTCCTCTCTAGGAGCATGGGGTTTGGTGATAGGAATTTTCACCCTAACTATAGCATTAACTTAAGTCGTTACGGTATCGCGATGAGAGCACCGCCAGTCCAGGTTTATGGCTCCCACAGCAGAAGGCTGAGTGTTGTGGCGAATTGTGGTTGCCCCTGTGGTCTGAGGACTTTATCTCGTAGTGAGTGAGCGCTTGCGTTATTGTATGATGACACAACTACGGTAGGAATACTGTACAAGTACCATAAAAACTCGAACAACTCGGTATGCAGCTAAATCTTGCCTGCATGGCCTTAGATGCGGCCTCGCTGGGCATGGTATCCGGAATAATCGAGTACTGTACTCGAGCACACTGAGTTCACAGCACGGGCTCAACAACCTTGGTTGCACTTCCTGCTTATTTTTGTTCGGTCTGAAGCTAGGTATCTCAACCGCCCAGAATCCCTGCCCCTGCATACCGACTTTTTCGGGGTCTTGGGGTATCCTACTGCTAAAAAACAAGGATGGATCGCCCCTACCCGCAGGGCTCCAGCAACTTGATAGCATGACCAGAGACTCAATACCGGTGCTACGGTACTGCACCACACTCGAATAGTGGTTGCTGCGCGCTAGGCACAGGCGATTTACATAGGTTTAGGTACTATCCGGACTCTTTCCGGTTAGTGTTTTGTCCAATCTAGGGCTATTCCCGGCAATGGGAAAAAAGAAAAGAAAAAGAAGAAAAAAGAAGGAAGAAAGAGAAAGGGCAGAAAAGGCAGAGCACCAAAAATCAAAGGGTCGATTGATGGCAAACCGTAAATTGGCCGAGTTTACTAAACTAAAATTAGGCAAAGAAATGTTTTTTTTTTCCTGTGAGATGTGAAACCACACTCTTCCTGCCAAGGTTGGATGGCTGGCGGAGCGGGGGCCCTTCATAACAAATCACTCGAAAACATACGCTAGGAACCCACCCAATTTGTTTCAGGTCACGGGTTGTACTAGTACTCAGGAGTGGAGATGCTTAGTCATGGAGCTGTCTTGGTTGTTATTGGTAGCAGGTCTCTTGCGTCTTTTAAATTCTCCCCTCTCTTCTCTCTCACACAAGCCCTTTTCTCCTAGTAAACCAAAATCAATCCGGTCTTACCACAACTCTTATTTCGCCTTTCTTAGCTCCTGTCTTCTCACCTTCAGTAAAGCTACTCCTAGCACCTTGCGTACCTAATTAGCAGTTGCGTAATCGCTCTTTTGTGCTCACGGTTTATTGGGTACGGCGTATTACTTCTAATAGGATCATAGGTTAGAGTTCGTGGACAAACGCCAAAACACACCTCAAGATGCCCCAACACCAGAATGCCTGATAGGACTACTATTCCCCGGAATTTTAAAAATCGGGTGCTACCCTGAATCCAATATATTGAGCTGGCAGAGCCTCTGGATAATTCTATGTTCGGTTGACGCTTCTTGAGTGGTAGTTAGATATCCGGGTTTCCTGTACTTAGTAGTTCAACATGTAATCGGGCATCTTTGAGCAGTTTAGTGGCAAAACGATCTCAGCGCTTGTTGAATCACAAAGTGTAAGGTATAATAGGTGAAGAGGTATCTTGGGATTTGTCACTAGCCACCCTTAACAGCAGCCAGAATGCGCATAATTCCTTCTGAAATCTCAGAAAAAATATGTAAAATTTTGCGGGGCACTCTAGACAGAAGCTGTGATGTGGGTGGGGTTACGAGGTCCAATTGAGTGAAGTGGCCCTGTGTTTTTTTTTGCGTCCTACAAAGTGGCACTTTTGGTCAGTTTTGGCGTTTGTCCCCGAACCTTTCTATCTGCACCTTACACCGCTTAAGGGCCAAAGGCCAACACATCACAGAGCATTTTCTGGGGTTGAAGGGGGCCTCCAAGCCAAGTCAGAGTTTCATCAGAGAGAAGAAAGAGAGGGAAAAAAATCATTTGATTCCCAGAAAATAGACTCTCCACTACCCCGGATACCCAAAAATAATTCTGATCGTGTAGACCACGACATGGCGGTAGCACTGAGGCAATATCTTCAAATCCACTGATCAAGTCCGTGCTGATGGCACCTGCACTTCCCTATCTACTCCATCTGTGCTTGCCCACTGTTAGTGAAAGAGCTTTATCCGTAGACCGCTTCTGATAATGGGCCTTTTGTCACGACGGTAGCATAGGGCAAGACATACCTAGCACTAAGTTATTTTTTCTAGGAGTGCTGAACCAGTATTGGGCCGGTCACTGAGGAAAGTTCGCTAGGGGCCTGAGTTGCTGTAACCGACGGAGGCAGATCTGCCAATTGCATGATGGGCCTTTCCGAAGGCTTGAGCCTGACTTTTGCGGGCGGATGGATGATTTCGGGCTCTTCTGAGCTATCGGCGGATGTGAAGCAACAGAGGACCTTGAGCCCAGCGCAAGAAAACATATTGAATGTGACGTTCATTTGGAGGTCAAACCGGACTTTCTTGAAGTTCGTTGACCCGAAGGACTTTGAGAGTTTCTTGTAGGGAGGATGGGATTCTTAGCGAAGGAGAAAACAAACCCCCAGGAAAGTTTGGGGCAAAGAATATAACTAGCGAGCAAAGCAGCAGCCGGTGCCAATTTATTCTGTGGATGGCTCGGAATTCCGGACAGGGTCGATGAATTGGGGGGGGTGGAGAGGAACAATGGACAATGGAGGGGAAATGTGGAAGTAATAGACACGCTATTATTTGGTATTGAGTTGAGGACAGAGTTGGAAGACAGGCAAGAGGGAGCAGCCAAAAGCTGCTGGGAGAGGATGTGTTTGCGTTCTCGTTGCTATAATATATGTGTGCGAGTATATGCTAAGAGGGTACTTTATTTACCGGTATCGTAAAATCTCGAATAATTGGCCTATGTGCTATGTCGTCGAGAATTCCCCACCTTGGAAAAGGTGCAAAATGTCACGGCAAAAAAAGACCTGCTCAGCCCCTCTGAGAGATATAAAAAAACAAAAAAACACCAGACCTTACCAGAAGAGGCAACTCCAATGACATAGCACATAGGCCAATTATTCGAGATTTTACGGTACTTGTATCACATTAGTACGAATACGGTAAGTGCACCCAAACACTTGGGAGCAAATTATATCCTCGAACCTGAGGGCGCGACAACCATCGTTCCTGAATCCTGATCAATCATCATACTACCACTTGGGCAACCTCACCGTAGCCTATTACCACAACTACAACACCAAATTTTTTCAGTATTTTTTTGCCACATTTGTTTTGCACTAAGGTCATCTTTTCCTTATTTTTTCTAGTATTGGGTTGTTCTACTTTTCGCTTGATGATTGACGACAATTGTTGACGAGAGGCGGCCGCTGCACAAGCATTTTGAGTATTTAATTTGCGCCAACAGACAGGGGGGCTACAGGATGTAAAGGTAAACAGGGTTTGTCAGGGATATGGCCCATAAGTTGATGTACGGTACTCAACTCTACTCCTTCCATAGGTAAAGTACGGAGCAGAGCGGATCAAGAGGGAAGGGTCCGATGAAGAGCGATGGCAGCGAAGGGTATGCACAAATTGGCGTCAGAGGGCCCAAAACAAGCTGTGCAGTCGCGAGATGTGAGATGGCTAAGCGGAAACAGCTTGCGAGCGTTGGACCCGGTTCTTGGATACCGTACTGGCGGGGGGTCACTTGAGGCTGCGTGTGAAGAGCGTGAGAGTGGGTGTGGGTGGGTGTGCACCTATCTGCCATACGCCCCCCCCGCCCGGGAGAATCTCGCTGATGACAAGAGGCCGGCATTTAGCGATCGCACACACCAAAATGGCTTACCAGCAAAACGTCCGTGAAAACTGGTGGGTCACACAAAGTACCGTTGCGATCGCTATGGACAAAAACACTAGTTACTTTACGGAGGTACAGGGCATAAGTTTTGTAGGTTACACAGGGGCTGACGGCAGCAAACCTCGCTTGTGGAACCTACAAAACTTATGCCCTGTACCTCCGTATATGGGTGTCGCCCGACTTATGGCACCCCCCGAGTACTGAGAAGTGCGGATTTCGCGGTATGTTTTTTCTATCACGATTACTAAAATAGGCTAGTGTTTTCAGATTTTAAACACGACCGGAATGTCTCGACAGGTTATGGGATACGCAAGCCTATTGGCTTCCTAATCGGCGTTGCTGATGGGTGTTTTCTGACTGTTTTTATTTTTATTTTTTACCTTTCGATGTTTGATCATGCCAAGGCTGCGGTCTCAGGCTGCAACCTTGGCACGATTATTGGTTCTGCTATTCCTGACCTACCGGTACTACCAGCGTGCCAGAGAAAAGGAAGCAGGAGGGTAACCGTGCCAAGGTTCCCGTTGGCCCTCTTCAAAATCCCACACCTGGCCCACGGCGTGCCCAACATCTCAGCGCCACTTGCAGCTCAACCTCACTCTCAATTTGTGTGAATTTAAGAATTACAACGACTACTAATCATTCTCTTTAAACGTCTTTCCCGCTTCCTCACACATTGTCTTCAGTCTTTGAAAACAGCATTCCTTTTTTTCTTCCGCTCTTTTACTGATTCCGTTTTCATGTGGTGGGACTTTTTGCTTGAAAGTGGCGTTGAGCTGTTGGGCGTGCCGCAGGCGGGCTGTGATATTTGGAAACGAATCGCAGCAGGAACATTAGAGAGTTTGCGCAAGGAGACCTAGATGGCAGGAAAACAGGTTATTTTCTGTTAACCTAAAAGTCTTGGACACCCAGATGGGTAGCGAGACCTGGAAGAAGTGTAAAATAGGGCTTTTCAGACCTGGAGAAATCCGATCGCTGCGGAACAATAAATCAGCAGCAACACAGCGCCCTTTTTACATTTTATTGAAATATTTTACTGATGATAATATTAGGCATTCAGTAGTAGACTATCACCTGTTCTGTGGCAGTCAGTATGGTTAGTGCCCAACTTGTGTATCTGGGAATCCTAATTTGAGCGGGGAACAAATTTGAGGGCAATGCGATATTACCCTACTTAATTCCCATCTTCCAGATACCGAGCCACCTAGACCTGGTGCGCAAACTCATTCAGAGACCTGGGTCTCTTTTCAGTTAACTGCCACCTAGGTCCTCTTGCGCAAACTCTCTATTAGCACGGTTAGAAGGAGGGACTAAAGAAACTGCAACTTGACGTGACAATGGGAGGGTAAGTGGGTTTACGGTACTTAGTATGAAATTTGAATTAATAGCGCCGTTCCGACTTTCATGAGATTCTACGGTACCGTATTTGCCTCCCACCCATGCCGCCAAGACGCGTGGTCTGAGAGCCAGGTGCATTTCTACTACCTATTAAGGAAATATAGCCTGTCACCTTCCACCAGGTTTCCGTTCCCGATGAGGATATATTTCCTGGTTGTGGATCTTTTTTTTTTTTGAGAATCTTTACGAGTACTCGAGCACAGTAGCTATCCCCTGTTAACGCCATGAGCAGCTCACCTATCATAAACCAATCAAACTCACATCTGACCCGTGGTGCCTGCGGGTTAACTTTACCCACTAGCGACACTTCAAACGCCGTACGAGTGCCAGATGGTGATTGCACTCCTAGATATTTTTGCAGGTTAACCACCGGTAGCTCCGTCTTACACGAAGGTAATTCCCTGGGTACAGTATAATCGAATATTATACCCGAGCGAGGATCGGAAGGCGTGGCTGGAAGAGAAATTTCTTCAAGAGGTAATAATATCTCGCACAATCTCAGCCCAAACACAGAATTTGCTCTTTCCAACATTTCGGTTTCCACCAAAAGGTAGCAACTCTTCGCCACACCTTCTTTCCCCGCCGATTCCCCCCGATTATGCGGGCAACGGATGTGACTTTGGAAATCCACAACCATCTCCCAACACTTTTTTCGGAGGGGACCGTGCAAAGCTCTTATAGACTAATCGTGATCGCTACCACCGTCTAACCCGAGCACCGGTAGAAGATAACTTTCGGCAGAAGCTAGCACTTTTTTATTTTATTTTTACTGCTTATCTGGCTGCCCGGCTCGCGCGTAGCGGGGTGGGTCGACGAAGCACCCTTTTATTCGTATTCAGTTACGGTATGGGGGTTTCTCCACTTGCCGCTTCGAGTTTTCTATGGTGAAAATACATCTAATACTACACCCTCATACCTTGTAGAGCCCCCACATATGCCGCACCACCCTACAATGCAATGCATCATCCTACACCGCATCACCCAATCACAAACCTTCATGTAATCCATAGCTTACCTCCAGATTAATTCCCGGAGAATTAGAACCCCCAATTGATGCTATCTCCTACTCGCTAATTCGTAAAGCAGCAGGAAATGGGGATGACAAGATCGTGAAATTTGGCGTAAAACGCTAGTTCTTGGTATTTTCATGTCCAGATACCTTGCAAGTTGAGGAACAAAATCTCCCCTCAGCGCCCTCTTTTACCTCCTCCTCAATCACCCCACCATCTTCTCTTCTCCTCCAATAACTCTCGGCACCCCCGCCGCCAACTAACTACTCCCTCGTTCACCCTAGTCCAAATACCTCACTCCCCCTCTTCCTCCTCCCCACCTCGAATATCCCATATTCCCCCTTTCCGCCCTGCACTTCTCAAAATCTCCTTTAGCCTCTTAACCCCTCTAATGAGGTAGTTGCATCTAGCATAAGGTATCTGGGGATGGGAATGTTTCTTTCACCGGTGGGGCGGTTGTGTAACGATGGACGGATTTTCATATACTTATTTCCGGAAGTGGGCATGATACAGTCTTCGCAGCCAGTGACAAGTAGGAATCAGTAACAGACATTTTTCTTGTTACTCTGCTTTGAGGAGTTCACTTTTTCGCCTGCCAAACACCCTTCTTCGTCTGTCAGCTGGTAGCTTCCGCTGTGCCCGCACAGGAGACTATAGGCCCAACCATTCATAATCGTAGCCAAACGGTGACCAAAATTCGGTTAGGCGCTGGCGAAACCACCTTCAATTCTGGGGCACCTAAGTTGCAGATATCGACTAACGTATTTGACCTAGTAATGGGACACTCACTAGATATGGGACACTTGGCAATTACAGTGTCCCACATACTAAAATAGGAATACCTCAACCAAACCTACATCTATTAATCTGTAAATCTATTTATAGATAGCTAATATATCTTTAAATATGCTCTAGCAATATTACTCTCCCATTGGCAAAACTGATTAAGTAATAGTACAAAGTGTAGAGAAATAACCAATTGGCTATATAGTGAGTAATGTATTTTATATAAAATTGATAAAAAATGGTAAAATTATTCTAACTGCTGGAGAAGGTAGAGGCACATCTTCTCCTGAGCCTCCATGTTGTAGAAGGTTGATTGAATATCTACAAAGTCCAAGTCGTTGATTTCAATCAGTTCAACCTTTGCAAATGACAATATCTTTCAGTTTGTATCATAAAACTATTAAGACCTCCATCAATACTTAATTAAA